>VSSQ01000228.1_pt1 | contig 65930 bp, 63 predicted proteins | sample 4763081 | NCBI WGS metagenome assembly VSSQ01 (sample SAMN12137344, study PRJNA551015) | bioreactor metagenome | isolation source: SDC9 anaerobic chlorinated ethene degrading culture | place: USA: Knoxville, Tennesee | collected 2015-01-01
GAGCCTTGCGAGGTAACATAGTTACCCCCAATCACTTATAAACCCACCGAATCAGTGAGGGAACAAAACCAGAAATAATACCGGTAAAGTTCATCACAGTTTGATTGGTTTGTGAGGTAATAATGTTAGGTATTGCGGCATATAAAGACTCCGAAATGATATTCTAAAAAATAAGATTTTGAATGGGATTAGAGCTGCATGATACGGGAAAGAGCATCAGAAACCATCTTTTTCCAGTGCTCCGGCGATAAATGGTATGTCTCTCGCGCGAGAACAGCATCCTCTGAACGAGCATTTGACACAAGCGCATCCACTCTCTCAAGGGTGGAACGCGCCGCATCCTGGACCCATAAATCACGCGTCTCCTGATCCACCACAACGATCGACTCCGCACGCACGGAAATCAGGGTTTTGCCATCAGGCGTCGTGTAAGCATTCGGCTTGCCGACCACCACCACAAAAGACGGCGTCGATGTATCGATCTTCGCAAGCTGATGCATCGCCTCGGGCTGATATGAACTTGCATTGATATAGAATATCCCGGTCGGATCCGAAACACGCGCACGATACAGAATATTCTGATCCCCCACCTTATCCTTCTGCGTAATTGCCCCTGCGATCAGAACCCGATTACACCGCTCACCTGTCGGCAGCAGAAGATACACCGGACTCTTCTCATCCTCAGAGTCTTTGATCATCTTTGATGCCTCGCGCAGTTCGGCAGCAAACACGCGCTTTGCCGGCTCACGCTCATAAGACATAAACTGGCCGTTTGATACAGAACCTGAATTCATATCTCGTTACCTCCTGTAGATGCCCCCGCACGATTCATAAGTTCGGCAGTGACTTTTGGATCGAGACGGATAAACTCCGCAGACTTCACGAGGATCCTGCCGTCGAACTCAGTACCGAAACACTTCACATAACGTCCGCAAAGACGCTCCGTAAGCACCGACTGGATCTCCTCCAGACCAAGAGGACTGTTCGAAGCGATCTCGATCGCCTGATCCATCGTCATACCGGAAAGCGCCTCTGTAACCTCGCGGTTTATAAGAACATTATATGCCCGCTGACCATTATCCACAACACCCTTGATCCGGAGGTCATAATTGAAAGAGTTCTGGATCTCATGGATCGGACAGAAATTTTGCCGGGAAAGAACACGGTTGCATCCCTCTACCGGACAGCGCCGTACAAGACCCGATCCTTTCGAAATCTGGACGATCGTCCCGGTCACCTCATCCAGACGTGTCCCGACCGCGATATCCGCCGTCGGCTCCTCTGCCGAATACTTCGCCGGATTCAGACTGATCGAAAGACGACCGTTAAACTCATCCACTTTAGCATTGATGACCTCATAAACGCGTCCGAGTTCCAGACGCTCCTTGGAATCATCCTGCCACAAAACAAACTTGATTCTCCCCGTCTCATCCCCGACAAGCCCGCTCTGCATCATCCGTTCACTCTTAGACTCCCACTCCTCAACAAATTTTACCCGAAGAGAAGCATAGCCGACCTTAAGATCTCGTATCGAAGAAACTGGCAGAGGCTCTTTTGGAGCGGAACTTCCCGCAGACACGGGAACGGAAATCTCCGCATCCTCGTCCTGGATCCATACCGCCGAGTTCAGCGTCAGGGAAAGCCTTCCGTTGTACTCATCGACGCTTGCATAAAAAATATTGTACACTGCGCCTGGAATCAGCTTCTCCTTCTCGGGATCCTGCCACAAAACAAACTTCATCCTCCCTGACTCATCGGCAACAAGCCCGCTCTGCATCATCCGGTCACTCCTCGACTCCCACTCCTCGATAAACTTCACGTGGATACAGGAAACGACCCCGGCTTTCAGCTCATTTAACTTGGTAGGCTCGGAAGGCACCAGACACCGGTCATCCTCGATCTCAGTGACGCGGGAACCCGAGTGAAGCTTCAGATTGGGAACACCCTTAAACGAATCGACCACCGCTGAATCGATCCGATACCATCGCTCAAGTTCAAGCTTCGGCAGCTCGGCCGCCTTGGAAAAGACGACAAAACGCACCGCGCCGGTACTGTCTGCAAAGATCCCGCTCTGCGCGATCGCCGGAGAATTCGGCGTCTGCAAAGAAACGACCTTGACCTCCGCACTGACCCAGTCATTTGGCTGGATATCAGCGATATGAACCACATCGCCTGCTGACGAACCCGGGGCGGGCTTCGCCTCCTCAGGGATCTTGTATTGTTTATACTGATCAGAGAGTACTTTGCGCTCTGCTTCAAACGGCACTACACCAAACTCATTGATGTAGAGCGTAAGTTTCTCTGAAATGCTTTGCTTGTCCGGCGAAACTCCTTTAGACACTAAGTTCTGGGAGATTCTGTCGGTAATCTGCTGGATCTGCTGTGTGTCCATGTTGATCTCCAAATAACAGATTAACTTGCAACCATATAAACCCCTGACCGCGCGGTGCGATAATGCCCAAGCAGATGCAAAAAACACCGCTCCCATTGATTGAGAGCGGTGCAAATTTTTCAAAAAAACAAGATGACAGATTTAGGTGATCGCGTTTCTTCGTTCCATCACGATCGTATTCTGCCACTGACCAAACCGGTCTTTCGCGATCCGTTCACGATACCCGACCTCCCGAAAACCGCACTTGACATGAAGGCTGATACTCGCAGGATTAATTGACAAAATATTCACAAACAAACACCAGTAGCCTTTCTCCTCGCTTTTTCTGCAGAGATGATCCAGCAGCTGCGTACCCAGACCTAATCCTCGAAATGCCTTGTCAAAATAAATACTGACCTCCACAACCCCCTTATAGGCTTCCCTGGCAGACGTCGGACTCACCGCACACCAGCCGACAACCGTATTGTCAGAAAGCATAACATACCGGCAGTCCTTCAGATGCGCTTTGTCCCAGGATTCAAAAGGCGGGCAAACGGTCTCAAAAGTCGATATTCCCTCTAAAAGTGCCTCCTGATAAATCTCACTGACCCGCACCCAGTCATCATCATCCATCTCCCGAATACTGCAGTTCATATGAAACTACCTCCGCGCGCAGACATAAAGAACGGCGGCCGCAAACGATCGGATCTCCATCTATCGATCGACCTCCAGACTTACATCGGCACACCGGACAGAATGCGTCAGGGCCCCCATACTGATCACATCCACATCGATGCCGGCGTATGTATCTACAGTCTCAGGTGTAATTCCTCCGGATATCTCCAGCGTCACCTCGCCGCGAAGACCGGCAGCCTCAAGCGCCGAGATCGCTTCACGGATAAGTTCCGGGGTCATGTTGTCGAACATAATGATATCAGCGCCGGTCTTTGCCGCGAGAAGAGCGTCTTCCACGGACTCCACCTCGCACTCGACCTTCTTATCGGAATATTCCCGGCATTTTCTTACCGCCTCGTCGACCGGCATAAATGCCCGGTGGGTATCCTTGATTAGGAACTGATCGGAAAGCGTATGCCTGTGGGGCAGCGCCCCTCCGGCAACTAAAGCTTTCTTATCAAAAAAGCGGAGACCAGGCGCCGTCTTTCTCGTTCCGGCGACCCGGACATGGTCATTCACGACCGAAACAAGACGGGAGGCCTTTGACGCAGCCGACGCGACCCCGCTCATCCGCCCAAGAAGATTCAGACAGGTCCGCTCTAAAGAGAGGATGGCATGGACCGAGCCTTTGAGCGAAATGATATGCTCGCCCGCATGGGCCGTCGAGCCGTCACTGACATGAACATCGGCAATCACTCCGGCATTCTTAAACAGCCAGACACACTCCTCGACCCCTGAAACGACCATATCTTCCCGTGCCTCGATATGCGCCGAAACGACCTTATCTTCCAAGAGAGCAAGGGTCGTGATATCGCCTGCGGAAACATCCTCGGCGACAAACGTAAGAAGCTGATCGGTCGGGATCATCTATACCGATGCCTCGATCATCCGCTCGATCGCAAGACGGGCCCGGTCTGCAATGCTCTCCGGCACCTGGATCGGAACGACACCGTCCCGAAGCGTAATGTAGAGATCCTCTTCGGTGATGAGCTTCATGTTCGAACAGACCGCCGTATCCATTCCGTGGAACAGAACATCCGGATACTTCTTCTGCAGAGGGTGGATGATCCCCTTTTCTGTTAAGATCACCCACTCTTTCTTTTCACCGCATCTGCGGATCATATACCCGGTCGATCCGATCAGATCCGATGCCAGCTGTACCTCGGGAGAACATTCAGGGTGACAGATGATCGTCGCGTTCGGATAAGCGCGGCGTGCGGCCTCAACATCCCGGAGAGTAAACTGATGATGGGTCGGGCAGCCGCCGTTCTTCGGGACCGGAATGATCGTTTTCTCCGGGACCATCCGCTGGGCATACGCGGCAAGATTTGCATCCGGACCGAAAAGGATCGTATCTTCCTTGAGGGAGCGGACAACATCCGGAGCATTTGCAGAAGTACAGGTGATATCGCACTCCGCTTTCGTTGCCGCGTTCGAATTCACATACACAACGAACGGGGATCCCGGGTGTGCTGCTTTTGCCGCACGGACCGAAGACGGAGTGAGCTGATCAGCAAGCGGGCAGCCTGCATCCGGTCTTGGGATCAGGACCGTCTTATCAGGAGAGAGGATCTTCGCCGTCTCGGCCATGAAATAGACGCCGCAGACAACGAGGGTCGACTCCTTTGCTTCCTTCGCCTTGCGGGCAAGTTCCAGAGAATCCCCGGTGATATCCGCAAGATCCTGGATCTCAGCGGGCTCATAATTATGTGCAAGGATCAAAGCGCCTTTTTCGGCGGCGAGCCGCCTGATCTCTTTTTCATAGTTCATGCGCCGATCACCAAAGGATTGTCCAGATTCTTCAGAAGCGAGAGGATCGAAAGGGCTGCAAGATAACTGGTTGCCGGGTTGTCCGGGGACGGGACGTTTCTCACTCTGATGTATGCCTCGCCAAACTCTCCTTCGAAGAAGATCTCATGCATGTTTCGGTCCTCATTGGGATCCATCCAGAGCTCGACATCAACATCTCTGCCGCAGGCGATCGAAAGTGACTCGGCAACGTTCGTATTTTTTGGGTACTGATGGACACAGTCGTAGGCTTTTCCCGAGAAGATGCAGGTCTTTTCTTCGGCTTCACGCGAGAGGGATTTGGGATTCTTCGTTGTGCGGAGAACGAATTTATCGATTGAGGAGATCTGACCCACGCGGATATTGTCCAGACCCATAATAGCGCCGGAGGGGATGTGGATCTTTTTCTTCATCTCGCGGGCGGTCTGGATAAGTTCTTCGCGGAAAGAAATATCCGCGAGTGCGCCGACACTCATGATAACAAGATCTTTTCCCGCGAGAAGAATGCTCTCTGCATGTGCCGTTGCAGCCGCAACAGATGCCGCCTCGACGACGATATCGGTCGGCTCTTTGAGGAATGCAGTGAAATCAGAGTAAGGAGTCGCGCCGAACTCTCTGCCGAATGCCTCCGCACGCTCAAAAACCACATCATATACTGCAGTGATTCTGAAATTTTCCTGACCCTTTGCGATCACGTGACCGATATTTCCGCACCCTAAAAGCCCGACGGTAATCATAATTAGTACAGAGTTTCGGATTATAGATAGTTAAGGATTGTGCCATCCGCCTCTGTACATCCCCATAACCCCCGAGATTTGAAAAAAACGCGGGAAGAAGAATAGTTGATGTGTAAAGAGCGCAAGTACCTTTTTAAGGAAAAGCAGTATGCATGTTGCCGCAGTCGATCTTGGAGCCACCCATCTCCGTACGGGGATCGTAGATAAAAAAGGAACGATCAAAGCATTCACTCAAACCGATGTCAGCGGCCTGACCAGCGGTGATGAGATACGGAGCCTGATCTGTACGATGATCGGAAATTTGACCGAAAAAACGGGCATTTCACCAAAAGCGATCGGGATCAGCACCGCCGGACCGGTCGATCTGAAAACCGGATCGGTCGTCGGCTCGCCCAACATGAAATGTGAAACGATCTTCCTTTCCGGACCGCTGGAGGAAAGGTTCGGGATCCCGGTGCGGATGATGACCGACTGCAAAGCCGGATCCCTGGGCGAGTATCATTTCGGCGGGGCAAAGGATGCGGCAACGCTGGTCTATCTGACCATTTCCACAGGGATCGGCGCAGGAGTGCTGGAACGGGGAAGACTGCTCTGCGGTGCGAACGGAAACGCCTCCGAGGTCGGACACATGCTCGTGGACACAACATGGAACCTTCCTTGCGGCTGCGGAGGGACCGGGCACTGGGAAGCCTACGCGAGCGGCACCGGTATCCCGAACTTTTTCCGGGCATGGAGTCTGGAGCGGATCGAATGTGATCCAAGACCCTTAATGAATGCCGGGCAGATCCTGTATGCCGCTGAGCAGGGAAACCCGCTCTTCATCTCCTTCTGCGATGAACTGGCAAAAATAAACGGGCGGGGCCTCTCCTCGATCATCGCGGCCTACAACCCTGACCTGATCATAATGGACGGTCCCATCGCCAGAAACTATCCTGCCCTGATCGTCAAAAAAATGACCGGATATGTGGACCGGTATCTCCCCGCTCCAAAGATCCGCATCTCCGCTCTTGAAGGAAAAGCTCCCCTTCTCGGGGCATCGGCTGCCGCATTCAATGCTTTGTGAGGTTTTTCTAAGAGGAAATGCAGAACTAATCCAGCAAAACCCGTATTTTCGTCAGCCAACTCCAAGAGTATATATTCTCAGACCTGCAAAAATAGATAGAATCGATGAAAGAACCGCTCATAACCCGCCTGCGAAAATGGTTTCAAAACAACTTTGTGTTCTTCGGACCAGGTCTTCTGCTCGCGATCACCGCGGCAGGCGAGGCCGGAGTTACTGAAGCGATAGAAATCGGCGCACATTACGGACCGGCCCTGATCTGGGTCGTGATCATCACCCTCATCTTCAAATACGCATTCACCAACGGGATCGCCCGTTATACCCTTGCAACCAACCAGACGATCTTCGACGCGCTGAACCGTCTGCCCGGACCGAAAAACTGGGGTTCGTATCTGATCATCATCTCCTATCTCATGGAAATGTTTGCGATCGGCGCGATGCTCGTCTTCTCCGCAACATTTCTGGATTACCTTCTTCCCGGCATCTACTCAGTCTTTCTGATCGCATTATTTCTGCTGATCTTAACACTTGCCGTCATCAGAACAAGCTCCTACGAGATCCTCGAACCGGTCATGGCAGTTCTGATAAGCATACTTGCCGGCGTCATCCTCATCTCCCTGTCTCAGTTTCCGCTCTCCTTCAACCTCATTCTGGACGGACTGACCCCATCTATCCCGGCCGGTTCGGAGATGGCGATCCTCGCGATCCTGGGAGTAGTTGGTTCTGGACTGAACCTGATGCTCTATTCGGTCTGGCTTTCCCAGAAAACGAAGATCCACTCCGCAGACAAAAAAGAATGCAATCTTTTAAACGAATCTTTTTTCAGAAAATATATCCGCAGCGTCAATATTGACGTGCTGACCGGGTTCTTCTTCGTGGCTGTCGTCACGATCGGTTTCATGTTTCTCGGGTATGCAGGATACGCCGTATCCTTCATGCCGCACGGATCTGAGATCACGCTTGACACCCTGATCACCCAGGTCCTGTACATCTTCGGCTCGATACCCTATGGACCGTATCTCTTCCTGATGTTTGTCGCTATCATCTTTTTTGGAGCCGTCGTCGTTGGTATGGATGCACGCGCCCGGGCTCTTGCCAAAGTGGTCCGACATCTTGGTGAAGACAAGGGCAGAACACTCCCGAGTGAATATAACATCTACCAGATCGTCCTTCTCGTGTTCACCGCCGTGATCATTCTGGCCATACTGATCGCAGACCCCATGGCGGTCATCCGGCAGATCGCAGCGCTTTCGGCAATCCTTTTCGGAATATTCGGATTCATCGTCATCTATCTTGACCTCAGACTGCCAAAATACGCAAAAGGATCCAGACTCTGGCAGGTCATCATGGGAGTGGGCAGCGGGCTTTCCATCTATGTGGCATTGCTGATCGAATCCTCGTTCCTGAAAAACGGCATCCCCCTGATCGAACGCATGCTTGTAATCGTAGTGATCCTCTTCGTCTTCACAAAAACGGAGATGTTTAAGAAACTCGTCAGAGGGACTGCGAACTTCGCCGATAAAATATGGACCGTGGCGTTAGGCGGCGGGCTCTCCATCTACGGCGTGTTCCGGGGGATCGATGTCAACGGGCTTATCTTCAACTTCAGCGCGATCGGCCCGATCGTCGCAGGGCTGCTAGGCGGCCCGCTTATCGGCGGCCTTGCAGGCCTCATCGGATGTGTCTACCGTCTTGCCCAGGGCGGGCCGACGGCGATCGGATGCTCACTTGCCATTCTCGCGGCCGGACTGATCGCCGGATTTGCCGTGCGCTGGTGGCAGGGAAGGGTCACCATATTCAAGGCGGTCCTGATAACGGTCATCATCGAATGGATCCATCTCCTCGTGATCGTTCCCGGCTGCGGGATCATCTTCGGGACCCAGACCATTGATGAGATCATCGCGATCATCGGCAGCACATTCCTGCCGATAACCATTGTCAATACCCTGGGCGTGGCACTGTTTGCCTACTTCGCGAAAGAACACATCGTGTTTGCGGCAGGAACACAAAGCATCTTTGGCAAAAGGAAAAACCAGACCGAAAACAGATCAGAAGATACAATAGAGGAGGAGAAGTAAATGTCCGGTCATCAGGAAAAACCGCCCCAGACAAAAGCATCGAAGTACATCACCCTTGGGATCATCATTCTGACGGTCATCATGTTTATCCTCGCATTCCACCCGTTTGGGACGATAATTGACGGGGAATTTCCGGAGGATGAAGTCATCATCGCGGTTTCCCTGCCTTTCGAAGGAGAGATGGCGGAGTTCGGCGTCGAATATATGCGGGGGATCGAACTCGCGATCGAAGACATCAATTATGATGGAGGTATCCGCGGCGTTCCGGTCAAAGCGGAATACTATGACAACAAAGGAAACATAACCCTTGCAAAAGAACAGTTCAAAGTGATCAGGGACAAGGGGATCCCTGTAGTGATCGGAGCACTGTCGAGCACGGTCACGCTTGCCCTTGCCCCGTATGCGGAGTCGTATGAGATCATCCTCATCTCTCCCTCTGCAACATCCTCAAGTCTCTCAGCATATGGGAACTATGTCTACAGAACGGTCTCGTCCGACATTTACCTCGGAGCTGGAATGGCGAAGATCATCGCAGGAAGGGACGAGACGCAAAATGTGATGATGGTGTATCTTAACACCAGTTACGGAAAAAGCCTGAGATATGCATTCCTCAACGAAGCAAACACCTCGTACCCGGATATGCATATCGTATCCTGCATGGGGGTCCCTGACTCTGATACCGTCAATGTTTCAGAGATCGTCACCGAGATGAAGAAAAAACAGCCGCAGTCCGTTCTTCTGATCGTCAACCCGAGTCAGTGCGTAGAGATCATGAAAGCCGCGGAGGCGGAGGGGCTTCACCCGGCATGGTTCGGCTCCGATATGGTGACCAACCGGCAGGTCCCGCTGGAAGTCGGCCCATACTCCGAAGGTCTCATCGGATTCTCGCAGGCGCGAAGGATCTCCGATCCCTTATACGAGGAGCATTATGTAGAGAGATTCAATGAAGCCTTAATGGTCCGCGACTCGATCTACGGCTATGAAACGATGTTCGTAGTATCCGAGGCAATCGAAAACAGCGGATATACAGCTGAAGGTATCAGAGATGCCCTCGATCAGATCCGGCATGTAGGCCTTACCGGTTCCATCGTCTTCGACGAGAAAGGAGATGCCTATCCTTCATACGATGTGATGCGGCTCGAAAATGGCGAATGGGTCGATCTTGCCTGGAAAGAGATCATCACATTCGAAAAGAAAGCAGCCGTCCATACATCCTCCCATTGATCTTTTTTTGAGTATCTTCTTCGTAAATATCAAGTAGTAATCCCGCCAAAATAGTACTATGGCAATCACACTTGATTCAACTATCGCCGACCTTCTCCGCGAGAAACCTGAAGCTGCAGCAACCCTTCAGAGCTTCGGTATGGGCTGCCTCGGCTGCGCAATCGCAAACAATGAGACCATCCGCGAGGCCGCAATGGTACACGGCATCCCCTTAGAAGAGCTTGCAAAAAAGCTCGGTCTCTAAATATTTTTCTTTTTTAACGATTTCAGTTCCAAAATTCCTGCTTCCGGATTTGCCAGAAGGTGATTCGCCACCGCAGGTTCATGGACCAGACGGCAGTCCATGCAGCTCCATATCTTTCCGTTGGGCGTATCGATCATCTGACCTAACTCCCTGTCCATACAGGGATAAAGCGGGCAGTAGCAGAAACTGCACTGCTGATCCGCATAATTATGACACGGATAATAGGGGCAGTCCTCCGGGATCCACTCGTTCCAGTGGTCGCCCCCGTACCGGCTGTAAATAAAAAACGAGGGACGCCGCCGCTTCACGATCGCCGGATGCCCCCGGGACCATCCGCGGGTCACGCCCCAGGTGGACAGGAGATAATTATCGAACCGGACCAGTGCCTCGGTAAGGGCATGGGAAACGGCTTTCGAGATCCGCATCCCGGTCCCGGTCAGGAGTCCCGCGAACGCCTCGGGTTCCCCGTCAGACTTTTCACAGGCAGCAACAACTGCATCCGTCGAAAGAGCGCTGCCGGGAACTTTTCGTGCCGCGATCACCTGCATCTTCGCCTCGGTCGCCGTCATCATAGCCCCAAGAAGAGCGGCATCGGTCAGCGGGCGTTCACAGATCACAATGATATTGATCGTCCGGTTCCGGTCTGATACGGCGGCCGTGACAAAAACCGTAACATAGTCATACCTCGCGATACAGAGATTCGTGATCGGCAGAGCGGTCAGAAGCCCGAAATACGGATGTAAAAAGCCATTCTGCATCGATACGCGGGCGATGTGCTCCGAAGCGTCATCCGAAAACTGCCGGGGGACCGAGATGTTCAGGATCGATCTGACATCCGCAAGGCCGCCGCCGATCCCGCTGCTCGCCGCCCGGAAATCTCCTCTGACGATCAGAACATCCTTTCTCAGATAATACCTCATGCCTAAAACTTCCCGTCCTGCTCGAAACTTCTGCCGAACCGAAGGGCAAGCTCTGCTTTATACAGCTCTTTCCCCAGATAGCCTGCGTGATCCAGAAGCGAGACGCCGTTTTCTGCGAGGATATCGGAGAAGACATCATACCACGAGGTCCCCCGGATAGCTTTTCCATTCCTCACGGCAATGATGTATCCGTTCTCGAGTCCGATCCGGAAATTTCCTTTCGGATCGTAGATGAGGGAGTCTGCAGGCGTGCCGGCATCCCTTATCTCCTCATAAAGGAGAGGAGGTTCCCGGCGGAGACGTTTCTCTTTCAAAATCAGAAGATCGAGTCCGGTATCCTTCGGATACGGCCGGCCCTTTGACAAAACCATCATCTCGACCGCACGCCGCATCTCGGCGGTCGCACCGCGAGTCTTGTCCGAGTGTTCGGAAATCAGAAGACAGGCCGATCCCGTCTCCGCCGCGACCGATGCGAGAACTGCACATATCCCCGGACTGTCCGCATCCATCATCTCGACAACGTTCACACAGCCGAGGATCTTCGGACAGGGCATCTCCGGCAGGTAGCCGGAAAGGGAACGGGTCATCCCCGAAAGCGGCGGCTGGAGCAGCGGATCGGCGAGGATCTTAAAAAGCCCTGCGCTGACCGCTGAGCTGATGGTCTCTTCCAGAGACGAACCGTCCCGCGGGATCAGGACCGCTGCTGCTCCTGCCTCCAGGATCTTTTCTGCGAGCTGGGGGATCGTCTCCTTCGTCAGAGAAAGGATCAGATCAGCACGGAAAAGCGCGGCCTCGATCAGTTTTGGATCCAGCGTATCGATCGAAAGAGGGATATCCAGATCCGCCAGGACCGAAAAACACCTGACCACATCATCCGCGGACGCATCGAACCCAAACCCGAGATCCACGATATCTGCGCCATTCTCTTTTGCACGGATCACTGCGTCCCGAAGCGCGGGATGCCGATGGGCGTCCATGATCTCATGGATCACCTTGATCCGCGAGGATCCGCCGATCTTCACCCCGCGGATCGTAAAAAACGGCTCGGCTTCTCCCTCCGCGATGACCAGATTCTCGCGGGCCGCCTTTGCCTTCTCTTCCAAGAGCATATCATCGGCCGGCACATCGGCCGTGAGCTTTCCTGCTAAAATCAGCGGAACGCAGATCCCCATGTCGGCCGCATGGCGCGTTCCTTTGCGGACCGGAACACCAGTCCTCCTTTCCACCTCGGAAAACGACGCCGTACACATACCGGAAACAACAGCAAGATCGCAGGGATGATCGGCAATCAGCTTCTCTAACGAAGCAGGTGTTAAAAAAGACGCGATTTCGCCTGTTTCGATGATCTCACAGGTGAACTCTGTTACCTTGGATAAAGCCAGACCGAGGGAGGATGCACTCTGGCGTCCTGTGGGAAAGAGAACATGCATTGTATGTTATCCTTATGTTTTTGTACTTACATAGTAATTACCTTAAGATGGTTCTGATAACCTGCGATCTGCATATCCACACAAACGCGTCGGCAGACGGAAAGTGTTCCGTCGAAAAGGTCATAGCCAAAGCAAAGGAACGCGGACTTGATGCGATCTCGATAACAGATCATGACACGACCGAGGGAGCAAAGCAGGCGCTCGGGCTCAAAGATCCCGGAATCCTGATCATTCCGGGGATCGAGGTCTCGACAAAACAGGGACATGTGCTGGTCCTTGGAACCACGAAAGTCTTCGCGCCGGGAAAAGACGCCATCGAAACGATCCGGGAGGCAAAAGCAGAAGGATGCCTTACGATCATTCCCCACCCCTATCACCGGTGGCGGCACGCGGTCGGTCTTCACGCGCCGCAGGCTCTTCGGCAGGCCGATGCGATCGAAGTTTTCAACAGCAGATACTATATCGGGACCGCGAATTCCCGGGCAGCAAAGTTCGCGAAAAAATATCATATCCCGATGACCGCAGGTTCCGACGCCCACACCTGTCAGTTCGTCGGCTACGGGATCAATGTCATCGACGCGGAGGAGCGAACAGTCCCCTCGATCCTGGACGCGATCAGGAAAGGAAGGATCGAGAGCCGGTGTAAAAAGACGCCGATTCGGACCTACACCTCGCAGTCGTTCCATAACGTCGTTCGAAAAGTCAGACGGCAGACCTCGCGGCTGAAGTCCCGCCGTATCCCATGAAGCTCGCGTTCCTTGCAGGATACCGGGGGCAGAACTTCGCGGGATCCCAGTTCCAGCCGGATAAGCGGACGGTGGAAGGAGAGTTCGTCGCCGGCGGGATCGAACTCGGGCTGTTTTCGGATGCAAAGGAGGGGCATTTCAGAACGGCCGGACGGACCGATAAAGGCGTGAGTGCGCGAAGACAGCTGTTTTCGATCACGACCGATAAGCCCGAACTCGCAGTCGAGGCGCTGAACTTTCATCTGCCGGATGACATCTGGTGCCTTGGCGCCGCCGAGGTAGACGAGGAGTTCTATCCGCGGTATGCGGCACGGGAGAGGAGCTACCGGTATTACTTTCCCTATCCGGCAGATGTTGCCAAAATGCAGGACGCAGCTGCCCGGCTGATCGGAACGCACACCTTCAGCGGATTTTCGAAGATGGAAGCGGGAAGGGATCCAGTCCGGACCGTGACACGCGCCGAAGTCTTCGAGGGTTCGGACGGCTGCCCGGTCTTCGAAGTTGCTGCGAAGAGTTTTCTCTGGAACATGGTCCGGGGGATGGCAGGCGCTTTGCAGACCGTCGGCCTGCGCCTTGCGGAGCCGGAGATCATCGACGATCTGCTCACCTCCCCAACGGCCCGGGTCCATCCGGCACCTGCCGAAGGACTGATCTTCTGGGATGTGGTCTCTGATCTTTCATTTACGCCGATGCGGCAGAAACGCGAAGTAAAGCGCTCGCTTTCCGGAGAAGCGGCCGCGGCGCGGGCCGATATGCATACCGCAGAGGCTCTTTTGGAAGACGATCCAAAGGAGTTCTGGAAGAAAAAAGTTATCAGGGAATACTCGGCACTGATGAAAAAAAGGTGAAGCTCACTCCTTCATCTTCATCACGATCTCTTTTCCCCGTTTTTTCGCCTCGACCACGCTCTCCGGCCAGCCCTTCACCCCGCCGTGCTTATCCATGCCCGGGAACAGCACGTTTTCCGCATAGGAAAAACCTGAATCATTGAAAAACGCCCTGACGACAGGAAACGCCGAATCGAAGATATGCGGGATGTCCTGCCCCGACGTCCCGAGATATACGCCAATATGCTTTGCGAGATGCTCTTCGCTGAAGAAGAGCGTCTTTGTCACGAACTTCTGCGACCATAAATACTGACCCCGGTCGATAAACGACTTCATCTCCCCAGTCACTGACATCGAGTAGATCGGGGACGCCAAAACCAGAATATCCGCAGCAAGGAGCTGATCGAACACCGGCGTCAGATCATCTTTGATAACGCAGACCCCGGTTTTATGGCAGGAATTACATCCTTTGCAGTTTTTATAATCGATCTCCGCCAGGCGGACCTTTTCAACATCGGCACCTGCCTCCTTTGCTCCTTCGATAAAGGCATCCAGAACCGTCTCCGTATTCCCGCCCTTTCTCGGGCTTCCATTGATCACAAGCATTTTTATCATGATTTCACCATCATTGCCGCCATAGCGTCGCCTGCCTCTTTTGCCTTTGCGATCGACTCGGGACTGTTTTTAAAGTCATTTCTTTTATCCAGTCCCGGCAGCAGGACAAAACTGAGCCGCGACGCAGGTATCTGTGACACGTCGAATAAAAACTGCGCCACCGGAACCGTATGATCGAAGATCCCGCTTCGGGTCTGGCCTGCCGCCGAAATGAATATCCCGAACTTTTTTCCTTCGGGTTTTGGGAGATCATGCAGCACATACTTTCTCGACCAGAAAACCTGGCAGCGGTCGATGAGCATTTTTGCCTGGGCGCACACCGACATGGAATAGACCGGAGAGGCGAAGACGAGAAGATCGCAGGCCCGGATCTTTTCAGCCAGCCCGACAAAGTCGTCTGTGTGGATGCATACCCCGGTCTTTTCGCATTTGCCGCAGCCTTTACAGGGATTGATGTTGAGATCGTTTAAGACGACCTTTTCAACAGACATCTCCTGGAATGATTCGAGCACCTTGTCGAGTGCGGATTCAGTATTGCCGTGACGACGCGGGGAGGTAGTGATCGCAAGGACGGATAAGGGCATTTATTCAGTATATTACCCCGGATACAGATAAATCCAGTGATGAGGGGAGGGGAGTATGAAAAACCTCATCATTGTCCGGGACCAATGGAAGGTATGCATGTTTCCGCAGGCAGACTGGCGATCGGATTTGCCGTTCTCGCAGCTCTTTTGTACGGGATCAGTGCGCCGGTCTCAAAGATCCTGCTGGAGACGACGTCACCCGAACTGATGGCCGCCCTCTTATATCTGGGAGCGGGCCTCGGGATGTTTGCGGTGAATCTCGTGACCCGGCGGCGCAGCAGGGAGCGAAAGGAGGCCCCGCTTTCCAGAAATGATCTGCCGTTTGTCGTCGGGATGATCCTTTTGGATATTGCGGCGCCGATCCTTTTGATGCTGGGTCTTTCTCTCACGACTGCGGCGAACGCTTCGCTTTTGAATAACTTCGAGATCGTGGTGACGGCGCTCGTGGCCCTATTGATATTTCGGGAGGCGATCGGCAGAAGGTTATGGATCGCGATCCTGCTGATCGTTTTGGGCAGTGTTCTTTTGACGGTCGAGGATATGAGCAGTTTTTCGTTTTCGGCCGGATCGATCCTGGTGATCCTTGCGTGTGTCTGCTGGGGTGTGGAGAACAACTGCACCCGGATGCTTTCCTTAAAGAACCCGATGCAGATAGTCGTTGTAAAAGGGTTCGGAGCAGGGTTCGGGGCGCTTTTGATCGCGGTTCTGGCTTCCGGGATGGAGACGGATCTCGTGAGCGTGATCGCGGCGCTAGTTCTGGGATTTTTTGCGTACGGGCTGTCGATCTATCTTTATGTGCGGGCGCAGAGGGATCTTGGCGCCGCGAGGACGAGCGCGTTTTATGCGGTCGCGCCGTTTATCGGGGCAGGGATCTCGTTTGCGGTGTTTCAGACGCCGCTTACGCCTTTATTTGCTTTGGCGGCGGGAATCATGGTTCTCGGAGCGTATTTTGCGGCAACGGGGGGGCATACCCATTTCCATATCCATGAGCGGGTGACCCATGAACACCGCCACCAGCATGATGACGGGCATCATTCGCATGTCCATGATCCTCCGGTGGAGGGAGAACACAGTCATGAGCATACGCATGCATATATGGAGCATGATCATCCGCACGGGGAAGATATGCATCATGTGCATGTCCATGAGGAGAAGAAGTGAGAGAATTGTGAGACTTTAAATGAGACTATAAGTGGGACTATAAATGAAAGTCGGGGAGTTGTTAATTGCACCTTTCGATGATTAATCACCTACAATTACTTTATATTCATCATCGGATAACTGCATTTTTTTCACAGGAATATTTCTTTCCTCAGCAACTTTTCGAATAGCTTCTTCATTTTCTGCTGCAATGTTAACTCCAAGATAGATGTAGCACGGGAACCAAGGTAAGTATTGATATTTAGTATCTGGAAATCTAAAAGCAAATCTCCACTCATTTTCAGACTCCCAATCCAGAGATTTAGTCAATAGAGTTTTTTTGAAAATATCTTCCTTCTGAGCATCGGTTAGCTCATTACCGGCCGCAATTTCTTCCCATTCACCCCGAATTTCAGATGTATCTGGTACGTACCTAACCGGATGTATCCACTCCAGAATGTCCTTCGGGTCTCGAATAAGAAATAAATCAACCACATCATACGCAAAGCAAACACCTTTGTGACTGTCGGCATAATGAGCCCACATGAGCAGAGAATCACACCTTTCAGAGAAAGAGGCAATACCAAAATTTTCTTGCTCCTTTCGCCAAGATTTCTGATGCTCGTCTCTGATTTTTTGAATCTGTTTCTTTTTCACTTCCTCTTTGGTTATTGGAGCCTTCCAATATTCAAGTAAAATTTCAGAAATTTTATCAAACCACTCATCAAAGTCACTTATTTCCAGACTCTGCTGAAATTTTTCCCAACACTCCATCGATTTTTTTGAGTCTAAGTATCCATTTTTACAAGCAAATTCATAGTAATACTTTGTAACTTCACGTTTTGTATCAGTATTCTTTAGATAAACAAACGGTATCCATGTGTCATACGGGTCATTTAAATCCGAGGGATGAGACAGTCTCATTTCAATTGGTTGTTCTTTACTACAGGAGGTAAGACGTTTTATCTCGTCAACTCCCCGATACCGATAAATGTATCTTAAATCAGATAGCATCCCTATTTTCAGATATTTGGCATCTTCCTTTTTTCTGGGAGTGGTGTCTAATCCAAACCCCAAGTCGAAATATTTTTCAACTTCATCTTTTCTACTCATATAAACACCAAATTATCTCCTTATCATAAATATGTGATATTATTAGAGAATAACTCGCCCCTCGTGATTATAATACCTCAAAAAATAACCAAGATGAGAAATGATGATCGTCAGAATGTGGACACATGAAAAATCCCACCGCGAATAAGCCCAAATGGGCAAACCCCTTCCTGAGATATGATCCTATCAATTAGTGTCACATTTTTCTCAAAACCCTGGGAAAATTTTCTAAACCCTAATTCTACCCCTAATTACTACAAATACGAGAGTTTCGGGAAAAACCTGACACCACACAATAAATCCAGCATATGTCCTTTTTTTTTAAAATTCAGCCAAAATGCGCCTGATTTTGGTGTCACCATCAATTTATGAAACCTGACACCGGATTCCCTCCAGAAAAGTAGTGTCACATTTTTCAAAAACCAACGTGACACAAAACCCACTCCCTCCAGCGTATTCCCCCTCCCCAAAAACTAATACCTGACAAAAGAAACATATCCCACAACAGCACAGCTGAACCAGAAATCAACCCCTCCCATGTCCCCCGAAAAAACCCGCAGACCCAAACCCGCCTCACCGCCGGGATCCTCACCCGATCACCACCAGGAACAGGACGGCAGGATCGAATACCTCGACCGCAAACTCTCCGAACTCGGCATCCGACTCAAAGACGCCGACTCCAGAAAAGTCACCGGCGAAGTCTTCGACGAAGTCACTCTTTTAGCACTCTACAAACTCGTCAAGAAAAACGTCATCGCCTCCATGGGCGGCTCCATCTCCACCGGCAAAGAAGCCAACGTCTTCCTCGCAGGAAAAACTGATGAAAACGGCAACGAGATCTCTGCCGCCGTCAAGATCTACCGGCTGCGGACCGGAAACTTCACCACCATGAGCGATTACATCATCGGCGACCCCCGGTTCTCCGGGATCCGCCGGACCCACAAAGACATCATCTTTGCCTGGACCAAAAAAGAGTACAGCAACCTTTCTCGAACAAAAGAGGCCGGCATCCCCTGCCCGACCCCGTATGCATTCGACAGAAACATCCTCGTCATGCAATTTCTTGGAGAAGGAAACATCCCCTACCCCCAGATGCGCCTGCGTCTCCCGGGAACTCCCGCAGAAGGGTACGAAGAAACAGTCGGACTCATCCGCGACCTCTATCAGAAAGCCCGCCTCATCCATGGCGACCTGTCCGAGTACAACATCCTCACCGGTCCAAACGGACTCATCTTAATCGACATGGCCCAGGCAGTAACCCCCGAACACCCCCGGGCCTACAATTTCCTATTCAGGGACATCAAAAACATCAACAGATTTTTCGGAACCAAATGTAAAACAACCGACGAACATGAACTTTTCAGAGACATCGTCGGTGAAGAATTTTTCGAGATATAAATCATGACACAGGAAGTAAAAATCCCCAACGACAGAATCGGCGCAATCATCGGAAAAGGCGGCGAAACCAGAAAGTTTCTGGAAAAAATGCTCCACGTGACCCTCGAGGTCGACAGCCAGACAGGTCTTATCGAGATCATCAATGAAGAGGACTCCCTTGCTGAGATCCGCTCAATGGAAGTCATCAAAGCGATCGGACGCGGCTTCTCACCCGAACGGGCAAAAAAGCTGCTCGAAGACGATGACATGATCCTGACCCTCATCGACCTTTCAGACATCGCCGACACCCCCCAGAAGCTCGCACGCATCAGAGGAAGGATCATCGGACGCGACGGAAAAGCACGCGAACAGATCGAAAACATGAGCGGCGCTCTTATCTCCGTCTACGGAAAAACCGTCGGGATCATCGGCATGCCTGATCAGATGAACGATGCCCACACCGCGGTGACCATGCTCATAAACGGCTCGGATCATAATACCGTCTTTAACTTCCTGGATCGCAAAAAGAAGGAAGCAAAACTGGACGTTCTGAACTACTACTACTAACGGCCAGCATTAAATAAAAATCAATAAATATGATGAGTGATTCTGCAGAGTTCCACTGGAAACAAAGGGGTCTAAACACATCCGGGCTCGTTTCATGAAAATAAACGAGATGCCGATCCCAAATCATCTGCGCGAGGCGTATCTGAGAAATGGGATCGAGGAGCTCTATCCCCCCCAGGCCGAGTGTGTAACTGCGGGTTTATTCGACCGGAAAAACATATTGGCCGCCATTCCTACGGCTTCCGGAAAAACACTCATCGCCGAGATGGCAATGCAGAAGGAGATTTCCGAGGGAGGAAAATGTCTCTACATCGTTCCCCTGAAAGCCCTTGCTTCGGAAAAATATGAAGACTTCAGCGGAAAATCCGTCAAGGTTGGGATCGCGACCGGAGACCCGGATCAGCGCGACGAGTACCTGGGCAGATACGACATCATTGTCGCGACATCCGAGAAGACCGATTCACTCATCAGGAACAAAGCCGGGTGGCTGAAAAACATCTCTCTTCTGGTTGTTGACGAGATCCACCTGATCGGCGACGATTCCCGGGGCGGGACCCTGGAGATGGTGATCGCGCAGCTGAGGTTCCAGAACCCGGATATGCAGATCATCGGCCTCTCCGCCACGATGGGAAATCCCGAAAGCCTCGCAAAATGGCTGGATGCGGCTCTCATCACAAGCGAATGGCGGCCGGTCGATCTCCGGGAGGGGGTCTACTACAACGGAGCGGTCCATTTCCACGGGACCGAACGGCTGCTCGAGACGCCGAAAAAAGATGACGATCTCAATCTTCTTTTAGATACGGTAAACGAAGGCGGCCAGTGTCTGGTCTTCGTCTCCTCCCGGCGTTCCGCCGAGGCGTATGCAAAGCGGGCAGCCGTGACGCTGAAAAAAACCTCGGTCACGCTCGACGAGCTGGCAAAGCGGATCGCCAAAGCCGACACGACGGCATCAGGAAAGAACCTCGCCCTGGCCGTAAAATCAGGAGCAGCGTTCCATCACGCAGGTCTCCCGCGTGAAGCGAGAGCGGCCGTCGAAGAAGGATTTCGAAACGGAGACATCCTCTGCATATCATCCACCCCGACGCTTGCCGCCGGACTGAACCTGCCTGCACGGCGGGTGATCATCCGGGATTATCAAAGGTATGAGCGGGGGATCGGCATGAACCCAATCCCGGTCCTCGAGTACCGGCAGATGGCGGGCAGAGCCGGCCGGCCGAGACTCGACCCCTACGGCGAGGCGGTTTTGATTGCCAAAGAACAGCGCGACGTGGACCGGCTGTTCGAAGAGTTCATCGATGCTCCGGCCGAAGACATCACTTCCCAGTGTCAGAAAGAAAACGAACTCAGAAGCCATCTCCTCGCACTTATCACCTCGGGGTTTGCTGAGACTGCGGCCGAAGTCAGAGGATTCATGGAAAAATCCTTCTACGCAAGCCAGAAATCCGTTCACCGGCGTCTCGATAAAAACATCGAAAAAACGCTTGCGTATCTGGAGAAGTCCGGGATGATCGAAAAGGAGGGGAACGAAATCCGCGGGACAATGTTTGGCGCACTCACGTCCCGGCTCTACCTGGACCCGGAGTCGGCGATGATGATAAAGGAGGGGATCGCAGGAAAAGCGTTTTCGGCATTCGGGATGCTGCATCTCCTCTGCATGACACCGGATATGTTCAGATTCTATCTCAAAGCCTCGGACGAGAAGTTCGTCGACAAGATCCTCAAGGAAAGAAGCGATGAACTCCTGCTCGAGGACATCTCCGAGGAGTTTTTTGCGGCGATCAAGACGGCCCTCGTTGCCGAAGAGTGGATCTGTGAGATCAGCGAGGACTCCATTTCCGAGCGGTTCGGGGTAGGAGCCGGCGATATCCATGCGGTGGTTGAAAACCTCAGATGGCTGATGCATGCGGCGGCACGGATCTGTCATGAGTTCTGCCCTTCGTCCGACAAAGAGCTGCAGAATCTCGAACTCAGAGTGAGCCACGGAGTGAAAGAAGAGCTGCTCCCCCTGATCGCGCTGAAAGGCATCGGACGTGTTCGGGCCCGCAGACTTTTCGATCACGGGATCGCCAGCCCGCAGGATCTCCTTGCGGCAGATGAAAACGTGATCGTTTCGATCCTTGGTGCAGCGATCGCGAAAAACGTTCTCGAACAGGCCGGCCGCAGATCTGCAAAAAAGATACGAAAAGATACTGAGGAGGAAGAGATCGAGGAGATGACGATCGAGAAAAAACCTCAGGCGACCCTGTTTGATTTTGGAGAGTGAACATGACGATGGAAATTTTTTCAGGAAGACTCGATGTTGAGGATGTGCCCCGCGCGCTGAAAACGATCAACAGGATCGGCAAAGAAACCGGATCGGTGATCGTTCTCTTCAACGCGGCAAAGATTGCCGGAAAACCCCACATAGAATCGGCGGTCATGCATGCGAAGAGGTCATTTGCCGATGGAAAAAATATCGCCCGAACTCTTTCGATGGAGATTTTGGTGTATGCTTCCGGCCAGAGACAGTGTTCTCTGGCACCGAGGTTCGGTCTGCAGACAGGACAAAACCAGGTCTATGTCCTGATCCTTGACGGAGAGGCACAGAGAGCAAAAGAGGAGATCCTGCGGCTCGTCTGCGAAACTGATGAGGTTTCGGCGGCGAATGAGACGCTGAAAAAGGAGTTCGACATCACCGATGAGGAGCTGGAGATCGTCGGAGAAGACCGGATCGGCGAACTTGTTCTGGAACGGATCGCAATGATCGATGCATGGAGATGACCGTCAAAACGATACAATTAAAGCAGAACAGGTAGTATTTCCATACTGCCGATGAGAATACCGAATAAAATACTTTTTTCTCTCATTGTTCTTCTGATACTTGCGGCAGGCATCGGCCTAGCCGTTCATCAGACCGCGTATCCGTCGATCCCGGTGAATGGATCGGACACCTCAACGACCACTGTTCACCTGGATTTTCCGTTCATGGAGGACCGGGTCACGGGTGATATCACGCTTGATCTTGCTCCTTACTACGGGGCAAAATCAGCGGGAGCCAAATCAATGCCGCTGTTTGGCTGTTCGCCGGAGAGGTATTACTCGGCGATCGCCTATGATCCGGCGCAGAATGAGATGTATGCAGAACTTCTCGGGTTTTTTGACGCCTATGCAGACGGTCATGCGCTGACAAGTGATGAGTATATCGAACTTCTGACGACCTACGTGCAGAACATTCCCTACAAAACATCCGGCAGGGAGATAAAATTCCCGATCGAGACGGTGATCGAGGATCGGGGAGACTGTGATGACAAGAGTATTCTCCTCGCAGGTCTTCTGGACAAAAAAGGGTATGACGCCGGCGTGTTTCTTTTCATAAAAGATGATCATATGGCGGCAGGGGTGAAAGGGGGATCTCAGACTGAGTATGAGGACAGCGGATACAGTCTGATCGAAACGACCAGATATGCCTATGTAGGGGAGGTCCCTGAACTTCTGGATCAGGAGTCCGATCACGGTGATTACGCATTTTACCGGATCGGAAACGGAACGGATGCCTATACGGCCTCCTGGCAGATCCAGACGATCCTGAATGTGCGGGATACGGCATATGCTGCTCTGGATCTTCTGTATAAGACGCTAAACAGTCTGGGCAGGACGATCGAGAATGAGAAGACGATGCTCGAAGACCCGGAGAACGCATCGAATTCGACGCTGAGATCCGCATACGATCTCCATCTGCATGAGTATGATGAGGGGATCGAGGCAGGTAATAAAATCCGTTCAGTGCTGCATATGATCAACTCCGAACCCTACAACCGAGAAAACGTGTATCAGACGATCGTGTCGGGACGGCGGATCTAGGCTGGGATCGGCATCTTTGGAGAAAAAAAGAAGCGAGTACAGGATTTTGGAGGTGAACCGCATTCAGCAGATGAAGATTCTCAAAAAAATACTGTTGTCGATACTTATCTTTTGTATGATAACTTCGTCGGCCGTGGGCGTCGCAGGGATACAGACGGTCTATCCGGCGATCACTGCGGATCCTGCCGATACATCGGAAAAGGTCGTTGAAATCGGGTTTCCCTTCAGGGGAGAGACGGTCAGCGGAGAGATCGTCCTCGGCCTTGCTCCTTATTACGGGGCAAAACAGGAGGGATCCAAATCGACCCCGCTGTTCGGCTGTTCACCGGAGAAGTATTACGCAGCGATCGCAGAGGATCCGGCGCAGGATGAGATGTATGCAAAGCTTCTCGGATTTTTTGCCGAATATGCAGAGGATCACGCTCTGACGAGTGATGAGTATGTTGAACTGCTGACCACCTATGTCCAGAACATTCCCTACAAAACGGTCGGAGCTGAGGTCAACTTCCCGATCGAGACGGTGATCGAGAATCGGGGAGACTGTGATGACAAGAGTATTCTTCTTGCAGGTCTTCTCGCGAGGTCAGGGTATGCGGCAGGAGTCGTGGTGTTGAGCGAAGAAAACCATATGACGGCTGCGGTCAAAACGGAGGGGGGAGATGATCAGATCAGCGAGTATATCCATATCGAAACGACCAGGTTTGCCTACATCGGCGAGGATTCTGCCCTGATCAGAAACAGAACCAGAAACAGGACACGCGTGAGAGAGGACTCAGTGATCCTGATCGGCGGGGGGACTGCCGCCTATTCGGCGTCCTGGCAGGTCGACACGATCCTGGAGGAGCGGGGTCAACTCGTTTCTGCGATCGAGGCGCTGAGTCAGGAGATGAGGGTCCTGACCAATGAGATCGCAGATCAGGAGACGCTGTTAGATGAGTCGTATGATGAAGCGGTGTACGAAAAATATGAAATCAACATTTCCTGCTATAATGAATGCATGGCGACCTGTTATGCATATTTAGATACGCTGCAGATGATCAACACCGGATCCTTCAGCCGCGAAGAGACGTATCAGATGGTCGCTTCCATGATGTAATCGTCCATGACATAGCCTTCGCCGATGTCCGTGACGACATCCCGAACTTTTACAAATCCGAGATGTTCGTACACGGCGATGGAGGAGTGATTGCGTTTGTTGACGGTCAGCCGGATCTTTTCAAGACCTTCTTCACGGCAGATATTTTTGAGAGCTGCGATGGTATGCGAGGTGAAATGTCTGCCGCGGTATGATTTTTCCACATAGATCTTCGACAGAAAGAGGGATTTTTCCATCGGCTCTGAAAGGACGGCCGCGTATCCTGCGGATATCCCGCAGGACTGCATCAGAAAATATTTGTACCCCTGCCGGATCTGGGCGGTGATCGCAGGAACCGACTGGAATTTTTCGATCATGTAGGCGACCTGGGCTGCACCGATGAGGGGGGTGTAGTGTTCGGTCCAGATGATTTCTGCAAGGTCTGCAGTTTCCCGGATCTGGGCAGGAGTCCTTACAGGTGTAAGAAGGAACGGCTGCGAAGACCGGGAGACCGGGCAATCAGACGGGGAGAGAGAAGGAGACGGGTCACTGGTTTGCATGGGTTAGGATGTGGACGATTTCAGGAACGATGATCTCTTCGGCTGCAAGTTTGACGGCTTTGGGTGAACCTGGAATGCAGAAGATGGCTCGGCCTTTGTTGATGCCGGCTGCGGCACGGGAAAGAATAACCGAGTTTCCAACCTGGGTATAGCTTTTCTGGCGGAAAAGTTCGCCGAATCCATCCATGGTTTTTATGAAGAGAGGAGAGACCGCTTCGATGGTGCAGTCGTCATGGGTGAGTCCTGTGCCGCCGTTGACAACGATACAGTTTGCCTGATCCAGTGCAGAGAGAACTGCGGATCTGATGTCGGCGATGTCGTCTTTGACAATCTCAGCAGAGATGACCGGAATGCCTGCTAGTTCGAATGCTTCTCTGATGATCTTTCCGGAAAGATCAGTTTTTTCTGTACGGGTGGTTGAAACGGTGATCACGGCTGTCTTTATCGAAACAGCTTCCCGGTGTTCTCTTGACATAAGAGAAGTGTACGAGTTCAGAGATAATAGGTTATTCTCCTGTTTCAAAGCAGGAGAGTAAATGAGATCAGGTAACTGATGGAGAAATAGATAGAAAATAGGGAGGGAGGATAATGAGGGGAGGGGAGAGTAGACAGGTTAGATTATGAGGACAAATTGATGATCGGGATTGAGATCGGTGCAGGATATTGCTGGAGTTTTTTTCCTGTTTATCAAATATTTACAAAAGAAGTCCCCCACCCCTTTATTGCGAGTGGAAAAATTATTTTTGAACTGCTGAAAAATTCATTTTTCATTTATGTATTTTTGAAATTATAATTACTTAAACTTTTAACTATATAAATATTTTCTTTTTCTACATCAAAGACAAAAATGAATTGACAACGAAAAAACAGCGAAAAAATATTTTTTTAAAGCAAAAAAAAAAGTACAAAGTTGATGATAGAAGCAATTAATATATATACAACAACTGTGATTTTTTGTTTTCAGCGTATTTGATATATAAAGTATTTGAATAAAACCTATTTTTAGCCTGTTTCCATCTCCCCCCTCAAAAAAAAATCTCCACTCGCAATAAAGGGGTGGGACCCTAAAAATCGCTTACAGCTGTTTCAAATCAGCAAACGCCCCGTCAAACACCTGGTTACCAGCATCTCATCAGCATCACCTATCCACCTCTTATCCCAAATTCCACCTCCATTTCATCACTTCTCACCTCTCTTAATTATTCTCCCCTCAATCAGCCCCTCTCGATCCCCTCTTACATTGGTCCCCCCCCTCTCCGACCCATGTCCCCTTCTATTTTTCCACTCGCAGTAGTGGTACATTATCAGGAAAAAAAACCATATAACATATCCAAGGAAAAATTTACGATGGAAAGCGAACCCTACAAATCTACAGGTCTCTTTAAAAGATATATCAATCCCAATAAAATTTTTCAAAACCGCGAGGTACTGCGACATAGTTACAGTCCAAAGGAACTTCCGCACCGGATGGATCAAATCGATTCGATCGCCGAGATCCTTGCTCCCGCTCTTCAGGGAGCAACTCCATCCAATATCCTCATTTACGGAAAAACCGGAACCGGAAAAACCGCAACGGTCAAATTTGTCGGGGCTGAACTTGAAAACGAAAGCTCCGAATTTTCGCCGTGCAGACTCGTCCATCTCAACTGCGAAACCATCGACACCCAGTACCGTGTCCTTGCCCAGATCGCAAACCATGTCAGCGGTCATGATCTGAAAGCAAGCGACCGGGTCAAAAACACCATTCCTGCAACCGGATGGCACACTGATCAGGTGTACTCGGAACTCAAAAACGTCCTCGAACAGGCCGGAGGCCTTCAGATCATCGTCCTTGACGAAATCGACAAACTGGTCAAGAAAAGCGGGGACGACACACTCTATAATCTGACGCGCATCAACAGCGATCTCTTCTCCTCACGCGTCTGCATCATCGGGATTTCAAACGATCTCACCTTCAAAGACTTTCTCGATCCGCGTGTGCTTTCTTCTCTCTCGGAAGAAGAGATGGTCTTTCCCCCGTACAACGCCGATCAGCTCAGGGACATCCTGCATCAGCGCGCTGAAATGGCATTCTTCCCGGACGTAGTTTCCGATGAAGTGATCGGTCTCTGCGCAGCACGCGCAGCCCAGGAACACGGCGATGCACGCCGGGCTCTCGACCTTCTCCGGGTCTCCGGCGAACTTGCCGAACGCGAAGGAGCCGACCGCGTCATGGTAAAACATGTCAACGGCGCCCAGGAAAACATCGAGACCGACACGATGAGCGAGTGTGTCAAAACCCTTCCCGCACAAAGCAAGATCGTTCTCTGCTCCATGCTTCTGATGGCGGCCTCCGGCCAGAAGGTCTTCACCAGCGGTTCGGTAATCAACGTCTACCGCGAAGTCGCCGCAGAACTTGATACCGAAGCATTGAGTCACCGCCGCGTCTCGGATTTGATAAATGAACTCAACATGCTCGGGATCATCACCACGCGCGTCGTTTCTCACGGCCGCCACGGCAGAACGACAGAAATTTATTTTAAGAGCCCGACCAATGACATACGTACTGTGATCATGAACGATTCACGGTTTCAGGAATGCGGCATTCTGCATCCTCTGGTAAAAAATCATGAAAAAGGTGAGTAAACATGGATGAAAAGGACACCATAATCCTAAAGGAACTCCGGAAAAACAGCAGGATCCCTGTAAGCGATCTTGCCGTTATGCTGGAAGTATCCGAGAGCGATGTGACAAAAAGGATCGCCAGCCTTTGTCAGGCAGGTATTCTTCGCCGGTGTACGGCAGTCATCGACTACTCGGCATTAGGCGTCGATGATATTTCCGTCATACTCTCCCTCAAAGTGACACCGGAAAAAGGACTGGGTTACGATGGAATCGCGGAAAAACTTGCCCGCTTCCCTCAGGTAGAGAGCATCCGGCTCCTTACCGGAAGCTACGATTTCCAGGTGACCATCACCGGCCAGTCAATGGCAGAGATCTCCCGGTTCGTTGCCGAACAGATAGCATCGATCGACGGAGTCAGGGAAACGATGACCCAGATCGTGATGCGGACATATAAAGAGCAGGGTGTGGAAATGGCCCGTCCGGGAAACCGGGACAGACAGCTGATCACGTTCTAAGCCGGGTCCATCATGCGAAATTTTGTATCAAAAGTAGCTGCCGAGATCCCGCCTTCGGGTATCAGAAAGTTCTTCGACCTCGTCCTCACGATGGATAACGATCAGGTTATCAGTCTGGGTGTCGGGGAACCGGACTTCGATACTCCCTGGAACGTATCAAAAGCTGCTATCACATCTATAGAGAAAGGGCTGACCATGTATACTTCGAACCGCGGTCTGCCTGATCTCTGTTCAGCTCTTTCCAAAGATCTGGAAAAAAGGTATCATATACCCTACTCGCTAAACGAGATCATCGTAACCACCGGTGTATCGGAAGCTTTCGATATTGCCGTACGTGCTGTGGTCAATCCCGGAGACGAGGTCATCGTTGTCGATCCGTGTTTTGTTTCCTACAGACCCGAAGTGATCATGGCGGGAGGAAAACCCGTTCCTCTTCCCTGCGAAGCAAAGGATCAGTTCAAAGTCACCCCTGATGCGCTGATGGAAAAGATCACGCCAAACAGCAAAACGCTGATCATCAATTTCCCGAACAATCCGACCGGGGGAGTTATGGGAAAAGATGATCTGAAAGCGATCGCTGATATCATCATCGATCATGATCTTCTGCTGATTTCGGATGAGGTGTACTCGGAACTGACCTACGAAGGTTCTCATGTATCGGCTGCATCGATCGACGGGCTGTGGGAAAGGACGATCACGCTGAACGGTTTTTCCAAAGCATATGCGATGACCGGATGGCGGCTCGGGTATCTTTGCGCACCCAAGGAGATCTGCGATGCCGCGCTCAAGATCCATCAGTATGTGATGATGTCGGCGCCGACCGCGTCTCAGTTTGCTGCGATCGAAGCACTGAAAAACGCCGAGGATTCAAAGAATGAGATGGTCGCCGAGTACAGGATCAGAAGGAACCTGTTCGTGAAAGGTCTCAATGATGTCGGTCTTCCCTGTCATATCCCGAAAGGAGCGTTTTATGCGTTCCCGTCCATCGAAGGAACCGGTCTTTCCGATGAGGAGTTTGCCGAACGCCTCTTAAAGGAGCAGCAGGTGGCCGTTGTTCCGGGCAGCGCATTTGGCGAAAGCGGCGTGGGTCATATCCGCACCTGTTATGCGGTGGACCGTTCAAAACTTACTGAGGCCGTGCGCCGGATCGGGGTCTTTGTCGAGTCGCTTTCATGAACTATAAATAACCCCTTCATTTCGAGTGGAAAGTTAATTTAACCTGAACCATTTTTTTATGGATAAACGTGAGATCGTCGCTAGGTTTGCCGATGCCGGATTTCTGGTGCATCACCAGGTCGTGAACTATATCAGCGAAAGCGGCGGATCGGGAGTCATCGAAGGGATCCTTGCTTCTCTTCCGGACGGTGTGACGGTCGTTACGCCAAAGGAGGTGCCGGCAATGACGCCTCTTAGAACCGACCGGCTAGATGTCGGTGTGAGCAGGACACCCGAGATCCTTTGCGGGCGTGAGGGAAGTTCTGTCCCTCTCCCGGATCCGGAGTCTTCTTATGCCATGTTTCGCGACCGGTATGATGCGCTGGCCGGCATGCTGCGCGGAAGGGTGACCCCTATCCCCATCGAAGCTCTTGTGAGAACCGGCAACCGGTTCACGGACCAGGAGATCGGTCTCGTGGGCATGGTGACCACGATCTCGACGAGCGCGAAAGGCCACCGGATCGTTGAGGTGGAGGATCCGACCGGATCGATGAAGGTGCTTTTCAACAGAAACCGTGATGGGTTTGCCGAGGCTGAATCAATCATCCCTGATGAGGTGATCGGCGTGAAAGGTCAACTGTCCCGCGACAATATGGGCAGGACCCAGATGGTCTTTTCAGATACGCTGTTTCGGCCGGAGATACCGCTGACGAATACGATCTCGCCGTCGAAAGAAAAGGGAAAAGCTGTGTTCATCTCTGATATCCATGTCGGCAGCAATACCTTTCTGCCTGATGCATGGGAAAAGTTCTCGGCATGGATGCATGAACGCAAAGATATCGGCTATCTGCTGATCGCCGGCGACGTGGTGGATGGGATCGGTATTTATCCGGATCAGGACAAGGAACTGGAGATCAAGACCATCTATGAACAGTATGATCATGTCGGCGACCTTATGGCGGCACTTCCCGACAGGCTCAAGATCGTCATCTCGCCGGGCAATCACGATGCGGTGAGGGGAGCCGAGCCGCAGCCTGCTCTTCCGGAAGAGTTTCGCAGGAATTTTCCGGAAAATGTCAGCTTCGTTGAAAACCCGGCCGTCGTCAATATCCAGTCGGTCAACGTACTTATGTATCACGGACGAAGCATCGATGATCTGATCAAGTTCATTCCCGGCGCTTCATACACAAAACCCGGTGAGATCATGCAGGCCATGCTCAAGCGCCGGCATCTCGGTCCGATCTACGGGCAGAGGACTCCGCTCCTTTCTACGGATAAAGATGCCCTTGTTATTCGTGATGTCCCTGATATCATCCATACAGGCCATATCCATATCAGCGATGTCATCTCGTATCGGGGTGTTCTTGGTATAAATGCCGGAACCTGGCAGTCACAGACCTCGTTCCAGAAACTGATGAACATCACGCCGACGCCCGCGGAGGCAGTAGTTGTGGATCTTTCCACGCTTGCCTATGAAAAATTCTGCTTTCTTTAACTGATTTTGCTTTTCTCTCGGTGATATTGTAAAAGGATTAGTATTATTAGTTCCTCCGCCCATTAATATAAGGAGAAACCATCCCCATTTCACGGAGGTTTTCTATACCTATGGATTTGATCTATCTCGCTCCAATATGTGCCGTTTTAGGCCTTCTCTTTGCCCTCTACTCCTTCTCCATCGTGAAGAAAGAGCCGGCAGGCGATGAGAAGATGCAGAAGATCGCTGCCGCCATCCACCTTGGCGCAATGGTCTTTCTGAATCGTCAGTATCGTGCAATCGGAGCTTTTGTCGTCGTTATTGCAATCATTCTCGCTCTCCTCATCTCCCCGTGGGCCGCACTCTGTTATGTCATCGGTGCAGGACTCTCGGCAGCTGCCGGATATATCGGAATGCACAGCGCAACAAAAGCAAACGTAAGAACAACCAATGCAGCAAAACGCGGAATCGCAGATGCCGTGAAAGTATCTTTTGCAAGCGGTTCGGTCATGGGTATGTCCGTGGTCGGACTTGGACTCCTTGGTCTGTCCATCGTGTTCATCATCCTTGTAACGATCAACGGCGGATTTGACAACGTTGTCGGTGTTAACACTGTTGTCTCGATCCTTGCATCGTTTGGTTTCGGTGCCTCTTCTGTTGCTCTCTTCGCCCGTGTCGGCGGCGGTATCTTTACCAAAGCAGCCGATGTCGGAGCCGACCTTGTCGGTAAAGTCGAAGCAGGCATCCCTGAAGACGATCCGAGAAACCCAGCTGTCATCGCAGACAATGTCGGTGACAATGTCGGTGATGTTGCCGGTATGGGTGCAGACCTTTTCGAGTCCTATGTCGGTTCGATCATCGCATCCATGGCTCTTGGTGTTGCAGGCGCAGCATTTGCGTCCCAGCTCTTCGGCGAAACCATCGCCCCGTTAAACCTTATTCTCCTCCCGATGCTCATCGCAGCATTCGGTATCATCGCAGCAGCAGTCGGAACGCTCTTCGTTCGTACAAAGAAGAATGAAAGCTCCGCGATCCACAAAGCATTCAATACCGGTCTTGTTGTTGCAATCATCATCTCCATCATCTCGACCTACAGTATAACGAGTATCCTCTTATACGGTCAGTTCGGTATGGGATTCATGTTTTCCGCACCTCTTGGTATGGGAATCTGGTTTGCAACCATCGCAGGTCTTATTGCAGGTTTCATGATCGGTCTTATCACGGAGTACTACACTTCGTTTGATTACAAGCCGACCTTAGGCATTGCAAAATCCTGTCAGACAGGTGCGGCCACTAATATCATCAGCGGATTTGCAAAAGGTATGGAGTCGACCATCTGGCCGGTTCTTATCATCTCAGTTGCGATCTTCATTGCATACCAGTTTGCCGGCATGTACGGTATCGGTATTGCAGCCGTTGGTATGCTGTCCACACTTGGTATCTCCCTCGCCGTCGATGCATATGGTCCGGTCGCGGACAATGCAGGCGGTATCGCCGAGATGTCCCACCAGGACCACTCCGTTCGTGACATCACCGACACGCTTGACGCAGTCGGCAACACGACCGCAGCAATCGGTAAAGGATTTGCCATCGGCTCAGCTGCTCTTACCGGCCTTGCGCTCTTCAGCGCCTACGCACTCGCCGTCGGCATTGAGACGATCGATATTCTGAACACCAGAGTGTTCATCGGTATCCTCCTTGGAGGTATGCTTCCGTTCCTCTTCTCTGCCCTCACTATGACCGCAGTCGGCGATGCAGCTCAGCAGATCGTTGTTGAAGTCCGCCGTCAGTTCAAAGAGATCAAAGGCCTGATGGAAGGAACTGCAGATCCTGACTACACATCAGCTGTCTCGATCGCTACGAAAGCAGCAATCAAAAAGATGATGCTTCCGGGTCTTCTCGCAATCGTTGCGCCGCTCGCCGTTGGTTTTATCCTCGGTCCGCTGGCCCTCGGCGGTCTTTTAGTCGGATCCCTTGTCTGCGGTTTCCTGCTTGCAGTCACAATGGCAAATGCCGGCGGAGCATGGGACAATGCAAAGAAGTATATCGAACTTGGTAACTTCGGCGGCAAAGGCTCGAACGCTCACAAAGCAGCTGTCGTCGGCGACACCGTCGGCGACCCGTTCAAAGACACGTCCGGACCTTCGATCAACATTCTGATCAAACTTATGTCGATGATCTCACTGGTATTCGTACCGGTCCTTCTTCTGCTGTAAGGCTGAATCAGAAAATCATTTTTTTTTAAAAAATAGGATATATTCAGCCGGCATGCCGGGTCTGAATGAGTTTTTGAAAATACTCAGGTTCATATCTCCAGATCTGTTAAAACCACAGAACAGTCAGATATATTTAAAAAATGGGAAGATATTACTCGTGGATCATCACGAGCATCATTTTGAATCTTGATACGGGATGGACCGCATGAGGGATCTTTGCCGGCATGATCAGCATCTCTCCCTCCTTAACAAAATGAGATACCCCGCCGATCGGGATCTCCGCCTCTCCTTCAAGGACGATCACAAGAGCATCGTACGGAGCAGAGTGTTCGGAAAGACCCTCACCCTTCTCAAAAGCAAACACCGTCACCGTACCGCTTTTTTTATTGATGACCATCCGGGATACGACCGAGCCCTCCTGATAATCAGCGAGACTCTTCAAAGGCAGAGGCGTTCCGATCAGATCTTTGATCTCTTTCATGATTTCTTATCGGTGTTCTTATGATATAAACTCTCCATTCGCTGTTTTATGCTGAATATCCGCCATGCTCTCCCCTCTCTGAAACAAAAAAAATCGTCCGCTCTGCGTATCTGGTTTTGGCGAAAAGATGAAATGCCGGCTGCTGCCATAGTTAAGTAAGTCAGGAAGTGAAGGTATGGATAAACAGTACATCTGTTATTGCGGTCTTTACTGCGAAAATTGCGCGGTCAAAGCAAGGATCGATCCGGCTGCCAAACTCTTGTACCGGGAAATGAAAGCAGCAGGATTTGAGGAGATCATTGATATGATCCCGGGAGGGGCTGGTTTCTGGCCGTTTTTGAAAGACATGGCCGAGAACGGGACATGCATGTCATGCCGCGAAGGAAGCGGGGATCCCGGCTGTGCAATAAGGATCTGTGCAAAAGAGAAAGGGGTGGAGATGTGCGCTGAATGCAAAGATTACCCGTGCGGGCATATCGAGGAGTTTTATCGCGGACATTCGTTCGTGAAAAAAGACAATGACATGGTTCGTGAAAAAGGTCAGGAGGCATGGTTCAAACTTCAGGATGAACGCATGTCAGAGGGGTTTGTGTATCGGGCTGAAAAATAGAGAAAAAGAGTTTTGGGGGCTGAGCTTTAGTAAGCTCTTCTTTTTTTGAATCTGGGCTGGGGGATGAACCCGTAGCGTCTGTCCTTAACGATATTCATAGGGTGATCGACCGGACCGGGTGGATACTCGCCGCTCCCGGCCTTAGCAACTTGAATATCACTCCGCTTTTTGAAGTGGGTCTGCATCATGATAATTTCTTATCCGAGGTCTTCCGTCATAAATATATTTTTCAAGGACATTTAGAACCACCGCATCATCACAACGGCGTCCTCTCCGTCCTTGTAATACTCGCCGAACAAAATGACATCTTCGTACCCAATTTTTTCGTAAAATTCGCGTGCCTGCGTATTTCCGATTCGCACTTCCAGACTGCATCCGGTGCACCCCTGCATGAAAAAATCCCGCTCGAGTTTTCGAAGCAGGAGTCTTCCGATGCCGAACCCCCGCATATCAGGAGAGACGGCAAGATTGCAGATATGTCCGTATTTTTCCTCTTCGGTCTCTTCCACTGCCCCTGCTGAAAATCCGACGATCCTTCCTTCTGCTTCTGCTACATAAAATGACGTCAAAAACACCGTCATCATCTCAAGCATCGCCTTATAATCCCAGGGATCAGGGAAACAGAGAAGCTCGATCCGGTATATATCCGGTATATCTTCGATCGATGCTTTTCTGATCAGACAGCCGGCGGAGGTCCCACCCACTCCTCTAAAGGTTACCATTTGCTATTTTTACTATTGGGCGCTAACCAATATAGCATAATGGTTAGCGTATACCCCTTCACCGGTCTGCGGCCCGCTTCGGATGCGTACTCAAGCGTGCCTTCAGTCCCCTACGATGTTATCAGCGCTGAAGAGGCAGCTGCAGAAATAGAAAAAAATCCCCGATCTCTTCTGCGGGTCATCCGTCCCGATGCGGAACTCATGGATATCGATCCGCATGATGACCGTGTTTATGAAAGAGCTGCAGAGATGTTTGCGAAGATGAAGGCAGAGGGACTTTTCACCGAAGATGATTCTGCCTCCTTTTACATCTATCAGATAACCCTCGGCGGCGAGACGTTCACCGGTCTTGTCACCTGCGTCTCTGTTGCGGAATACAATGATGATACGATCAAAAAACACGAACTGACAAGATATGATAAAGAAGAGGACAGGACCCGGCATATCGACGCGGTCTCGGCCCATACGGGTCAGGTGTTTTTACTGTACAAAGACTCCGGCCTCATCCATCAGACACTGGTCAGTATCGCTGCTGCCCGCACACCGGACGGTGAATACATCTCCGCAGGCGGCAATCTCCATCGGCTTTTCCGCGTGGCGGATCCTGCTGATGTTGAAAAGATCACCGGACTTTTTGCCGATATCTCCAGCCTCTACATCGCCGACGGTCATCACCGGGCGAAGTCATCGGCAAATGTTCTGGACCGCCGTCTTGCCGAGGGCCGTGCGACCCCTGACGCGGAGAAGTTCATGAGTGTCCTCTTTGCCCATGACTCGGTCCGCATTTACGGGTATCACCGTCTCGTCAGGGACCTCGCCGGCATGAACGCCGACCAGTTCCTCGGTGATCTCTCCCTCAGGTTCTCCGTCACACCGTTAAAAAAGGTCGATATCTCGAAAAATATCATCCCGGTCAAAAACGACGGATCGATGCATATCATCCATCTGTATCTTGAAAGCCAGTGGTATGAACTGACCCGCCCGGTCGATCCTGCCGCCGATGCTATTTCACGGCTCGATGTTTCTGTTCTGCAGGAGGTCGTTTTAGATGATATGCTTGCGATCTTCGATCCCCGCGGCGATCCGCGTATCTCCTTTGTCGGCGGTTTCGCTCCTCTCGCGGACGTCATCCGGGATGTTGACAACGGTGAATACTCGGCAGCATTCATTATGCAGCCGGTGACTGCCCAGCAGGTGATCGATGTCGCCGACGCGGGACTGATCATGCCGCCGAAGTCTACCTGGTTCGAGCCGAAACTGCTCTCCGGCATGGTCATCCACGAGATCCGCTGATTTTCAGTCAGACCCTCATATCTTTTTTTACTCCCGATTTGGCTATACCTACTTAAACTGCCAGATGAAACAGTAATCAGTCTATGCAAAAGTTTGATGTGATCCTTATCGGGATCGACAAAACCGGGAAAATTCTTGCAAAACGATCTGCTGCGGCAGGGAAATCAGTAGCGGTCATAGATAAATCCGCTGAAATACCTGACGGGACCTCTGTTGATCAGGCAGATATCGTATCACACTTTCTTGTGCATAAATCAGATTTTGTGAAGCTCCATCCCGGCCTCTCCTTTGATGAAAAGGATATCTGGTACAGGAGAGCTATCCAGGAAAAGCGTCGTTTTCAGGCAATGCTCGCAAAAAATGATCTTGATGAGCTGGAAAAACTTGAGAATGTTACCGTCTTTCGCGGTTCAGGTTCGATCATCGTTGAAAATGAGGTCCGGATACTCTCCTCAAAGGGGACCTCGGTCATTTCCGGATCAAAGATCGTGTCTGCCTCTGTAAACCCATCCACGTTTCCCGAGATCAGCTGGCTTGATACCTGCTCGATCGTTTATACACGTGAGATGCTCATGGATCTTGTGGATCTTCCAAAAAGGCTCGTCATTCTCGGAGGGAGTCAGGCCGGGCTTGAAACTGCTTCGATCTATGCGGGATTTGGTTGTGCCGTCACCTTCTTAGAGGAGAATATGGTGTTTCTTGCAGAAGAAGATGAGGACATCGCTGCTGAAATCAAAAAGGCTCTTGAAGAACGGGGTGTTACCTTTAAACTTGGCGCTCATGTCGAAAAAATAGCAATGGAACAGCGGTCATCTTTGATCTCTTTCATTTATGAAGGACAAAAACAGGAGATACACGCCGATGCGATCCTGATAAGTCCCCGCGTGGATCCTGCCGCAAATGGTGATACTCGAACGTCATCCAGTATATGTATCTCCCCGCCTTTTTCACGCGTTGGTCAAACTGAACGGGAGGCACGGGCAGCCGGATACAATGTTCTGATCTCAAATCTTGCTGCAAGCAGCATCTCAAAGGCACAGGTCATCGGTCAGATGACCGGAATGATGAAAACGGTCATCGATGCCGATACAAAAAAGATCCTTGGCGCCGCGTTGTTTTGTGCAGGATCGGATGAAATCATCAGCATTATACAACTGGCAATGGATCAGGATGCTGATTACATGGTTTTACGGGACCTGGTGTTTCCTTATCCGACCATTGCCGAAGCGTTGAACGAATTATTTTCAATTTGACTGGGCGAGGTTTTTTTTTATTTTTTCATCACCGGCACCTGGATCTCGGAGAGCCATTCATCATCGCTCTCCTTGTTCCAGATTCCGTCGATGTAACTTTCTCTGGGACTTCCCGTTACGGTGTATCCGTTTTCCTCGATCCATTTGAACACGAACGCATATGCCCTGCCAAGATCACGATAGGATCCTTTGTGCATTACCGATACTGCGGTGATGGCCGGCATTTTTTTGAATTTGATCCCGCTCACTTCGTTTCCGAATTTATCGACCGCCTCACAATACTCGACATTGATATCTTTCTCCCGGTATTCTGCATCGAGATACACGACAAAGCAGTAACCTGGCACTGTGCATTTGAGGTCAGGGTTTGCCGCCGCACACTCAGCACCTATTGCCGGGATCTCGGTAAAGTATGCATCATAGTTTGGGATCGTCATTTTTTTCGAGTAGACGATACACTCGGGAATTTCTTTGATGGTTGCCTGATAATTCATAAAATATTCCTCCTCCTTTCCTTGTAATAAGAAATCGATTCGGGAGAGCTGGTCGGTTTTTTCCCGAAGTTCTATCTCGAGTCCGGCCCTTCTTTTTTCCAGAATTGCCGCGGTGTCCTCTCCGGAGATTATTTTTTTAATCTCGTCAAGTGAGAGGCCTGCCTGCTGAAGAGACTGGATGTAGTGAAGCTTCACGAGCTGACCGGTCGTGTAATACCGATAGCGTGCAAGGTCGACTTTTTCCGGTTCAAGAAGCCCGATCTCGTCATAATATCGCAGAGCTTTTACGGTAGTTTTACCAAGCTTTGAGAATTCGCCGATCCGAAACATCATCTCACCCAAAATACATTTTTCATTATGTGATAAATTCAGTATCTACTCTCCGGCAGCAGGAGAGTTGGAATGCTTATACGTTGTTTTTTCCAAAAAAAGAAAAGATGAGAACTCACGCATAACCAGGCGGGTGCTCATCAGTCTTTTTCTCTTCATCTTTGCAACCGTAGAACTTTTCAAAGAAGGCGGTGAAGTTCTTTTCGCATTTTTTTATGAGAACTTCGTCCACATTTTCCTTTGGGATATTTTTTGCCAGTTCAGCGGAGAGGATCTCGACCAGTTGGAAGACGGAGTCGGGAGTCATGGTGATCTTGGTTTCCGTTCCGTTGTAGAGAACGAGTTCAAGGTTGAGGATCCACAGCGGCGTATCGCCTTCCCGTTTGTAGGTGTTGACATCGATCATGTGCCAGTCTTCGTCCATGGTGCCGGCCGAAAGCGTGTATGCCTGCTGAACACGGTTTCCGTACAGCGATGTCAGATGCTGGATGATCCAGACGGCACTTTTCTGTTTTTCATCTTTGACCGCGTGGAGCAGATCATCGAAAAAGGCCGCAGAGTTCACATGGCAGGCCGTCATGAGGACCATCGTTGCATTCGCTCCAAGCAGCATCGACATGGCATTGACGAGTTTCGGGAAGGTTTTTCTGTCGATCGGGTCGATGAGATGATACTCAAAGACTTCCCGGATGGGTTCAAGGATGCCGGCGTTGGTCTCAAGAATTTCTGCAAATGATCCAAGATCTGTCAAAAACTGATCGGGAACAGGTTTGTGCGTATCGTTTTGCTGTTCTTCTGGCTGAGGGACCGTCTCCTCTGCAGAAGTTTTTTTCCGGGAGGTTTTTGCCGGTTTTGGTTCATCTGGTTTATCAAGTTTGGGTTTAACCGTTCGTTTTTTCGGCGCAGGAGAGGATGTGTCACTCATGATACAAGGTACATCGTTTAGAGATGAAAAGATGTTCGTTTGGGATCGTCAGAGATGACTGAAAGGTCTAAAAAAGTGTACCCGAGAGGGTGGGTACTCTGGTAAGCCGATTACACCGTTCAGATGTAAGGGTTACGCAGCGGTTTGAGAGCCGCATGGTCCTTGTGGGTCCTGTGCTCAATGTACTTCTGGTTTTTGGTGATCTTCTCGGTTGCGAGTTTCTCGACGAGTTCAAGACCCGGCTTGACGCCGTCCATTGACTCGGCAATGATCCAGCCTGCTTCGACTGCCTTGTTGAAGGCTGCCTCGCCGGCGGTCGAACGAACGAAGACGGTAGACCATCCATCAGGCGTTCCGACTGAACCGGTTGAGATATCTGCCATGTTTGCGACGTAGTCAAGACAGACGTGACATCCGGGCTGCTCGTACTTGTGAGTGACCTTTAAGGGGATCTGTGAGTTTACACCGCGTTCGGTGTAGACAGAGAATTTGCCCTTTCCGATGTCCATCTTGGTGACATTGTCGATCTTGGTTGCACAGTGGTCTTCGACCATCTGGAAGAGTCCCTGGTAGGGGAAGTTTTCCATACAGAAGATACCGAGTGCAAGGGCGATCTTGTCGGGAACGTCACGCATACCGACCGGGTAGAGCTGTGCTTTACGAACGGCCTGGATCTGGCATGGGGTTCCGACGATACCGATCTTGTCAAGACCATAGCTGCGGGTCGCCTCTTTGATCAGTGCAAGGTTCGGTGATACTGAGTATTTGGTTCCACGGCTTGCGAAGAGTTCTTCTACAGTAGTGGCGATCATTGGTTCAGGCTTGTATGGCTCTGATCCTGGTCCTGCGACGATTGCTCCGTCAATAATGCCTGTCTCAAGTGCGTAGGCAAACATTGATGTGACGATTCCTCCGTCCTGGGCCTTTGCGAGAATGTCTTCACAGCCGGATTTGGCTTTGTAGACTGCCTTGTATTGTCCAAGATATTCCATTTTTTTCGCCTCCAGGACCCTCAGGGTTTCATAACCTCTCCAATGAGGTTCGTGATTGCTTCATACTGTCCACAGACGTCGAAGCTGAAGAAGCTTCTCGGGCACTGTGCGTAGCATGCTCCGCATTTGATACACAGATCGCGTTCGATCTGCGGTTTGCCGTACTGCATCGTGACTGCACGGACCGGGCAGGCTGCTGCGCAGCTGCCGCAGCCGCAGCAGAGACCCTGATTGATGACTTCGGTCATCAGGTCGCAGCCGCATGCTTCGGTTCCTGCTGCTGCAAGGTTCATGAGGGGCGTAAGGTATGCGGTTGCAAGTGCCTTCTGCTCGTCATTTCCTTTGAGTAACAGGTATGCCATAAGACAGACGTTTCTGATCTGCTGTGGTGTCGGCGCACATCCTGGGATGTACACGTCGACCTTGATCAGGTCGCCGACTGGCAGGTAACCCTCATGCTGGGGTTGGTTCTGCTGTCCGCCGCGGGTAAAACGGGTGATGTTTCCGTAGCAGGCGCAACCTCCGAGAGCTACAACAATTGCTGCATTCTCACGAGTTTCTAAAATCTCTTCCATTGAGCACTCGTCATTGATACAGACGGAACCCTCGACTAATGCGACATCCATTTTGGGGATGTGACGCACATCGGCGAGAGTCAGGCAGTAGACGAGGTCAACGTATTTGTCGAGGATTGTAAGTAATCCTTCGTAGTTATCTGCAAGGGACACGAGACATCCGGTACAACCGCTCATGTGTACATGTCCTACAGTAATCTTGTCAGCCACTGGCTTCTCCTCCTTTGGTTTTGTAATAATTGGCTTTTGTTCGACCTTTGCGTCAGCTGGTTTTGCACCAGGCTTTGCGTCCTGTTTTCCCTCGCTGACAGCCTCATTACCGAACAGTAAGCCTTTGAGTTTATCTAATAATCCCATTTTTCAGCTCTCTAATTCCTGTAAGATGACAGTTACAGTTTTGGGAACAGCTCCTTGGACTTCCGGACTTAATTCGAGGGCAAAGTCCTCTGAATCCGGAGTGGGAATATATGCGGGCTGGCACCCGATTATAATAATTTCCATTTTTCCTTTCAGTCTGCCGATCGGATCGAGCAGATTTCCGGAATGTGCGTCCATGTAACGTTCTCCTCTGCTTTCAGGAAGAAGATCGGCGGGGATTTTTGTGACATCTCCGGGTTTTCCCCCGAAGTCCATTGCATCCACAATGATCAGTTTCTTTGTGACTTCCGTATCGAGCAAGGAAAAGATGAGGTGAGGGCCGGCAAGGCCGACATCCATTGCTTTTACATTGTCGGGAAGTTTGTAGTCAGCTAAAGCTCTGATCACTACGGGACCAAATCCATCGTCGCCAAAGAGTTCGTTACCGACACCGGCGATTACTATTTCTGGGAACAGTCCTTCCATGATATATGCTTACTCAAGGAGCTTCTGTGCAACGAGCTTGTTTTCTTCATCCAGCACAATCATGTGGGTTGCGCAGGAAACACAGGGGTCGTATGCACGGACGATAACTTCTGCAAGTTCCCATGGTGCGCCGGTAAGTGCACGGCTGCAGACTGGGAAGTTCCAGGTGGTCGGGACAAGCATGGAGAACCATTCGACTTTGCCGTTGCGTACCTTTGCAAGGTGCACATCACAGCCGCGCGGTGCTTCGTTTGCTGCCCATCCGATTTCTCCATCACCCTGGGGGATGACGTCTGCACAAACCGGGGCGCTGGTGTCGATTGCATCAACTGCCTCGATCATCTTGTACATACAGTCCATATACTCCATTGCACGGGCAATGTTTAATCCCATTGCGCCTTTGCGGTCGTAGTTCTGGTATTTTACAAGACGTGCACGGGGGCCGACCTCAACAGGCTGTCCGTCGTACAGTGGTACACCGGTGCATGCCTGCATCTGCGGCCAGGCTTTTGTGCCTGCTTTGGTGGTTCCGCCTACTGGGTAGGTGGGGTCCTCAAGAGTGATCTCTTCTTCGCCCATGTACCAGTCCCAGGGTCTGACTTCAAGCCAGCGTGCCGGGTCCCACTCGGGGTTTGCGTCAAGGGAGGAGCTGCCGTACATCGGAGCTGCTGCCATGTAGCCCTGGTTGTGGTAACCAAGGGTTTGTGGAATGGCAACTTCGCGACCGCACATCTCTGCCCAGTCACGTTTCATGTAGTTCTCTTCGAGAGCGATCATGAACTCCATCTGTTCGCGTGCAAGCTGGATTCCCTGCTTTGCAAGATCATAGATCTTTGCTTTTGCACGCGGGGTGATGTTTTTATACATACCACCAACACGTGGGTTGGATGGATGAATTGCTTCGCCGCCGACGATCTCGCCGACGGTCTGACCGATCATACGAAGGGTCTGGATACGCTTTGCGACAGATCTGACCGGCTCTTCAGGTGTGAAGGGGTTGACCTTTGTGTCGGTTCCTGGAAGATATAAGTCAGGCAGTGTCAGAATATCATGCAGTGCATGAGAGTGCAATCTGTTACCGCACTGTAAAATCATACGCAGGAGATATGCGTCGTCTGGGATCTCAACACCCATTGATGCTTCCATTGCCTCAGTTGCGGCAAGCGTGTGGGCAATCGGACAGATACCACATACACGGGAAGCGATCTTTGGGACCTGCTCATAGGTTTTACCGATGGCAAGTTTCTCTATTCCACGAACAGGTGTGATAGAAAGCCAGTCTCCTCGCTCAATGATGCCTTCATCATTTACTTTTAAAACGAGCTTAGAGTGACCTTCATGTCTGGTGCACGGGGAAATTTCTACTACTTTCGACAATGTTTTCGCCTCATCCTAAATTATTTAGGTTTTCAAACAGCTATACAGGAATATTACCATTGTCCTTTTGGATTAATGACACGTACAGATGTACGCTAATCTTATTCTCTTTCGCGATGCTAATTAATGGTTTCCTATTTGATTCAAAAATACTAGGTTATATTTTCAGAATCTTTTGAAAAATAGTTGTAGTTAATATGGAATTAGTATTAAGTTGTACTTAATTTTAATTAAGTACAACAAAACGTCCGAATCGTCTTATATGAAGTTCTTTTCCCATCTCATAGGGCACGCGCTCTCAGGCTGGCTAATATTAGAGAAAAAAAGTAACTCATTTCCCACTACTTTTCCGCGAAGTTTAATGGGTCTTTCACGAAAAAAGAATCAGCGGATCTCTGCAAAACACCGAATATGTTTATAAATAAATTCAGATCTCAACGAATTCGGGGATCTGCCTTTGCACTTCAGCTGCCACATCTTTCAGGGGGATATTCAGTTTTTGTGCAGCCTTTTTCATATCCTCAAACTCAGGCTTTACAGAAATGACCCGGCCGCAGTGTTTTGATACTTTCACCCGCACGGAAAACTCCTCTCCGGAAATCGTAAAAGGATAGGATCTCCGGATGCGTTCCGCCACGATCCGCGGCTCCTCTTTTACCCGTACGCCAAGAGTCCCCGTCTCTTCCATCAGGATCTCAGTCAGAGAACGGTACCGTTCAAGGGTTGTGATCACTGAGATCATGAAAACTGGACGATGCTTTTTCCCAAATCCCTGGGTAACGAATACATCAACTGCCCCTGCTGCCAAAAGCTTCTCCACAGCATAGCCGATAACCTCTCCTGACACGTCATCGATATTTGTCTCGAGAATAACGATTCGCTCCTCCGTCAGATCTGAAACCTCCCCCTCTACGATCAAAAGCCCGTACTCTTTTGCATATCTAGTTTTTACGGGTGTCATCGACGGGATAGACTGCCGAAAAACAGCGAGATGTGCCAAAAGTGCGGCGCCGGAAGGGGTCGTAAGTTCCTTACTGGTGGAATTATCAGAAACCGGCACCCGGTGCTGAGCACAGATATCCAGAGTTTCAGGGAGGCAGTTTCCAAGAGCAGGCGGCGTCGCATAGATCGGGTATGAAAGAAGATCCATCGCATCCAGCATTGCGATCGGACATAATACATCCTGAAGTATTTCGGTGATGGAAAAATTTCCCTCATGAAACTTCATGAATACAGATTCCAGATCAGAAAAAACTGCATGTGCCCTCTCTTTAGCAGCATCCGAGAATCCCAGTTTTTCCATTATTTTCTTGGGATCTTCTCCTTTGAGTCCTGACACTACATCAGCGGTATTTTTCCGCAGATCTTCGAGATCACCAAGATCAGAGAGAGCCGCCGTTAAGGCAGCTCCGCTGATACCTCCGATTCGCGGATCAATGAATAATGTTTTCATTCTGGGAATGGTTTTTCCATATTTGCATAGATCAGCTGGGCAAGTTTTGCAACCTCGATCGCCTTTTCTTTTGCACCAGGGATCGAACGGGTCAGATATGCCCCATCTTCTGCCTCTTTTGCTGCCGTTTTTGCGTCCTTATCAAACAGAGCGCCAACTGCCGCTGGTACCGTTATATTGATTATCGTATGACCGATATACTGAAGTTCCTGTGCGATGATCGCACCGCACTGGAGAGCAATTCCCCAGTCGGGATTGTCTTTGTTTTTACCTTCGAGTGCAAAAGCCGGCACCTCTTTTCCACTCAGATTCTCTACATGATAGGGCTTGCTGTCGATTTTGATGTCATAGGAAACATAGGAATCAAAACCCCAGTAACGTTCGGTGAACTTATCCGTCCGTCTTCCATGAGATCTGAGTTCCGTGAATTTCAACTCGATCTTATGACCGGTGAATTCGGAAAGAATTGCAGATCCCCTCTTCTCAACATAAGCTCTGCGTTCTTCATCCAGGAATTTTGCTGCATCGCCTAAAGATTTTCCACTTTTCATCATATCATAGGTTATTTCCGCACGGCGGTAGATCGCTCTGTCACGGACCCCTTCAGATGCTAAGATACAGGTATTTGTGATCTTCCCACGGCAGATCTGCTCGGCTTTTCGTGCGACGGTATTCAGACTGCAGATAGCAAGTTCAGGGTCAATGAATGAGTTCATCTTATATTCCCTGATTATGTCAGCTGCCGCAAACACATCGCCGCCGTTTTGCAGTAAAAGACGAATAGCAGGAACAATGTCTCCAATCACGTGACCAAGGGGTGCATTGACCGGTCCTCCGGAAAATCCTGCACCTATCATCGCTGCTTCTTCAAATCCGGCAAAAATTTCTGAAAATGCCATTGACCCGATCACAGATGACCCGCCGACATCTTTGAGAATAAGACCAAAGTCTCCTATGAGTGTTGCCGTATCATACTCTTCGTGAGTGCCGCGGATATGCAGTTTTTCCGGGAGTTTTGCTGCATCACGGGCGCCTTTGCCAGCCATATATGAGGAATTGACGGCTCCGAATTTTCCAAATGCTTCACCTAAAATCGCATCAGGATGGACGATTTCCATCGTCACTGCGGCCCCGATCAATGCCGGCCAAAGTCCAAGCGGGGTGACTCCGGTCCCTGCCATTGCATTGAGCATAGCTTTTGTTCCAACTTGTGCGGCATTGTAGGCAAGTTCCGGTATGTTGTTGTCTTCTCCAAGTGCTGAGTGACCGTAGATCGTCCCGCCTGAGATGAACCCGGGAAGCATCGATCCATCAACGCTGGTCAGTTTTTTCTCTTCAAGAGCTTTGTAGATCGCCATATAGGCGGGAAATGCCTGAACTCTATGGGTGGATTTTCCGGTTACCAAGGCAATGGCGCTGGTTCTGGCTCCGCCTGCATGCATTCGTGCCATTGCGCCGAGTTTTCTATTCCCCAGAGGAACACCTGACCGTGCTCCAGACCCTGCAAAGTAGGCAAGAGATGCAACGATCAAAGCGGCATTTTCAGGAGCAGCTCCTGAATTCATAGCCACCTTAACGGCTTTTTCGATGACTATATCCAGGGGGAGTTCGCCCTGAGATGCGTCAAGCACTGTCATTTTGTCAGCACAGTTTGTTTGCTTTCCGGAAATCGAGCAGAAAATATCTTCTATGATCGAGTTCGCGGCAGCATAGACTTGAAGGACAAGGGCGCCGTGACCTTTTGTTGCAGCCTCCAGTTTGTCGTTGGACATAGAGTCCGGCTGATATGTTGCCGCCATTGATGCGGCATACATGATTTTTTGCTTTGTGTCGTTGGTCATGAGATTCCACCTCTGATTTTGTGAGAGTTAGACTTTCAAACCATATATACATTTCACAATAGGTCATAAGTACATAAATTTATCCATGTGGTTGTGGTGAATTTATGTGTGTTGAAGGATGAGCGTGGGTGAATAGGTTCGAAAAAAGTAATTGGATTATATGCTGAGTTCTTCACGAAGCTCGGCAAGTGTTGCCTTTCTCTCCGCGTAGGCATCATGCTGGTGGATGCTTTCCTCATTGGTCTGCCGGATCGTGATATGGGTATCCCCGGGCAGATCGGTAAACGTGGAAACGACTCTTCTGGCCATCTCACGGACACAGTCTTCGACGAATCTGGCGTTCTTGTGGGCCGCCATCACGACATAGCTTTCGTCGCCGCGTTTCAGCAGCTCGTAGATCTTTGCGCTCATCGACTCTTTAAGGACCGTCACGATCTTTTCGAGCGGGACAATGATATCGCCGTCTGTTTCCACACAAAGAAAGCCGCGTCCGCGCTGGTTGTGGCTTGCCATTGGGATCTCATTGAAGAACGCATCGATCTTCTCTTCGGGGATCTCGAGCTGCTCCATAACATGCATCGCGTGATCCTTCATGATGTTTTGTGCGCACGGACATGCCGTGATACCTGTGACCTCGGCGCCGACGCTTTTTCTGACGATCGGCTTGCCGTTCGTTCTCTGGGCAACCGCATGTGCGTAGACATTGATGACCTCCTGGCATGACGTCTTTGAGACCGGTGTCTCGCGGTTCATCATATAGAAGCTTTTCATAAAAACTTCCGTGCGGTCTGCATATTCATGATGATCGAGTAGTTTTCGTGAAACGATCCCGCATACATCCTCAATACCTTTGACATCACCGCTCGTTGCCTGCTGGAGCACCTCGTCGATCACTTCAAAATTTCTGGAAAGGTTTGCGCCTTTCAGACTGCTTGGCAGATCAACAAACACATCAAACTCTGAGATGAAAATAGCTGGTCTGGTCTTTCCGGGTCTGCCGACCTCGACAAGTTTTCTGACATTTTTCACACCAACACGCGTCAGGCTGATTCTCACATCCGGGGCGGTGGACTGCACATCTGGTAATGACATTATATATCGTGTCCTGTTTTCGTTAGTATGCCGTTTGTGGTTTTAAAAGGCAAGTCAACGTGTAACTATGTGTATGGGGATGAGGGTATATAATTTTATACGTATGCGGACTCCATCTACTCCTACAGATATGATGCAAAAATATCCTGTGACTGATAAAGATATCTCTTTTATTTCTGAAAAATGCGTTGCGATCCTTGGATACGGCTCGCAGGGACGCGCCCAGGCCAAAAATCTTCGCGACAGCGGTATTCCGGTCATCATCGGGAATCGTCAGGGAAAAAGCTTCGATCAGGCTGTTTCCGATGGATTTTCCGTCATGTCCGTCCGGAATGCTGTCATGCGCTCCGATATTCTTGCAGTTTTCTTTCCCGACGAGTCAGCCGCGGAGATCTATGCAGAAGAGATCGCTCCGTTTCTCAAAGAAGGCCAGTGTCTGGTGTTTGCCCACGGGTTCAACATCCATTTCGGCTTCATAACTCCGCCAAAATTCACCGACGTCGTCCTTGTTGCTCCAAAAGGAGTGGGCCCGATGGTCAGAAAACTGTATCAGGAAGGGTCCGGTGTCCCCGCACTCGTCTCCGTCCATCAGGATCATACCGGGCGCGCACTCAGCACCGCTCTCGGGTATGCCGCCGGCATCGGCTCGGCCCGCTCGGCAGTACTTGCCTCGACGTTTCGAGACGAAACCGAGACGGATCTTTTTGGTGAACAGGCGGTCATCTGCGGAGGTCTGCCCGCTCTGATATCGGCGGCGTATGACACCCTTGTTGATGCCGGCTACCCTCCGGAACTTGCCTTCTCCGAGTGTGCCCATGAAGTAAAACTGGTCGTCGACCTCATCTACGAAGGCGGCTTTTCAAAGATGCATGACTTCGTCTCAAAAACCGCAGGATACGGCGGGATCACCCGCGGCGGCCGCGTCATCGGAGAAGGATCCAGAAAAGAGATGACCCGGATCCTGAACGAGATCCGGTCCGGCGCATTTGCAGATGAATGGATGGCGGAAAAACGCTCAGGCAGCAAAAAGTATGCCGCTCTTGTCGATCAGGTCAGACAGAGCGGGATCGAAACGACCGGCGAAACATTCCGTGATCTCCTGAAATGATCACTTCGGAAAACAGAGCTTTCTGACCGTGGTCCCCTCTAGGAGAAGCTTTCCCTCGCGGAGAAGCCTGCTGACCTCCCGTTCGAGCTCCTCCCGCTCCCGCCCTTTTGCCGCCCCGAAATACGGGTGCGTGTTCAGCTGAAGCCTCACGGTCTTCGCCCGTTCCAGTCCCAGAAGAAACGAGATGAACTCAGGCGTAGTGAGTATCCCGTCGACTTCTTTTGCTCCGGCAAGGATCATCTTTGCGGGACTGCCTGCGGGTATGATCTTTTTCACCTGCCGGTCCCCGCAGACATCGCAGTTTTCGCACGCTTTTATCTCCTCATCAAAGTACGATAAGAGCAGCTGCCGGCGGCACGATCCAGCCGTACAGTAGGCATACATCTGATCCAGCTTCTCTCTCGCGATCTCCGCTTTTTTCTTATCGGCAAACTCCCGCACGAGCATATTTTCGATCTTTCTCCGATCCCCGGCAGAGTAAAACAGCAGACATTCCCCTGGTTTTCCGTCCCTGCCGGCACGCCCCGTCTCCTGATAATACGACTCGATATCTTTTGGCATATGGGCATGGATCACATACCTGACATCCGGCTTATCGATCCCCATGCCGAAAGCGACCGTCGCACAGATCACCCTGATCGAGTTGTTCAGAAATCCCTCCTGGACCCTGCTTCGTTCCGGTGTCGGCAGACCTGCATGGTAGGGATTTGCCATGATATGGACCTTCCTCAGCCTTTCTGCCAGCTCTTCGGTGCTTGCGCGGGAAAAACAGTAGATGATCCCCGGATCATCCTTGTGCGCCGCGACAAAACTGATGATCTTCTGCATCCTCACCTGGGCGTTCGGCTCGGAAAAAGCCGCATACCGGAGATTTCTTCGGTCGAAACTGCCGATGAACTCCGCCGGATCTTTGAGCCGCAGTTCGCTTGTGATATCCTCCCTGACCCGCTGGGTCGCCGTCGCCGTGAAAGCTGCGAACGGAACTCCGGGAAACCTCTCCCGCAGATGCTTTATCTCCCGGTATTCCGGTCTGAACTGATGGCCCCACATGGAAATGCAGTGTGCCTCGTCCACGGCAAAAAGCGCCACCTTACATCCGGCAAGCGTGGCGGAAAACGCCTGAGTCACCGCCCGTTCCGGCGAAACATACAGGATCCTGATCTTTCCTTCCCGCATCTCCCGCTCGACCCTCTGACGTTCATCATAGGTCTGCAGGCTGTTGAGTGTCTCTACGGTAACTCCCTGATTCGAAAGTGCGTCCACCTGATCCTTCATCAGCGCGATCAAAGGAGAGATAACGATCGTCATTCCATCCAGCATCAGGGCCGGGAGCTGATAACAGAGGGATTTTCCCCCGCCGGTCGCCATTACTGCGAGCACATCCCGCCCGCAGACGATCGTCTCGATGATCTCCTGCTGGTTTGGACGAAACGTCTGATGATGGAAGTATCTTTCCAGAGTCTGCTGTATCCCTTTTGTCATGAAATCCTATGCGGGTGCCATTCTTCCCTTTTATTTTGGTGTCTGCAGGGTATGCACTTTTCTCTTATCTGCGTTATTCGCTGCTCAGCTTTGGGGAATGGGCAGTATTATTCATACCAGGTACTCCGAAAAGTCAGAGACCAGGGCCCTGTCAAGTTCCTGTTCGTTCCCGACGCTTGTCTCCGTAAAAAGAAAAGCGAACAGTCCCATTTCCGGAGCATCGATCCTGCGGACGTCAAGAACATGTTCAAACTCCCTGTAGAGTCTGCCAAAGTCAAATCTGTCGCTATCTATCTCTTTTCCTCCCTTGTCGAGCAGGATCATGCTGTATATCTTTCCAAGTTTTTTGGTGAGAATGTCCTCAAAATCAGGTTTGATCTGATTCAGATAGCAGTCGACCGTGTTAATACCGTACGCAAAATACGCTATATCCGTAGAACACGAACCGGTGAATCTCAGCGGATTGAATTCTATTGGTATGATATCATCATCGGTAACCCTGACTTCTATATGCATCGGAAAATCAGTTATGTTCAATTGAGTATTGATGCGTTCAAGGAACCGCGTAAACGGCTGAAGATACTGACGGATGATCTCTGCGGATGTATAATAAATCCTGTCTCTGACATCGGATTCTGATGCAAACCGGTGCGTCAGGATATTCAGTATGACTGGTTTGCCTTCCGTATCGTAATAAGCATCGATCGCATACTCCGTACCTCTGACGTACTGCTCAAGAATGAATGTTGATCCGATCACTGTCTCGGGAAAATCATCAGCCCATTTTCTCCTCTTCTCCTCAATGTCGGATACTGCATTTTTCAGATCATTTTCATCGAACAGCGCATAGACCCCGACACTGAAAAACCCGACCGACGGTTTCAGAATGACCGGGTAAGGGATCTTTGTATGATCGCCTGTCTGAAGTTCGTTCAGAGTGACCTCTTTAAAAAACAGATCAGGATAGAGATCGGATACGGTTTTACGAAACACTGCTTTGTTTTTCAGTATGTCGATCTTACGCACGATCATGCTGTTTGGCAGATTCGTATAGATCCAGTCAAGAGCGTGTTCGGAAACGGTATAGAGTCGTTCGCCGTCATGATATCTCTTTACCGCCTCTTTCGTGCTTATGAAATTAAGAGCGTTTCCTCTGCTGCTGGAAACTGCGTAATCGTTTTCAAGTACAGGAATATTATCAGATGCGAGATATTCCAGCAGAAAGTCGGAGATATATGGTTCTTCAAGAATTATCATATAATAAACCTCAATAAATTATCTAAATTTATATGAATTTACCGTTAATCAAGGTGATGCATGTCTGTGTGACAAGGTACCGGGTAAATATTTTTCAGATACCCGGAATGTAGGAGGCCAGTTCTTTATAATAGGGGATATACACGATCCGCGAGTTTTCCACCGTGAAATCATATCTGAGGACCTGCAGGATCCCCGGCTTTTCCGTCTCGTATCTGAGATACAGAAACTCCGTCAGCTCGCGTGCCGTACTCTGATTGATCAGAATAGGCATATATGTGCCGTCACTTCCGCCCATCACCTCAACGATTTCGGGGTTTCGGATCGTCAGATCGATCTCCCAGGGCTCCGCAAGATACCGGGGGATATCGGCCGCACAAATATAATAACTGCGTTTTCCGGCAATGTTTGGAAGTCCTGTCGCCGTATCTCCGCCGGCGAGCCGGTCGGTCACCTCGAAGTTTACATCGAAGCGCCAGAATGGAATATACTCCGGTTCAACTCCTTTCATCGCCACCTTCGCCAGAAGATCGGGTTTTGCCAGATCATAAGGCACGATCTTCACCGTGTCAGCGGTGATATCCAGAAGATGGCCGCACCCCTTGCACGGGATCACCACCTCTCCCCACGGCTGTTTGAGCTCTTCTCCGCAGAGCGGGCACTGAAGCACGGTCGATTCATGATTCAGGATCTCCTGATCGGTCAGCTGTTTCGGGATCCTGACCGCAGGACGAAGCGTTGAGATGTGCTGCATCGTTCCTGACGCCACGAAGGTTTTTCCTTCCTTGAACGCCGGATATCCCGCCATACACAGGGCAATACCCAGAAGAAGCAGAATGATCTGGAACATCTCGACCAGATGATAAGGTCCGGCATGAATCAGCATCGCGATCGACGCACCGATCATGATCCCTCCCGCGGCAAGGGAGAGGATCATCATCCGGGTCCTTGCGGTCAGATTGATCGGCGCCGTTCCGCCGAGCACCTCGCCTTTAACTCCATCTACGACCGCCGTGAAGTGTCCGCCTTTGTACGCGTAGTGGGCGATCCAGACCGGAGCATACACCAGTTCGAAGACCTTCGGAATGAGAAACGACTTTTTCAGCGTGATGGTGTCGATCCGCTTTTCAACGGCATTTTTGATCATCCCGTGCACCGCTTCCCGTCCGCGTCTGCTTGCCTCGATCGCAGAACCGCCAGGCTCCATCGAAACGACCGAACCCCGGATGTAGGGTATCTCCCCGCCGGGATCCAGCCAGAGTTTTCCGATACCGTATTTGCCCGTATCACAGGCGCACTCCGTCCAGATGAACTCCTCATCGATCAGCTCCTCGAAGATGTTTCTGATCACATTGCCCGTCTGCTCGGTATACTCCGAGTAGCCGCAGGCGACAGCCTTTCCCTGGGCAACAAACCGCCAGAAGGGCAGATACAGCAGATAGAGTTCGCTGACAACGGCATGCTGCGCCAGATCGGGCGCTTTGATCCCTTTTGCAAACCATGTGCGCAGCGTCCGGTCGGCGACCCCTTTGGTGATCTTCGCTTTGTACCGGAACTCGGCGACCTGATCCTCGACCGAACGTTCAAGCCCCATCCTTTCCCTCCTTTCGTTTGAGGCTGATCACGCCGAGCATCTCGCTTTGATACAAAAAGAACATCAGCAGTCCCGCTACCAGAAGGAAAAGCCAGGGACTGAAGTACACCGCGGTCAGTGAGAGGATCATCACCGGGATACAGGCGATCAGCGCGGTTTTCCGCCAGTTCACCGGCTCTTTGATCGGATGCCACTCGTCATACACCTGTCCGGAGACCGCGTCCACCTCGACCATATAGATGGTGTTTTTTACTTTGTAACTGATCAGCCAGAGCGGAATTCCGATCAGCTCCTCGGACCGGGCGATCCCGTGTAGCTCGGGGTAATACACACTGGAAAAAACGGTGGCCGGCAGAATGGCGGCATCCTGCGGGACCGGGATCACCGGAGAATCTTCCCGCTGTATATTCTGCAGACCGGAAAGAAGTGTTCCGCAGGCAGGACGGTAGATGACAACATCACTGCATCCATCCTCTCTCGTATATTTCCAGAAGGGATAGTAGAGCATCACCGCTTTCCCGAACCTGATCTTTTCGGTCGGGATAAACGGCTTTGTGTCCGATTCCAGCCACATCTGTGCGAGCTCACGCGCCCGCTCTTCGTCGACTGCGGGAGCGATCACGCCGGAGCACTGCAGAGAAGCAGGTATTCCTTCTGGTGTTTCTGCCATAAATGAGTCAATATATTTACGTTCATTGACATAGATGTTTTCTTGCCTCATCCCCGAAAAATCAGCAGGTCGGCATCATATAGGGAGCATATTTATATCTATCATGCACATAATTATACATCAAAGTATATTGTTGTGATAATCGATGCTGAATATAACCACGTTTCTCGATGCAAACTCCTGCCGCCTGGCAAAACCGGTCTTTTTCTGCCCGGAACGAAACACCTCCTACACCTCCGCTGAAATACTCTCGATAAGTTCCGCGATCGCCCGCGACCTCCTCTCCCTCGGCGCCGTCAAAGGCGACCGGATCATCCTCTATATGAACAGTAGCCCCGAATACCTCTTCTCCTACTTTGCCGTCTGGAGGATCGGCTGCGTCTCCGTTCCGACAAACCGCGTCTATACCCCAAGCGAACTTGCCTACATGGCGGAAAACTCAGGCGCGAAGATCTTCATCACCGATCCCGCAGGCGCAGCTGCCGCCCGCGGTCTGCCGGTCAGGATCTATGTGCCCGGCGACATCGAATCTCTGCGCGGCGAACCCCGTCTCCTGCCGGAACACACCGAACACGACGACCTCTGCCAGCTTCAGTATACATCCGGCACCACAGGAAAACCCAAAGGCGCCATGCTCACCCATGGAAACTGGCTCGCCGCGATCCACAACATCTGCGATGTTTTGACCTACAAACAAAACGATGTCTATCTCGGCATCTACCCGATGGGGCACGTCGGCCTCTCATGGGGCATCGCCGCAATGCGGGCTGGGGCCCTCTTTGTTATGATGGAGCGGTATGACTACGAAACCTACCTTGCACTCTGCAAAGAACACAAAGTCACCGTTCTCGCCGGCATGCCGCCGGTGATCCACTCACTCACCGAAGCTCCAGAGGGACCCGAGGAGAGCCTTGCGACCGTCAGAGAGATCATCTCCGGCGGCGGCCCCCTTCACCATGACATCTGGAAAAAATTCCACTACCGGTACAACATCCCGGTCATCAACGCCTACGGTCTTTCAGAGACCGTCGTTATCGGCACCGGGACTGTCATCCGCCCCGAGGATTACGCATCCGCCGACCGGTTCCAGAGCGTGGGACATCCCGTATGCTTCTCTGAAGTCAAGATCGTTGATGAGACCGACTCCTCAATCGAGATGCCGATCGATACGCCGGGCGAGATCGCTCTGCGGGGTCCGGCGGTCGCGAAAGGCTACTGGAACATGCCCAAAGAGACCGCCGCCTCGTTCCTTGAAGACGGCTGGTTCCTCACAGGGGACGTCGGATATCTCGACAAAGATCTGCGTCTTTGCCTAACTGACAGAAAAAAGGACATGATCGTCATGTCAGGCTGGAAAATTTATCCGACCGAGGTCGAAGAGGTCCTCATCGGTCACGAAGGGGTCGCCGAGATCGCGATCTTCGGGATCCCGGACGAACATCGGGGAGAGATGCCGGTAGCCGCTGTCGTTTGGCGGAGGGGCTGGGACAGCTCAGATAAAGAAGGCTCTCTTGTGGCTTTTGCCAAAGAGCGGCTTGCGGGGTATAAAGTCCCCCGCAGGATCATCACGGTGGATGCCCTCCCCCGGGTAAATGGCTGGAAGCTCCTGAGACGGGAACTTCGCGAACAATACTCATAACACCATACTCATCATGAAATCACGTGATATAGCACTCGTCGGCATTTTACTCGCCGCCGGAGCAATCGCCCGGTACATCTCCTTATTTGTGCCGGGGGCCATCGTCGCAAATCTGACGATCGCCTTCTACTGCCTTGCGATCATCCTCGTCGTCCCGAAGTTCAAAGAAGCTCTCGGGATAGGCGTTGTAGCCGGAATAATTTGTGCGGTCTTCTCGCACTCGATCTTTCCGCTGGGAAACCTCATCTCCGAGCCGATAGGCGCCGTGGTCTGTTTAGCGGTGTATAAACTCGTGAAAGACCATACCCGGCTGGCTCCTGCCATTGCTACGGCCGTGGCAACGCCCGCGAGCGGGTTTACCTTCATCACCGTCACCTGCTTCGTGATGTTCTTCACGACAGAGACCACCGTAGCCACCGTTCTGGCATTTGCCATTGCGCTGATCCCGATCGTTCTGAGCGCAATGCTCGTGAACGTGATCATCGCCCAGATCATCGCAATGCCCGCGACCTCGGTCATGCAGAAGACAAAAACCGTCATCAAAACCGTCCATACCAAGGCAGCGCCTTTAGAGCCGGTCGTTCTGGATGATCTTACGTTCACCTATCAGGGGGGAGATACCTCCGCTCTTGACCATATCTCGCTCAAAATAAACCCCGGCGAGTTCGTCATCGTGAACGGTCCCTCGGGAGCAGGAAAAACCACCCTCTCCCGTGCCTTGTCCGGTGTGCTCGTGCATGCATACGGCGGCACGATCACCGGTTCCGTCTCTCTCTATGGAAAATATGCCGATGAATACAAAGACGTGACCGAGCTTTCTGCAAAAGTCGGGATGGTATTTGACGATGCTGACGCCCAGCTCATCTTCACCACCGTCGAAGAGGAGATCCTCACCGGTCTCGAGACCCGGGATCTTCCCGAGGCCGAGGTGAGAAGGAAACTCGATGAGATCTACAAGATCACCTGCACGGGCCATTTAACGGACCGTGCCCCGCACAATCTCTCCGGCGGGCAGAAACAGCGTGTCGCGATGGCCGCCGCTCTCTCCCGCGAGACCCCTCTCCTTGTTCTGGACGAGGCGACCTCCGAGCTGGACAAAAACGCCAGACGCCAGGTGTATATGCTGTTAAAATCGCTCACCGCGAAAGGACACACGGTCGTTTTGATCGAGCATATGATCAGTGAGACGATCGGGTATGCCACCCGGATGATCACGATGAATGCGGGCAAGGTCGTCTACGACGGCGTTCCGCGGTCAGAGGAGATGACCTGTCCGGCGCTTGAAAAGACCGCCGCGACCAGCGAGGTCGTTCTCGAGGCAGCGCATATCACGCACAAATTCCCCGAGGTCCTTGCTCTGGATGATGTTTCGGTCTCCTTTTACAAAGGCGAGATCGCGGCGATCCTGGGAGAGAACGGATCGGGCAAGACGACGCTCGTCAAGCATCTGAACGGTCTTCTCCGTCCGGACTGCGGCTCGGTACTTCTCAACGGAGAGGATATCGCGTGCCGGTCGATCCCGGAGATCGCGAAGCATGTCGGTCTGGTGTTCCAGAATCCGGATACGATGCTGTTTGAAAACACCTGCGAAAAGGAGATCCTGTTTGGTCTGAAGAATATCGGCAAGTCCGATGCTTCTCCGGCTGATTCTCTTGCTGCGGTGGGTCTCGCCGGCAAGGCGAAGATGAATCCCCGGCATTTGAGCCGGGGCGAGCGGCAGAAGCTTGCTCTCGCCTGCGTTATTGCAACAGGCCAGGAGATCGTTATCATGGATGAGCCGACGACGGGTCTCGACCCGAAGGAGTCGTATGAGATCATGCGTGTTCTGACCGGGATGCGGAATGCCGGCAAGACGATCCTTATGGTAACACATGACCCCGTTCTCGCGGGTAAGTATGCGGACCGGGTCATCGAGATGGAAGCGGGTAAAATAACCGCTGTCCGCGGAGGTGAGTGAAATGGAAGATATTATGCAGTATATTCCGGGGAACCGGTTCGTTCACCGTCTGTCGCCGATGACGAAGATCTTCTTCGCGGTCGGTATGATGTTTGCGGCGATCTTTACGTCGAACCCGCTGCTTCTCTCGGGAATGGTCGTGTTTGTGCTGGTGTTCGCGGCGATCGGCGGGCTTTTGAAGCCGCTGATCCGTCAGGTCCCTCTGCTGATCATTCTGGGTCTTGCTCTGGTCGTTTTGACGGTCCTTACGAGTGCGTCGGGCGATGTGCTGTTTGCGCTTCTGCCGAACGGGATGTTCCCGGTGACAACGGGGGCGATCATGTTTGCGGTGCAGATGGCTCTGCGGTTTGCGGTGCTGATCTTCTCGTTCCAGCTGCTGGTGATCTCGACGCAGCCCCGTGATCTGGTGAATGCGCTTTACACGCTCCGGATCCCGGGCGATTACGCGCTGATGTTTCTGATCGCGATCCGGTTTATCCCGACTCTGCAGAGAGAGGGTGTCCGGATCAATGAGGCGCAGCTTTCCCGCGGGTACTCCCCCGGAGGAGGCGTTATCGGGAAGCTGAAGCAGCTTGGCCCGGTGATGCTGCCGCTGATGCTGAATTCACTTGCAAAGGCGGATACGCTGGGGCTGACGATCGATATGCGGGGATACCGGAAAGCGTCGGAGCACCGGAGAAAGATGGTGTATCATGCGGCGGATTTCCTGACGGTTCTGATCGTTGCGGCGATCCTTTCAGGTATCGTGTATGTGACGTTTATTCTGTGAAGGGGGATGACCCTTTCTCTTTTTTTCTCATCTATTCGCACCACCCGCTTCCTCCTCCTCTTCAGCTCCCCTGTCGGAGAAGGAGAAGAGGGGGCTGTTTAAGGGGATGCGGGTGTACGGGTATGATGAAATTAAGTCCGGTGCAGGACGATTTTTCAACTGCCGGTTGAAACGCGGGTCTTGAGTTTGGACACGCTGTATTTTTGAAACGTGTCCAACTCATTTTTTTGGAGAAGGTTTGGACACGTTCTGAAAACTGCCCGTGTCCACGAAAATCCTTTGTAATTTCGTTTTTTGTTAAAAATAGCTTGATATTGGGGTTTTATTATATTGGACACATTTTTCCCCAAACTCTGTATTTAGTAGGATATTGGGGTATTTTTAGGATTTAGAAAATTTTCCCAGGGTTTAGAAAAAAATCTGTCCAAATATATTTTGGAATTTTTCCATGTGTCCGTACCCTGCCGATTATCATTTCTCATCTTGGTCAGTTTTTGAGGTATTATAATCACGATGGAGGGACTACTCTATGATATTATGGTAGAGGGACCGGAAGGGTGGAATAAGGAATTATATGATAAACTCAGTTTTGATTTTTTGATAGATTGTGCTCAGTATCTGGGAATCGAAGAATGGAATAAGGAGTATGATAAATATCTGAAATCTGAATGGGATAGGATTTTCCCCGGTGTGGAGTATGATCCAGAAAATAAGGGGAAATTATTTGAATATGAATCTGGTTTTCAACGACCAAATTATAATAAGAAAGATTTTACCGATGCAATTCAAAAAGGAGCAAATTTCATTAATGCACATCTTGAGGGAGCCAACTTCTTTTGGGCACATCTTAATGGAGTCAATTTCATATGTACCCATCTTGAGAGAGCTAATTTTACTGGGGCACATCTTGATGGAGCCGATTTGACCGAAGCAATTCTTGAGAGGGCTGATTTTATGGAGGCACATCTTAACGGAGTCAATTTCTTATGTGCACATCTTAAGAGAGCTAATTTCCTTAATGCACATCTCGAGGGAGCCAATTTCTTATGGGCAGATCTTAAGGGAGCAACTCTCAAATATGCCATAGTTAATGGAGAAACCTTGTTTAACAAAAACATTATAGATGATAAAACCGATTTCACCGGGACGTCCCTTTCATCAGCCCGCATCGATCCAGAGCTCAGAACCAGGCTCGAACGAAACATTCGGCAGATACGCTGGGAAGAATGGTATAATGATAATAAAATGCTCGAGATACCGGCGAAAGTATTCTGGAAAATCTCCGATTACGGCAGCAGCACTCTTTCGATTTTATTCACCTTTTTATTTTCGAATGTTATCTTCACGATGTTCTATCTCGCACTTCGCGATGCAGATCTCCTGCATGGAACGATCCTTTCCTCAGGAAATGATCTCCTCTTAGCGTACATGCAGACAACCCTGGTCCCCTTCGGCATATTAGGCATCGATCTAACGACCCTCTCGCTCTTTCCCGTATTCATTATCTTTGTTCAGGTAATTTTCGGCTACACCATTCTCGCAGCTTTGGTCACCAGAATGGCGATTATGTTCCAGAACCTGAGTCCATAGACTATTCTTTTTTCACGAGACTCTATAGAGAATAAATGGAGGATATTTTCACGGTGGACCCCATCTGAAAAAAGAGGCGGGTATGCTTGGACGCATGAGAAAAACCAACCGCGAATCGGCGCGAATCCCGCAAGCCGTTGGCTTGCTCCCAGAATCGGATTTGCATACCCTCACTTTCGCAATCTAGCTTCGCTGTCTTGCTCCTCCCTCATCGGGAACGTTCGGGCAAATCCTGTCGCCGCCCCGGCGGCTCCCGTGAGGGAATTATTCATTGAGCAATCCTAAATATGAAAAATGTTCTTAGTAAAACAATCGAAAAATGAGATGGAGAGAGGGAAATCACCACTGGGAGGCGCTGGGGCGCCGATAGGATTTGCCCGAACGCTCCCGATGAGGGGCGAGCAAGTCGAGGGCGGGCTGACCCGCAGGGGAGGCCTCAGCCGAGCAAGGCTTTGCCTTGCGAGAGACTTGTGAGAGTGAGGAAAAAGCAAATCCGATTCGCTCGCCCAAAGGGTGGATTCGCGCCGATTCGCGGTTGGTATTATCTCATGGGTCATAAGATAACAGTAACACCTCCCTCGGTGATTTGAGATTCTTTGCGAACGCGGTTAAATATTTCCTGAGTCCTCTTACCACTCGATCTTCAGCCCGACCCCGACTTCATGAACCGGGATCACGTAATGGACCGCTGCTTTCACCGCAAACGAAGTACAGTGACAGGGATACATCTCCGAGATCCCCTCGTTTTTCATATACGAAATCGTCTTCTCAGCACGGGAATCCACCTTCTTCATATGCCAGCCGCCGATGATCCCGAGGATCGGTTTTTTGCTCAGCTCTTTTGCATACGCACACATATTACAGATCCCTGCATGCGAACAGCCTGTAATAATATAGATGCCGGCATCCGTTTCATAGAAAAGCGCCGAGTCCTCCAGAATATAATCCGGGACATATCCCTCCGGAGTTTTTCTCGTGTCCATCTTCGGTCTCTGTTCGAACTCCTGCGTGATCGGGATCTCGCCAAGGAAGGTTATGTGTTCGCTGATTTTGACCGGAGTCTTCGAAAGATGCAGGCGGGTCTTTTCCCGCATCGTCTCTTCCGAGACGGGGGACCCCGTCAGCAGATCGCCCCGGCGTTTCTCGGCGAACGTATCCGGGTGAGCGATCACTTCGAACGACGACGTATCGAAATTTTCCAGCAGGTGCGGCAGTCCGCCGGTGTGATCGTCGTGCCCGTGGGAGATCACGACCTTTGTCAGAGCTGAAAGATCGATCCCGAGTTTCTTTGCATTCCGGATAAAAAGATCCGAGTAGCCTGTATCGAGCAGGATCTTCTCCGTTCCATCCTCGATATAGAAGCAAAGTCCCGGTTCTCCGTAGAAATATTTGTCGATATAGGTGTTGTTGTCAACGAGTACAGTAAGTTTCATGATGTTCTCCATGGTTTTTTTCCGGCAAACCAGCCGTTCTCTTTCCAGTAGACCGCCTGCGGCTCATCAGACCAGAATTTTTTCTGAGCAAACCTCATCAGATAGAAGATCATCTTCACCTTGAGACGGGGCTTCGCTCCCTTTTCCCGGCGAATCTTTTTTGAGGTCTGTTTGATCTCCCGTGCGAATTCTGCCCTTTTTTTGTCGGAAAGCTCACGCCACCCTTCCATCCCGACCGTTTTTTTGAAGCGGTAGATTCGGCCGACTCCCCACCAGTCAAGGGAATTTCCGACATCCCGGACAGTCTGCCGCATTCCGATACGTGCCCCTGTTGAAATAACAAGTGCCTGTTTATGGAAATAAACGTCTTTTGGCTTATGCGCCATCCACTGAAAACCGAAGTGGTCCATAAGAGCCTTGACCTGGCCGGGCACATGCAGTAAATACACGGGAGCCGTGAAAATGATCAGGTCTGCATTCTGCATGGCCTCCTCTATCGGCTGGATGTATTTGTAGTGAGGACACTTTGTGCTGTCGGACAGGCAGGTCAAACACCCGGTGCAGAACACCGGCATATCCCTCGGGAGATGGAATTCGGTGACGATATCACCATCGGCAAGTTCTGCTGTGAACTGCCGGGCGATGTTGTACGTGCTGGATTTTTCCGTCCGGTTGGTTCCGTAGATGACGGTGATTTTCATTGGATGATGGATTATTGGGTTGCGGAAACATTTACTTTTTCTCTTCTCTCCCGAATGCCGGCAGCGAACGAAGCTTTTCAGGAGTCCTTCCATGGTTTTTTCCCGGCAAACCAGCCGTTTTCTTCCCAGTATGCAACATCAGATGCACCAAACCGGTATTTTTTCTGCACGGATCTCATCAGATAAAAAATAAGTCTGACTTTCAGACAGGGGCCGGCTCCTTTTTGTCTCAGAATCTTTTGAGAGGTCTTTTTTACTTCTTGAGCAATCTCCGCTTTGTTTTTCCCGGAAACCTGACCCCACTCCGAAGCCCGGACCGCTTTTTTGAAGGTGTAGGTCCGGCCGATGCCCCACCAGTCCAAGGAGTGCTGAACGTCCTTTGCTGCGTGCCGCATGCCGGCTCCGGCGGCCGTGGTAATAACAAGTGCCTGTTTCTGGAAAAAGGCCGCTCTTGGCTTGTGTGCCATCCACTGATATCCGAAATGATCTAAAAGAGCCTTGACCTGACCAGGCACGTGATAGACATACACGGGAGCCGTGAAAATGATCAGATCAGCATTCAGCATGGCGTCCGCGATCGGATGAATGTATTTGTAGTGAGGACATTTTGTGTTGTCGGAAAAGCACGCAAAGCATCCGGTACAAAACTCCGGCATGTCCTTTGGGAGGTAAAATTCGGTGACCGGGTCGCCGCCGGCGAGTTCAGATAGGAACTGCCGGGCGATGTTGTACGTACTGGATTTTTCCGTACGGCTCGTTCCGTAGATGACGGTGATTTTCATGAGATGATGGAGTATTTACCCTCAGGAATATTTTATTTTACCCTCGTCTTTTTTGCTTCCAAATACCAGCGGGGAACTGAACATTTCATATCATCATACCAGAAAAGGACCTCTTTTGCCATTTCTACAGCCGTATCGACCTCTTTTTGTCCAAAAGGTATCGACCAGGGGATCGAGGAAAGCGTATTGCTGCTGATGTATAAAAGAAGCAGATCCCAGAATTCCTGCGGGACAGATCCGTCAAAATATCCGTCGATCCGTCCAGCCGCAAAATAGATACTTCTTTTCGCACACCACACGATACGGTTGAACTCTTCCCATGGATCTCCGTAGTCGATCCTGTTAAAATCGATTATACAGGGTTCTCCCTCTCCGTTGATGATGATATTTCCGCAGTGAAAATCCCCGTGCTGAAAAGACTGCGGCCGGTTTTGTATCAGATGCCTGTGTTCTTCGATGTAGGCAAGCATCAGATCGTCATGCTCGAAATGGATGCCGCAGGCAAGATACCGTTCGTTTTTCCAGTCGAGTTTTTTCCCGAACCGCACACCCCAGGGTTTCATATCCTTTGGAGCCGGAATCGAATTCAGCCGTTTCTGCAAAATTCCGGCCTTTACTCCCATCCTGTACTCTTCTTTGCTTGAAAGCAGAGGCAAAACCTCTTCTGCTTCTTTGCCCTCTGTCCAGCTGAGAAGCATGTACACCGAAGAGTTGTCGGGGCATCTTCCAAATGCGATAGGTTTTGGTGCCGGAATGCCCCGTGATTCTATCGTTTTGAGAGCCTCGAACTCCTCTTTTTTGCGGTCGTATTTTTCTCTGGCAGAGACGCGAAGCAGAAGTTTTCGGCCGTCGTCTGTTGTGACAAGATATTTTGTGTCGTCGGACCAGCCTTTTAGGATCGGCGTTCTTTCGGTGAACGACTGATTCGGGATTTCGTCCGGCATAAAAAAAGAGGATTAGTTTTTATAGCTCTGCACGTATGCGTAAGCGTCTGCGAGAAGTTCCGCCAGGGAATCGCCGCATGCAGCTTTGAGATCCATCGGGTGGACCTTTCCGCCGGCGTACGCCGCTTCGAGTTCTGCATACGTGTGGAACTCGAGGTCCCCGCCGAACTTTTCCGGACGGCGGATCGCGATCGTGTCCATTCTTGGGAACACATTGTACTGGAAGATCTGCAGGATCGGGTTTCCTTCCGTCTCGGGCGGGCAGAATGCTTTCTTCATCTTCTTTTTGATATCTTCGGGGGAGTCTGCGACCGAGATCACATTTCCTTTCGAGGAGGACATTTTTTCTCCGTCGAGACCGTTGACGATCGGCGTGTGGATACATACCGGCGGCTTGTATCCAAGCGTCGGGAGGTGTTCGCGTGCGAGCATGTGGATCTTTCTCTGGTCGATCCCTCCGACCGCCGCGTCGACGTTGAGGGTCGGGATATCGACGACCTGCATGACCGGGTAGACCATCTGGGAAACCATCGGGTTGTCCATCGCACGGCCGACCTCGTCCATACTCCGGGTGGCACGGTTGAGGGTGATCTGCTGGCAGAGGGTCAGGACTTCGGTCTGATACTTCGGGGTGAGCTGGACGTCCGTCCCGAGAACGAACTCCGCACCTTTCAGGCCGACCGCCTCGATGCAGGCTTTGTTGTAGTCGGAAAGCTCTTTGATCTGTTCGAAGGTTCCTTTTCTGTTCAGATAGGCATGCAGGTTTGCGATCAAGACCACGACGTCAAACCCTGCTGCTTTCATATCCATCAGTTTATTGATGGTCACCAGGTGACCGAGGTGAATCTCGCCGCTTGGTTCATAACCGGTATAGACCCGTTTTGTTGGTTTGTTCAACAAAGCTCTGAGTTCGTCTTCGGTGACGATCTCAGCCGTATTACGGGTGACGAGTTCGTATGCGTCCATATCCCGATATGTTGTCTGTGAAATACTATAAAGGATGTGTGACAGTGTGTGGACCGGGCTACGGTCTAACATATAGACAGGAAGAATGTTCATTCGGGAAATTTGTATGCTGTTCTCGAATTATGATTTAAATAGGAGTAACGCGGTGTGGCTCCAGTTTGGAAAGGAGGTTGTTGGGTGTAGATAGATGAGAAAAACCAACCGCGAATCGGCGCGAATCCGCCCTTCGGGCGAATCAAATCGGATTTGCTTATCCTCACTTTCGCAATCCAGCTTCGCTGTCTTGCTCATCCCTTCATCGGGATCGTTCGGGCAAATCCTGTCGGCGCCCCGGCGGCTCCTGTAAGGAAGAGGTTCATTCAGCATTAATAAATGAGTGAATTGTTCTTTTCTGACAATCTCAAAATGAGAAGAGAAAGGGAAATAACCATCGGGAGGCGCTGGGGCGCCGACAGGATTTGCCCGAACGATCCCGATGAAGGGACGAGCAAGTCGAGGGCGGGGTGAGCCGATAGGCTCGCCCTTAGCTGAGCAAACCGAAGGTTTGCGAGCAAGGCTTTGCCTTGCGAGAGACTTGTGAGAGTGAGGATAAGCAAATCCGATTCTGGGAGCAAGCCAACGGCTTGCGGGATTCGCGCCGATTCGCGGTTGGTTTTTTTCGTGCGGCCAAATCAGGCCATCTCCTTTCCGAATTGGATTATCATTAACACAGCGTAAGTTCTATACAAAGAATATCATCATGATCCAAAGCTGAAATATCCCTGAAGGTCTTTAATAACTTACATTGATATCTCCAGAAGGGAAAACAACTACCATTACCTATGAACTCAACATACAAACCAGAATGCGGCTATTATAAACAATATCTTCTCCTCTACCTAGACTTTCTTGGAGCAAAAAGCAGAATCATGCATGATGATAACACCGTAAGTCCATGGGTATTTGGTCTTGAAAGTGCTCTTTCAACTATTTCATCATATCAACGATATCGTGATAGGGATGATCCAAACGCTGAAAGACCATATGTTAAGGTATTTTCTGACAATGTTGCAGTAGTCTTCGAAGTTCCAGAAACAGAATCTGAACTCAAAGAAAAACTTGGTTATCTCATCCATTTTGCAGGAGTATTTCAGACAAACTCTCTTGCATCCAATGGCTGGCTTATTCGCGGCTGTTTAACATCCGGGTATCTTTACATCAATAAGCATAATCCTTCTGCCAGCCGTTCAGAAAACAGTCTGGATGAAATCGATTTTTTCATTGGTCCGGCATTAATCAGAGCCGATAAAATTGAAAAAGAACTTGCTGTCTATCCCAGAATAATTGTTGACACCAGCTCTGTTGAGTTCGGAGACACTCATATTCCCTTATGTGATGAAATAATGCAATTATGGAAGGATCACTCTTGGCTTTTAAAAAGTGATGATGGTTTGTATTATCTTGATTATCTGAATATTGCAGTAAAAGAGCTGGATGGACACGATAAAGCTGATTGTCGGGGTGAACTGGGTGCTTGTATGAGTCTATTAGATGATGAGTACGGGGAACTTGATGAGAAAGCATGTGCAAAAATTGATTGGACAAATTCATACGTCGATAAGGCGCTTGAAAAATGGTAAATTGTGTTAGGATGGATTTCAAAATCTACACCAATACTGACGTCGAGTCAGTATCTAGTATGTAGACATGGGAAAAAACAAGGGGTGGTTTTCGGTAGGTGTGCTGCCTTTAGATTTTTGGCCCGGACAGAGCAAGGGCGATGATGAGACCTAATTCCCCGCTTCTCTTAACCTAGGTCACCTCCCCGCCCCGCCAAATCCTC
>VSSQ01000230.1_pt1 | contig 65741 bp, 46 predicted proteins | sample 4763081 | NCBI WGS metagenome assembly VSSQ01 (sample SAMN12137344, study PRJNA551015) | bioreactor metagenome | isolation source: SDC9 anaerobic chlorinated ethene degrading culture | place: USA: Knoxville, Tennesee | collected 2015-01-01
GGTTACCATAGGCTGTTCCGGAGATATTCGTTGCATATGCCCTGACATAATAAGTTGTAGAGGCTGTCAGTCCGGTAATATTACTTGAGTATGCCCCGGAGCCACTGCCATCGATGGTATGGCTGTTTGTAATTGTCGGGTTTTGCGAGGTGCTCCAGCAAACGCCCCGGGCAGTCACGTCATAACCACCATCTGATAATACTGATGAAAAACAGCTTGCAGAGTTTCCCATTATACTACTTAAACTGTCAATTTTAACAACTGCAGGACCTCTCTCAAGAGTTGTGAACTCTGTTGAGGGCCCAAGAATAGTTCCCCCGGGAATGTTGGCAAAAGCTCGCACATAGTACTTTTTGTTCTCATCAAGATCTGATAATCGGGTATTGAAAGAACCAAATTTATTTCTGCGCCCCAACTCTACCAGAGAACTATTCAGATCAGGATCCGGAATTGTTGACCAGTAAAAGCCATGATTGGTAATGTTTACATTATTGCTATCATAGCCTGAGATGGTCGCCTCAAGATCACCGAAGGAGTATGTAACTGCTTCAATACTTGTAGCTGAAACTTCAATTTTGTTTCCTCCGGCAGGTTTATCTGGCTCCTTTTCACAGGAAGGCATACAGAAAATGCCCAGGGTTATCACAAATGCCATGAAAAGCCTGTCAACATTGTTTATCCTTTTCATAATCCGATAAACTAATATTGTTAAAACGAAATACCAATCCCTGCATTCCAGCCGGGCATTTTAAAATTGAGTACGTTGCCGCCGCCCATCAGCAGCAGTTTACCGGTGCGGAGGATAATGCCTGCCTCGAGGGCAGGGCCTTTCACCGAAAGCGTTTCATCCCGGCCATAGTCAGTGCCCAGCAAAGCATCGTCTTCGTAACTGTATTCCTCAATTTCATATAGAACCTCATACTTGCCATAGCCGGCACCACCGTATAAGAAAAGGTTACGGCCAGCCTGGAAGGTAAGACCGCCAAAGGCCGTGAAGGCCGCTTTTTTGTGTTCCGAGGTAAACTCGTACCAGGCAAAGCGGTTGTAATCGGTGATGGCATTGTCTTCGTAAGTGTAATTACCCTTTATGCCCGGGGATAAGTTTGACTGCAAGGCGATATAGTATCCGACTTTACCCAGTAAGCCTGCTCTCAGCCCCAAAGGGGTAACCTGATTGCCTGTCAAAGCGATAAAAAGATCTTTTTTAACAGGGGTTTCCTGAACTTCCGCCCTTACTTCGAAAGCCAGATTGCTATTGTCTAGCGGTATTTCTTTGGTGGCTTCCCAAAGCACCTTGTGCTGTCCGTTAAGAATGCCCGGCCCCAGGTCACCGCTGACAAATTTCAGGGGGCCCTGAAAACTTGACCCGCCATCTGTGGACACATAGATTGAGGTTGTCAGACTTTGGTTAAAAGCAAGGCCCTTTACCGTGTAGGTAATCTCAATATTGTTCCCTGCCACTTTAAACCCTATCTCACTGATATTTTGCGCTGAAATTGCCGTGAAGTTCAGTACAAATAATAACAGGGCAATTTGTTTTATTGGTTTCAGGTTCATCTTAACTGTTGTTATTATATGTTAATTATCCTAAATCAACTAAGTCAGATCAATAACTAACCAGAACTACATCCCTGTTCCCTGAAAAAACCGGTGTTTGCAATCCCCTGATTTTCACACTGGTTTCAGAAACATTTTCGCGGATGTAATCACTGAGTTCGCCGGCAGTTATCTTCTTATCATTGTTTGCGTCGGCCTTTCCCTGCAGTCCGGCAGCCAGGTAATAGGTAAACAGTCCGGCCTTGGCGGCATCATACCCAAGCGAGTTCTGATCGAATCCTGAAGACGAAAAAACGATAAAGCGGGGATTGTTTAACCAGGGTTCGGTAACTTTGGGTTTTATCAGTGCGCCCTTTGCAGCAATCAGGTTCTGCGCCTCAGTATGCTCAGTTGATCTGGAAACCCCGCTGAAACATGCATCCATAAAAACCGTGACATTTTTGGCCTGCAGTGCATCAAGATTGCGGTAGAGTGTCGCAAGGTCATACCCCTGACGCTCCAGCGCCTCTATTCTGCCGTCACTCGGCATTAAAAATACCCTGTCTCCCTCGGGTGATGGGATGCCATGACCTGAGTAGAAGACGAAAACCTCTGTTTCCCCTTTGATAATGGCTTTCTTTAACTCACCATAAGTTGAGTTAAAATTGTTATCGAAAAAGTTACCGGTAACTTTTCTGTCAGAAAACTCATAGACCTGTTCAATCCCAAGGGTGTTTTTAAAGTAGTTTTTCATCAGGGCTGCATCACTGGCTGCATAAGGCGCAGGAGCAAGATAATCGTAATTTTCCACCCCGATTACAATGCCTACGGCTCTGGCCCTTTTCTCTCTGGCAGGAGGAGCCTGGCTGATATCAATCAATTCACTGGTATTCGCCGTTATACGGTCAGATTTATACTCAAACCGGGCAACCTTAGTTTTAAGTTTTTCCAGATCTGCTTCTACTTTAACGATATTGGCAGTGGGCGCTTTGGTATTCAATGCAAGCGGCAAGGCTTTGTTTTTCAGCTCTCCCCGCTTAAAATCATTTGTAACAGCCATATAAACCGGCAAATCGCCTTTGGCCACAACCCGCTTGTTAGGGCTCAGCGTAAACCAGATCTCCTTAACTTCACCTATGCCAACGTTACCCAGTTTCCCGGTTCCATCAGTGATATAGATGTTAGGGTCGCTCGTTGCGATGCTGTAGTTTGAGTTCTTCGAAACATTCTGTCCGATGTTCTGTATATACACCTTTACTTTGACCTGCTCCCCGGGTTGTATCTGACCATCCTCTGTAATGGCAAGGGTTCCCTCCCCGATGTCAAATATTTCGTAGCCGGAAAATACCAGTTGCGGCTCCTGAAACTGGAGCGTATTAATGATAAGGTATGCGGGATCCATATCGTAGCCGAAATGTTCTTTTACATCTATCTGCAATTTGTGTTCAGCAGTCTTTATCCACATCCCGGCCTCTATCTCAACCGCTATGGTTGCAGTTTTATCGGGATAAATGAAGGCCACTTCCTGACCATCCCTGATGACAAGATCAGTGTCTTTGAGGTTATCCTTCACGGTTATCTTAAGACCTTGTGCGGGACCTTTTCCCTTGTTCATAATGTTAAGGGTTAGTCTCCCCTTTTCACCTGCTTCAAGAATGCCGTTTTTATTATCATCTTCAAAGCTCAGATTCACAAACAGGTTGGGCGGCAATCCCCTGCTATATTCCGGCTTTATGGTAACCCGTTGAACCGCGCTGCGGGCTGATATTACTTTTTGCGCGTTTCCATCTGTAATCAACAGCAACAGCACTCCGATTAAAAAGACTCGTAAAAATGTATTCATAACCACTATCTTTTAGTTATTCTTATTCTTATTTTCTTTTCCTGAAATGAGGAAGATGCAGCCCTGGAATCAGCCAGCCATTCCTGAAACACATGGCTTGGCAATGATTTTGGCACAATACTGTTATCACTTAAAACCATGCTTTTATCAAGGATGGGCTTAACATAACTCTGTTCTGAAAAAACGACATAAAGGGTATTGAACTCTTCCGTTTTATTGGTGAACAGCTCAATTTCATCAACCATTGACGGTGCCTGGGACTTCGGCGGTTTTGCAAACAGCAAATATTCCCTGTCGCCCGAAACTTTTACGGAACTCTCATTCCCCATATGATCATAGGGATACAGCCTCCGGGTAACTTCGCCTTCATCAATGTATACGGACAGGTAACCGTCAACAGGTGATTTGAAATAAAGAAACAATGACTGCCGGTTTTTAAAATCAGTAGCTGCACATTCTTTTTGCGGACAACGAAGCGAGAGCACTTCAAGGCTTGCTTTGGAACTTATTTTCCTTGCTTCACCCTCAATATTGCATTTGATCCACCTGGCTTTCTCTTTACTTATACCGGATAATTGCTCCTGTTCGGAGAACTTAATGCTTGTTGTTCTTATCCAATCGGCCTTCATCTTGGTTCCAGCAAGAATGCTGTAATTCACCTTGCCTTCTTCCACCAGCATATCCGTTACTTGCTCTACATAAGTGCCGAATGCTTCCTGAATGGCATCCAGTTTTGCCAGCTCCTCCACCCTTTCTTTCGCCTGATCGAAACTCTCATTGTTCTCAATCCTGACCTGCGCCTCTCCTTTTACCCGGACAATTTTCTCACTTTGGGCAGAAGTCACGCTTACAACCAGAAGGTTAATAATCATCAAAACCAGGAAACAGAACGCTTTCATTATTTTTGAATTTAATGCCATTAAATTTAAAGTAAATTCCAATTAACAATGATGTTCCTGTCAAATTTAAAACTGTTCTAAACAAAAGCACCACCTGAAAAGCGCGTCTGTTCATTTGAAAACTAAAAGTTGCTGTAAATAATCTCAGCAGGCTTGCTCTTCACCTCAGGCATTGCCATACCACATTCCGCACCCAGGTAAGTAGGGTCGGCATGATAGAACCTTCGTGATTTATAGTTAAGAAAATCGTCTCCATTGCATGTATTAAGATTAACGGCAAGTGTAACATGAGCAGGAAATCCAAGCACCAGAAAGTCAAGGCTTGTGTACCTGCGGATTAAAGCAGCGAGCAGGGCTGAACGGTCTTCGCAGTCGGCGCCGGCATAATAGAGCGTTTCTTCCGGGAAAAGATACCGCTCACGACCAAATTGCTCCTTATCAGTAAGATACGGTACAGCATGCTGAACATAATCAAGAAGAAATGCCAGCCTTTGTTCATCACTCCTGCCCTTCAGCATCTCGTCAAAATAAACATCAAGCTGCCTGCATGTACTTTCCGAAAGAGGAGTAGTAAAATAAACCTGCAGATCGCAGGGAGGATAATTGCTGAAAAAATCGAGAAGATTCTTATTCAGGCTTATGGTCAGGGGCCGGCTCCCTTTCATCGCGCGTTTTTCCCCGAGATACTTTAGCCTGGGCATTTCGGTCAGCCTGAACGAAAACTCAGTGCTGCCCTCCGGATAATCCGCTTCATGAATAAACAATCTGTCCGGCACCATAACCAAAACTCCGGGTTCAACCAGGTAATAATCCCTGTTGTTGACTGAATAGCTTACCGTATAAAGCATGATGTCAGCCGGTAATAGCAGATAAACACGGTCATTGGAATAACCAACCTTTGCGTTGTAACCGTTTTTCAATAAACCAGCCCAGGTAAACAGCACCTGTTCATTTACATTGCTGTAACAGGATTTGGAAGCCTCAAACAGCATCGAAGCCAGTCCCCAGTCGTTCAGGTTATAACGTACTGATTCTTCTTTCAATGATTTAACCACTCCAAGGAACTCAGTTGAACGGCAGGCGCTTGAATAATAGTCAGAAATAAACTGCCTGGACACACCTCTCAATGCCGGGAAACGCCCGCTAATCCCGGGCAGGGCAATGGGTGTACCATAAAATGAAAAGAACCCGGATGCAGGGTAACTGCCCATTGATTCCTTTTCCGGCACAGGATGCCCGGTGCCCGGCACTGCCTCCTGATCGGGCTCGTCCGGACTTTGATCATTATCCGTTTCCCGGGGGAGGGCACTGCCCTTATAGACCGGCTGAGCGGTTGGTTTGGGCGGTTGGGGTAAAGGATGCGGGCTACCTTCAAATTCCTTCCAGGAATCCTTTAGAAAACGAAGGAAGACCGAATCATTATGCTGCCTGAACGCATCAAATTCCTGATTGATCTGCTGGTAAAACTGATCAAACTCCTTGCGGAAAGCCGTATCGGAACCCTGCCCCCTGGATTTTACCGGAAGCAGGCAAATGAATCCGGTCAGGAGCAAAACAGACAGAAAATATGATGTGAAGGTTTTCATGTTTAGTCCGGATTGGCTTTTAAATTGGTTATTAACAATTGATCATTATACCCGTTTCTGCCCTGGATCATTTCACTGCTATGAGATGAAGGCTGCATTTACTGAACCGTTATCCTGATAAGTGTGGAATCGTTCATCATTTTCCAGTAGTAAATACCGGGCTTCAGCACCCCTGGCAACAGCATGTATTCTTTGATTTTCTTTCTTATGGTCACCTTCTTTACCAGCTCACCTTTGTTGTTGTAAATGGTCAGATAACGCGTTTCCATTGAGGAAGGCCACCTGAAAACAATGGTATCATTCGACTTCATTGGAGTGTATTCGTCGGGGAAGAAATCGTCAACGGATTTTGCCGGTTTTACGATGTCTATATTCCCGTATTCATTCATTTGGTTTTGCTTTCCTTCTGTTGCCGGCAGCGGTGTTTCCTGCCCGGCTGCATATTGCTCTTCGGGTTTTGTATTGCGTGTATTGAAAATCAGCAATGAACCTATCACTGAAAGCACAACCACAGCTGCAGCAGCCAACCGGATATTGCGCCTGGCCCTGATGGATTGCTTTTCACGCGCAATCACCTGTCCGATCTGCTTTTTGAGCATCCCCCGGCGCGTTGACTCAACCCATAATTCCTGCAGGGCTATTCTTTGCCTGTACACTTCCGCCATCTCCGGATCACTTTCAAGTTGCTTTTTGAAAGTAACCAGCTCATCATCACTCAATGCGCCTTCAAGGAAGCGTTCAATCAGTTCGGCATAATCATGTTGATTTTCCATGGCAATAATCAATTAATGGTGGATACCAGGTTTTTCCATACAGTATCGCTGAAAACAGCCTCCCTCAGTTTTTCAATACACCTCCTGAACCGCTGACGGGCGTTGTCGGCCTCGATCCCGAGCATGACAGCAATATCTTCAAACTTTACAGAGTGATTTTCCCCGGGCTCATTACTTTTATTCATATCAGGCCTGCCCAGCCCGAAGCGCAGGTCGATGATCTGCCGGCACTTCTCATCCATTTTTTCTTTGAGCAAAGTGATCCTGTCGATCAGTTCCTCTGTTGCACTGGTACTTTCATCCCCTGCTTCTGCATTTTCGGCGGCGGCCCTGAGTTTGTCGGCTCGCTCCAGTTGCTTACGGCAGATGTTCCGGCAAATACCGGAAAGATATGTACTGAATGCACTTTCCCCTTTAAACCTGCCTTCCATAACATTGCGGGAGGCAATCTCCAGGCCGTCCTGGAATATATCTTCGGCATCCAGCGCCAGCGACCGAAACCCAAGTACCATGGTCCTGATACCCGGAAAGTAGTTTTTATAGATAAACCTGTACATTGTATCATCGTTGTTTTTCACACCGTTCAGGATAGCCTGTTCGGTGGGCTTTTGCTTATTGTACCCGAAGATGGATAAATGTGACAGGGGGGGCTTAATTTCTTTCATTTTAACAGGATATCATACTTAATGAAACTACAGGAATGCATGACAGGCCTATAATGCCTTTAAACATAACAAGATCCGAACTACTTCTTACAGTTCAATCAAAAGTATCAATAATCCTGATAATATCAAACACGCAAAGCAACAGGTTTTTGATTCTTCCTGCTGCTTTGCATCTGAATTTTTAAAACTGGTATTAAGATCTGCAATCTCAGGGTGAAATACCATATTTCTTCACAAATCCTTACAGTTAATAGCAAAGCGCTTAAAGAACCCGATTTTTGCTTTGGATTATTAAATAAAGACAAATTCAGGATAAACTGCGAAAATAAGTGTTTGTTTACCGTTCGCCAATAGGCGATGTTTTAGATAGCAATCTTGCAGAAAATATTTTATAGTGGAATTTATTACCGCACTAGATGTCAGAAGTCAGAAATGATCTCTTTAACCCCACATGTACTTATCTGTCTCTTACCCACCGTTTGACGATAAACATTTTCTACATTTTCAAAAATACGCCAGTATTTTATTTTTCTGGCATTTTTTTGATATCCAAAATTCACCGGAATTAATTATCTTTGGCAATTAATTGCCAACTTATGCCGAAAATAATCGAGAATAAACTCATTGAAGAGTTCAAAGACAGGGATTCTTTCAGCAGGGAAGAACTTTTTAAGTTTTTCCGTGAATATGAGCCAGATTTAAAGGAAAGTACGTTCGGCTGGAGAATCTATGACCTGAAAAACAAAAACATCATCAAAACACTCAAAAGGGGGCTATATTCAGTTGCTGATAAGCCTGGTTTTAAACCCGTCTTTTCAGCCGAACTCCTGAAAATCACGAAGAAAATACAGGAAAATTTTAAAGAAGTGAAATACTGCATCTGGGAAACTGATTGGATCAATGAGTTTTCACAACATCAATCAGTTAAACGGATGCTTTTAATAGAAATCGAAAAAGATTTTGTCGGGTCCCTGTACTATTATCTGAAGGATAATTTCAATTTTGATTTCTACCTCAACCCTGATAATAAGGCAATTAATTATTATATATCAGAAAGCAAGTTTCCTGTAGTTATCAAAAAGCTGATTACACGTTCTCCGCTTGGCAAAAAAGCTGAGAATAAGTTAAAAATTTCAACACCTTTGCTTGAGAAAATCCTGGTTGACCTGTTTACTGAAGAAAAACTCTTTTATTTCTATCAGGGTTCAGAACTGGTAAAAATATTTGAAAGCGCGGTCACCCGGTATTCAATCAATTTCACCAAACTATTCAGCTATGCTGCAAGAAGGGAACGTGAGCAGGATATCAAATCGTTTTTGCTGGAAAATATGAGTTACCTGCTAAATGATGTTATAGATGTTTAACGATAAATGTTTTACCCCCGGGTGGTTGGAGTCCTTTAGAAAACAAGGGGCGCACAAGCATATTCAGACGAATATTCTGGAGAAAATGATTTATGCCCTCTACCTTGTTGAACAACTTAAAATCAATGGGCTGGAGTTTGTCTTTAAAGGGGGTACCAGCCTGGTGTTATTGCTCGAAGAAGGAAACAGATTCTCTATCGATGTTGATATTATTTGTAAAACAGACCGGCAAAGTCTTGAGGCTGTACTGAATAAGATAGCAGATAAATCAAAATTCACTTCAGTTACCCTGGATGAGCCCAGGAGTTACAAGTCTGGTGTGCCGAAAGCTCACTATCTGTTTACCTTTGAATCCGTTTTCAACACGAAAGCCCCTGCAACCATCTTACTTGATGTACTGATTGAAGATCATGTTTATCCTGAGCTTATCGAAAGTGTTGTTCACACAAAGTGGATCGAGACTGATAAAGCTGTATCAGTGACAACACCTTCAATTAATTCGATAACAGGAGATAAATTAACCGCATTTGCGCCCAATACTATCGGAGTTCCGTACTATAAGGGTAAAGTGCCATTTACGATGGAAATCTGCAAACAGTTGTACGATTTGAGCAGGCTTTTCGGGAGGATTTCAAAAATGGAAATTGTCTTAAAAAGCTTTGTAGCCCATGCAGCACAGGAAATTGCATTTCGCAACAAAAGCGATAATACCCCCGGGCTTACCCCGGAAAAAGTCCTGATGGACAGCATCAATACCTGTTTATTAATTACAAAAAGGGAAGGTAACCAGGACGAACCTGCAAAATCAAATTTTAAATTAATACAGGAAGGAATCAGGGCTTTCGGCACCGGATATCTTATGGCGGGTAACTTCAGGATTGATGATGCAATAGTTGCCGCTTCAAAAGTGGCCCTTCTTGCATCAAAATTATTGACATCCAACTTAGAGCCGATTATTTACTATAAGGGAGAAGATATCAGTACATTAATGATTGAAGCCCCTGAATGGAACTTTTTAAATAAACTAAAAAGGCAACCCGATAAATCTGCTTTTTACTATTGGTACCAAACGGTACAACTCTTAACAAAAACCAAATCATGACTCAGCACACTCACTCCGAACTGGTCGGACTTATCTGGAACATCGCAAACAAACTCAGAGGCCCATACAGGCCCCCTCAATACCGCCGGGTCATGCTCCCCATGATTGTACTCAGGCGTCTTGATTGCGTGCTGGAAGAAAACCATGAAAAAGTGGCCAGGAAATATGAACAGTTGAAGAGAGGAGGCAAGTATAAGGAAGAAGCCATCGTTAAAATACTTGGGAAAACAGCTTCAGAAGGCAGGAAACATCCGCTGTTCAACACCAGCCATTATACTTTTAAAAAACTACTTGCCGATCCCGACAACATTGCCCGCAACCTGGTAGCCTATATCAACGGGTTTTCACCAAAAGCCAAAGGAGGTTTTTGAGAAATTCAAGTTTGAAGAAGAGATCATCAAACTTTTTGAGGCAAACTGCCTGTTCATCACTGTTAATCAGAGGGTCGCTGGTTCATCCCAATTGCCAGCAGGGCCGCCTGGGGGAGCCAGCTAAAAACCCTTTGCCCTGCAGAGTACTTCTTCCTTTTTGCGTCTTAAATATTATCGGTTCCCCGAATATTTGATGAACAATTCAATCTATCCCGGGAATTCAACAGATTTTGAGCCATGCATCAGTGACTCAGCGTTCAGAAAATGCCTTGCCTGCCGGCGAAATCCGCGGGCATTTTCCGCAAACAACACAATGCCTTGTAAAAACCCGGGGAGTTCCTCTCAGCATGGACTGGAATTCTATTCAATTTCCACACTTGCCGGCAACTATTCTTGTATAACCGGCAATTTCAACCTTAGTTAACAATCACATACATGAAATCAGTCGGCAGCCAGGCGAAAACCCATTGCAAATTGAGACCAATAAGGATAAATAGCACCGCGGTATCCGCTCCGGCAGGCCCTGACTGTACTGAACCATTCGCCGCCCCTGACAATCCTGCCCTCTCCGGATTCCGAACCCTTAGGATTTGTCTGTTCTTCCTTTTTATATGGAGCATAAAAATCGCTGCACCACTCACTCACATTGCCGTGCATATCGTACAACCCCCAGGCGTTAGGAGGAAAGCTCCCTACAGGCAGCGGCTTCTCTCTGGACTCGCCTTTTTCACAATTTGAAAATCCCAAATGTTGTCCATTAAAGTTAGCCTGATCAGTGGAGAGGCAATCACCGGTATTAAATGCAGTGGTCGTTCCCGCCCGGCAGGCATATTCCCACTCGGCTTCGGTGGGCAACCGGCAACCCATCCATTCTGCAAAAGCCACGGCATCATACCAACTGACACTTGACACCGGTATTTTCCCCCGGCCAAAACCGCTATCATCGGGCTTCTCCCGTCCGGTTGCATCACAGAATGCATCGTATTGCTCAAAGGTTACCTCATACTTACTTATTTTAAAAGCACTCAGATTGACCCTGTGCTGAGCTTCAATTTCCAAAGTTTCCCTATCAAGTTCATCATTCACGGGAATTTCAGATTCAGGACTTCCCATGATAAATGACCCCGCAGGTATGTATACCCATTCGATTTCAGGCTTGCTACCCTGCAGGCCGGGTGAACCGGAAGCATCATCCAATGAAACCAGGTCTTTTATTAACAATCCGAATAATGCAATGGCAGCTACACCTACTAGCCAATAAACCAAATTGTTACTGCCATTATCACGGGATGGCCGGGGGGCTGTTTTCTTTGGGTTAGCCGGAGTTGTCTGCCTGATTTCCGTTTTACCTGAATCTGCTCCATCATTCCAACCGGTTTGGACAGCTTGAACTGGCGGCCCGGCATCCCGGGATTCGCCATCAAGCAGCAGTTTGCATTCTTCCGCATTCTTAACGCGCACATCCGCGTCAACCGTCAGGCAGACAGTGATCAGGTCTTGCCATCTGCTGTCAAGGGCGCTGAGCGCTTCCGGCAGGTGGCCCGTGCTGATCTGCTTAAACAGCTCCGACCTCCCGGCTTCACTGGTTGAAGTGTGGCTGCCGGTTGTAAATGGCAACTTCCCCGTCAGCAACCAGAAAGCGATTACGCCAAAGCTCCACAGATCGGTGTTTTTTCGTATAACCAGATCGCCCAGCTGCTCGGGGGAGGCAAAACTCAGGGTGCCGGCGCCGGCCAGGGAGTTTTCAAATACCGAGCTTTTGTTAATATCGAGTTGCTTGCTGATGCCAAAGTCGGTAATCTTGGGAATATACTCCCCGTTGCGGTTTACCATCAGGATATTGGCCGGCTTCAGGTCGCGGTGAATGATACCGTGGGCATGCAAAAATCCAATGCCATCCAGAATCCGGATAAGGATGGCCCTTTTCTGCTCTTCACTAAGTTTTACCTTAACGGCCAACTGCTGCAGGTTGCCTGCTTCGTAATACTGAAGGACACCAAAATCATACTCTCCCGCAAAAGAGCTGAAAGTGTAACACTCTTCATAGTAGGCAATATTGGGATGAGTTGGCAGGTTGTTGACCATCTCCACCTCTTTCTTTAGCCGCACCTGTTCCATGCCGGGTTTAACTTCCGACACCTTCAGGGCCACCCAGCGATCGCGATGGGTATCGTAAGCTTTAAACACTTTGCCAAAACCCCCTTCGCCAAGCGAGTCGGAGGAAGGATTGTAACGGTAACGCTGCTGAAATTGCTCCTGGTTCATATTGAAGTATTTATATATTAAAGGTTGGTTAACTGAATATAGCTAAATCCTTTGCAGCTTCCTCCGGCGTGTTCTAAGCAGCAGACAAGAGAAGCCATTCAATTCCCCAAAGGCATAAATGGAGCGGCATAGATCTCTGCTGCTCGATGTCCCGCATTCATCTGTCTGGCCTCCATAATTCCTGTTGCTTCCTGAATTCCCTGCAACCACTGGTTGTCAATACACTGCAATGATCATCTCCTTATCAAAATTGCCGAATAAAACAGGGGTTTGCGTATATCCGACATTTTCCCTGACGAAATTATATGTATTGTCCCTGACGTAGTAATAGGTTTCAGCTATGGTAATCAGGTTGTCGTGATTTTTATCTGCAGCGCCGGACAATCCGTCTATGAGATAATATGAAAATACACCCTGATTGATGGAAGGGTATTCAAAGCTTATCTGGTCTCCCGCACTTGAGAGCATAATGGCTACATTCCTCCGGTTACTTTGTGGCAGGGTTGATTTAATCCCGAGACTGGCAAGTACGTCAGCGGGAGCACTTGTTGTTACCTCTTTGCGGATGCTTCCCGAATGACATGCATCCGCAAAAATCAGCTTGGCCGAAGCTTTGGACGCGGCAAAGAGTGCCTTTACCTGATCATGTTCCAGCATAGGATTGCCCCTGTTGTTGACATCATAAGGCAGGAAACCCGTTTCGCTGCCGTGCCCAGAAAAGAAAAAGACAATCCGGTCATTCTCATCTGCCTTTGCGAACATTTGCCGGCCCGCTTCAAGTATACTGGCATGAGTTGCCTGACTATTCAGAAGCAGCTTAATGTTGGAAGCCGGAACCCTCCCCCCCTGGGGGCTTTGCAGGAAATTATTGAATTTTTGGGCATCGGTCACTGTGAAACGAAGGTCTCCGGTGCCGGGCCTGAAATGTTTATAATCTGCGACTCCGACAATAACAGCGTATGTCTGAACGCTGTTTCCAGGCTCAATTCCGATAAACATATCAGCTTCCCAAAAGCCGTCAAAAACCTTTCCTGAAGATGTAATCAGTTTTCCCCGGCCATCTTTTTTATGGTTTTTAAAAGCACCGGCGTAGGAACTACCATCATTGTATGTAAAAGTTCCGCTGATTTTTTCTCCGTGTTCATATAAGCCCTTAAAAGTATTACCGCTCTTTTTGTATTGATAAACACCCTGCCCGTGGAAGCGGTTATTGAGAAAAGATCCGCTGTAAACATCGCCGTTTACAAAACGAAAATCCCCTTTGACCATTTTGCCATCCCTGAAAGAGCCTTCAAAAACGGAACCCGAAGGAAATTCGTAAGTCCCGTTTCCATTGATGCAGTCACCTGAGATGCATGTTCCCTGACCTGAACCAGACAGGCAGGTAACAATAGTTAACATTCCACAAATAAGGTATCTTACCTTTCTGAACCTGACAGAAACTTTTATTATTGTTCTCATAGGATGATAATTCTGATTAATGATTTTCTTTCCCGGCTTACTATCCGATTAACTGTGAATCATACTCTTTCAACACAGCAGGTGAAGCCCTTTCAATTAATCTGATCCCGGTTATACTCATTTGCAGTTTAACATACTTGTGAAGCAATAAATGTCAGACCTATCCAATTAAACCCGGATACTTTCCTTCGTCAGCCAAAAGCAATCTTTCTGATTTTCCAGCGGAAGGCTAATCGGGCCTGTCCAAACCGCGGATCCCATGGAACCGCACATGTGCCGTATTATGGGCACTCAGGCTTTGCGCCTGCTTTTCAGCAGTCCTGCCGGAGATTATCATAAAAAGAACCACCAATGCTGATATTATGATTACTATCAGAATCAACCATTTCAGGGAGTTAAACCGCTTTTTCCTGCTTTTCTTCCCTTCCGGGATGTTGATCCCGGATTGATTGTCACTGATTGCTGATAAACGGCTTCCCGGGGTTATAATTTCGTACGGATTACCGGAAACATCATGGACAACTTCGGGGGTTTCAGCACTGCTGGTATGGGAAATGACCTTTCGCATTGCCATCTGATGATCCGCCCCGTTGTTAAAAGCATCGTTAGGTTCAACCTCTGCCAGAATAGCGGTATTGTTATCGGATGAACCATTTTCACAGGTCATTCTGACAATTTCGAGTTTTCCCTGTGCAGATAAACCAGGTTTACAGAGAACCGCCATCAGCTCAGCATCATCAAACGACTCAATTACGCCATCGGTACAAAGGAAGAATAAGTCACCCGCATTAAGTTTGTTCAGTTTTATAATATCTGCCTTAACCGTTTCTCCTTTGTCGTTTGCCTGAATGGCCCGGGTTACTACGTTTTTCTTCGGGTGGGTCCTGGCTTTGGATTCAGTTATAATCCCGGAATTTACCAACTCCTGAACCAGGGAATGATCTGTAGTTCGCCAGTATTCCCGTGAAGATGGATTGACATAATAAACCCTGCTATCACCGATCTGCGCAATGTAAGCTGCCTGATTTTTTATCATCAGCATACTTAATGTTGTGCCCATTCCGGTTTCTTCAGGATATGACTGCAATCGTTTATTCAGGTCCTGATGTATAGCTGCGATGTTCTTTTGAATGAGATCTTCATTCAGTCGCCCCCTTAATATTGTTTCAGCTTCACTTATCAGCGCATCAACCACAAACCTGCTGGCGACTTCCCCTTTGGATGCCCCTCCCACCCCATCACAAACGATAAATATTCCGGCCGGATCATACCCAAAAAAATCCTCATTGTTGCTCCGCTTGCCAGTGGCTGAATAGGTATATACTTTCATGGCAGTTTTGTTTTACTTAACCGTATTTCAACCGGAGATGCAGGGTTTACTCATTTGCTTCGGGCCAATGGCATCAGCATCGCCTGAAAATCATTTCAATTCAAAAATAATCTGCGTATCACCCAGTATAATCACATCCGACGGATGCAGAAAGATTTCATCATCTTTCTCCAGTGCTTTTTTGGCCTGGTTATGGAAAGTGCCGTTTGCGCTGCCGGCATCCTTCAGTATAAAATCCCTGCCTCCGGTCTTATTATCTGTCACTGTAATCTGACAGTGTTTTTTCGAAATGTATGTATCACTAGTCCTGATTGCAATGTCAGGGATATAAGCTCCGGGCGAACCGGCATATCTGCCAATTGTATTGACCCCGTCCTTCAATGCAAATAACTGAGATTCAGTTTTCTGATTTTTTGAAACAACGAGAAACGCCTTTTTATTGAGATTGTTTTTCTGTGCATTTTCAATTCTGGTTTCAAGTATCGTGTGATTGGCTTCAATAATAGTCTTATTTCCATCCGCACCCGCTGCTTTAAAAACCGGGACTTTCAGGTTCTGAACTGCTTTGCAGCCCGGATTCTGACAAGTAATCCTGATTGTTTTTCCGCTGTAAGGAGCCAGAACCTCTGTGCTGACCTGCATCGTCTTGCCGCAACTACCGCATTTAATCTGAAACTTTTCCATGGCTGTTTATATTTTCAGTTTACGACAATAATGAAGGATCATCAAAATCACTCACATCCGCATCATTGTCAATATCTGGCATAGGTTCCTGATTATCCGTATATTCTCCTCCATTAATTTCTGCCCCGATGGAACTTTGGTCATTTTCGCCTGTCAGATCTATGATCACTTCCTCCTGCAGCATAACAAGCTCGGCGGATTCAAAATCCCCGGATCCAGATGGATCTATCATTGCCATATCAAGCCCCGGCATTCCGTCGGAATTGACCAAAACGACATCCGGAACAGCATTTCCATCTGTATCGATCAGCACTGCATCAGCAAGACCGTCACCATCCGCATCAGAAGCCAAAGCCTCAATAATTCCGTCACCATTAATATCAATCGGAATCCATTCTGCGGATGCTTCCGGCTGATTGCCATCCTGGATATCCGGAGAACCGCCATCCTCATTGACTCCATCATAAGGATTGGCGATTCCGGAAGCGGGTGAAACCGGATCAGGAGCGTTTTCCGGGCCTCCGGAAATTTCTTGATCAACCGTATCTGTTGGCTCTGCAAATCCGGCGGAAACATCGTTACCCTCTGAAACCCCTGCAACTACTGCATCTTCCTGCAATGCCACAGACGACCAATAATCTGCTTTATCCTGATCAGACAGGGCTCTCCACTCTTCTTCGTTGTATGTATTAAACACCCTGTCGTGCCAGACAAAAAATCCACCCGGGCCGACTTCGGCACGTGCAGCCGCGAAAGCAACACCAAACGACATTTCATCATTCACATGAAGGGCCATGGGCGCATCGGTATAGATTGCAACCTCGTCCTGATCATCAGGTTGGTCCTGCACGGGTAATTCATCAGAAATTTCGCTAAAACTTAAACCAAAAGCACCGGCCGCCCCCAATCCAAATATCGCAGCAGCAAGCCCCGATTTTCTGAGCAACTCTTTCTGCTTTGAATCCTTAATGACCAGTTTGTTTTTAACAGGTTTGTTTTTGTCGTCTGGCTTAATATCTGTTTTGTCCATTTTTGAAGGCATTTAAATTACCAAACGAAAATATAAAGGTTTTTATGCAAAACCAAATATTGACCGGAAAACCAACCTATTGATCAAAATAACAGGACATTATTTTCAAAATATCCGACTATATCAGGACATCTTCATTCACTTATATAAGAAAATGCTATACATATATATACGAATTATGTGCCTTTGGTTGCCGGCCTTTGACCAATCACCCGGAAGGCACATATCTCTGCAGATCCAATCTAAAACATAACACTGTTTTGCTGTCAAAATTCTAATAAAGCAGGGTGAAACGAAAAAAAACTGAAAACACAGAACTTAATCAACCTCCTTAACAAGACGGATGCCCAATGCATCAGCCCGCATATCAGGTATAATAGACTTGCGCCTGGCGCTCCGGCATTGACCTGCATCGTTAATAAATCCACCACCTCTAGCCAGCCGGTATTCACTTGAATCAGGGCCCACCGGATCTGTTTGTTCATCAGCCGGGTAACCATCATACCAGTCACTGACCCATTCCCAAACATTGCCGTGCATATCATACAACCCCCAGGCATTGGGAGCATATCTGCCTACCGCTGTTGTCCTATCCTTTTTAGAGCCCTTCCTGCAATCATGATAAGGCTGCTCTCCGTCAAAGTTAGCCTGAGAAGTGGCAAGGCATGTTCCTGTAGCAAACGGGGTGGCTGTGCCGGCCCTGCATGCATACTCCCACTCGGCCTCGGTAGGCAGGCGGCAATCCAACCAACCGGCAAAGGCCAATGCGTCCTCATAGCTAACATTTACTACCGGATGGCTTTTCTTTCCCGGGCTATTATCATAAGGCTTTTCTCTGCCAGTTGCTATGCAGAAAGCATCATATTGTTCAATAGTTATCTCATATTTACTCATCATAAATGCACTCAGTGTAACATTATGTTGTGATTCATCTAAATGCCTTCCTGCTTCCTTGTAAGGGCTGCCCATGACAAACGTTCCCGCAGGTATATATACCCATTCGATTTCAGGCTTGCTACCCTGCAGGCCGGGTGAACCGGAAGCATCATCCAATGAAACCAGGTCTTTTATTAACAATCCGAATAATGCAATGGCAGCTACACCTACTAGCCAATAAACCAAATTGTTACTGCCATTATCACGGGATGGCCGGGGGGCTGTTTTCTTTGGGTTAGCCGGAGTTGTCTGCCTGATTTCCGTTTTACCTGAATCTGCTCCATCATTCCAACCGGTTTGGACAGCTTGAACTGGCGGCCCGGCATCCCGGGATTCGCCATCAAGCAGCAGTTTGCATTCTTCCGCATTCTTAACGCGCACATCCGCGTCAACCGTCAGGCAGACAGTGATCAGGTCTTGCCATCTGCTGTCAAGGGCGCTGAGCGCTTCCGGCAGGTGGCCCGTGCTGATCTGCTTAAACAGCTCCGACCTCCCGGCTTCACTGGTTGAAGTGTGGCTGCCGGTTGTAAATGGCAACTTCCCCGTCAGCAACCAGAAAGCGATTACGCCAAAGCTCCACAGATCGGTGTTTTTTCGTATAACCAGATCGCCCAGCTGCTCGGGGGAGGCAAAACTCAGGGTGCCGGCGCCGGCCAGGGAGTTTTCAAATACCGAGCTTTTGTTAATATCGAGTTGCTTGCTGATGCCAAAGTCGGTAATCTTGGGAATATACTCCCCGTTGCGGTTTACCATCAGGATATTGGCCGGCTTCAGGTCGCGGTGAATGATACCGTGGGCATGCAAAAATCCAATGCCATCCAGAATCCGGATAAGGATGGCCCTTTTCTGCTCTTCACTAAGTTTTACCTTAACGGCCAACTGCTGCAGGTTGCCTGCTTCGTAATACTGAAGGACACCAAAATCATACTCTCCCGCAAAAGAGCTGAAAGTGTAACACTCTTCATAGTAGGCAATATTGGGATGAGTTGGCAGGTTGTTGACCATCTCCACCTCTTTCTTTAGCCGCACCTGTTCCATGCCGGGTTTAACTTCCGACACCTTCAGGGCCACCCAGCGATCGCGATGGGTATCGTAAGCTTTAAACACTTTGCCAAAACCCCCTTCGCCAAGCGAGTCGGAGGAAGGATTGTAACGGTAACGCTGCTGAAATTGCTCCTGGTTCATATTGATATAACTACTAATGGTATTATTCCTGCTATTCCACCCATTTGGCATTGCACTGAGGGCAGGCACCCAGCCCTGCCCAGTAATTCCAGCGTTTTCCCATCAGCGAATAACCGCATTTCGGACATCTGTACTCGCGTTGCAATTCCACACTCAGGCGATCCACCTCATCTTTCATCCGGGCATTTGCCTTATTGTTCAACGAAAGAAACCCTCCGATAATTCCTGCCACCGTCATCACGGGGTACTTGAAATTGGGATCATTGATGATGAAATAGGAAAAAGCCATGGCAGCAAGGGTAATGCCGGCCTTGATGTACATTGGTTTGGTTTGAACTCCCTTTTGCAGCAGATCTACTTTATTTTCATAACTCTCATAATGAAGCCGGAGCATTGAAAACTCATGAGTAAAGTCTGTCCTCTTCTCATTAACCTTTTTATTAATGGACTTAAACAACGTTTCCGTATTCAAAGGGTAGGAACCGAGTGTCACCCGGTCTGAAGGCATGATAATCTTTTTTAAAATCTTTTCACCATTCACGAAAGTACCGTTGGTAGATCCGACATCCTCAATCTGAATTTTGTCCTTATCTACAAAGGTTATCTTCGCGTGTGTTTTGCTAACCGCAGGCTGGTCAACTACAATATCGTTTTTTGAATCCCTGCCGACAAATACCTGAATTTTCATCCGCAAACAGTTTTGATTTTATAAGTAATCTTACCAATTTTACCCGCCCGTAAAGGAAAACTCACAGACTGAAAGCCATTCAAATACATGGTTGCGCTTGCAAAACATGTGGATTTCAATATATATCCCTTTGAATTAAACAAATATAGAATATTTTTTAAATTGCCATATCTCTCGTCAGTAAATACCGGTACCCGGCATTTTTATCACTTCTATACTCATGGTTGACGTTGGCAGAAACAATATAACTTGTTTTCAAATTTGCCATAAGATTAGGCAGGCAATAGGTAAGGTACTTCATACTGATCGGTTAAACAGGGCATTAAATTATCATGATAGCATAATTTTTAGATTTAAAAATACTCCATCCCCGTATTTTTCGAATCTCCCAACTTAAAGCCTGGAGGAATTCATTAGCCGGTATTAATTTACCTGTCGACACCAGGTGTCTGGAAGGAGTCCCCACTCTTTCGATTGGATTATTCTTTTTCTTTATCCAATGGTTATCATTCTCTTAGCGAATCCACATAATGCATAAAAATGCATGACTCATAACTCCAGGACATTGATAATAAAATGTTTCATCATGGAAAAGAACAGGGAAAACTGAAATTCCGAAATGGCAGTGTTCCGTGATTCCTGGAGGTTGTTTTCATTTACGATTGCAGCAACAGCATTTGCAGGGATTGTCAACGCCGGCCTCAGCTCCGGCGCGAAGGATGGATAATTATTGAAAATACCTGATATTATAGTGCTCCGGCTTCATTCAATCTACTAACAGGCTGTATGACCCAGGAAGCTTATCCGGCTGTGTTGGATATAAAACCACCCTCAAGGCCTTAGCCGGGATGGTCTCGTTTCCAATAAAAAGCGCTATCCGCCTACAGGCAGATACCTGAATGGCGGATAGCGGTCAAATCGTATGATCTTTCTTCAGGATTCAATATGGCTTCTATTCTCTGTTTATGCTGAATGAATCCCGTTTATTGAATCAGGGCAACTATTTCTGCCTGGTTAAGCCAGCCGGCTATTTATTCCGTACCGGTTGTGAAAGGTCACCGCTCTTTTCAGATGCACTCCCTTTCTCCGGAGCACTTACCGGAGTTGGCGGCTGAACAGGTTCGGCCATGCCACTGCCGCTGCCGGCGGTATTGATTGCCGGAATCTCTTTAGCCGGGGCCTTTGACTGAGTTTCTGCCGGCTTGCCTGTTCCACCGGCCGGGCTGGCAACAGAAGATTTTTCTGTAACAGCCTCCCGGGTCAGAACCGGTTCAGGATTCCCTATGCCAACTGCATTGTATTCATTTCTATCACTCTTAACAGGCCTTGTTGAAGGTTTCGGAAGAATCGTTTCTTCAGCAGCTTTATCCGGATCAGTCATCACCGAAGGATGAACTCCTACTATCAACCGGCCATTCTCATAGTACAAGCCTTCCCCGCTTGTCTGGGTGTTTGCATCGTTGTGCAATCCCCTGGCCATATTTCTTGTATAAGCTGCATCAATTACTTCACCTGCAATGCCTGGATGTTCATAACCTGCCCGTTTCCCGATGGCAATATAATTCACTGTTATATTACTTTTACCGGTATTGTTTTCCACAACACTAAATCCGGTGCCGGATACTTCAGCAAGGTAAACTCCATTGGAATTGCCGATGGGTGTCACAGTCACAATAACCGGTGATTCAGAAGATACGGCTGCGGCAAATGACGGGTCGAAAGCTATGTTTGCCCTTCCGTTTGAAAGCGTTGCCACACCGCTGGTCTGAACGGTAACATCGGTTGAAACATTGGTGTACAGCACAGTATTGGTACCCGTTCCGTTATCCTGGAGATGCACATCCAGCTTGTTTTTATATACATCGCCGTTCGCGAACATGGCATAGTTACCACCTTCTGCATACAGCCCATAAACCTTACCGTGAATATCGGCCCCCATAAGGTCTCCCCAGGCTCCTATTCCAATTCCGGTATCAGCCTGACCCGGAGATTTTCCTGCACCACTGGTATAACTGGTGAAATATCCACCATAGGTGGTGCTGCCGCTGTTTTTATATCCGAGCGAGCCCCAATAGGCACCGCCCTGGTATGCTCCCAAAACACCGCCACAGCGCGTATAATCGTTGTAGTTGTATCCGGTTGTTCCAAAAGAATAGACATCCCCCCAGTAAGAGTACCCTCTTATGGCAGAGTTACTTGAATAATAGGCGTAACCCGTCCCATCATTCTGTAACGAACGGGTCCGGTAACCATAAATGGCGGTTTGCCCGTCACCATCAGCTTCCAGTTCATAGTGATAAAAAAAGCTTGGAATAGTATTACTATAGCCTAATTGACTGTATCCATAATCATTATACCTTACATCCAGTCTGCTATTTGGAGCAGTGGTTCCGATTCCGACATTGCCACCGGCCTGCTGAAGAATCAATGGATTATTACCCGAATAGGTACCTATACCAAAAAATGCATTGCTCGCTGTTGCATTATAATTCCAGATTAAAAATCCCTTGTTGGAAGTACTTTGTCCGACATATAACAAAGAAGTTGCATTATCATCTCCAATGGATAGATTTGTACCTGTAGTAAAGCTGCTGATTGGCGTACCAAAAAGTCCGGTATAACTTGACCCGCTTTCTGCAACCTGAAAACGGGCAACAGGAGCACTGACACCAACTCCGACGTTGCCACCCGCAGCCTGGAGTACCAGAGGATTCGCTCCATTGTAAGTACCTATATTGTAATAGGCATTTGCCGGATCAGCAGCATTCTGCCAGAACAGGAATCCCTTATTACCGGGACTTTGCCCGATGTATAGCACAGATGGCCCGTCAGGATCTCCTATGCTTAAGTTTGTACTCGAACTCCAGGTACTGATGGGCGATCCAAACAAACCCGTGTATCCGGGGCTTTCTTCTGCAACATGAAACAGGGCGGCTGGTGAAGCTGTCCGGATGCCGACATTGCCCCCATATTCCTGCAAAGTCATATTATTGCTTCCATTGTATGTCCCGATGCTATAGTACCCTAAAGCGGGATCAGCATTGTATTGCCATATCAGAAATCCTTCACGCCCGGGAGCCTGGCCAACATAAAGCACAGCATCTTCATCGTCGTTCCCGACTGAAACATTAGTACCTGAAGTCCATGGGCTGATGGGCACACCGAAGGCCGCGGTGTAGCCGGGGGTGTTTTTCATTACATGCAACCTGGACGCAGGCTCCAGAGTACCTAAGCCCACATTACCGCCATACTTAACAATCATGTCAGGGCTCCACCCTCCTGAATTATCCGCATTGAGGGTTAGTGCATTAATATCTCCTCGATAAGCTATCCATGCCTTGCTTGCGCCATTCTCCATTATTTTTAATCCGGAGTTTCCTCCGGTAACTGTATTATTAAAGTTAATAAACGGATAGCCTCCACCGCTGCTGGACAGATGCATAAATCCATCCACATGCAGTCGCTCAAGCGGGCTGGCTGTTCCGATTCCAACATTTCCAAGGTTGTAGTAAATGCTCGTTCCATTGTTCAGCCATTGGCCGGCATTGCTGCCTACCAGCGCCCAGGCCGGTGCGGCAGGGGTTCCGGAATTGTAATAATATCCCGGGATATCGGTTGTCTGATAAATCATCAGGCCAGAGGCCGGTGATACGATGGCATTCCGCTGGGCGAGGGTCATCCTGGGCGCCAAAAGGCCCCTGGTAGTGCTTTTAACATCCAGCATTGCCGAATTATCGGGTGCTGCGCCATCGGTATTGACGGCAACCTGGGCCTGGATACTGATCCCTATGGCCAGCAGGAAAATAAGTAATAATGCTTTCATACTTTTCGGTTTTATGGTAAAACATGCAATAAGGAATAATGCGTTATTAGTCCGGACAACAGAAAACCATTAAAATGAAAGGCGGGAAGAAAGCGCAAGAAAAAGGCGGGAAGTAAACTTACCTGTTCGAAAACAAGGTACCCAGGACACTATGATTACAAAGTGGTTAAGGTACGAATTGTTGCCGTAAAATGCAAGTTTTTTTTAAAGAAAGAACTTCATAAGGATCACACCTGACTGAACAACCAAATACCTATTTGAAGCCTGGTTATCTATATATAGTAAGTTCCGGTTAAATCATCGCAAATAGCACACCTGCCGCAATGTTTTCACGACATGGCAGGTCTTTCTAATATCGTATAGCTGAAAGCAGGCTTTACAATCCGGCACACCAACAAGTACCACCATCTGCTTCCCGGTAAGGCTCAGAAGTTAGCATCAGTTTGCTGCCAGCGGAGGGAGAAACCTGACTTTTTAATGCCACCCCATTGTTTACTACCTCATTGGCTGCCATAACGCAGAACAGTGCGCTTTGTCCCTTGATTATTCGTACCTGAGCCCCCTCCGAACCTTCGGATGCACGGGATAATTTACTGGACTATCCGTCTCCGCCCTTACACTGAAGGTGATGCCACGGAAAAGCAAGGACCGTGCAATTGCGGTGCTTATACGGTTCAATACACACAACAAAAGGCAAGGTATTTCCTTATTCAGATCAAATATTTCAGGCGCGCAACTGCCATCCGGCCTCCGGGTTACAGATTAATCCAGGTCTCACCATTGTAATACCTCAACATATTGGAAGTACTGTCGAAATAGATCATCCCGGCTTCAGGAGATGCCGGTTCATTGGTCGGGGTGAGTTGAATCAGGTCCTTAAGTTGAATTACCCCCGCTTCATCCCTGATAATGCTGTTGCCGATATTGATCTGGTTGGTGGCGTCGCCATCGGATAGCTGAACATCATATCCGATGGCAATATTATTAGCCCCTGACCCTATATTCATAGCAGCCTGATAACCAATGGCAATATTTCCCTGCCCTTCATCTGCGAATTCGCTTCCCGAAAGCGCACGTTCACCGATTGCCACACAATTGTCACCATTGTTGTACCTGGCTGCATGCACCCCAAAAGCATTGACATCAGCACCGGTATTGTATTGTGCTGATTCAAGCCCGAATGCATTCAGGCCCCATCCCGTATTGTACTGGGCAGCCTTATTTCCCAATGCATTGACATTATGACTTGAATTAAACTGCGCTGACATAGCGCCCATTGCATTTACCTCGCTTCCCTGGTTTTCCTGGGCAGATAAATGGCCCATCCCGTTCACCGAATTCCCCGTATTGCTTTCGCAGGACTGTGCTCCCAGCGAATTCACCAGATACCCGGAATTATTCCGTGCTGCAACCGCCCCCAGTGCATTCACCGCCCACTGTGTGTTGGCAAAGGCTGCCTGAAAACCACAGGCATTTACATCCTGCCCTGTATTTTCGTAAGCCGATTCATACCCCAGCGCATTCACATTGGTACCGGCGTTGTTACTGCAGGCCGACTGTCCGATGGCATTCACAAATGATCCCTGGTTCGACTGGGCAGCACTGGGACCAAAAGCATTGGTATTGTCGCCGGTGTTTGAAGCAGCCGCAAAAACCCCGAAAGCATTCACCGAATAAGCCGAATTACCCGTTGCCGCATACATGCCCATGGCATTTACATTATCTCCCGTGTTGTTATAGGCCGTTTCCATACCAAACGCATTCAGATAAGTGCCGCTGTTGAAGAACGCTGTGTTTGCGCCAATTGCCACCACAAAGGCTTCACCTCCGGTTAATTCGGAATTGCATACACCCGGGCCAATGGCAATCACGTAGTCAGAGGGGTCAGCGGGATCGCTGAAAGCGCCCTCCCCCAGCGCAATATTGAAAGATCCCTGCAACATCTGACCCGCTGAATTCGCCGATAATATGTTGCTGTTCAGGTCTATCCACACATCGCCCCCCTGACCTGCATTGGTTGAAAGACTTCTCCAACGGCCTGCCATCGCTTCCCAATAATAAAAGCCCGGCACAACGGCATCGCTTCCTGTTCCGGCTGTGGCAGTATTAAATACCAAAAGACTGTTGGCCGGACTTGCAATCGTTGTATAATCGTTGGCGCCGGTAAGGGCGATACGGGTAATCAGTATCCCTTTGTTTGAAGATTTCACATCCAGCATCGCCGAATTGTCGGGTGCGCTGCCATCGGCATTGATGGCCACCTGGGCCTGCACCACGGATACGGTCAATATGACAAAAACCGTTATCCATAAAAACCCTTTCTGCTTCATATTGATTTTCTGTAAAATTAAAACAATCAATCTTTTATGCATCTAACTGAAAAGCCCCTTCTTTTGTCGAAACCGTGCCGTGCAACATGAATACCATCATAATACATTACCCTTTCCCATGCTGCTTCGGGAGTCAGTTCCGTTGATGACCACCAATGACCGATTGAATTCAGGAAATGAAACTGGCTGTCGGAATCACGCATCCCTCCGGGTAGCGCCGTAAAGCCGCTTTCATTGTTAGCTCCGGTATTCGGACTGGCCCATAAACCGGTTCCGGCTTCAAGCGTACCGGCAGATTTGAGCTTTGCCCCTGCAACCTCCCATCCTCCCAGAAAATCAACTAAAGTCTGCCATTCATTGTCAGCAGGCACATGCCAGCCGGCAGGACACAATGCTCGCGGATCATTCACCACGTACCAGTTATAAAGTTTGCCATACACATCCTCATACTGACTGTCGTTGTAGAACCAGCACCAGGCACCGCTTGTCAGGTTTATCCAGTCGTTGCCGGCAGTAACATTCGGAACCGGATCTCCATTGGCATACCTGGATACACGCAGATTTTCAACTGTCCATGTCTGTGTGCCTATGTTAACGGTAGAATACACATTCCCATCAATATCGCGTAATGGAATTACACCCGCCTCCACAAGATATTCTTGCAGGGCATCGACATAAGCCTTGGTAGCGGCATCCTGAGGCGCCGAAGGATCGGCAATATTTTTGATCTGCAGCCCGCCTGCGTTATTGTCCTCAAGCAGCACAACACCAAGCCCGGGCAGGATGCCGCCACTCAGCAGCATCCATAATGGTTCACCGGGAGTACCGGCATTGTAGTAAAAACCGGCAGCCTCATCAAGCTGAAAAACAAGCAGCCCGGTGGCTGGCGTGTCAATGGCTTCGCGCTGCGCTTGTGACATTCGGGGAATCAACACACCTGAATTAATACTTTTTACGTCAAGCATCGCCGAATTGTCGGGCGCACTGCCATCGGTGTTGATGGCGACCTGGGCCAGGGAAATATCAGCAACCAGGAGCATTAGAAACAATATAAACGTTCTCATGACTAAGTATTTTGAAAGTTAGGTTCTTAATCAACTCATTTTAAATGTTTTAAAATAAATCTCCCATGATTCATCCGTTAAGGACATACCACCGGTGAAGCGGAAAGTGTGCCTTCGTTGTCAACAATCACCCGCCAGCACTGCCCATCGGGAGATCTGAGAATAATTCCTTTGGTTGCATCCGTTACATACACATCATGATCAACCACTTCAACCCGCCCGTGCAACCTGAGCAGTGAGTTGTCAAATTCCCCATATATTAGCGGAGAAAGCGTATCAGAATTTGATATGTAAAGTTTATCCGATCCGGTTTCGTTGTAACCTGCCAGGCTGCCTATAAAAATATTGCCGCTTCCTTCCGAATTGTTGTATCCGGCGCCACGTCCGATGAATGTATTATAATGGCCGGTGCTGTTAAGGTAGCCTGCCGAAAGTCCGATATAAGTGTTTCTCCATCCGGTAGTGTTGTTTCCTCCTGCGTAAGATCCCACAAAGGTGTTGCGCGAACCTTCCGTGTTCCGTCCACCGGCATTCGGCCCTAAAAATACATTCATGCTGCCCGACACATTGTCCTTTCCGCTCATGGCACCGTTGAATACATTCAGCGTACCGGTGGTGTTATCCTCGCCCGCCAGATCACCGACAAATACATTGTAAGCACCTGTTGTCAGCGCACCTGAACGGGACCCGAGTATCACATTGCTGTCGGCCGAGTTGATTTCTATGCGCCTTACATTGAACTTCAGAATCTCTTCATCGAAGATTCCGTATATAAGCGGATTATCAGTTCCGGAACCTGATATATACAATCTGTTGGAACCTGTTTCATTTATGCCGGCCATGTAACCGATGAAAACATTATGATTTCCGGTTTCATTGTTTCTGCCGGCATGGTTGCCCACATAAACATTGTTAACGCCTGTGCTGTTATTGAAGCCCGACTCAGTACCTACGAATGTATTGTTTTCAGCATCCGTATTGTGATAACCCGCCCTGTAACCGATAAAAACATTACGCCTTCCTGTAAGGTTTTCGAACCCCGTTTCATAACCGAGAAATGTGTTGTTCCAGCCGGTGTAGTTGTTTCTTCCGCTCCAGGCTCCTACAAAGGTGTTGTAATGATGATGGTTATTGTAACCTGCGAAGCTCCCGAGTGCAACATTGTCCACCCCGATATTTGCCCTGGCACCTGCATTGAACCCGATGAAAAGATTGCTGCTGCCCGTTGTGTTAAAGGTTCCGCAACTGTCACCGATAAAAACGTTGCAATACCCGCTGCTCACCACCAGCCTGTTGCTGTCGATCCAGACATGGTTCGCATTTCGGGAGTAGAACCGGATGATGTCCTGGTCCGGGCCCTCATCCGTGGTAATAAAGGTATCCCCGTCGGCATCGGTAATGGAGCCATGATCTGTTGCATTAAAGCCCACCATTTTCCAGGAAGGAATTTCAGGGGTACCTGCATTAAAATACAAGCCGGGGGTACAATCGGTTTGAAACACCAGCAAGCCATGCGCCGGACTTTCGATCTCCCTGACGGCATAATAGGGCATCCCCGGGATTAATACCCCTCTGGAGCCTGATCTTACATCCAGCATCGCCGAATTATCGGGTGCGCTGCCATCGGTGTTGATGGCGACCTGGGCCTGCAAACCTGCAGCCATTAAAAGCAACAGCCATGCAATTCTTGTTTTCATAATCAAATGCTTAACATTAAAAGCAGTATTTTCTCAGAAGATCAGAAACTGGAAATGAAGCATGATGACCGGCAGCGGGATGAGCCAGATTGCGGAAATTGCAGAACAGGCAAGGAGCGTGGAATACCGGATTCCAATGCTGTAAATATAAGAAATAAGACTCAAATAATCAAGGGTTTTGAGCGAAATCCGGCATTATAAAGACAAGCTGATGTGTTATTCTTTGTCTGAGGCGCCGGCAACAACATTTTCTCAGAAGAATAATACCGGCAGGCTTTGTAATTTCAATCTGCCGCGCAACTTTCTGTCTGGTAAAACCCTCTCTGCTGCAGAGATAACGTATCGGGAATATCAGCGTTAAAACTAATAGCCGGATATGTTTTTTTCAGGTTACAGGGCCGGCCGGTTGAAACATAAATCAGCAGAGAAAATCAGGCCTATGAGGAATGCCTGGATATAAAATAAAAAGTTTGTCTGAAATCAGATCAGCATGGCAACGCGGGCGCAGAACACCTGCTCTTTCGCGATTATAACCGGTAGATTTGTGACAATAACATTGAACTGCTAGTTAAACTATCATTAACCCCTTTTGAAACCGGAATAATTATTCTTTGATAAATACATAAGAACCGCATCCGGAATTATCAATCCTTGCAATGGAAAAGTATTACACATGTTCCAGCGTAAAACCGAACTCACTGATTACTCAAAATCCCCCGGATTCCGTTAAATTGATTTTACCTCTCAATGAAAACCTGTTTTACCATTCCCCCGGCTTTCCTTTTTGAATCCGGATTTCACCACATAAACTTAAGCCCGCCGGAGAACCACAGGTTCCAGAGTTGAAAAAAGTTACAGGGCGTCCTGTTAGTCAGGAAAACAACCAATCCAGCTGCCGGTGTGACGATTGCATTTGGTTGGGCTTCTGACATTCCGGGGACCGGTAAGCCCCCGGTTGCACTTTTCACATCCAGGTTGGCACTGGAATCAGGGGCAGAATTGTCCGTATTGACGGCAACTCCCTGGGCAAAATTCTGATAATGAATCATTATCAGAAACGTAACAACAACCGGGAAAAATTACGCTTTTATTTTTGATCGGGTTAATGTTGAGAATTAATTATTTTTTCAAGCTCATCTATTTTCATTTGCATCTTTTCGATCAGCGACTGCTGCTCCTGAATGGCTTCAGTAAGTACAGGAATCAGCCCGGTATAATTTACAGCCTTAAACTCAACAGGTTGTTCCTTTTTTGGCGGATTTAATTTTACCAATTCAGGAAAAGCACTTTCGAGGTTTTGCGCTGTGAACCCAATCTGCCTGTCGGTTGGAAGGTTCAATTCCGGGAATCCGGTTGTATTATAGTTATAGGTAACAACATCCAGTTGCATGATTTTATCCAGGCTGTTTTTCATTGGCTGAATGTTGTCTTTCAGCTTTTCATCCGATGGCAAATAACTTCCTGTACAATAAATATTGCCTGAAAAATACGCTGCAAAGCCTAAGGTGGTAGCGTAAGCATAAAATGCCCAAGTACCCGCAGTAGTTCCCCCTGCTATAACCTGTGTTGTTGTTCCTCCGTTATAGGGACTATAGATATTGGCAGCCGTATAAGAGGTGGAGTTGATATCCAGATCATAATTCGGATTTGTTTTAATGCCGATTCTTCCATAGGCAGTAAGATTCGAATACATGTTGACCGGTCCATAAAAGCCCGAAGTACCGCCAGAAGAGCAAAGATCAATATTGCCGCCCCAGTATTGCAGATACAATGTACTACCCGTACCATTATTGCGTGCCTGCACTTCATTGTTATCGCAAACCAGGTTGTAAGTATCGGATGGTCCAATCTGGAAAGAGCCTGCTGTTGCTATGCCTTGTAAACTTGTATTTGATACAGATAACGATGCATTCGGAGTTGAAGTGCCGATACCAACCTTACCCAGGTTGTAGTATATGTCGGAACCACTGCTTTGCCAATAACCTGAATTACTTCCGACAAGATTCCATGAAGGCAATTCGGGGGTGCCGGAGTTAATGTATAGTCCCGGAGAACTGTTAGTCTGGAAAACAACCAGTCCTGCAGCCGGTGTGACGATTGCATTTCGTTGGGCTTCTGACATTCTGGGCGCCAGAAAGCCGCGGTTGGTACTTTTAATATCCAGCATGGCGGAGGGATCAGGGGCAGAATTGTCAATATTGATAGCTACCTGAGCGCTTGCCGACATTCCTAAAAGAAGGAAAAAGGCCAGTAACTTTCTCATATAATGGTTGGTTTAATCAACTTGTTAATAATTCAAACCATTAAGGATACTTAATTTGTTTAAGCATTATCAACAGTTTGGAATAAAAGGCGGGATGCGCAGACTGAGATTTGTGAGAAAATTTTAGCAAAAGGAGATTAAAATTATAACAGATAACACTTGAGATTGTCTGAAGCTAAATGCTAATGTTTTGTTAAATCTTGATTACTATCAAACTGAAAAATAAGAGATTCAGCAAGCAGGCCAGATGCCGGCGATGCATTTACTATGCGCTATGCCACCGTCAAGCATTACATAGGCGTTGGGAGTGGCATAATCAGTATTTAATGCTACCGGGTCTGATCAGAACTGTGATCATTAGAAATGCTGACAACAGATATTAATGAGAATACTATGTTAAACCCGGATTAAGCATTTGAAAATGCTATAACGATTAACATTTTATAATCAGCACAATAATCGTTGCGCTTCACAGATGTTAATCCGCGAAAAAAAAAGGCCTGCCGGAGCAGACCTTTTCAAAAAAAGTTTTCAGAGGATTATTGCTTAACAATTACCATTACGGAAGCATTGCCGCCTGAAACAATCCGCAGGAGGTATGTACCGGACCTCAGGTTACCGAGATCCATAGTATTGCCGCTCAGCTGCTGTTGCATCAGCTGCCTGCCGTCGGGGGCATAAAGGGTGGCTTCGGCCAGGGAGGCACCATCGATGTAAAGGCGGTCGGTCACCGGATTGGGGTAAACACGCAAACCGGCCACAGGACCATTCTTTAGGCCAGTAGTCATAAAGATCACCTCTTCCGCATCAGCGCCAGCAATGGTTACAGTACCTTCGTAGAAATCGAAACCCGGAGCAGAAGCTGTGTATGGATACGCTCCATCGGAGAGTTCAATCTGCGCGATTCCTTGTTCGTTGGTTATCAGCAAAGTGCCGTTGATATTGATTTCAACACCTTCCAGCACGCCGGCCTGAGCACTTACCATGAAAGTAAGCATCCAGGTTTCGGGAGCAACAGGCTCAAGCACCAGGTTAACTTCTTCACCGGCTCCGCTGATGGTAACGCTGCCGCTGCCTGAAACATACCCTTCGAGCGATACGGTATAGGCATAATCGCCGTCAGGCAGATTAACAGATGCTGTGCCATCAGCACCCGTTGTGAGCGACTGCTGGCCGGTAATTTCAATCAGGGCAGCCTCAAGGGGTGTGGTGTCCGGATCGGTAACCAGGAATGAAAGGGTGTAGGTAGGCGCCGAGGTGCTGTTAAGCTGAATGGCAAGTTCTGAGTTACCATCCTCAATCAATGCTTCTCCATTCACAGGAAAATAGCCCTCTTTTGAAACGGCGTAGGGATACAATCCATTGCTGAGTTCAATGGCTGCTGTACCGTTGGCAGCTGTCAGCAGAACGTTGCCGTCCACATCAATGGAAGCGCCCTCAACCGGCGCCAGTGCCTCGTCATAAATATAAAAACTGAGCAGATATCTTGGCAGGTTCATCACAATACTGACTTCTGTAGTGGATGTGCCTGCTTCAAATGTTCCGTTATTGACGGCATAACCTTCAGCAACAGCTGTATAGTTATAATTACCGGGTGAAAGCATGGTAAAGGCGCCACCCTGCGCATCCGTCAACAGGCTTTCAGCAATTCCTTCTATGCTGATTTCAACGCCTGCAAGCGGTTCACCAGATTCACTCTCAACGGTAAAATATGTCTGAAACTGATAGGCTGGCATGAAATTAACCCTGCCAAGTGCCGGATCATCTACAACGTGGTTGACAACACCTTCGATACTTGCGGAATCCTGGGTTGCCACACCCCATTGATTATACATGGCATATTGCTCAACCGGGCCGTTGTTGTAAAGATCATATAAAACGCCGCCATTCCCGTTGTTGGCAAACTGATTGCCGCCGGGATTGAAGTTGGCCGGATCAGAATTACCCATATTGGCCCGTGGATATCCGACGATCGTTATTCCCCACAGATTCCCGGAAATAATATTTCCGGTTATCATTGCAACCTGATTAGACGAAGAATTGCTTGCCGTGAGATTGATGCCGCTTCCTCCCAGATTGGGATTGTTCTGGATGTTGTTATCGGTAATGGTGTTATACCTGATTGCTCCGGTGATAGGACTGCCGGTGAGTGTGATTCCGTAGCGGTTCTTGTCTACGATGTTGGAGTCAATAACAACGCTTCCGGGTACAGCGAGTAATGAAGAATAAGCAATTCCGCCTGCCTGAACATATCCATTACCAATAACGGTGTTCCCGATGATGTAGGTAGTATCGCCCTCACCGGCCGGCCCCATATTGATCTGCGGGCGGTTGCTGTTTTCGGTGGTATTTCCGAACATATAATTGTTCCGGATAATTGCTTTGGTTCCAACGTTTGAACCTGAAGCCACTGCTCCGCGCTGATTCAGTATAAAACTGCAGTTAATGACCTCCCCGTAGCCTGAAAGATCAACTGCTGCGCTGGAAGCATAAGATCCCGATGTTGAACCGCTTTTGTAGAAATTCTTGTAGAATTTGCTTCCTTCAACGGTGAAAATACCTGTTTGGGACCGTATTCCCCCACCGAAGAGAAACTCTGCATTGCGGATATGGGTGATGTGTCCGGCAACAAGTTTAAAACCGCGCCACTTATTGGTTGAAGTGCTGTCGATGGCAGTAAAGGTAGCTTTGACGGGCGCATCGATGATAATGGTCCCTTCCGATTCAATCCCGGCAAGGTCATGGAAAACAACCGTAACATCCTCAAGAATATTGAGGGCATCGGCTGCAGCAATGGTCACCGTGTTGGTGATTTCATAGTGATTGTCGTTCCAGGTAACCACCCCGGCCGAATTGTTAACAAGTGAGTCGAGGTTCCATACAACCCCGGTTCCCGGGGTAATGAATTGCGCCTGCACCAGCAGTGTTGCCAATGCGAACATGAGTGTAAACAGCTTTTTCATAAAAAAGGAGATAAGTGAGTAATTAAGAGTTCAAAAAAAACTCCCGGCAACAAACAATTGATTCGCGCGGGCGGAGAAATTGATTATTGCGATGGGAGGGAGTATCGTTGGGCAAAGATAAGCCTTTTATCTTAACCGACTAACGAAAAGTTAAAGAGATGTATAAACCAGCATGTTCAGATTTAACAAATATATATTCAGAATTCCGGAGTATTTAGCTTTTTTGTCATAACTTTTCAAAATACGGCTGAACTGTTCAGGAATGATATGAACAGGACATCTCTATCCTGAAGAACATAAACCGCATCTGTTTACTGCTAAAAAATATCTCTGCGCAGCTTGCAATCTAAATGCATAATTCCCAACTTCGCAAACCAATGGAATAATGAATTGTTAATAGATTCACATTTCACAGCCTATGCTTACCAACATGAGTCTTGAAGCCATGAATGCTATGTCGGCCGGAACGCTGATGGAGCAACTTGGCATTATTTATACTGAAGTGGGCCCGGATTACATCTGTGGCACCATGCCTGTCGATCACCGTACGGTACAACCGGCAGGTCTTTTGCATGGCGGCGCTTCCGCAGCGCTTGCCGAAACGCTGGGCAGCATGGGTTCGGTTGCGATCATGGGCCGGAAACACGCCATCGTTGGCATTGAAATCAATGCCAATCATATCCGCAAGGTTAAAGAAGGCCATGTCCATGGCAAAGCCACCCTGGTGATGCGTTCCCGGCGGCTGCACATCTGGGAAGTTAAAATTCACAACGATGCCGGGGCGCTGGTCTGCCTCTCCAGACTCACCATTATGGTGATTGAACAGGAAGAAAATAAAGGGGAATGAACGGAGGATTAATAACGCTGAAAGCGCTGCAGCAGCAACTGCTGGGTACTCAAACGGCTTTTGTTTCCTACAGGCTTCCGGATAAATCGGACCCTGAAACAATCATCAGCGCCGGAGGTTTTTATATAATTCCGCGAATCCGGGAAGTATTCAATGGTAAACCCGGGTTTATCATGGCCCCATTTCTGAAATCGCAACCCCCGCTGTTTCTGGATGCTGAACTTACCCTCCGCGGAGCACAATTCCCTGACCCCGGCATCCGACGTCATGAAGTATTTGCCATTCCTGAATGTACGATTGCAGTGCCGGACAAGGAAAATTACATTGAAAAACTCAGACAGGTGATCACCGGTATTGGCTCGGGAATAGCGGATAAAGTCGTGATTTCGCGGCCCATTGAGATTCCGTTCCGGGAAGTCCAACTCTCCATCCCGCTGTTTGAGCAGTTGTGCCTTGATTACCCTTCAGCCTTCGTTTACCTGGCCTGGATACCCGGCTACGGGCTGTGGACCGGTGCTTCTCCCGAGTTACTGCTCAGGGTCGAAAACGATACGGTAACCACCATGGCACTGGCCGGGACCCGCGATGCCGGTTCACTTGCCTGGACAAACAAAGAAATGGACGAGCATGAATGGGTTTGCAGACATATTGAAGAAAAACTGGCGGTTTCCGGCAGCATTGAAATATTTCGTTCAGAAACCGAAACCATCACTGCAGGGATGGCTTGCCACCTGAAAACCGGGTTCAAAACAATTATTGAAGATAACAACAAGGGCAAGCTGCTCGAAGACCTGCACCCCACCCCTGCTGTCTGCGGCTGGCCCGAGAAGGCAGCACTTGATATGATAAAAGACGCCGAAAACTATGACCGGGGCTTTTATACCGGTTTCCTCGGCCCTGTGAAGTCAGTGGAACAGTCTGCCTTTTTTGTTAACCTCCGCTGTATGCAGGTATTTCAGGACAAGGCCATTGTTTATGCGGGCGGAGGCATTACAGCCGCTTCTGATCCGGCAGCGGAATGGGAAGAAACCGTGCTTAAAAGCCGGACCATGTTGACTGCTATCGGAAAAATACAGAATTTAGCATACTTTTAATCCATTTCCGGAAATGAGTCAGGAACATCTGAGTTTATTGGCTGCCATCATCGCTGAAAAAGGAATTACCCATGCAGTGGTATCGCCTGGCTCACGCAATGCCCCGGCCATCATAGCCTTCAGCAGAAGCGGCAGGCTGAATCTTACCAGCATTTCCGACGAGCGGAGCGCCGGTTTCTACGCCCTGGGAATGGCCCAGCAACTCGGTCGTGCGGTTGCCCTGCTCTGTACTTCGGGTTCGGCTGCCCTGAATTATGCCCCCGCCGTGGCCGAGGCCTATTATCAGAAAGTACCCCTGCTGGTGATTACCGCCGACAGGCCGGTGGAATGGATTGACCAGGGCGACGGACAGACCATCAGACAACAGCAGCTATACGCCAATTATATCCGCAAGAGCTTTCAGCTTCCTCATAATATTGATAACAAATCAAACGAATGGCATTTCAGCCGTATGGTGAACGAAGCGGTTGACCGTACCCTTTTCCCTGCCCCAGGCCCGGTACACCTTAACCTGCCCCTGGCCGAACCTCTCTACGACCTGAACCTGAACCCTGAAATCAGGGATATCCGGCTTAATGCCCTGGTTCCGGTTGAACACCACATTCCGGAATCTGTGATGCATGAACTTGTTACCCAATGGAACAAAACCGGGGCAAAGCTGATCCTTGCCGGTCAGTTGCCGCCGGATAACATGCTGGAACAATGGATCTGCAAACTCGCCGACGATCCCTCGGTAGCCGTATTCACCGAAACCACCTCCAACCTGCATGTCCCCGGCAGCATCCGCTGCATCGACCGCAGCATTGAAGGCATTACCTATGAACAAATGACCGGATACACCCCCGATATCCTGCTTACCTTCGGAGGAGCGGTGGTCTCAAAAAAAATTAAAGCCCTGTTAAGAAAGATGCAACCTGCTCAACACTGGCACATCAATCCGGACCCTGACGACTTCCACCTGGACACCTTCCAGTCGCTTACGCTCACCATTCCGTCGGAGGCCGGGATCTTTATCAGGCAACTTGCAGCAGCTGTTACTCCTGTCCAAAGCGATTACCGTGCACACTGGCAATTGCTATCGCAGCGCCACCTCGAAAAACACAATAATTATCTGGCAAACGCATCCTTTTCAGACCTTACGGTATTTGAAACCCTCTTCCGGCTGATTCCTGATGATACGCATCTTCATCTTGGCAACAGCACCCCCATTCGCTATGCCCAGCTTTTTGAAGAAGCATCACGGTATGCGACCTGGTCGAACCGCGGTACTTCAGGCATTGACGGTTGCATTTCGACAGCCGCGGGTGCTGCAGCCATTGGCAGACATCCTGTAACCGTGATCACGGGTGATATAGGATTCTTTTACGACAGCAATGCCCTGTGTAACAACCACCTTCCCCCTTCCCTGAGGATTATCATGATCAACAACGGAGGCGGAAATATCTTCAGGGTCATTCCGGGCCCCGACCGTTTTGAAGAGTTGGAACCATATATTGAAACCAGTCACCAATTCAATGCCGAAGGCATCGCAAAGAACTTCGGTGTTAAATATTATTCTGTCAATGACAAGGCTTCCCTGCTGAAAATCCTCCCGGCTTTCTACGGCGCACAACCTGACAACCAGCCTGTCCTGCTGGAGGTTTTTACACCGGCAGTGACAAGTGCTGAAACATTAAGGAACTATTTTAAATTCATCGGATCATGACAAAAAGAAACTGGACCACCATAAAAGAATACGAAGAGATCAGATTTGATTTTTTTGAAGGCATCGCCCGCATCACCATCAACCGGCCGCGCTACCGCAACGCTTTTACGCCGGATACGATCAAAGAGATGATCGACGCCATGCATTATTGCCGCGAAGCCGACAATGTAGGCGTGGTGGTGATTACCGGGGAAGGCGACAAGGCTTTTTGCAGCGGTGGCGACCAGAATATCAAGGGACACGGTGGCTACATCGGCAAGGATGGCATTCCCCGTCTGAATGTGCTGGATCTGCAGAAGCTGATCCGCTCACTGCCCAAACCAGTAGTTGCCATGGTTAACGGCTACGCCATAGGGGGCGGGCATGTACTGCATGTGGTTTGCGACCTGAGCATTGCCTCCGACAACGCGATTTTCGGGCAAACCGGACCCAAGGTCGGCAGTTTCGACGGCGGTTTCGGGTCATCATACCTTGCCCGCATCGTGGGGCAGAAAAAGGCCCGCGAAATTTGGTTCCTCTGCCGGCAATATTCGGCACAGGAAGCGCTCGAGATGGGGCTGGTTAACAAGGTGGTGCCCTTTGATCAGCTGGAAGACGAAGTGGTTGACTGGTGCAAAACCATGATGAAACGCAGCCCGCTGGCCCTGCGCATGCTCAAGCTGGCCATGAATGCCGAACTGGATGGTCAGGCAGGGTTGCAGGAGCTGGCCGGTAATGCCACGCTGCTTTATTACCTCACCGAAGAGGCGCAGGAAGGGAAAAGGGCTTTTCTTGAAAAGAGGGAGCCCGATTTTCAGAAATTTCCCAAATTCCCCTGATATCAGGGCAATCGAAGGCTAAAGAAAAGATATGACAAAAGAAAAATACAAGGCATGGGTACACGCCGCCCGGCCGCGCACGCTGCCCCTGGCATTCTCCAGTTCGCTGATGGGGAGTTTTGTGGCATGGCACGACGGTATTTTCAGGTGGGCAGTGTTCGGGCTGGCCCTGCTGACAACCCTGTTTCTGCAGATACTCAGCAACCTGGCCAATGATTACGGCGACTCGGTGAACGGCGCCGACAATCCCGAAAGGGTCGGCCCTGCCCGCACAGTGCAAAGCGGGGCGATTTCGCTCAGGGAAATGAAAACGGCTGTAATCATTACGGCGGCCCTGGCACTCATATCAGGGATTCTGCTTATCGGCTCAGGGATCGGCTTTACCCTTTCGGGCGGATGGCTGGCATTTCTCGGACTGGGAATTACCGCGGTTGCCGCAGCCGTTATGTACACCGCCGGATCAAAACCTTACGGGTATATAGGACTGGGCGATCTCTTTGTATTTATCTTCTTCGGCCTTACCGGAGTAATGGGCACTTATTACCTGCATACCCACAGTCTGAACGCCGCCCTGTGGCTGCCAGCCACTGCCCTCGGATTCCTGAGCACCGCGGTGCTTAACCTTAACAATATGCGCGATGTAAAAGGGGATGCCCTTTCAGGGAAGCGCACCCTGGTGGTTATCATGGGCAGCGGCTGGGCAAAATATTACCACGCTTTGCTTGTGCTTGGCGCCCTTACGGCCCTGGCCCTGTGGACCATTCTGAACTATCACCACCCGCTTCAGTTTATTTTCCTGCTGATGGCCCTCTTCTTTGCCAGACACCTTGCCATTGTGTTCCGCAACAGGATCCCCGCTGAGCTTGATCCACAGCTGAAGCGACTGGCTATGGCAACCTTTGCCACGGTGATTATTTTCGGGTTCGGTATATTGTTTTAGCCATGCTCAGCGCCACCTACCACAGACACAGGCTCATCTTCAGGCATCCGGCAGGGACCTCACGGGGCGTGCTGCATCACCGAGACAGCTTTTTTCTGCTGCTACACGACACCCTGAACCCTGAAACTACCGGCATCGGAGAGTGCGGGGTAATCCCCGGTCTGAGTCCCGACGACAGGCCCGGTTTTGAAGAGAGAATCATCAGCCTGTGCGATGAAATCAACCAAACATCTTCAGTGAATACCTCAGGGCTTGAAAACTGGCCATCCATCCGCTTTGCGCTGGAAACCGCCCTCTTCGACCTTACCGGCGGAGGGCAAAGGATTCTTTTTGAAAGCCAATTCACTTCAGGCGAAAAGCCCATCAATATCAACGGGCTGATCTGGATGGGGGAAGAATACTTCATGCTGAAGCAGATAGATGAAAAACTTGCTGCAGGATACAGGGTGATCAAAATCAAAGTTGGCGCTATAGACTTTGACACGGAGTTGAAACTGATCGCCGGCATCAGAAAACACTTCGGTGAAGATCAGATCACCATACGGCTTGACGCGAACGGCGCTTTTTCACCCGGAGAGGCGGATGAAAAGCTAAAACACTTGTCGGACTTTGCCATTCACAGCATTGAGCAGCCCATAAAACAGGGGAATCCCGCAACCATGGCGGAAATCTGCCGTACTTCACCCATCCCGGTGGCCCTGGATGAAGAACTGATCAACATCTCCGGAAGTGATAACAAAAAAAAGCTGCTGGAGCAGATCAAACCGCAGTATATAATCCTGAAGCCATCCCTGCTGGGCGGTTTCTATGCCTGCCGTGAATGGATTGAACTTGCTGCGGAAAAAGGTATCGGCTGGTGGATTACCTCTGCCCTGGAATCCAACATCGGCCTGAACGCCATCGCCCAATGGACAGCCACCCTCGGCAACGACCTGCCGCAGGGGCTGGGCACCGGATCGCTCTATACCAACAATATCCCGGCCCCGCTGGAAGCAGCAAACGGCGTGCTTCATTACCTTCCCGGAAAACCATGGGACCTTGCTTTCACCGGAATCTACAATCCTCATCCTGCAGGTTCATGAAGATTCCAAACAGCCTTTGCGTCAATGGCCGGGTTTACTCCGGGGAAGCACTTAAAACAGAGGCCGGACGGCTGTGCGCTTCATCAGTACAATGGAAAAAAGGGTTGGGCGAATTTCTTCAGCAGTGGACATCTCCGCAAGACAGCATCACCGTTTATACATCCGGCTCAACAGGTCCTGCCAAAGCCATACAACTGGATAAAAAAGCCATGATCGCCTCGGCCGGGGCCACGATAAAAGCGTTGAACCTCAATTCAGCCCATCAGGCATTGCTTTGTCTTTCTTGCAAAACCATTGCCGGGATGATGATGGTGGTACGTTCGATGGTAGCAGAAATGAACCTGATCATGCTACCACCATCGGGCAATCCGCTGAAAGGCACCGTAAAAAAGCTCCGGGCTGATTTTGCAGCAATGGTTCCCGCGCAGGTATTCAATTGCCTGAATGATGAAGAAAGCAGGGAAACATTCCGGACGATAGAAGCGGTCATCATCGGGGGCGGAGAAATCAGCCCGATGCTTGAAGCACAGCTCAGGGAGCTGCCCAACGCCCTGTACGCAACCTATGGCATGACGGAAACCATTAGTCACATCGCCCTGCGCCGCCTGAACGGACCTGAACGGAGTGGTTTTTACACAACCCTCCCGGGCATCAGCATCATGACCGACTTAAGGGGATGCCTGGTGATTGATGCCCCGGGGATCAGCGAACAGACAATCACGACCAACGACCTCGTTGAAACGGAAGGCAGCAACCGCTTCAGATGGCTGGGCAGGTACGACAACATCATCAACCGCGGAGGGAAAAAGCTGATGCCGGAATCCATCGAAAAAAAACTGTTCCCGTATATTATTCAACGGTTTTTCATAGCTGGTCTGCCCCATGATAAATACGGGGAGGCGCCGGTACTGCTGATCGAATCGGCTGATATTCCCCATGAAAATGTGCAACTGCTACAAAACAGCATCGCTACGGCATTGAACCGCGAAGAAATGCCCCTTCGCATTATTGCAGTCCCGGCCTTTTCAGAAACGGAAAGCGGAAAAATCAACCGTAAGGAAACCCTGAAATTATGCAAGCATTTGCTTTGCCTTTAATGGATCAAAGCTACCCGGTTCTGCCTCACCCTCCCGGCAATGGCCGGATTTCAACAACGTGACAACCAGACCTCCATAGTCTGCAACCGCAGATTTCCACATCAACAAATTACCAATTCCCTCATTCTCAAATCAACAAATCAGCATATCAACAAATCATCGCATCATCACATTAACTCATTTTCTCCTTACCTTTGCACCCGTTTTAAATCTTACCCATGCTTGAACTGAATTATATCCGTGAAAATACCGCTGAAGCTGCAGCGCGGCTGTCCATCAAAAACATTGAGGCCGAAGGTATCCTGAAACAGATTCTTGAAATTGATGTTCGCCGGCGTGAAGCCCAGAAAGAGCTTGACGACAACCTGGCCGAATCCAATGCCCTTGCCCGGCAGATCGGAGACCTTTTTAAATCGGGCAGAGCCGCTGAAGCAAGCGACCTGAAGGCCCGCACCGCAACATTAAAAGTGCTGGCCAAAGAGCTTCAGGAAAAATTCGACGGACTTCTTGAGGAGCAAAACAACCTGCTGGTTCAGCTGCCGAATGTTCCCCACCCCTCAGTTCCCCGTGGCAAAAGCGCCGAAGACAACGAAATCGTGCACAGCGAAGGAGCAATGCCAACTCTTTACGAAGGCGCTGTTCCTCATTGGGACCTGGCTTCGAAATATGACATCATCGACTTTGAACTGGGCAACAAGGTAACCGGAGCAGGTTTCCCCTTTTACAAAGGGCAGGGCGCCCGGTTGCAGCGGGCACTGATCAACTTATTCCTCGACAACGCCATTGAAGCCGGATACTATGAAATCCAGCCGCCGCTGGTGGTGAACGAAGCTTCGGGTTACGGCACGGGCCAGCTACCCGATAAGGACGGGCAGATGTACTTCTGCGACCTCGACAAGCTTTACCTGATTCCCACTGCTGAAGTACCTGTCACCAACATCTATCGTGATGTGATCCTGAAGGGCAGCGACTTTCCGGTGAAAAATGTGGCTTATTCCAACTGCTTCCGCCGTGAAGCCGGATCTTACGGAAAGGATGTACGCGGCCTTAACCGCCTGCACCAGTTCGACAAGGTGGAGATTGTGCAGATACAGCACCCCGAAAAATCTTATGATACACTGGAGGAAATGCGCAGCTACGTCGCTGGTCTGCTCCGCAAACTGGAACTGCCTTTCCGGATTCTGAAACTCTGCGGGGGCGATATAAGCTTTACCTCTGCCCTTACATATGACTTTGAAGTTTACTCGGCTGCCCAGCAACGCTGGCTTGAAGTGAGTTCTGTTTCCAATTTTGAGTCATTCCAGGCCAACCGCATGAAACTGAGGTTTAAGGATGAAAACGGGAAAACCCGTTTGTGCCATACCCTCAATGGCAGCGCTCTGGCCCTGCCCCGCATTGTGGCTGCACTGCTCGAAAACAATCAGACCCCGGAAGGAATACGCATCCCCGCTGCACTGGTAAAATACACGGGATTCGATAATATCCGGTAATCAAAAATTACTGTAAACGGCAGCGGGTAAAACATTTGCCCGCTTTTACCGTTCTCAATATAGCCTGAAACGGCAAGAGAAATCATCTTCAGCATTATGAAAAAGCTTTTCATCTTACTGTGCATCATCAGTCTGGCCCTTGTCGGGATTCAGGTATCGGCACAGGCTGTAACCGATGAGCAGCTTGGGCTGATGTATTACAACAACAAGGAGTTTGACAAGGCTGCCGCCCTCTTCGACCGGCTTTTCAACGAAAAGCCCAACCTTTTCAACTACACTTACCTGATGCAGAGCCTGCTTGAACTCAACGATTTTGACCAGGCCGAGAAAATAGTGAAAAAACAGGCCAGGCGTTTCCCGGATGATGCCCGCTACGTGGTGGATCAGGGTTACCTGCTGCTGCGCACCAATCAGGGCAATAAGGCCGCGAAAATCTTCGAACAGGCCATCAGGGACCTACCCGCCGAACAGCGCAAGGTTGCCGAGCTGGCCAACTCATTTATCTCGAGGCGCGAGAACGATTACGCCATCCGCGCTTACCTGAAAGGCCGGCAGATGCTGGCGCCACAGTACACCTTTGGATTCGAATTGTCGAACCTTTATGAGATTTCGGGCAATTTCGACAAGATGGCCGATGAATACATCGGTTTGCTGGAAACCAATCCGGAACTTCAGAATCAGGTGCAGGCCAGGTTGCAGAACTCATTGAACAACGACCCGGAAGGCCTGAAATCGGAAGCCTTCCGCCTTGCCTTGCTCCGGAAGGTACAGCGCAATCCCGACGATGTGCTGCTTTCGGAAATGATGCTCTGGCTAAGCATACAACTTACAGATTTCGAAGCAGCGCTGATTCAGGCCAGGGCACTCGACCGCCGGCTGGATGAAAACGGCAGCCGGGTATTCGCCCTTGGCGGACTGAGCGTGAACAACGGAAACTACAAAACCGGCGCTGAAGCTTATCAGTATGTGATTGACCGCTCCAGCGATATGGGCCTGGTGGTGCAATCGAAGGTGGAACTGCTCAGGGCGGATTACGAACAGCTTATCCGCGCGTACCCGCTCAGCCTCCAGGCATTGAAAAATCTTGAACAGCGTTACATCAGAACATTGGAGGAAGCCAACCGCAACCCCCTCTCATTTCCCCTGATGCGCAACCTTGCGCATTTGCAGGCATTCTACCTTGACAATACCGAAGGAGCGATTCAGTTGCTCGATGAGCTGATTGCCCTGACAAACAACAACAAATTGCTGCAGGCCGAATGCAAACTCGAACTGGCCGATATCATGCTGTTTACCGGCGAGCCCTGGGAAGCCACCCTGCTCTATTCGCAGGTGGATAAAGCCTTTAAAAATGAGCCGATTGGCCATGAGGCCCGTTTCCGGAACGCGAAACTTTCATTTTACATTGGAGAGTTTAATTGGGCCAGGGCACAGCTTGACGTGCTGAAGGCCGCCACCTCAAAGCTGATTGCCAACGACGCCATGGCCATGTCGTTGATTATCAGCGATAACATTGATATGGACAGCTCCACCGTTCAGCTGGGCACTTATGCCCGGGCCGATCTGCTGCTCTACCGCAACCAGACCGATGCGGCCATTGCGGTGCTCGATTCGCTGCTGCAGGCCTGGCCGGAGCACCCCATCACCGACGACGCTTTGATGAAAAAAGCAGAAATCAGGATGAAGCAGGGCAATTTTGCAGCGGCAGAAGCCCTCTATTTACAGGTAATCAGCGAATACGGCGAGGGCATACAGGGCGACGATGCGCAGTACCGCCTTGGCCTGTTGTACGAGGAGCAAATGAAAGATAACTCCAAAGCCATGGCCGCCTATCAGGAACTGCTGGTAAAATACCCCGGTAGTGTTTTCAGTGTGGAGGCACGGAAACGGTTCAGGCTGCTGAGGGGAGATATGGTGAATTGATTTTGGATTGCGGATTGCGGAATACAATTTCTAAAATCTAATTTCTAATTTCTAAAATCAACAATCCGAAATCTAAAATCCAAAATTACATGGAACCAGTAAGGGCAAAAAAACACCTGGGGCAGCATTTTCTGAAAGATGAGAACATTGCCCGCAAAATCACTGACAGCCTCAACCTGCCCTGCGAGGCATTGCTTGAAATCGGCCCCGGTACGGGTGTGCTCACCAAATACCTGCTTGAACTTCCTGTTAATAAATTCCTGGCCATAGATGTTGACCGGGAAGCTGTTCCTTACCTGAAAAAAACATTTCCTGAGGCCGCTGACAACTTTATCGAAGGCGATTTCCTGCGGATACCGGTTGATCAGCTTTTCGACGGCCCGTTTTCGGTCATCGGCAATTTTCCCTACAATATCTCCTCACAAATTCTTTTCAGGGTATTGGATCACCGGAATCAGATACCCGAAGTGGTGGGGATGTTTCAGAAAGAAGTGGCAGAACGGATTGCAGCCCCTCCGGGTAGCAAAACTTACGGAATCATGAGTGTGTTGCTTCAGGCATGGTACGATATTGAATATCTTTTTACCGTTGGTGCTGAAGTTTTTGTACCGCCTCCGAAGGTTGAATCGGCAGTTATACGGTTAAAACGCAATCAGGTACAATCATTGGGCTGTGATGAAAAACTGTTTGTCAATATTGTGAAGACTGCATTCAACCAACGCCGGAAAACCTTAAGAAATGCCCTTAAATCGTTCCGGTTTTCACCGGACGATGCTCTGGAAGAACTACTTACCAAAAGAGCGGAACGATTGGGTGTTGAAGAATTTGTATTTATAACAAATCAGGTGATGGAGGCGACCTGAGAAGTCGGAATCCTGTTCGCCTCGAGCGGGAAGACTTGTCCGGTTATTTGCTTTATCAATCAGCTGGTTCAACCCTTTCAGGGCTGTAGTTACTGATATCCTGCTTAACCGTGGGTTCCGCGAAGGGCTTCACCCACGGTTATTGTTATTGAGCACCTTCGGCGCTCAGTCCTAGTCCCCGAAGGGGGCGAATTTTAAATAACTGTGGGTCTTACATTTTGAAAAGAAGACCTGACACGTAGGGAAAAGCCCTTTCAGGTTTCTTTCTTTAATCCCCGAATAACTCTTTTTCTTTTACAAAAACCACCTTGCCAAATTTTTCCAGTTCTTTGGTATTTATGCGTTTTTTATCTCCGACAATACAGATAACCATTGGTTTCTCCGCAATATTACCGGCGTAAAACTGTCGGATATCATCAAATATCAGGTTTTCATAGGCTTTCTGCTTGACGAAAGCAGGATCAGTTTCATAACCCTGATTTTGCCAGCCTGTTATTTGTCCGCTTAAATCTCTGAAATGAGGGCGTTTGCTCAAAGCAGAATTACTCAGGTATTGCTGGATCATTTTTGTTCGTTCCGGCTTGGCCGGCATATGGCGCACCAGACTGTCGAAAATGGTAATCGCCTCTATGGTTTTGTCGGCCTGGGTTCCGATTTTGCCAGTAAAATAACTTTCCTTGCCTTTTAAATATGGATCAACATATTTAGCTCCGGCGCTGTAGGCCATCGAACGGGATTCCCTGATTTCCTGAAGGACAAGACCGGAAAAATCGCCGCCGAAATATAGATTAAAAGCATCCATTACCGCTTGCTGGTCAGGGTTATACGCGCTGCCATTGGCGAAAAAGTATATATTGCTTTGGGTTGCCTTTTTCTTATCCACAAAATAAACCGTGTTTTCAGCGTATTGATTCATATCCATCACAACCGGCGTTTCTACTGATTTGCTGCCGCTGGTTTTAAAAACTTTTTTGCAGCTTGCAGCAATTTCCTGCGGATTCAGGTTACCGGAATAATGAATACTGACGCCATAATCCTGAATGGATTGAAAGGCGGCTGTCATTTGATCTGCCTGGTAGGATTTTATTTCCTTAAGCCCCGGACGGTCGATATATTCGGAAAGCTGACCATATTTCATATAACTAATTAAAGCACTTATCACATTTTCGGGTTCACTGCGCTCCATTTTGCGCTCTGTTTTGGCTCCTTCGTATAAAACACCCATTTTTGATTGTTCCAGTTCAGGATTTTCAAGCAATAAACCAATCAGGTCAAGGGCCTCATTGAATTTTTCATCAAAACCGACAACCTCAATGTTGGTATAACTTTCGTTGCCAAATATAGTATAGGTGCATCCGCTTGCTGCAATGGCTGCCTTAAAATCATCCAGTTTACTGCCCTTTGGATAAGCCAGGTTCATTGCTTGCACAGCATATTCCAATGATGGAATTGTATGATGTCCGACTTTATAATCAACATTCAGTTTAAAAACATTATTGGCCGGATTTTTTACACAATACACATTCATGCCTTCCGTGGGTGCAATCTTTTCAATATCTTCCTCAAAATCAATATATTTGTGTTGCAATCTTGTTTCGGGGATTGCCGCAAATTTCAAAGCATAAGGAGAAGATGCATTCTTATTGGCAGCGATTGGCGTGTAATCCGGCTTGTCAATTTTCTGCTTTTTAGGGAATCCCATCTTCGAATAAAAAGCCAGATAATTATCCCCATAGTACTTATTGGCGATGTTAATCACGTCTTCTTTGGTAATGGCCATCAATTGATCGGGATACTGCAATAAATCATCAATGGATTGATAACGTCCGAAAGCCTGTGCAAGCATATTTCCCTTATAGGTATTAGATTCCATGCTGATCTGATAATCGCGGAACAGCTCTGCTTTAATGTTGCTGATCACAGCAGAATCAAAGTCCCCTGACTTTAACTTCCGCACTTGATTCATAACCAGTTGTTCCGCACTGCTCAGCTTTTGCCCCAGGACTTTGGGAACAAACAGAATTATGCTTGCGCCTTCATCGTTGTAGGGCATGCTAATAACCTGAGCGGCCAACATCTTGTTTTCAAGGATCAGTTTGTCAAGCAATCCGGTTTCGCTTTGATTGGAAAGCACTGCATTACAAACCGAAAGCGGAATTTCATCAGAATGCCCGGCGGGTACTGTCCTGAAGCCAAGAATGCCAAGTCTTATCGGGCTCAGTTTCATTTCAACCTGCTCTCTGCCGTTAAATGGCTCCTCTTTATATACTTCCCGTACAGGAATCTCTTTACGTTCCCATTTTCCGAACTTCGCTTCAATGATCGGTTTGACAATCTCTTTATCAAAATCTCCGGTCAGGATAAGCGCCATATTATTGGGCACATACCATGTGGTGAAAAAGTCATACATCCTGGTAAGAGATGGGTTCTTCAGGTCCTCAACGGTTCCTATCAGCGTTTGCTGTCCGTAAGGATGATTGCGGAAAAAGTTCTTATTGAAATTTTCGATCATGGAAAAAGCAAACATGTCTGAATACATATTTTTCTCTTCATAAACCACCTCCAGCTCTGCCTGAAAGGATCGGAAAACAGGATTTTCGAAACGATGGCTGTATAAATCCAGCCATTTTTCAATCTGCGTTGGTGGAAAAGCATTGTAATAAATGGTATAGTCTGGTCCGGTGCCGGCATTTACGCCAGTTCCGCCCATGCTTCGCAGCAGGTTAAACATCTCGTTGGGAACGGCATATTCACCAGCCTTCAGTGACTCTTCATTGATTTCCTTCTGGATGTTTTTCCTTACTTCCGGATCAGTTTCTCTACCCAGCTTATCGTAAAGTCTGAAAATACTGTCAATATGCGGTTTTTCAGCTTCCCAGTTGATGGTTCCCAATTCCTGGGTGCCTTTAAACAGCATGTGCTCCTGGTAATGTGCCATACCGGTTGCCCCTTTGGGATCGTCCTTGCCGCCCGCACGAACCATAATACTGCCAAAAACCTGAGGCAAGTTGTGGTCTTCATTTAAAATAATGGTCAACCCGTTTTCAAGTTGGTAAACCTCAACATCTATGGGCTTATAGTCGGCGCGTTGAGCTTGTGTTGTTAAAATCAACACCCCAAAAATGACTAAAAGGAAACTCTTTTTCATTGATGACTATTTTAGGAATATTATATCAAATGTAGGAAATTAATTCTATCTTGTCTATTATCAATAGCCCGTCAAATTTAAGAATTGCGCAAGGACCCCGCCACAGCGGGGCAAGCTTCAAAGACCCCGCAAAAGTGGTGAGGCAGGCAGCAATGAATTGATTATGAATAATTTGCTATCATCAAACAAGTTTTATAATCCGCTGTAAGTCAATTCATTAAAGATTCTCAACGGAATATTGTATAATGTAACATATTAGGTCAATTTCCCACTTATCTGGGGCAGCAAAGTAGGTATCAAAGCTTAATAAACTTATATGTTTAATAAAGTGGTATAAATCTTTATAAATACCTTAGAAATCGGACTCCGTTAATAAAGGTATTTTTTCTGATGTCAGGCAATAATTAATTAATAAAGGAATTCAGATAAATTACCATTATTTACATTATGAAAAAACGCTTGCTCATCTTGTCACTGCTCGCCTTACTGGACTGTAAAAAAAACGACAATCAGCTATATGAATGGACGGATGTGTCGCCGGAATCAACAACCGGTTTTCAGGAGATAAAGATGCTTACTGAGAATGTGGGTTACGTGGCAGGCTTTTTAAATAACAGGGCATATAACGTGGTTTGCACACAAATTCAACCCGGAAATTGCATTTCAGAGAATAAAACTATTTAAGGGTTACAATTTTTCGATCGCAATTGCTCCTATCCAATAGATCAGGTGGATTACTTACAAAAGAAAATAATGACTATTTAGCAATAAGGTTAACTAACTTAAGCTAACCATATTTTGACCACACGTCTTAAAAATATTAAATTAACTGTTCCTTTTTCGCCTGAATCTACAATACAAGTAAAAATTAATTCCTATCCCGACAATTGCAAGAGTTGTAAAAACAACTAAACGGAAAAATGTCGTTTTAACTGCAAGGCCAGATAAAATCAATATAATTGCAGCAATTATCGGTGGGAAAGCAATTCCTGTAATCAGGTTTGCAGTTCGGAATCTTGTAGGCTGAGGATTTATTCTGGAACCAATAAAGGCTCCAACGACACTAAAAAAATAGAACATTGAAAAATAGAAGGCTTTTGTGTCGAAAATAAATATCAAACAATAACCGAATAATAACAAAGAAACAGAAAAATTTATTAAGAAGAAAAAACGTTGTTCCATAATTTATGAATTTGCACTAGGACAAATTGCAGCACTCAAACCAGCACTAATGGTAATACCAACAATTATCCCACATGTCAAAAATTTTTCGTCAATATAATCATTATTTGAATTGTGGTACATTTAAGGATGAGCATAAAAATAATTACCAAGGAGCTAATGCTCCGGCTTCGTTTCACAAAATTAAAAGATGGTATGATTAAATTAAAACTATCCGTTTGAAAAATTGATTTAATAGCAGGCATCGTTACCCTGCATAGGTTAGCGATAAACATTTGAAGTGATTTTTTTTAGATGATGAAGAACACATAACTATACAGACTGACAGTAATCATTAACTTCACAATGAAAACAAAGCGGTATTTCTCTTTCGCTATATTTGCACCCTATACACCTATTCCTTTTATCACTTGCCAAAAAGATCATATTTTCAGGATATTGCCGGGGTTTTAGGCAGCAATGTGTTTACCCTGCTTGCCAACCTTGGACTGGTCGTTTTGCTTACCCGCCTGCTGGGCACCGAAGGGTACGGACTCTATACCGCCCTGCTGGTTATCCCAACCCTGGTTGTCAGTTTTTTTCAGATGGGCATTCGTCCGACCACCGTTTTTTTACTGGGATCATCCAAAGAAGATGAGCACGAAATCGTTTCAGCCATGCTGACGGTGCTTGTATTTACTTCATTACTCGGTATCACATTTAGTTTCGGCGCTTACCTGCTGACAGGAACCCATGGCTATACGCCCATGCTGATCGGCATGGCACTGGTTACCATCCCTATGCGCCTGACAACCATCTACACCGGAGGCGTTTTCCTGGGAAAGGAAGAAATCCCGCTGGCCAACCGCATGAACTGGCTGACCGGACTTTTAACGCTGGTCATCGCGGGAATACTGGTTTATGTGCTCCGGCTCGGACTCTTCGGCGCTGTGCTTTCACTGCTTCTGGGCAACGCCGTCGTCGCGCTGAATGCCTTCTTTCTGCTGAAAAAACGGTTCCGCATCCGGATAAGCCTGCACAATAAGCTGATTCTCCGCATGCTTGGCAAGGGGGTATTCTACGCCCTGTCGTTTCTTACCATTCAACTGAATTACCGTATCGATGTGGTACTCCTGAAAGTGCTTTCCTCCCCTTCCGAAATCGGCATTTATTCGCTCGGCGTTTCCGTTGCCGAGTTGCTCTGGCAGATTCCGCTGGCAGTGGGTGTTGTGGTAATGAGCCGTACGGCCAATTCAACCGACCTGCAGGCCATCAACCAGAGTACCGCCCGGCTCCTGAGAATATCGCTTGTGGCCGGACTTGCTCTTTCTGCCGGCATTGTAGCGCTTTCGCCCCTGGTGGTGCCCCTGGTATTCGGATCGGGGTATATTCCAAGTGTGCGGGTGATGCAGACCATTATGCCCGGCATCCTGATGATTATTGTTTTCCGTATCCTGAGTGGTCAGCTTGCCGGAGCCGGACGGCCCGACGCGGCCCTGAAAGCCTTTGCCCCCGCCCTGGTGCTGAATGTGGCGCTGAACTACCTCTGGATACCACAATATGGCGCCAACGGTGCCGTGATGGCAACCAACCTGAGTTATTCCCTTGCATCTGTGGTTTATCTCTTTATTTTTTCGCGAATCAGCGGAATGCCGGTGAAAGAGATTTTCCGGTTTGGGAAAGAGGACTGGAGTTTTGTAAAACGATTCATCGACAGGAAAAAGAAACCTGAAAGCAGGAATGGGAGTTGAAAATTTGGATTTTTTTGAAGAACAGATTAACAAGAAGACCTGACAAGTTGAAAGAAAACTTGTCAGGTCAATTCAAATTCAAGAAGCCTTTTTAAGAAGGCCTCACAAGTTGAAAGAAAACTTGTCAGGTCATTTAACAGGCGGAACAGGTGCCCTATTTGAAAAGCCAACTTACCGCTGCTACACTTAAGAAATTAGAAATTTGTAATTAGTAATTATTCCACAATCACCTCATCTACAAATATGTATGCTTGTCCACCGGCACCCAGATGCCACTGGGGTATGGTTCCGAAGTTTTCAGCTTTTACCTTGATATAACGGGCTGAAGCATTGACCTTAGCGCCCAGATCGGCGGTACGCATTTCATAGTCGTTGACAGGAATGGTATTTTTCACCCTGCTGATTTCCCTGAAATTGCTGCCATCGTCTGATACCGAAAAAACGACTTCGGTGGGCATCCATATCCAGGACCGCACATCCTGTACAAAACCTGCAGCCACTTTGCGCACCGGCTTTTTACTCCCAAGGTCCACAATGGCCTCGAAATCCGTACCCTGATAGCCCTGCCAGCCTCCCAGCCTCCAGTTGCCGGCACCGCGCAGCCCGTCGATCAGCGCTTCGGGACCGCCGCCATGGTAATTGGGATGGTAATCAGAAAGCAACTCCACCTTGCGGTTCAGGTCAATCTTATAAAAATTGCCTTCAACGGGCAGGCTGTATCCGAATCCTTCCCTGTAAGCGATGGCTTTGAAAGTCGTGGTTGCGTTCAGGGTTACCGGACCCGTAAATCTTGCAGAATTGCGGTCGGGATTGCTGCCGTCAGTGGTGTAAAACACTTCGCACCCCGGAACGATGGTTCCCACGCTTACCTGCATACCATCGCGGAAGCGGGAATCAGGAGCAATCAGAAAAGGAGCAGGCAGAATCAGCTCTTCCTTGATGGCGGTCACCGGTTCGTTACCTTCGCCGGTGCCCCACGATTCGTTGGGCTTGTTTCCCATGGTAAATACAAGTTCGCCGCCTTTCATCACATCGTCATGACTGATGAATGATCTGGTATACTTTTCCCCGTTAAGGGCAGCCGACTGAATGTAAAACTTTTCTTTAGAAACATTATTAGCAATGATTTTCAGCACATTGCCGTTCTCAAGCGTAATCTCCATTTCGCGAAACCATGGAGTCCCGATGATATATTCAGGCAGTCCGGGGGTAACCGGATAAAAGCCCATGGCGCTCATGATCAGCCATGCTGACATTTGTCCGCAGTCTTCGTTGCCGATCAGTCCATCGGGCTGAGGCGTGTAAAATTCATCCATAATCTGGCGGACCCGATGCTGGGTTTTCCAGGGTTGTCCGACGAAGTTGTAAAGGTAAGCCATGTGGTGACTGGGCTCATTCCCCTGTGCGTACTGGCCGATCAGGCCGGAAATGTCCTTCATATCGCGACCGCCCACCTCGGTTTCGGTGGTAAACAGTTCATCAATTTTTGCGGCAAACTTTCCCTTACTTCCGTGAAGCGCCGTTAAACCGCTGATATCCTGGGGAACATAATAGCTGTAATGAAACGAATTTGCTTCCGTAAAATGCCAGTCGACAGTCGTTGGATCGAAGGGAGTAAGCCAGTTTCCGTTGAGTTTCGGACGCATAAAGCCGGTGGATGGATCGAAGATGTTCTTGTACGATTGTGCCCTGCGGAGGTACTCACGGTACAGGTCATCGCGGCCCAGGTCCTTTGCCATCACAGCAATGCACCAGTCGTTATAGGCATATTCCAGGGTTTTAGAAATGGATTCATGCTCCTTGTCGCCGGGTATGTAGCCATATCTGCGGTAAACATCCAGACCGTGGTGGTCCTGTGAGGCGCTCTTCAGCATCGCCTCAAGTGCTTTTGAACCATCGTAACCGCGAATGCCTTTGGCCCAGGCATCGGCAATCACGGGGATGGAATGATTGCCGATCATACACCAGGTTTCGTTGCCGGCAAGTTCCCAAACAGGCAGCAACCCGCCCTTTTCGTACATATTGAGCATGGTTTTGATGAAGTCGGTGGTTCGCTCCTGTTCAATGATGGTCATAAGCGGGTGCCAGGCGCGGTAGGTATCCCACAGGGAGAATACCGTATAGTTGGTAAACCCATCTGCCGTATGAATGCCGCGGTCCATTGCCCGGTAACGTCCGTCAACATCCATAAAGGTATTGGGCTGCAGCATGGCGTGGTACAGGGCTGAATAAAACACCTTCAACTGATCGTCGCTGCCGCCTTTCACCCGAATTTTGCCCAGTTCCTTATTCCATGTATCGAAACTCTGTTTCCGGATTTCATCAAAATTCCAGCCGGGAATTTCTGCCGTCAGGTTTTTCAGGGCACCCTCGCTGTCGACGGCAGAGAGGCCTACTTTTACCTCAATCTGTTCGCCTTCTGTGGTGGTAAATCCTGCAAAAACCTTGATGTTTGTTCCTTCGGCACGCAAAGCATCTGCCAGCAGGGTGTCGTTCACAACAATGCCCTTCCGGGCGATGGGTTTGGAGAACTTCATATGGAAATACCACACCATATCTTTTGCCCAGTTTGTGGAGCGGCGCATCCCCCTGATTTCGGTATCGCTGACAAACTCAATCCACGATTCCAGCACAATGTCGCGGTGCTGAAGATCGACAATGAGGTTAGCCGCTTCGGTAGCCGGAAAAGTATAACGATGGTAGCCCGCGCGCGTAGTAGCGGTCATTTCGGCAAACACCCCTGGTTTATCAAGTTTTACGCTGTAATAACCGGCTTCGGCTTTTTCGTTGTTTTTATTGAAAGGAGAGTTGTATTCCGTGTTCTTAAATACCGGCTCACCCACAACGGGCATTACAAGTATGTCGCCGTAGTCACTGACACCGGTGCCATTGAGGGCCGTGTGTGCAAAACCGTAAATCACGCTGTCTGTAAAATGATAGCCCGAGCAGCCATCCCAGCCGTCAAGGCGGGTTTGCGGACTCAGTTGCACCATCCCGAAAGGAACTGTTGCCCCTGGATAGGTGTGCCCATGCCCTCCGGTACCGATAAACGGGTCAACATAAGACGCAGGTTCACCGGTTTCGGCCTGTTGCTTGCAGGCGCTGAAAAAAACAGATAATAACAGGGCAATGAATGTTGCGGACAGCTTTTTCATCGGTTACAGGATTAAATGCAGGATCGGTTTTGTTACAAATATTATTAACTTTGATCAGACCTACGGTTTGGCAAGGCCTTCTATTTTGAACGTCCATGCGTAATGGCCGGGCATTTCGCTGTACTTTATACCACTCAGGTCGATGAGCAGTTCATCGCCTTCCATTTTCCAGGGCAGGTTTCCGGTGCGGCCCAGCAGACTCACTTCGCCTGCCGGAGGTTTTGCCCCGGTATTGATGCGAAGGCTTTGTCCGGGCCATTCAAAACAAATGGCATAGAGGTTTCCGTGGTTTGCCGTGTAGGCAATGTGCTGCCGCATGGAGCGGTATACGGCATTAAGGCCGTTGCCTGAAGGCAGATCTTTTTGGGTATACAGATTTTTCTGGGGAATAATTTCTTTCGGCAGACCGGGGTACTCCCACGACAGTGCAATGTCCGCATCGTGGGTCCTCTCGATGAAGTTTACCGTAACCGGATAGAATTTCCCCTTTTCGAGCGTAATGGTACCGTTTACATCCGCTCCTGCTTTGCTGCGCATGGCCTCTGAATCGGTCCCGCCGGTTTCCGACTCCCACTGGTCGAGCACGGGTTTGCCGCCGATAAACAGACGCATGCCGTCGTTGGCCGTTGCCGAAAAGGTATAATTTGCAGTATGTCCGGGTTTGATCCAGCCGTTCCATTCAGCCGTAAAATTATCTTCCACTACCGGGTATCCGGGCGAATTGCGGACCCAGTTGAAGTTAATCTGCGGGTCGGTACGGGTGAGTTCAACGGGTTTTTCTTCCCCGCTGCGGATCCAGCGTTCGCTTCCGTAGATGGCCTCTCCGTTGATTTTCAACCACTCACCGAGCGCCTCAATACGCTCCTGCTGAAGCAGCGGAATTTTTCCGTCGGCAGCCGGTCCGACATTGATAATCAGTCCACCACCATAAGCTACGGTGCGTGCAAAAAGGTGGATCAGGTCGCGGGGCGACATATATGCGGAAAGCTTTTCGTTGCGGTTGAGTCCGAAAGAGCGGCCCAGTCCCCTCACCTCGGCCCAGGGGCGGTCGGCATCCAGTCCGCCTGAGCTGTATTCGGGGGTGCGGAATCCGATATCGGCTCCGCTGCCCCAGCGGTCGTTGACGATGGCATCGGGACCGACAAGGTTGTAATACCAGGAGATCAGTTCACGGGCATGCCATTGTTCCGCCGTATTGTACCACTCCCCGTCGGTAAAAATCAGGTCGGGACGGTAGGCCGACACCAGTTCTTTAAACTGCGGGATCATGTGCTGCTCCACATAATCGCCGATGGAATCGTTCGGGTCCTCATACCAGCGGTGCAAGGGATGATCCCATTCCGGAAGGGAATAGTATAAGCCAAAGCGGATTCCCCGTTTCCGCACGGCTACCGCCACTTCGCCCACTATATCGCGGCCGGGTCCGACATCCACGCTGTTCCAGCCCGGCGCATAGGCGCTGGGCCACAGACAGTATCCATCGTGATGCTTGGTTACCAGTACGATGTATCCGGCTCCCGATTTTTTAAAAATCTCAGCCCATTCATCCGGGTCAAACAACTCAGCTTTGAACAATGGCGCAAAATCCCTGTACGTAAATTTCTCACCGTAGTTTTTCTTCATAAAATCTACACGGTTGTGCGTTCCGTGCTTCAGCCCGAGCAGATACCACTCGGCATACGATTCGGCCCCACCGTAAGAAGGCACCGAATAAACACCCCAGTGTATAAAAATTCCCAGCTTATCGTGGCTGAACCACCGGGGGTATTCACGACTGCGCAAGGTTTCCCATGAAGGAATTTCAGACACCTTACTGTCGTCCTGTGCGCTCAGAGGCAATGCCCCTGTGAGCAACAGTGCCGGAAAGAACATTAGTACTCGAAACATTTTTTTCATCCGGTATAGTTTTTAGCATCCGACTCTTCTGCAAATGTACAAAAGCAGGCGTGGAATAACAGGCCTTTTTAATTTTTTTTCAGAAGTTGTCCGTTAATTTTAATCATAGCGTATCTTTGCAATGGCAATCAAAGCAATCATGGTTTTAGATTCTGAGAGTCATGCTTTGCTGATGTCGCGCAGGTGAAAATTGACGCTTGTAAAGATACATTTTTCCGGTCTGGTGCTGCCTTCATATTCACTAACGACTGTAGTGAGAGGCATCAAAACACCGGGGTCTGGTCATTCTGCAGCGGATTTCATAAGTTGAGCCGGTAAAAAAGTGAGCAATATGAATCACACAAAGTTTACTCCGGTCGAGCAGGCCTTTTCGGCCCTTTCAGGAGTTGAGAAGATGTCGGCACGCATCCCTTATATCATTACGGGAGACTTCCCCTCTTTGGGGCTGCTCACCTCACTGCGCTTTCTGGAGTGGGTTTCCGGGAATCCGGAAGGGGTCATCAGCCTGCCTACCGGAAAAACGCCCGAGTATTTCATCAAGTATACCCACCATATCCTCGGAAACTGGAACAGGGAGGAAATCCGGCAATTGCTGGGCAGATACGGACTGGGGTCGCTCAGGAAACCTGACCTCAGGGGACTGCAGTTTGTACAGATCGACGAGTTTTACCCCATTTCACCGGATCAGCACAATTCATTTAACAACTACGTAACGGAATATTACATCCGCGGATTCGGACTTGATCCCGGCAGGTCGCTGCTGATCAATGCCGAAGAAATCCCGTTATCCGGAGGCAGGCATTACAGCGAGGTCTTCCCCGGATCAGCCATCGATTTAAGCCTGCGTTACCGCGAAGCCCGGTCGGTGGAAGAAGCGGTGCGCAAGGCTTCCATTTTCGCCATCGACAACTGGTGTTCGGAGTATGAAGCAAAAATACGTGAAAAGGGAGGTATAGGATTCTTTCTTGGCGGTATAGGCCCGGATGGGCACATTGCCTTCAATACCCGGGGATCTGACCTCTGGTCAACCTCAAGGTTAACACAAACCAATTTTGAAACCCAGGCCGTAGCCGCCGGCGATCTGGGTGGCATTGAAATCTCCCGAAACCGCCTGGTGATTACCATCGGGTTGGGTACCATCACTTATAACCCGGATGCAGTGGCCATCATTTTTGCCGCCGGAGAGGCCAAAGCTGAAGTGGTAAAATCAGCGCTCGAAAGCGAAATCAATACCGTTTATCCAGCCACGGTACTTCAGCGGCTGCCCAATGCCCGCTTTTATCTCACTGAAGGCGCCGCCAGCCGGCTCAGCGATTCCGTGGAGCGCTACTATAAAACCGGTGAGTGGACCCGGCGTAAAACCGAAAGGGCGGTGATTGATCTATGCACGAAACTCGATAAATACGGCCACAACCTGACAATTGACGACCTCAGGGCCGACCCCTGGTGTTCGCAGATTCCGGATCTGGGTGAACAAACAGTTCCTGAGGTGGTCAGGTCAATCATGGACAAGCTGCAAAGAGGCATGAAGCGTGACGAAAACCAGGTGATCTATCACACTGGGCCACACCACGACGATATTATGCTGGGCATTATGCCTTACACCAACCGGCAGCTCCGTACAGCATCCAACGACATTCATTTTGCAGTGATGACCTCGGGCTTTACGGCCGTCACCAACCACTTCCTTATGAGTGCGCTGGAAGACACCCTGGAAATGCTTGAGAAAGGTGAAATCCAGATGATTCACTACCCTGATTTCTTCAAAAAAGGCTATGCTTTTAAATGGGACAAAGATGTTTACCACTTCCTCGACAATGTGGCCCGGCAGAATGAATATGAAAAACGCCGGGGGTTGTGCCACCGCATCGTCCGGTCGGCGGTGGTTATCTGGGAAACAGAAGACCGTTATGAGCTCCGGAAAGTGCTGAAGAACGTCGTGAATACGCTTAAGGAAAGTTATGACGGCAGTAAAAACCCGCCTGATATCCAGAAGCTGAAGGGGATGATCCGCGAATTTGAAGAGGAACTGGTGTGGGCCTATTACGGTGTGCCAGTCAAAAACGTGCATCACCTGCGGCTGGGCTTTTACAAGGGGGAGATTTTTACCGAGAACCCCCAGAAAAACCGCGATATGCTCCCCATTCTGCAGCAACTCAGGGAAATCAAGCCGACCATCATCAGCCTGGCCCTGGACCCGGAAGGCAGCGGCCCCGACACCCATTACAAAGTGCTGCAGGCCATTGCCGGGGCGGTGCAGGAATGGAGCAGGGAGGCTGACCTTTCACAATTGCGGATCCTCGGCTATCGCAACGTATGGTACCGTTTTCATCCCGCCGATGCCGATCTGCTGGTTCCCGTTTCGCTCAACTCAATGGCCGTGCTGGAGAAATCATTTGCCGAAAGCTACCTCAGCCAGGTGCACGCCTCGTTTCCCAGCTTTGAATACGACGGTCCTTTCAGCGAACTGACACGCAAAACCTGGGTAAAACAGTTGAAACAGATACAATTGCTGCTGGGTAAAAACTTCTTCTACGAAAACGGCAATGCCCTGATCAGGGCTACCCATGGATTGCTGTATATCAAGGAAATGAATGTGGAGGAGTTTACCGGTATTGCCAGGTCGCTGAAAAAACTTTCGGAGGGAACAGAAGTTTAAGGCAGGTATTATTCCTCGCGGTACCAGACGCCGGCAGCATCTTCATCGCGCCGGAGCGGCAAAGGATATGCTGCAAGCAGGGACTCGTAGCGCATGGCCAGCCCCGATTGATAGTCTTCCGGCTCCAGCAGTAACGCGGTTTTCAGCTCATCCCCGGCAAGCCGGCGTACCGCCTTCCTGATCCGGCCGGCCGTCTGTTCAAACCCTTCCCGGGTCAGCTCATAACGTTGGTTTTCCGCTTCTTCCTGGTCCGGACAAAGGCGGTAGCCCAACTGCGTATTGTAACTGATGGCCCGGGCGTTATCACGGAGGATGTGCGCGAACTGTTTGTTCCAGTTCAGAAAGTAAAAAGTCGCTTCTATCCCGGCTACGGATACCAGGTAAGGCACATAAGTGGCATAAAACTCCGTGCGACCCAGAAACAACCCCGACTCTGAAGTCCGCGCCTCCCATTCTACATTTTTGTCGTTGAGCAGCCCTATCTTTTCCCCTTTGTAACAGATCATCAGGTAATTGTTATCCAGGTTGTTGACAGACCTGAACCATTCCAACTGCTGTCCGGGAGATATGATTTCACGGTATGCCATATTCAGCCGCACAGGATCGGAATTCCGCCACTGCCGTACCAGTTCAATATCGGCTTCTTTCAGGCGTTCGAGGGTAATACCGTATTTATAAAGTTTCATCTTCCGGGTCTTCTGCATTCATTTTATTGGGACAACCGACGAAAAGCACTGCTAAATGGCTCATACCATCATCAAATCATTTCCCTGATGGCAAACGGCGGTTTACGGTTCTGCACGGCATAAATGCGGCTGAGGTATTCGCCGATCACCCCCAGCGAAAGCAGGATGATGCTGGTGGAGAACAATATGGCAACGATCAGGGCGGTGAATCCCAGCGGAACGTCGGAAACGACCTTGCGGTAAATAAACGCCACTCCCACAATAAAACTGATGATGGACGAAATCAGACCGCCGTAAACCATCAGCTTCAGCGGAACAGCGGTATAATAGATGACCAGGTTGCTGATCATTCTGAAAAGCGAGCGGGGAGAGTAATTCGATTTCCGGTAGGGTGGTTTGTGATGTTCAACCAGCGCAAAGGAGATATGGGAGGTGTACCAGTTAAACAGCTCATCGATGTAAACAAAATTGATCTGGTGGTTCAGCAGGTTCTTGGCCAGCGATGACTTCATCAGCCTGAAGGAAGAGCCCTGCCCCTTGGTGCTGAACAGGCGTTTGGAACTTCCGCGGATAATGGCGCTGCCCATATTGCGCATCATGGAGTGCTGTTTCCTGTTATAAATTCCGTACACCAGGTCGGCGTCTTCTTCCTTCATAGCGGCGATCAGCCGGGGAATTTCTTCGGGCGGGTTCTGCAGATCATCATCAATGGTGATGATATAGTCACCATCAGCCTGCGCAATACCGCAGAGTGTGGCATTGTGCTGCCCGAAATTGCGGGCCAGCCGGATGGCGGTTACCTTGGCGGGATGCTGCTGACGAATGCCGCTGATGACTTCCCAGCTTTGATCGGTACTGCCATCGTCTACAAAAATCACCCGGAAAGAAAAGCCCGGGCGCTCCAGGGTAAGGTCTATCCTTGAAAACAGCTCCCCGAGGCTGTCTTTGCTGTTGTAAACCGGGACTATAATTGAATAATCGGGCATGGGAATTTCGGATTTCGGATTTCGGATTGCGGATTGCGGATTTTGGATTTACCAGGTTGAACGTCGCTACGCTGTATTTCTGTTGCTGCAATGCTGCCGGCGTGGATGGTGATTGTGTACTATCCTCCTCCAAGCACCAGGCTGGTGGCGCTCACCCACTTCGAGGCATCGGCAAGGTAATAAACAATTGAATTGGCCACATCTTCCGGATCGCCCAGACCCAGAATCTGACGGGCTTCGATCATGTTTACCGCTTCCTGCGAATAGTTGGCGGCGGTATCGTCGAGCATCGGGGTGCGTACAAATGCCGGGGCCACGCAATTGACCCTGATGCCTTTGGGTGCCAGCTCCAGCGCCAGCACGCGGGCATAAGCTTCCAGCGCGGCTTTCGCACTGATGTACATGGCTCCGCCCACAAAGGGATATCTTGTCGAAATGGATGAAATATAAACCAGCGAGCACTGCTTTTTAGCCAGTTTCTTTTTGCCGAGCAAGCCTGCCGTGAGCAATACGGCTGCATCAAAGCTCACGCGAAAGGTTTTCGCAATGGTTTCGGCGGTGATGAAACGCGCCGGGGCCAGGTCGGAAATACCGGTACTGTAAACCATACCGTTCAGCACGGGCAGGGCGGCCACCAGCCGGTCAATATCCGGTTGCAGGGTAAGATCGGCCGTTATTTGCAGATGCCCATCCCCTTCGAGCAACTGAAAGGTTTCGTTCAGCCGGGCTGCGTCGCGGCCGGTAAGCACCACCCTGGCGCCATACGCGCTGGCCGTAATCGCGGTTTGCCGCCCAAGCCCTGACGAAGCGCCGGTTACTAAAATTGTTTTGCCGCTTAGGTCAAATGCATTCATATCTGTAAATTACGGGTTTAGTTAACAAATAGCTTCAGCGATCTGGTCAGAAGCGCGGCTCAGCTTATACTCCTTGCTGTGATGCCGGTTCCAGTTCCGTGAGCGGAGGCACCACCAACCCTGAAGTTTCCATCAGCACACTGCCCCACGACAATCCGATACCGAAAGCTGAAAGCAGCAGCTTCTGGGGCCTCTGCTCCAGGGACTCCCTGATTTGTGTTACCATCGTCAGCGGAATGGAAGCGCAGCTGGTATTGCCGAAATCGCGCAGGGAATAAGGAACGCGCTCAGGTTCCACCTTCAGCATTTTGCGGATGGTTTCGTTGATCAGGCGGTTGGCCTGATGGAAAAGCAGGTAGTCAAATTCGGGCAGCTCACGGCCAAAGTGCTTCAGGGTGGTTTTGATGTTTGGCACCACCTCGCGCAACGAAAAGTTAAATACTTCAATACCGTTCAGTGCAATCTGAAGCCGGTTGCGGTAAATACCTTCGCCGTACTTTTTTGTAGCGAACGAATGTTTGCCAGCCAGGTTTCTCACGCCTCCGTCGTAGATAATGATGGCTTCATAGCCACTACCGTCGGTTTGCAGGTTGAACTGCATGGGCGCCGCGCCCGGATATAGTTCCAGGGCGGTAGCAGTGCCGGCGTCGCCAAACAGCGGATAGGTACTTTTATCGCGGTAGCTGGAAGTAACGTTCGACAAATCGCCTACCAGCAGCAATCCCTTTTGCAGACCCGCCGCCTTCATCATACTACTTATCACCGAAAGGCCGTAAACGTATCCCGAACACCCCAGGTTGATGTCGATCGCCATGCAGGTTTTCGGCAGTTTCAGACGGTCCTGAAGGATGGTGGAGGTTGACGGAATGATGAAATCACGGCTCTGCGAAACAAAAACCAGGATGCTGATCTCGCTCATGTCCCACTTCAGTTCGCCTAACAGTTGCTCAGCCGCCTGAAAACAAAGGTCCGAAGTAGTCTGACCGGGTTCGGCCACATGCCGGTTTTCCACACCTATGGTTTTAATCACCTGCTCCCGCTCCTTTAATTTAATCCAATGGTAATCGTGGTTCGAAAGCGTTTTTTGTGGAACACAGGCCGAGAGACCTGCCATCCGTACATCCGGAATCGCGAATATTGCCATAAATATGAAATTGATCTTCTGCCGCCTGAGTTTGGCCCGGGTGAGGCGAAAGGTTATTTTACAAAAATACTTTAATTTTCCTTGAGGGCCGGAATTTTCTAATTTTGCCAAATAATCTGACTCACAAATCTGTAACGGGAGAAGCATGCCAGAATCAGCCGGATATTTCACATTGCCCGGGAACCTGAAAGTTGTTCCTGAAAGGTTCACCATTTCAGAAGTGCTGCATCTGAGGGCCTTGCAACATCCCGATAAGCCTGTCTTCACCTACCTTCATGATGGCATCCATGCCCGGGAAACCGTTACTTTCAGGGAGTTCGACGAACAGGTGACTGCACTTGCACAAAGGCTTGAAGGCAAATCGCTGAAAGGCGGAAGGGTACTTATGTTTTATCCTCCGGGCATTGATTTCCTGCGGGCACTTTTTGCCTGTCTGAGGAGCGGAATTGTTGCCGTCCCGGCCTATCCTCCCCGTAAAAACAGAAAGTTGAACCGCATCCATGCCATCGTAAAAGATTGCTCGCCAGCTGCCATTTTAGCAACGGATTCGATTGCCCGCGACCTGGAACGTAACTTTTCGGAAGATGAGTTACTCAGCAAAATACCCTGGTTGATCACCAATACAGAAAATCAGGAAAGCACCGGAACATTTTCATTTTCTCCGGCACCCGGAGACCTTGCGTTTATTCAATACACCTCCGGATCGACCGGCACCCCCAAAGGGGTGATGATCAGCCACCGGAATATCATGGTCAACTCCCGCAATCTTCACCTGCATTTTCACACCAACGACTCTTCCCGTTCAGTGATGTGGCTCCCCCAGTTTCATGATATGGGGCTGCTGCTGGGTGTTTTCCAACCGGTTTTCACCGGCTATCACGCTGTTTTCATGTCACCGGTAAGCTTTGCCGGCAAACCATACAACTGGCTGAAAGCCATCACAGACTACAAAGGGACCTTCAGCGGGGGACCGAACTTCGCTTTTGACCACTGCGTTGAAAAGATAAGTCCTGAAGAGCGGGCGACCCTCGACCTGTCTTCTCTCCGAATGGTTTTTAACGGGGCGGAGCCGGTTCGTTACGAGACCTTGCAAAGGTTCAGTGAAACATTCAGGGAATCGGGGCTTCCGCAAGGCGTATTATTCCCCGGCTACGGCATGGCTGAAACCACCCTCTCCATTGCAGTGTCGGACAAAGGGACAAAAAGGCCGTATCTTTCCGTTGACAGTTCACAACTCAGGGAGAACCGGGTTGTTCCTGTGGAGGATCAACATCCGCTGGCTGTAAAAATTGTAACTAACGGAGCCGCTCAGGGCGATACGGAAATCATGATTGCCGACCCGGATACGCTTATGCCGGCCAGCCATGAGCAGGTGGGCGAAATCCTTGTAAGCGGCCTTTCAGTGGCCATGGGCTACTGGAACAATGAAGCGCTGAACAACGAAATCTTCAGGGTAATCATCCCGGGAAGGGAAGGAAAAACCTGGCTGCGTACGGGCGACCTGGGATTTATTTACGAAGGGGAGTTGTACATTACCGGCCGGATAAAAGACATCATCATCATCCGTGGAAGAAATTATTATCCCCAGGATATCGAATTAATTGCTGAGGGAAGCCATCTCTCTGTCAGAAAAAACTACTGCGCCGCTTTTTCCGTGGAGCACAAAGGTGAAGAACAGCTATGCATCGTGGCCGAGCTGCAGCGCACCTTCCTCAGGCGCCCCGACACAGCGGCCATAACTGAATCCATTGCTGAGGCAGTTGCAGGTGAGTTTGAAATCCGTCCGTGGAAGGTTATACTGATAAAAACCGGCAGCCTTGAGAAAACCTCCAGCGGTAAGATTATGCGGCGGGCTGCAAAGGAAGCCCTGCTTTCAGGAACATTGGAAATTATAGCTCAGAAGCAATTTGAACAGGAATCATTACCGGCTGATTACCCGCTGCCGGAAACCGGTTCATTGTCAGAATTTATGATTAACTGGGCTTCAGGCAGGCTTAACGGAGGCATGCCCGTGGATAGGAACAAACCGCTCGTATCTTACGGCCTCGATTCAATCAGGGCGGTTGAACTCTCCGATGAAACCAGCAGGATTTTCGGTTTTGAATGGCCCCCTTACCTGTTCTTCGAAGGGCTGACCATTGCAGAAATGGCTGAAGAAGGCGAGAAACTCATGAAGAAAGGCTGAAAATCAACCGTCAGCAGATCAACTGACCCTCTCTTCAATAATCCTGTAAATATCCGCAACCGTCTTCGAACTGGCAATATCTTCCGCATTGATAGCAACGTCGTATTCAGTCTTAACCATGGCAATCAGGATCAGTGCATTGATGGAATTCCATTCAAACACTTCCCTGAAAATACTTTCCGGCTTCAGGGTTCCGGGTGTCAGGTCATCAAATTCCTCTTCAATGCGCGTAATAAAGTCGTCAATGTTCATAAGCTGCGAAGTTAATTCAAGCGGCAAAGTTAGAAAGTTTCAGATACCAATACAGCAGCGCCAGAAAATGTAAAAGGAAATTCTGCCCTCCGGCTTAGTACATGACAAAAATTACAACAATCAGACAATCAATGCAATATGTTAATA
>VSSQ01000232.1_pt1 | contig 65603 bp, 61 predicted proteins | sample 4763081 | NCBI WGS metagenome assembly VSSQ01 (sample SAMN12137344, study PRJNA551015) | bioreactor metagenome | isolation source: SDC9 anaerobic chlorinated ethene degrading culture | place: USA: Knoxville, Tennesee | collected 2015-01-01
GGTGTATATATAAATAAATTGGGACGGGAGTTTGAGTCGCCGGGGCGGTATCTTCTGGTTGAGATCAAGACAACACCGGAGAGCGATTTGTAAAGGAGCCCGTCATTGCCGTTAAGGACTATCAGAGTCTCAACATCTCTTATATCCATCCCTTTTAGCGCAGGGAACTCCAGATCATCATCATTATATCTGACACCGTCAACATAGATGATTGTTTTATTGTATGATGGAGAGCCACCACTTCCCTTTGTAGTGATTGATCTCCTTGAATAGAGATAATCATTAAATGCAAAAAAAGAGGGGTAATTTGCAACAATGTATTCCAAAACAGATTTATGGTCATCTCTCTTCAAATCCTCCCGCTCCTTTACGCTTCTCCTCTCAAAGGCGTTTCCAAATGGAGAGGGGTTAATCTTTGGTCTGTATAGTCCGTTAATCTGTTTTCTGTCAACAATAATCTTCACTGCATCCAGTTTTATAACTCCCGATGTGTCATACAGGATTACCGGAGATGAATTGTCTGATCTCTCTGTAATATTTCCCGATTCATTACTATAAAGAGACAAATAATCATAATAGGGTGCAAAATTCTCTGGCAGACAAACCGGATAATATCTCTTTTTGCCCCTCAGGTCAGTAGCCTTGATAATATACTGAGTCCCTTCAGGAGTATCCAGTTCCGTAATCAGAAAATTGAATGGATTATTCTCCACAATAGCCTGCCTGGTAAAACCGGTCTGAGGAGAGAAAACATCCAGAATATAACTGTCAACTCTTCTGCCTGAAGCATTTTCAACCCACCCCTCAATATGATGGAAAGACTCCTTCAGATAGTATTTTGCTTTATTGTCCTCATTTGACTTATGTGAGGTCTCATCAGTAATTGAAAGAGTGCTCCTCCCCGGAGTAAATGGTTCATTAGGCTTTATTATAAATATTTTTGTAAAGAAGAGATCTTCCGGTGCTCCGTTTAACATATACCGGGTGTAAGCTCTCAAAATATAATCACCATACTGCAAATCTCCCCTGAGAGGAAAATATCCGCTAAACCCATCTTCATCCCTCTTAATCTTCACTCTTGTTATGACACTATCTTTCAGAAGCTCTGCATAGATATAATTACTAACAATTTTAGTGTTTTCGGTATCACTATCAATGAGAATCGTCTTAAATCTGATTGTATCTCCGGGAATAAAAAAAACTCTGTTAAGATCAAGAGAGAGAACCTCCTTTGCTGTGAGAGAATTCACGATAACGAAAAGTACAATTGTGATAATTAAGTATTTAGCTTTCACTTCTCCTTTTTTACTCTATGCAATTTAACCAAAAATGTTTTACAGAAGACAAAAAAAAAGAGGCCTAAGCCTCTTTCATCATCTGCAATGCCCCGGTGAACTTGGCCACCTTATCTCTGGCATAGGGGAGTTTTATAGTCAAGCTTTTTTTGTTCTGAGATGGGGTTTCATACATTGCGTCAACCATTATGGCCTCACAGATTGACCTTAATCCCCGTGCCCCAAGTCTAAACTCAATTGAAGTATCTACAATATAGTCAAGTACCTCCTCTTCAATATTCAACTTAACACCGTCCATCTCAAAAAGTCTCTCATACTGTTTTACCAGAGCATTTTTAGGCTTAGTGAGAATGTTTCTGAGAGCTGTTCTGTCAAGCGGCTCAAGATATGTGAGAACCGGAAGTCTTCCTATTATTTCAGGGATAAGGCCGTACGATCTAAGATCCTGAGGAGCAATGTATCTCATAAGATTCTCTCTGTCAATATGCTCGGTCTTCTGAGAGGCTCCGTAGCCCACCACCTGAGTGTTCAATCTCTGTGATATCTTCCTCTCAATTCCCTCAAAAGCTCCTCCGCATATAAAGAGAATATTTTTGGTATCAACAGCTATCATCCTCTGCTCAGGGTGTTTTCTACCTCCCTGAGGCGGAACATTCACAACGCTACCCTCAAGCAGTTTAAGCATCGCCTGCTGAACCCCCTCCCCTGACACATCTCTGGTAATTGACGGATTATCGCCCTTTCTCGCAATTTTATCTATCTCATCAATAAATACAATACCCCTCTGTGCCCTTTGAACATCATAATCGGCCTCCTGCAACAGCCTTGTCAGGATACTCTCAACATCCTCCCCCACATATCCGGCCTCTGTAAGAACAGTAGCATCCACAATAGTAAAAGGGACATCAAGCATTTTTGCGATGGTTCTTGCAAGAAGAGTCTTTCCTGTTCCGGTACGGCCAACCAGAAGAATATTTGATTTCTCCAGATCCAGATCATCTCCGTTATTACCGTTAATTCTTTTGTAATGGTTATATACAGCAACAGAGAGATACTTCTTTGCCTCCTCCTGACCAATTACATAATCGTCCAGGAAGGCAGTAATCTCTTTTGGTTTGAGCAGAGGTTTTGCCGATGTTTTCTTCTTTCCCTTTTTTGCGGCAAGGGCCTCTCTGGAATAATCTATCGCCTGCTGAGCGCACTCATTACAGATAGATGCAATTTCACCTGCAATAAGCACATCAACCTCACTCTTACCCCTTCCGCAAAAAGAGCAATAATCTGTGTATTTGGAGGCCATCTATTTCTTAGCTTTAATAAGAATTTCATCAATCATTCCGTACTCCTTCGCCTCCCTGGCATTCATCCAGTAATCTCTGTCTGCATCTTTTTCAATCTGCTTTAGTGATTTGCCTGAGTGAAGTGCAATTATCTCATACAACTCCTTTTTAAGAGTAACAATCTGTCTGGCTGTTATCTCAATATCACTTGCCTGACCCTCTGCACCTCCCATAGGCTGATGAATCATCACCCTGGAGTGAGGAAGGGCAGATCTTTTGCCGTTTGCACCTGCGGTAAGAAGAATGGCAGCCATTGAAGCGGCCATACCTGTACATATAGTTGCAACCTCAGAAGATACCAACTGCATTGTGTCATAAATACCCAGTCCTGCATAAACTCCCCCGCCGGGAGAGTTTATGTATAACTGAATATCGGCTTTTGATTCTGTAGAATCCAGATACAGTAGCTGAGCCTGGATTATGTTGGCTACATCGTCAGTGATGGGTACACCCAGAAAGATGATTCTGTCCATCATCAGACGGGAAAATACATCCATTGCAGCAACATTTAGTTGTCTCTCCTCAATGATTGTAGGATTGATATAGGCGTTGCTTATTGAGTTAAACCTGTGCAGTGAAAGACTGCTTATGCCTTTGTGATGAACTGCATATTTTTCAAAATCTGTAGCCATATATTTTTAATTAGTTTGTCATTTCACGAAGTTTCTCAACAGAGACACTCTTTTTGTCAAGTTTTACGACAGACCTTACATATCCTATCACCTTATCCTCCTCTACCTTGTCAAATATTCTTCTCCCCTCTTTCTCATTTGAAAGCAGAGACTCTGCATACTGATTAAGTTGCTCTTCCGGTACATTTGGAAGACCATACATAGCAAACTGGTATGCTGCTATGCTCTTTGCCTGGGCAAGCAGATCTTCACGGTTTACATCCAGTTTCTGCTCTTTAACAAAGTACTGCCTTATCATCTGCCAGCGGAAATCTTTAAGGAACAGGCCAAAATCCTTCTCAATCTCCTCCATAGAGAATTTACCCTCGTTAGCAGTGAAAAGCCAGCGTTTCAGGAAATTTTCAGGTACTGTAATGGCGGCTTTCTCGATAAGATAGTCACGCGCATCAAGCATAAACCTGTAGTCGCTCTCCTGAGCATATTCAGCCTTCATTCTCTCAACAATTTTTGCATCAAGCCCCTCTTCATTTGTTACAACACCCTCACCAAACATTTTGTTGAAAAGATCCTGGTTAATCTCAGGCTCAACAAACCGTTTCACCTCTTTAACAATTATCTTCCACATTGGCTCAACTGTTGACAGCTCCTCTTTTTTAATTTTAAGAAGAGCGGCTCTGTCGGCCTCATTTGTAAAGGTCTTGTTAACATCTACCTCAATTTCATCTCCTGCTCTCTTGCCCATAAACTGCTTCTTGATCTTTTTGTCCTCAATTGATCTGAGTGCAACATATGTTCCCTCTACTCTGTTTTCTCCCTGAATGAGATCTGCAATGATAAAGTCCTCCTCCTGATCAATTGATTCAGCAACACCCAGCTGACCAAATTGTCTCAGTACATTACTTTTATATTTTGCAATTTCATCTTTTGAAAGATCAGCTTCGTAGTATACAATTTTGTCATCTGCAGAGAGAGCTATATCAACTTTAGGTGCAAGAGCTATATCAAAAATAAACTCCATATCTTCACCGGCCTTCCAGCTTACCGGCTTCTGCTCTGTCTCGTTTGCAAGAGGCTCACCAATAATGTTTAGTTTGTTATCGTTGATAAAGTTGTTCAGCCCTTCTGAAATAAGATTATTCACAGCGTCCACCATTGCAGACTGACCGTGCATCTTCTCAATCATTGACATTGGAGCCATACCTTTGCGGAAACCTTTGATGTCTGCATTTCTGCGATAGTCTCCAAGAATCTTCTTAATTTTGGGAGCATAGTCATCGTTTCCTATGGTAAGAGAAACCATAAGCGTTAGATCTTCAGCTTGTTTCTGTGTAACTTTCATCGTTTATTTTGTTTTGTATTATCTCAAATAAAATCAAAGCAGACCACCCGATGGGTATCTGCTTTTGAGTGCGGGCAAAGGGACTCGAACCCCCACGCCTTTCGGCACCAGATCCTAAGTCTGGCGCGGCTACCAATTACGCCATGCCCGCTTTGGGGAGTGCAAAGGTAAAACATTTTTTTAAACTTCCAAAAGCATCTTAACAAATGCCCAGTTATCTTTTGTCTCTGAATATAAAAATTTCAATCCGCACCTCTCTCCCTCCTCTCTGACAATCTTAATATCCTCACTGTAGAAACCACTTAACAGAAGGTGAGCTCCGGGTAACATAGCCGCAACATATGTTTCCATATCTTTTACAACAATATTTCTGTTGATGTTTGCAAGAACGAGTGAGTATTTTCCGGTGCTGTTAAGTACTCCTGCATCACCGTGCAGCACTCTTATTTTGGAGGAGACTCCGTTTACTGCAGTATTTTCCAGAGAGGAGCTTACTGCATCAATATCGTTATCAACAGCAATCACCTCTGATGCTCCCATCTTTGCAGCCAGAATAGCCAGAATTGATGTTCCGCAACCCATATCCAGAACCCTGATACCATTAACCTCCTCCTTCATCAGATTGGAGGCCACCAGGTGTGTTGTCTGGTGATGTCCGGTACCAAAGGCCATTTTTGGATCAATGATAATATTGTATTTGGTATCCGGAAGATCTTTATGGAAACTTGCCTTTACAGTACAGAGATTGTCCACCACCAAAGGGGGAAAATTGGATTCCCAAAGCGCATTCCAATTCTCTCCCTTTACCAGTGAATATTCAATTTTTGAAGAGAAGGCATCAAAAAGAGAGAGACTCTCCTTCAGAGCAGAAAAGTCATCATCTCTGAAAAGCTGAGCCTTTATGTATCCCTTAACAAAAGGTGACTCTGCAGAGAAACTCTCAAATTCATAATCTCCCATTACAGCAAGAACTATTTCAGAATTCTCTTCAGTAAATGGTCTTAGCTCAACTGATACCTCTGTGTAATCCATCAGAATGATTTAACAATTTCAATAAAGTCTTTTGCATCAAGAGAGGCTCCGCCAATTAAACCTCCATCAACATCATCTTTGGAGAATATCTCTTTTGCATTTGAGGGTTTGCAGCTTCCGCCATAGAGTATTGGAATTCTGTCTGAGTGATCTCCAAATTTATCACCAATTACTCTCCTTATATATGCATGCATCTCCTCGGCCTGGTCAGAAGTGGCTGTCATCCCTGTGCCAATAGCCCATACAGGCTCGTAAGCAACTATAACATTATCCAGCTCAACTCCTCTTAATCTGTAAAGAACATCTTTAATCTGTTGTGCAACAACTTCAAAATGTCTGTGAGCCTCTCTCTCCTCCAGTTTCTCACCTACACAGAATATTGGCTGCATACCCTCATTAATCACAAGATTAATTTTTTTGTACAGACTTTCGCTGTTCTCAGCATAATACTCCCTTCTCTCTGAGTGGCCCAGAATAACATATTTACAACCGAGATTCCTCAGCATAGATGCAGAGACCTCGCCGGTATAGGCACCTTTGTCATGATCTGCACAATTCTGAGCTGCGAGAGCAATTTTCATCCTGTTCTCTTTCATGTATTTCCCCAATACCGCAAGATGTGTGAAAGGTGGTGCAATTACTATCTCTACATCAGATTCCATCTCTCTTGTAAGAAATTCGAGTTGCTTAACAAGCACCTCTCCCTCCGGCATCAGGGTATTCATTTTCCAGTTGCCGGCAACAATTTTTCTTCTCATCGCTGTGATTTTTTTGGTTTTGTTTGATGACACAAAAATAACAATTTTTTTTGCACTATCTTCGCAGGGTTAAATTGATAACAGAGAGTTGAGACCAGGGAAATCATACTTCAGAATATACGCAGCAATTGCCGTTTCACTTGTTGTTCTGATAATAATGAATCTAATTCTGGGCTCTGTTATTATCCCTGTCAGAGAGTTATTTGCCTCTATAACAAACAACTCATCAATATCCTATGTGAATGATATTTTGTGGAATTTCAGGATTCCAAAGGTTATTACGGCTCTTCTGGCAGGAGTTGCACTCTCAGTTTGCGGCCTTCAGATGCAGACCCTTTTCAGAAACCCTCTTGCTGACCCGTTTATACTGGGAATTAGTTCCGGTGCCGGACTAGGAGTAGCCCTCTTTGTAATGGGCTCATCGGCCTTTGGCATTACTATGGCCGGCAGCATTTTTTTTAACCTGGGAATTGCCGCTGCAGCCTGGGCAGGAGCTGCCGGAGTCACCCTTTTGATACTTCTTGTATCTCACCGTCTAAAGGAGAACTCTTCACTGCTTATTTTTGGCATCATGATTGGCAGTATTACAAGTGCAATAATTACTTTGATACAATATTTCTCATCCTCTTCTGAATTAAAGGCCTTTGTCACATGGACAATGGGGAGTTTCTCAGGCCTTACTAATGCTCAGATCTGGATAATGTCCATGCTGGTTATCCCTGGTATAGTACTATCAATCTACAATATAAAAGAGTTAAATATCCTTCTTCAGGGGGAGGCCTATGCAAAAAGTCTGGGACTCAATCTTGAGAGAACACGCAGAAGAATACTTATTGCCACCACTCTTCTTGCCGGCAGTATTACTGCTTTTTGCGGTCCAATCGGCTTTATAGGAATAGCAGTACCTCACATTGCAAGGCTACTCTTCAGAAATGCAGATCATAAAGTACTGGTACCCGCCACAGCCCTTACAGGAGCAGCAATTATGGTATTTACAGATATGGTTGCTCAACTCCCCGGACAATCCGGAGTAATCCCGATAAACACAGTAAGTGCCCTTATTGGAGTTCCGGTAATTTTATATTTAATTATGAAAAGCAGATTTGCATGAGCGGAGAACTTCTCATAATGGAAAGCCTCAGGCTGGGATATGACAGGGAGATCTACGGACCTGTTGACGCCTCTGCTTCTCCCGGAGAGATGATAGCTTTGGTTGGGCCGAATGGTGTGGGGAAAAGTACTCTTCTTAAAAGTATTTCCGGTATCCAGCACTTCAGGTCAGGTGTGATCAGATTAGACTCAAGAGATATCAGAAAAATAGGCCACACAGAGATTGCCTCCCTCATCTCTTTTGTACCTTCTCAAAGCCCCAGGGCAAAGAACCTATCTCTTTTTGATATGGTATCATCCGGCTGTTTCAACAGAACAAACTGGCTGGGAGAGACCACAGAAGAGGACAGGATGCTGATTATTGAGACGCTTGACAGAGTTGGGCTAAACGGCTTTGCAGAGAGAGACTCCAGCCAGCTTAGTGACGGAGAGTTTCAGAGAGCTGCAATAGCCCGCTCTTTAGTTCAGCAAAGTGGTATAATTCTTCTTGATGAGCCAACAGCCTTCCTGGACATTGAGAATAAGCTGATAATAACAAGGTTGCTCAAAAAGCTTGCAACAGAAGAAAAGAGATGTATTATATTCTCAACCCACGACCTGCAACTAGCAATAAAACTGTGTGACAAAATCTGGCTTATGGGGAGCGATGGCTTTCACCAGGGAGCCCCTTCAGAATTAATAGAAAATGGAGCCTTTGATACTATGTTCAAAGACTCCACTCTAAAATTTGACAAAACCCTTTATACCTTTGTCTAGAATGTAGTTGGCGTTTCCGGTTTTGGCGCTGTCTCAAACATTTTTGCAATAGCTTTTGCCAGTCTCTTTACACCCTCCTCAGTTCTCTCTTCATTCATAAAAGAGAAGTTAATCCTCATTGTATTCTTACCTGAACCATCGCAGTGGAAGGCCTCTCCAATAACAAAGGCCACATCCTCCTTGATTGCAACATTAAACAGCTCAGTAGCATCATATCCCTCAGGAAGAGTTACAAAGAGGAAGAGGCCACCCTCAGGTGTTGTCCACTTAACCCCTTCAGGCATATATTTTTCGAAACAAGAGATCATATGGTCTCTCTTTATTCTGTACATATCAATTGTCTTCTTGAGATTTTTGTCAAAAAGGCCCTTCTCAAGATATCTTGCGGCAACTGCCTGATCAAAAACAGGAGCACAAAGGTCTGTAGACTGTTTTGCTACAATTAACTTCTCAATTATGTTTGTTGGAGCAATTATCCAGCCAAGACGGAAGCCGGGCAGGAAGGTTTTAGAGAATGTACCAAGAAGAACAACTCTTTCGTTATCCATAGAGTACATCATAGGCATCTCTACTCCGTCAAATCTAAGCTCTCTGTATGGACTATCTTCAATTACAAGAAGATCATATTTTTTTGCAACTGCCAGAACATCTTTTCTTTGCTGAACACTCATTGTTATTCCTGAAGGATTCTGAAAATCAGGAATTGCATAAATAAATTTTGGTTTTTTACCACTTCCCATAAGAGCCTTAACAACAACTTCAAGCTCTTCATCCTTTGTAATACCAATTGGTTTAGCCTGATATGACCAGAATGCCTGAAGCGCCCCAAGATAAGAAGGCAAACCGCAAATCAAAGTATCACCCGGGTCGATAAATATCTTTGTAACAAGGTCTATAGCCTGCTGAGAAGATGTTGTAATAAGAATATTCTCCTTTGAAATCTCCAGCCCCTGCTCACGATAGCGCTTTGCCAACAGCTCCCTGAGTTTTGCGTTACCCTCTGTAGGTCCATACTGAAGGGCAGATGTACTCTCCTGCTCAAGAACCTCCTGCATGATAACCTTTAAATCCTCAACCGGGAAGGTAGCAGGATTTGGAAAACCACCTGCAAAAGAGATTACTTCCGGTCTGTTTGCTACGCTTAAAAGGTCTCTGATTGCAGACCTTCTCATGCTCTTGGCATTGGCAGAAAGAATGTTTTGAATGTTCATGGCCATATATTAGTTAGTTTTTTTTACAAAAATAAAGAATTGTTATAAAAATTCAAAGTTTAATTTACTTTTTTAATTAATCAGGTAACATTTCATTACATCCCGTTAGCCAAACGGTCAAAAGGCAGATTCCCTAATTTTTAGTACTTTTGCAAAAAAATGTATGTCAACAATAAGAATAACCAAAGAATTTCGTTTTGAAGGGGCTCACGCTCTTCAAAACTATGATGGCAAATGCAGACATATACACGGCCACTCCTACAGACTATTTGTCACGCTCAAGGGAAGTCCCATTGCTGAGGCTTCAAGTCCAAAAAACGGGATGGTAGTTGATTTTGGCGATCTTAAGAGAGTCGTAAATAAATATATAGTTGATCCGTTTGACCACGCACTTCTGCTCAGAAGCGATGCTCCTGTTAAAGAGGAGATATCAGCAGCCTACCAGAATGTAATCATTCTTGACTTCCAGCCCACCTGTGAAAACCTGGCCATTTACTTTGCCGGGCTATTAAAGGATAATCTGCCTGACGGGACAACTCTCCATAGCATTAAGCTGTACGAAACACCTACATCTTTTGTAGAGTGGCTTGCATCTGAAAATTAGAAAAACATGAAAAAGCTATACCTGATTGATGGTCACGCCCTGATTTTTCGTTCATATTATGCCTTTCTGAGAAGGCCGATGATAAACTCCAAAGGGGAAGATACATCTATTCTTTTCGGGTTTACAAAGACTCTTACAGATTTGATTATCCGGGAGAAACCATCACACCTGGCTGTAGCTTTTGACCCTCCATCAAAGACATTCCGCCACGAACTCTACCCCCTTTACAAGGCAAACAGAGCAGAGACACCTGAGTTGATTAAAAGTGCACTGGACCCCCTTATTGAAATAGTCAGCTCAATGTCTATTCCTGTTTTGATGAGACCCGGATTTGAGGCAGATGATGTAATAGGAACGCTGGCAAAAAAGGCAGAGAGTGAAGGGTTCACAGTTTTTATGCTGACTCCTGATAAAGACTACGGTCAATTGGTTTCTGAAAAAATATTTCAGTGTAAGCCGGGAAAAAATGGTGGAGAGAATATAATAATAGGTCCAGAGCAGATTAAAGAGGAGTATGGAATTAATGATCCCCGGAGCGTTATTGATATTCTGGCAATTTGGGGAGACGCCTCTGACAATGTACCCGGAGTCAGAGGAGTTGGAGAGGTTGGCTCCAGAAAGCTGATTCAGAAATACGGAACCGTTGAAAACATTTACAAACATTTAGATGAGTTACCTGCCAAACAACAGGATGCATTCAGAGAGGCTGAGAGTCACATCTCCCTGAGTAAACATCTTGTCACAATTGAGACATCTGTTGATGTAGAGTGCAAAGAGGATGATCTTATTCTTGGCACTCCTCACTTTGCTGAGCTCAAAAAATTGTTTGACAAGTATGAATTTCCATCTCTTAAGAGACAGATTCCTCAACTTGAAGAGATTTTTATAACAGACAAAAGTATAACTCTTACAGAGGCAACAGCTTCTGAAGAAAAATCAGGCAATACCCTAAGTTTTTCAGTTGCAACACCAGATAAAGTGATTGAAGAGGCTATAATCAAGGGAATAGTGGGAGTCAGTGTCAGGGGGGATAAAATCTCAATAAGCTCCTCAAATCTTGTTGCAAACCTCCGCCCTGATCAAAAGATTTTACTCAGAGATATCCTGCAGAATAGAGATGTTACCATATGCGGATTTGATATTAAATCGCTGCTCAATTCTATGTCTGCAATTGGTATAAAACCTCTTGGAAAATTGTGGGATGTTGAGCTTATGCACTATCTTCTCATGCCGGAGAGATCACATAAAATTGAGATACTATCCCAGTCATATCTTGGAATCAACCTGGAATCAGAGAAGGAGCTTGTGCAGGCAGATCTCTTTTCATCACAAAACATTGCAGCCGAGGAGGAGTCCGGAGAGAAGCTTAACGCAGAGGCATCAGTAATGATCCCCCTTGCTCAGAAACTTAGAGAGGAGCTGGAGAGGGGAGGTACTTTAAAGCTTTATGAAGATATTGAGATGCCCCTGATTTATGTACTTGCCTCTATGGAACAGGAGGGGATAAACCTTGACACAGCAATGCTAAAAGAGTATGGCATGGCCCTCTCAAAAGAGCTTGATGATATTGAAAAGAGGGTGAGGGAGATGGCTGAGGATCCCTCTCTTAATGTATCATCCCCAAAACAGCTCTCTGTCATTCTTTACGATAAGATGGATCTGGGATTAGGCAAAAAGGGAGGGGGAAGATCTACCGATGAGGAGACTCTGATGGAGATAATTGATAAACACCCTATAATTCCGGCAATATTGGAGTACCGGAATCTTAAAAAGCTTATTTCTACATACATAGAGCCACTTCCGGCACTTGTTTCTGCAAGCAGTGGGAAGCTTCATACCACATATAATCAGGCTCTTACAGCAACAGGCAGACTTAGCTCTATAAAACCAAATCTTCAGAACATACCAATAAGAACAGAACGGGGCAGAGAGATCAGGAGAGCATTTATACCATCAAGACCAGATGGACTAATTCTATCTGCAGATTACTCCCAGATTGAATTAAGGCTGATGGCCCACATGAGCGGTGACCCCGATTTCATTGACGCATTCAGACAGGGCAGAGATATCCATTCGGCTACTGCATCAAAGATATTTGGTATACCGGAGGAGGAACTGACAAAGGAGCAGAGGGGAAGGGCAAAAACTGCCAATTTTGGAATTATTTACGGGATCTCATCCTTTGGGCTCTCCCAGAGGTTGAATATTCCAAGGGCAGAGTCAAAAAAACTTATTGAAGATTACTTCAGAAGCTATCCTAAGGTGAAGGAGTACATGACCGGCATGACAGAGATGGCAAAAAAGGATGGATATGTAACTACTCTCTACGGAAGAAGAAGATACCTCCCGGATATTAATTCCAGGAATCAGGTGGTGAGAGGACTGGCAGAGAGGAATGCGGTAAACGCACCTATACAGGGGAGTGCAGCTGATATTATTAAAGTTGCTATGATTAGTCTGTGGAAAAGGTTGCAAAATGAGAATTTAAAGAGCAAGATGGTACTGCAGGTTCATGACGAACTGGTCTTTGATGTTTTTCCCGGTGAGGAGGAGATACTTTCAGTAATTGTCAAGGAGGAGATGGAGAGAGTAATTGAACTATCTGTTCCGCTAACCGTTGAATGTCAGTATGGGAGAAATTGGCTTGAAGCACATTAAGGAAGAATCGGACAAGTCACTTGCCAGACTCTCTGCCAGCGGGAGCCAGGAGGCATCGCGTGAGCTTGTAAAAAGATATTCTGAAAAGATAAAGAAGCATATAGGAACACTGGTCTCTGACACCCGCGATACTGAAGATATATCACAGGAGGTCTTTGCCAAAGCTTTCCAGATGATAGAGAGTTATAATCCGGAATTTGCATTCTCAACCTGGATATATACTATTGCAAGAAACAGCAGTATCGACTTTATAAGGCGGAAGAGGGTTACCACCAGATCCCTGGAACTATTTGAAGGTTCTGACGAGGCTTCCGGGGGAGATCATTGGGTACCAAGTCCGGAAGAGCACCTTATCTACGAACAGGAGATAGAGAAAATACAAAAGGCGATAAATCTGCTGCCAGATCTTTACAGGGTTGTTGCAGAGATGAGATTTATTCATGAATATGCATACGAGGAGATGGCCAAAGAGCTGGCTCTTCCGGTTGGAACAATTAAAAGCAGAGTAAGAAGAGCAAAAGAGAGATTACAGAAAGATGGAAACCTTAATATTCAACTACTTCCCTGACCTTACACCTAAGCAGAGAGAGCAAATTACTGCTCTCTTCCCTCTTTACAAAGAGTGGAACTCAAAAATTAATGTTGTATCCAGAAAGGATATTGACAACTTGTATTTGCATCATGTTTTACATTCGATGGCAATAGCTAAGGTTCTTTCACCACCTCCCCTCTCCCGCATACTGGATGTTGGTACCGGCGGAGGCTTCCCCGGAATACCCTTAGCAATACTCTTCCCGGAAAGTCATTTTACTCTGTGCGACTCAATCGGCAAAAAGATACTTGTAGCTGAAAATGTAGCCGGGGAGTTAGGACTCTCAAATGTTTCTGCAGTAAATAAAAGAGCCGAGGAGATTGAGGGCAGTTTTAATTTTGTTGTATCCAGGGCTGTTACTGAATTAAAGAGTTTTCTGCCATGGGTGTGGAGTAAAATTCTCAACGGGGAGAGAGATGGGATTGCCGGTGGCGTCTATTATCTGAAGGGTGGCGATCTTCAGATGGAGCTGGCTGAAGCAACCCAAAGAATGAAGCTCTCACCATCCCGGATTACCCAATACAGGATATCTGAGATATTTAAAGAGCCATTTTTTGAAGAAAAAAAGATAATATTCATAAAACGGTAGCATAAATATTTGCGTTTAAAAACATTTTGCATATCTTTGCACTCCCTTTTGCGAAAATAATAATAGTAGAATATATACCATGAAACGCACTTTTCAACCATCATTACGCAAGCGCCGCAACAAGCACGGCTTTCGTGAGCGCATGTCAACACCTAACGGCCGTCGGGTTCTTGCTGCACGCCGTCGTCGTGGACGCAAAAAACTGACTGTGTCATCTGAAGATCGTTTCTAATCTGTAAGAGGCATAAATGAGATTCATTTAAAGAGGCTCCATAAGGCCTCTTTTTTGTTATATTTGCCACTCAAAATAATATTCAGAAAATGGCAAGAAGAGTTGGATTTGAAGAGGCCCTCTCACTGTACGAAAACACAGATATGAACCTCATATCCCGTTTGGCTTCTGAGATAAGAGAAGAGATTAACGGGAACAGAGTATACTATAACAGAAATTTTCACCTTGAACCAAGCAATGTATGTCTCCATAGATGTACCTTCTGCTCATACAGAAGAGAGAGTGACCAGGAGGCCGGAGCCTGGTCAATGGATATAAATGATATCAGGGAGTATTGCCGGGATAAATACAAAAACGGAGAGACCGAGGTCCATATTGTGGGCAGTGTCCACCCTGACAGAGATTTTAATTATTATCTATCTGTTGTGGATGCAGTGAGGGAAGAGCTTCCTGAAACTGTAACAATTAAGGCATATACTGCAGTTGAGATTGATGATATGACAAAATCATCCGGCCTTTCACCTAAAGAGGTTCTCTCAAAATTAATGGAGAGAGGGGTAAAACTATTACCTGGAGGTGGCGCAGAGATTTTCAATCCAAAAATACGAGACCAGATATGTCCCGACAAAACTGATAGCAAAAGATGGCTTGAAATTCACAAAGAGGCCCACAAACTGGGGATGAGGACAAACTGCACCATGCTTTTTGGGCACATTGAGAGCAGAAGAGACCGGATTGAACACCTTATGGCCCTTAGAGACCTTCAAGATGAGACAGGGGGATTTGACGCCTTTATTCCGCTTCTGTTCAAACCCTCTAATAATCCCCTCTCCCACCTTGGAGAGTTGAACATAATTGAGGTGCTTAAAACATTTGCCATCTCCAGAATTGTTCTTGACAATATTCCTCATATTAAATCATACTGGCCTATGCTTGGAAAAGATATGTGCCAGCTGGCTCTATTATACGGAGCCGATGATATGGATGGTACAATAAACGACTCTACAAAGATTTATAGTATGGCCGGATCAAAAGAGAAAAACCCTCATATGACCACTTCTGATCTGGAGCGTATGGCTGCTGAGACAGGTTACGAGGCCGTAGAGAGAGACAGTTTTTACAACATTATCATAAAAAAATCATAATTTTGTTTAAGAACAGGCAAAAGATGAAAAACAAAGGAGCAGAGAAACCCTGGTACAAAGGGTGGTTTATGATGGAATTGTACAAAATTTCTGCAATTCTTGTCGCATTTCTGATAGTTGTTATAATTCTCCTGAAAATTATTACCAGGCACAATTCAGAACTAGAGGTACCCGATTTCACCAGAATGACAGTATCAGAGGCAGAAGATGTTGCCAGAAGAGCAAACCTCAGACTGGAAGTTACCGACTCGGTTTTCCTCCCAAGGATGGGAAGAGGGGAAATTTTTCGTCAGAATCCTGTAGCCGGCAGTAATGTAAAAAAGAACAGAAGAGTACTTCTGACTATCAACTCTCTTCAGCCAAAGAAAGTGTCAATGCCATCAGTAACCGGCTATTCACTTCGCCAGGCAAAGGCAGAGCTTGTTGCAAGACAGCTTCGCGTAGGGAGACTCATATATGTTAGTGATATGGCCACAAATAATGTCCTTGCCCAGAGATACAACGGCTCTCGTGTGGCCCCAGGGACACTTATTGAGACAGAGAGTGAAATTGATCTTGAAGTTGGGATCAGCAGCGAGAGCGAGCGCACATTTGTACCTGATGTAATAGCCCTGCCACTTACAACAGCAAGAGACATTCTTATTGATAACTCCCTGAATATATCAAAATTAAAATACGATAAATCTGTCCAAAATTACTCAGATTCAATATCCGGTTTTGTGATAAAACAGAGCCCGGAACCATCTCAGTCCATCTCCAGGGCGCTTGGCTCCTATGTTGAACTTACATTAAGCGTTGACAGATCACTGATTGACAGTCTTAAGAAGAGAGAGGAGAAAAGATGATTAATGAGGAGCTAGAAGATCAGTTTGAACTCGATCCGGATGAGATTGGTGATGACGAAGAGTCCGGAGGATCATTTGAACATTACAGATTTGTTGCTGACAAGGGTCAAAGCACCATAAGGGTAGATAAATATTTAACTGCCCATATGGAGAAGACCTCCAGGCACAGAATACAGCTTGCTATAGGTGCCGGTTATGTTCTTGTTAATGACAAAATTGTCAAATCAAACTATACAGTTAAGCCGAACGATATAATAAGGATTGTCCTCCCATACAAAAGAAAAGGTATGGAGGTCAGACCGGAAAACATACCTCTTGACATTGTATACGAAGACGACTCTCTTCTGGTCTTAAACAAACCCGCCGGACTGGTTGTACACCCGGGACACGGCCATTTTTCCGGTACACTGGTAAATGCCCTTGCATATCATCTTAACATTTCTCAGGATGAGAAGGCCCCTGACGAGAGAATGGGAGTACTCGTTCACAGAATTGACAAAAACACCTCCGGTCTTCTGCTGGTAGCAAAAGATGATGAATCTCAGCTTTATCTGGCAAAACAATTTTTTGACCACACAATTGAAAGAAAATATATAGCTCTGGTTTGGGGGAACTTAAAAGAGGATTCAGGAACCATAACAGGCAATTTAGCAAGAGATCCAAACAACAGACTAAAATTCAAAGTATTTCCGGACGGAGAGACTGGCAAACACGCAGTAACTCATTATAAAGTAATAGAGAGATTCGGCTATACAACACTGGTAGAGTGTGAGCTTGAAACAGGCAGAACACACCAGATCAGAGTACATATGGATTGGATAGGTCATCCCCTTTTCAACGACGACAGGTATGGTGGAGATAAAATCCTAAAGGGAACTTTATACTCAAAATACAAAAAGTTCATTGACAATTGTTTTGAGATGCTGCCAAGACACGCCCTCCATGCAAAAACTCTCGGCTTTGTACATCCCAAAACAAAAGAGAACCTCTTTTTTGAAAAAGAGATTCCCTTTGATATGCTCTCAGTAATTGAGAAGTGGAGAAACTACTCCTCCTCCCGCTAGCGGTGAAATCTTCCGCCACCCATTCCGGGTCCCCTCATTGGCTGGCTACCACCTTTTTGCCCTCCAAAACTACCAAATCTCCAGGTAAAGCTTAGCATAAAATATTGCTGAAGAGTGTTATTCTGGACATCTTCAATGTAGTTATCTGTGGTTGTTCTGAACACACTCTTAGATTGGTTGAGTATATCAAATACCTTTAATCTTAGAGTTGAAGAATTTTTGAAGAGTAGTTTGGAGATCTCAGCATTCCATACAGCTGCGGGGGTATTATATCCCTCTCCGTATCCTATGTAGAAGTTATAGTCAAAGTCAGTGGCAAGGTTGAATCCGGCAGGTAATGTCCAGTTTACTGATCCGTTAACAGCATTATTCCAGGTAGCAGGCTGTGCATTCTGCTGAATAGTATACCATGCATAGTTGTATCTGGCTCTGCCTCCGATACTGAGCTCAATCTTTTCACCCCTGTACATAAATCTTAACATCTCACTAAAAGAGAGTGTTGTTGTAAAACCCTTCTGAAGTGTTTCCAGCGTTCTTCCTGAGAAGCTTACCCCTCTGTTTACACCGGCATTGGTAAAGTTCATAATTGAGAACTTTGATTTATTGATTGGAGTGTTGTACATCAGATTAAGATTTACTCCGTATGAACCTGATGCATTTACAGGCATTGTATATTGTACACCGGCCTCGTCATACCATCTCTGGGTTACAATTCTGTCCTGAGTGTAGTTTGCCCTTAAACCCGCATCTATAGTACGGAAAGTCTCTCTCTTTGTATCCCTGTAATTTGCCCACAATGAGTGCTCAAACTCCGGTAAAAGGTCTGTATTACCCATAGGGATAAGCAGAGGATTAGAGTTATCTCTTACAGGTTGAAGCTGATTTACAGATGGTTGTCTTGTTCTTCCGTTATACCTGAATCTTAGATTCTGAGTGTCAGAAAACTTTAAATCCAGTTGAGCAGAAGGGGCAAAATTAACGACAGATCTGTTGATAACAGTTCCATCACTCCTTATACTTCTTGTCAGAGAAGGCTGAGCATTTACACCAATTACATAGCTGTATTTCTCCTCATTCTTTCTCAGATTAATCTCTGCTCTGTGATTAATAAAGATATTCTCGAAATAGTTAGAGTAAAGAGTATCTAGTATATCATAGTTACCGGAAATGCCCTTATTATAGACTTTTTTATCTGAATCAGAGAATCTGTAACCAAATCTGTAAGCAAGCTCCATATAATAGTTCTTTCCCAGCGGCTCTGTATATGATGCTCTGGCAGATATATCATAAGATTTTGAATCTGTTGTGTAATTCTGATCTGTTATTGTTGAGTCTGCCTTATCTCCGATAATATTTCTTGACCTGTTTATTCCGTTAAAAAGTTCGTTATTTGAATATCCAAAATCCATGTTTACTGAGAAAGTTCTTCCGGGTTTTGAAAAACGATGTCTGAGCAACAGGTCTCCCTCGAATGACTGAGCACTGTTCTCACCTCTGAGAATGCTGCTTCCCTCATTGATTTTTGTACCTGCTCCACCCCTGGTCCAGAATTCTCTGGTATCCTCAAATGAACCTTTTGTTATACTTACATTTGGTCTGAAGAGTATAGATGTCTTGTCATTGAATTTGTATTCAATATTGAGAGCTGCTCTGTGCCCATCTGAGAAATTGTTTGACACAGACTCCTCTGAGTAGTTAAAAGTACTATCCTTCAGGAAATTCTGACGGAAGGTTTTATTTTCTGAAAGTCTGTCGCTACCACTGTAAAGATAATTTCCTCCAATTTTAAGTTTACCGTCATTAATGTCTTTGTTTGCATTTATTCCACCCATCCAGGAAGTAGTAAGACCGCTTCCGCCAAATCTCATTGTTGCGCCACCCATTCTTATAGCTCCTCCACCCATACCGGATGAGTTTCTCATTGCCGCCATCATTCCACCTGCAATGTCTGAGAATCCACGATTATTTGTGTTATTTATATTGGCAACTGCTGTAAGTTGACTGGTCTTTGTGAAGTTTCCAACCATACCGGCAGCCTGATACCTATCCTCTGTACCATATCCGGCAGATGCGTTTCCAAACCATCCGTTCATCATACCCGGCCTGATACTCAAATCTATAACAGTCTCCTCCTCACCATCGTCTATTCCGGTAAACTCCGCCTGTTCAGATTTCTTCTCAAGTACCTTAACCTTTTCAATAATCTTTGCAGGAAGATTCTTTGTTGCCAGCTGAGGATCATTGAGGAAGAATGCCTTTCCGTCAATCATTATTTTATTAATCTCCTTACCATTTGCAGTAATCTTTCCATCCGCGTCAACCTCAATACCCGGAAGCTTTTTCAGCAGCTCCTCAAGCATATCACTGTCTGTTGTTTTAAAAGAGGAGGCGTTGTATTCAACTGTGTCCTTTTTAACAATTATCGGATTACCTACAGCCGATACTACCACAGAGTTAAGGGTATTAAGCTGCTCTTTAAGCTTAACCTCTCCAAGCTCTATTATTCTGTGTTCATCAAGAGTTATCTCTTTCAGATAGGTCTGATAGCCCAGGTATTCAATTTTTAAAAGGTATTTACCGGGAATGATACCTCTTATCTCAGCTCTTCCCCTTGCATCTGAGAGCGCATATTTAAAGGGAGTCTCCTCCCCTATCTTGGTGACGGAGGCAGTAGCAAACTCAATCGGCTCTGCTCTCAAACTGTCAAGTACCGCAACCCGTATTCTTATCTCCCTCTGCTCTTCACTGGCAAAGACATTGATAAAAAGAAGTGTAAAAAAAGTTAACAGGACAAATTGCTTAAAGGATTTCATATAGTTATTGATACGATTACTCTTGTTATTAAATATTCAACAACCCTTTGACAAACGAAAGGGCAAAAGGTTAAATGGACTTAAAAAAATTATTTGATTCTTTCAGGATGAGCCTTGACAAATGCTTCCCATCCCTTTCCACCGGAGGAGGACTTAACCGTGCGTTCAGATTCATAATAGTGACAAAGTGCAACAGCAAGACCATCTGTAGCGTCCAGATAATCCGGTATATCTTTTGTTTTTAGAATGTTTGTAAGTAAAGCAGCAACCTGCTCCTTAGAGGCTGCCCCCTTTCCAGTTATTGAGAGTTTTATTTTTCTTGGAGCATATTCAAAAACAGGCATATTTCTGTTTAATGCAGCTGCAATCGCAGAGCCCTGAGCTCTTCCCAATTTGAGCATAGACTGAATGTTCTTTCCGTAGAATGGGGCCTCTACAGCAAGTTCGTCAGGTTTATAATGCTCTATAAGCTCTGTAACCTCAATAAATATTTTTTTGATTTTGGCAAAATGATCCTTCTCCTTTCTTAAATCCACAACTCCCATAGCAACATACTTAGGAGATAAAGGGGTGGCCTCAACCACCCCAAATCCCAATATCTGCGTTCCGGGGTCAATCCCCAATATCACCTTATTTGCCATTATATATATCCGGCTCAGTCAATTATATCAAATCCGCAGTAATCCCTGAGAACCTCAGGTACTTTTATTCCTTCAGGGGACTGATTATTTTCAAGAATGGCTGCAAGAATTCTTGGAAGTGCAAGAGAGCTCCCGTTTAATGTATGCGCAAGAGCCGGTTTACCATTTTCGTCTTTAAAGCGCAATTTAAGCCTGTTAGACTGGAACGACTCAAAATTTGAAACAGAACTAACCTCAAGCCACCTTTGCTGAGCTGCGGAGTAAACCTCAAAATCGTATGTCAAAGCTGATGTAAAGCTCATATCACCTCCGCAAAGTCTAAGAATTCTGTATGGAAGCCCCAGTGATTTTACCAAACTTTCAACATGGGCAACCATTCCCTCCAATGCTTCGTATGAGTTATCAGGGTGTGAAATCTGAACAATCTCAACCTTGTCAAACTGATGCAATCTGTTAAGTCCCCTGACATCCTTTCCGTAAGATCCGGCCTCTCTTCTGAAACAAGGAGTGTAGGCTGTTACTTTTACGGGAAGATCAGCAGCTGAAAGTATCACATCTCTGAAGATATTTGTAACAGGCACCTCTGCTGTAGGAATAAGATAGAAATTATCCAACCCGACATGGTACATCTGCTCTCCTTTATCCGGAAGCTGACCTGTACCAAAACCTGAAGCTTCGTTAACCATAAGAGGGGGCTGAACCTCTGTATAACCCGCTTTTGTGTTAACATCCAGAAAATATGAAATAAGTGCCCTCTGTATCCTGGCTCCTTTACCCTTATAGACAGGGAATCCGGCTCCGGTCAATTTCACGCCAAGGTCAAAATCAATAATATCGTATTTCTTTGCAAGTTCCCAGTGAGGGATAGCGTCAACAAGATGAGGTAAAGCCCCACCCTCTTTTACATTCAAATTATCCTCTGCGCTCTTTCCTGCCGGCACAGATGAATGGGGTAGATTTGGCAGCTGAACCAATAACTCATTTAACTCATCGGCAGATCTGTTCATTCTCTCCTCGAGAGATTTTGACTCCTCCTTTAAAGAGGCAACCCTGCTCTTGGCAACCTCGGCCTCATCTCTTTTACCGGACTTCATAAGAGCTCCAATCTCCTTCGCAAGTGTATTCTGTTCCGAGAGAATATTGTCAAGTTCTGTCTGTGAATTCCTTCTTGCAACATCAAGGGTATTAATTCTCCTGATAATTTCAGCAGCATCAAAGTTTTTTACACGCAGCCTCTCTGTTACATAATCAGGCTGCTCTCTTAAAAGTCTAATGTTTAACATAGGGTTAAATTATTGAGGCATCAAAGTTATGAAAAAAAAACAGACCGACTTAATTAATAAGTCGGTCTGTTCATATAAAAATCAGTATTAAGCCGGGCTAATAGCACCTACTGGGCAAACATCTGCACATGAACCGCAATCTGAACAGATATCCGGATCAATTTTATAGATATCGCCGGGAGAGATAGCTTCAACCGGACACTCATCAATACATGTACCGCAAGCGGTGCAATCTTCTGAAATTTTGTAAGCCATTATTGAAAATGTTTGAATTGGTTTATTATTTGCAAAGATATAAAAAGGTTGGAACAGAACAAATACAAATGTATCTTTGTTGTCTCAACCATAACAGGAAAGAGAGATGAGAGTAATAAGAATTTTCAGTCCATTTGTCATTCTTGTACTGCTCTTGTTTACATTGACATCTGCAGCACAGAACAACATAAACGGCATTATTGAATTCAATAAACAGGTGCACGATTTTGGCGACATAACGCTAAGTTCCGGGAAGCACACATACTCGTTTACATTCAGAAATGTGTCAAAGATACCTATTGTAATACAGACAGTAATTTCATCCTGTGGCTGTACTACTCCTGTATGGACCAGAAACCCCGTTAAACCGGGCGAGAGCGGGAAAATAGAGGTGACATTTCTTAATGACCAGGGCCCATATCCGTTTGACAAAGCTCTTACGGTATATGTGAGCGGGGTAAACAGGCCAATTATACTAAGAATTAAAGGGGTTGTCCACGAAAAGGCCAAATCACTCTCTCAGCTTTTCCCATATAAGATTGGAGAGCTCTCCTTCAGAGGCAGTTTTGCCGATATCGGTCAGATTGCACAGGGGGATACAAAGAGGGAGAGCATAACAGTAGCAAACACCGGAGGAAGGCCATTAAGAATAGGGTTCACAAACCTACCCGACGGACTCAGGATGTCTGCAAATCCCGCAATACTAGGCCCGGGCAAAAAGGGTGAAATTAATATTGAACTTGACACAAAAGCAGAGAAGAGATGGGGATCAGTAAATCTGTCTGGAGAATTAGTACTCGACGGAAATAGCATATCATCACCAAAATTTGAGGTAAGAGCAAGAATTCTTGACAACTTCTCATCTTTGACAGATGAAGAGGTTGATCAGGCACCCCTTCCAATGACAGACAACAATGTCTATGCATACGGAAGCGTTAAGCCTGGAACAAAAATTCAGCACACATTTGAGATCCGCAATCTTGGCCGCAAACCACTTACTCTCTACAAGTACGAATCTAACTTTGAAGGAGTTTCTGTCACACATCCCTCTACCATAGCTCCCGGTGCCTCCGGTAAAGCCGTAGTAGTAGCGATTACCGGCAGTGAGACCGGAGACAAACTCTATCAGATAACTTTTATAACCAACTCTCCGGGAAGACCGGCCTTTAGCCTTCTCCTCTCAGGAGCAGTAATAAGATAACGAGATTTGAGATGCAGGATAAGAACCACATAAATCACGACAGTGCACTTATAGTAAACGAAGGGATAGAGCAACCCCCTATTGTTAACCCGTATATTGGTAACTTCTACAAAAAAAACAGAGTTAAAAACCTCTCCATTGATGAATATGTTACCGGAATCCAACAGGGCAATATTTCCGTTCTGAGCCAGGCAATAACACTTGTTGAGAGCAACAGGCATGAACACAGGATAATGGCGACAGAGATTCTTGAAAGATGCCAGACCCACAAAAATGAATCAATGAGGATCGGTATCACAGGGGTTCCGGGAGCCGGGAAAAGCACCTTTATTGAGGCCTTTGGAGGCATGATCACCTCTTTGGGCCATAAACTTGCAGTCCTGGCAATTGACCCAAGTTCTGAAAGGAGCAAGGGTTCCATTTTAGGCGATAAAACCAGGATGGAGACACTATGCTCAGACCCCAATGCATTTATCAGACCAAGTCCCAGCGGAGGATCTCTGGGCGGGGTTGCAAGAAAAACAAGAGAGAGCATTGCACTTTGTGAGGCAGCCGGATTTGATGTTATTTTTATTGAGACAGTAGGTGTAGGGCAATCAGAGACCACAGTCCACTCTATGAGTGATTTCTTTTTACTTTTAATGCTTGCAGGGGCAGGAGATGAGCTTCAGGGTATTAAAAGGGGGATTATGGAGATGTCTGACCTTATTGCCATTACAAAGGCCGATGGTAGCAACATCGATAAAGCCACTTTGGCAAAAGCTCTCTATTCAAATGCTCTTCATCTTTTTCCGCCATCTGAGTCAGGCTGGATTCCTACAGCATTGACATCATCCTCAGTTACTAAATCAGGATTAAAGGAGATTCTGGAAAAAATTGAAGAGTACTTTAAGATGGCTAAGGCAAACGGCTACTACTATAAAAAAAGAAAAGAGCAGTCCCGTTTCTGGATGTATGAAACAATTAACGAAGGACTCAGGGACAGATTTTTTGAAAACAGGGAGGTACTCTCCAAGCTTTCACATTACGAAGTTGAAGTAATGGAGGGGAGGCTTGGATCATTTGCCGCCGCCGCAGAACTGCTTAACATCTACAAAAACAATATATGAACATAATATTTGAGGCTCTTAAAAACAGCATCCTTATTACCGGACTTGTTATGGTAATGATGTTGCTTATAGAATACATCAATATTCGCTCGCATGGCGAGTCATTTAACAAACTAAAAAAATCTCCCGTAAAACAGGTATTTCTTGCAGCTCTGCTTGGACTTGTACCAGGATGCATCGGAGGTTTTGCCGTGGTATCACTATTTACCCATAACTTATTGAGTTTTGGATCATTGGTAGCTATGATGATAGCATCATCGGGTGACGAAGCATTCGTTATGATGGCAATGATACCAAAAACAGCCATTATACTTTTTATCATACTATTTGTCATTGGGGTTGCAGCTGGTATCCTTGTGGATAAAGTTTACAAAGGAGATAAAAGACCTTTTGCCCCTGAAGAGTTCAAGTTGCACGATGAGTGCTGTCACGAAAAACACGACCACACTTCCCACCACCCTGTAAAAGAGACAAAGAGAAGTATGACAAGGGAGAGGATTATTATAATGGCAGGTATTGCTATTTTTATTGTAGCAGTTTTCGCGGGAATACTTGAGCACGATCATGCATCTCATGCTGCCGAACCTGTTACTGTTACTACTTCTGATGTTCATATTCATGACCATGATGGGGATCATAATCACTTACACGATCACGACCATGCTATTGCTGATGCAGAACACTCTCACCAGAGTTTTGATATCTTTTCAGAAAGGTGGATGAATCTGCTCTTTGCAGGAGTGAGTATATTTCTGCTTTTCCTGACAGCAAGAGCAGGAGACCATTTTATCAGGGAGCACCTCTGGGGCCATGTTGTAAAGAAACACTTTAAATCAATTTTCCTCTGGACATTTGGTGCACTTCTGATCATTCACTTTGGAATGCAGTTTCTGGATATTGAACACTGGCTCAGAGATAATATAATCCTAATGATTCTGCTTGCTGTTCTCATTGGGATTATACCAGAATCCGGGCCTCATATGGTGTTTATTACTCTGTTTGCAGGTGGCCTTATACCATTCTCGGTACTACTTGCCAGCTCTATTGCCCAGGATGGTCATACAGCCCTGCCACTCCTTGCAGAAAGCAAAAAAGGCTTTGTACTCGCCAAAGCCATCAATATTACAATTGGATTCGTTATTGGATTAGCAGTTCACCTGGCCGGATTTTAAACCCGGCCGGGCTTCTTACCGCTACTCCCCATTCATGGAGATTAAAAACTCCATATTATTATCTGTCCTCAACAGTCTTGTTTTCATAAACTCCATTGCCTCCACAGAGTTCATATCAGCAAGATAATTTCTAAGGATCCATATCCTGTTAAGAGTCTCCTTATCAAAGAGAAGATCATCTCTTCTTGTACTACTTAAAGTAACATCAACAGCAGGGAATATCCTTTTATTAGAGAGTTTCCTGTCAAGCTGAAGCTCCATATTACCGGTTCCTTTAAACTCCTCAAAAATCACCTCATCCATTTTTGATCCTGTCTCTGTAAGTGCGGTAGCAATAATAGTCAATGATCCTCCATTTTCAATATTTCTGGCAGCTCCAAAGAACCTTTTTGGTTTATGAAGTGCATTTGCATCCACACCTCCGCTGAGAACCTTTCCGGAAGCGGGCTGAACAGTATTAAAGGCCCTTGCAAGACGGGTAATTGAATCCAGAAGAATTACGACATCATGTCCACACTCAACCAATCTCTTCGCCTTCTCAAGTACAATATTTGCAACCTTTACATGCCTCTCGGCCGGTTCGTCAAAAGTAGAAGCAATAACCTCTCCCTTTACACTTCTCTGCATATCTGTAACCTCTTCAGGTCTCTCATCTATTAACAGAACAATCATGTAAACTTCCGGATGGTTATCAGCAATAGCATTTGCAATATCCTTCAGAAGAACAGTCTTTCCAGTTTTTGGCTGAGCTACAATCAGACCACGCTGCCCCTTACCAATTGGAGCAAACAGATCAACAACCCTTGTTGACATATTGTTATGACCATTTGATGTAATATCAAACTTCTCTTCCGGAAAGAGAGGTGTAAGAAAATCAAATGGTACCCTATCTCTTATGAATTCGGGACTTCTGCCGTTTATCTGCTTTACCTTTACAAGAGGAAAGTATTTATCCCCCTCTCTTGGTGGTTTAATCTCACCTGTAAGAGTATCTCCGGTCTTAAGTCCGTATAGTTTAATCTGAGATTGTGAGACATAGATATCATCCGGAGAGTTCAGATAGTTGTAATCTGATGACCTTAGAAATCCATACCCGTCCGGCATTATCTCAAGAACACCGGTAGCCTCAACCTCTCCCTCAAATTCAATTTTTGGTCTTACTTGATTCTCTTTAGGTTTTTTATCTCTGGCCTCATTATTATTTGGAGTATTTTGCTGCTGCCCCTGAACAGGTGCTACCTGAGAAGACTCATTATCAATCTTTTCAGTGATTTTTTCAGCTCTAACACTATCAGCCACAGGAGTGGCATCCTCTTTCACAGCTTTATTAACAAACTCCTTTACAGTCTTTGGTTTGTTGTTTTCCTCTCTAATCTCCTTAGTTACAGCAACAATAGCTGCAATCTCTGCATCTGATGCCACAGGATTAGGCAGAACCTTAACCTCTGACTCAGGAGCCCTTTTTCTTGCAGGTCTTCCTCTCTTTCTCTCCCCTTTGGAATCATCTCCCTTTTTAGCAGATGCATTCTGGGCACTCACTGATGCATTAGATTGAGCTACAGCTGGAGTATTCTCCGTAGCAGGTGCAGGTGCAACTGAAAGAACCACCGAAGGAGAAGCTGAAGGTGCAGCTGAAGGGATAACCGATGCTGGCTTAACAGGAGCATCTGCAGCTGGTTTCTTTAAGTTATCCTCTCTCTTTTTAGGACCCCTTTTATTTTGTTTCTGATTAATTATTTGTGGCTGAGGTTTCTTTACAATCAACGGGGTGCCTGATTTGCTACCCACTCTGGCCTGCTCATCCAATATTTCATAAACAAGCTCCTCTTTTGAAAATTTTTTGAAATTGCTCAGCTTAAGCTCTTCAGCTATTGCAAACAGATCATCCAGACCCTTATTGCTTAACTCTTTTATATCGTACATTAAATTTGATTGGGAATTGTATTGTGGATTTATCTGAACTGTAAATCACCCGAATTCTCTGCAAATATAGATAAATTCTCTAAAAACACAAAAAAAGTGGAGATAAAACTCCACTTTTCAATTTACTTTGCTGCTACCACATCTGCCTCAACAAGACTACCTTTGGGAAGTCCCTTTACAGCAAAGGCAACCCTTGCAGGAAACGGTTCCTTAAAGAATGTTGCATAAACTTCATTCATTGTGAGAAAATCTGCCATATCTGTAAGGTAAACAGTTGTCTTTACAACATTTTCAAAACCATACCCGGCTTCATTAAGGATATAGCCTATGTTCTTAAATACCTGAATACACTGCTCCTTTACTCCTCCCGGAACAAACTCACCTGTTGCAACATCAATAGGGAGTTGTCCTGATACATAAAGAAACCCGTTTATTTCAACCGCTTGATTGTAAGGACCCACTGCTTTTGGAGCAGCCGGAGAAGATATAATTCTCTTGTTCATAATTTATTTAATGATTAATAGTAAAGTTATAATAATTATTAGAAATTATCCCAATAACTTGACCCTTTTTTAAACTTGAGTAAATCTGCCAGAGCAGAAGCATTTGCACTTATCCGGAAGCTCCAGCTCTGCCATTGCCCCGTTGGAACCCATGATACAGACATGTTAAAACAGTGGAGATCATATGAAGCACTTAGCTGAGTTGTTGTTAGTGTAAAATTTGATAAGTCCACATTAGTATTAATATTAATGTTAAATGCCTTTGTAAGCCTGATCTGTCCGGACAAGCCCAGAGTCTGAGTATGCTGATGAAGTGTTTTAAGACTCTTCTCATCTGCATTGTACTCATATCTGCGTCCGTATGAATAGTGGTAATTAAAACTAACTGTCCATGGAACAGATGGATCAAGATAATATACCCATCCCCCCGGTATATACTCTCCTGTCACAGGATGATGATAAATTTTTGTATAATCTCTAGGCTCAGAAACAACACCTCCAAAGGTATCACCCTGAGTATTCTGCGTTGTGTTTGCACCCGGAAATTTTCTTACTCCACCCTCTCTCTCTCCCTTCCCGGATAATTGGTAAGACAGAGTCATACTGGCATTCTCCATTCTTGCAATTTTTATCCCGCCCTCCTTTACAATATTGAAAGTATTCATAACTCTTCCTCTATCATCTACTGCATAAGGATTTAAAGAGGCATTGGCACTCAGACCCAGTGAGCCGAAAATAGTAGTGTTCATATTAACAGAGATAGTTGAGAGTTTCAGTGAATCCGCCAGAAAATTATAAGACCCGCCTAATGCAAGGTTGTCAATAAGTTTAAGTTTGGTTGTTCCTGTCCCTGTTGTATCATCCAGATTTCTGATTTTTGCCTCTACATTGTTTCCTACAGAAAAATTGAGAGAAGCATTTCTTCCCGGAGCTGGTGGTGAATTAATCATCCCCTCGTAACGGTTATAGTTAACAAGGTGCTGTATCCCATTATCATCAACATAATCTAACACTCTGTAACCATTTGCAGGAGTTCCTAGCTCAGGCCTGTAACTCAGAGAGATCTGAGGTGTAATCATATGCCTTATGGCTTGCAATTTCCCTTTAGTTCCAAAGTTGAACATACCATACAATCTGGTATTCACCGAGAGTGATGCCGAAAAATCCTGTGTGAGTCCAAAATGGCTGAACATTTTGGAAACACTGCTCTCTACAACCTTTTTCTGCTCGTTATAATATTTATCGTTGGTCTGAAAATACCAGTTCATTCCATAATTAACACCAGGAGAGAAGTTTATATATTTTAGCAGAGTAAATGTAGGAAGCCCGATAGAGAAATTATGCTTCATCCCGCTTCTGAAGAGAGAGAGAAAATCAGGGGAGCTGAAATCTTTTAACTTAAAATTGACTTTATTCTCAAATGTTGTGTTATAGCTGAATGTAACAGATTCATAAAATCTCTCCTTTCCTACCCTGTCTCTCTTTTTAAAAGGATATATCCTGTTCATGGTGAGGGTAAAATTAGGTACGGTAAGCGCGTAAGAGCTATCGAGAGAATTCTGACTGTGTAATAGATTCATAGAGAGGCTGAATGGAGAATCTGCAAATGTCTTTGAATAAGAGATTGATGAAGAGACCTGATTTTGAAGACTCTGTTGAACATCCATTGAGTTAAACCTGTTATTCAATGGTGTAGAGAAGTTCACAGATGCTCTGAAGGAGGCACCGGGCATAGATTTTGAATCCTGAGAGTGGCTCCACCTCACCGAGAAGTCCTTTGACTGAAAAAAGTCTGTACTTCCACTCTCACCTGTTTGATTATTTGAATAGTTAACAGAAAAGTCCCCGTTAAATTTATACCTCTTTTTATATCTCGCAGTTAACATTGCATTCCAGGAGCCAAGAGAGTAAATATCTCCTGTGATAGAGACATCAAAATACTCGCCTATAACAAAATAGTATCCAAGCCCCTTTAGGCCGAATCCCCTTGCTGCCTCCTCCTGAAAAGAGGGAATCAACAGACCACCTGAGCGCTCAGGCTTTTCCGGAACAAATCCAAATGGAAGAGCAAGCGGCAGAGGGACATCCTCAAGTACCAGATAAGCCGGTCCAAAGACGGTAGTTTTCTTTGGCTCGGTAACCATGCGAGCTTTGGTCATCCTAAGATAGAAATGGGGGTGTTCGTGGTCACATGTAGTATATTTTCCCTGTGATATATTTATAGAGTTGTCAGCCATTTTCTTTATGTTGTATCCATGCAGAAAACCCTCTGACTCCTGAGTAATCATATTTGTAATTCTGGCCTTTCGGGAGGCAAAATTATAGTAGACCTTCTCCATCTCATATTTACTGCTGCCCTCAGTTAGCACCGGTCTGCCAATAACAGCACCTGTGCTGTCCTTGATACCAGTTGCAAAGACTGTCTTAGAGTCCAGGTCATACTCCATATACTCAGCAGTCAACTCAATATTCTCGTAATTAACCTTCACATCACCGTAATAGTAAATCATTTTCCTTCCATTTCTAAAATCCTCAACAATAGAGTCTCTTGCTACTGAAAAAGCAGGAAAATCTATCTGACTCTTCTTTGTAAGAGTGTCAGATTTAACTTTAAGGGTGTCTGTAATAGTCTTTAGAGTGTCTGGTTTCAAAGACTGGCCCTCCGCCTTTTGACTAAACATCAACAACCCCAAAACGGCCAGAATGGTATAAGTGATTCTCTTCAAAAACAAAATAATTGCTACTTTTGCAAAGTGCAAATTTAAATATTAATCAACATAAATAATGCTCTTCAGAATACTTTTGATCTTTTTTTGCCTGACCCTTCAGATACCTGCATCTGCACAGAGCAATTCAAGAGTTGCTATTAAGAAAGTTGTAATTGATCCCGGCCATGGTGGTAAAGACCCCGGAGCAGTCAGTATAAACAAAAGACACAGAGAAAAAGATATAACTCTGTCTGTTTCACTGATGCTTGGCAAACTTATTAAAGAGGCATATCCGGATGTTGAAATTATTTATACACGCTCAACAGACATTTTCATTCCTCTGGACAAAAGAAGCGACATAGCCAATAAAGAGAAGGCAGATCTATTTATATCAATTCATGTAAACTCTGCAAGGGCCAGGGCAGCATCCGGGACAGAGACATTTGTTATGGGTCTAGACAAAAGCAGTTCAAATCTGGAGGTGTCAAAACTGGAAAATAGTGTAATTGTACTTGAAGGAGATGATTATTCAAGCAAATATGAGGGATTTGACCCCAATGTTCCTGAATCTTACATTATCTTTTCACTATTACAGAACTCACATCTTGAACAGAGCCTCTCCTTTGCCTCACTTGTTCAGGAAAATCTCTCAAGAGGTCCAGTAAAGATAAACAGAGGTGTTAAGCAGGCCGGTCTTGTAGTATTATGGAAAACAACAATGCCTGCAGTTCTTGTTGAACTGGGATTTATTTCCAATAGTAATGATATGGCCATCCTTGTTCAGCAAAACAATCAGCAGAAAATGGCAAATGCAATCTTTAACGCCTTTTCCAAATATAAAAAGATATACGAAGGGGAAAACACTTATGCAGTTCCGGCCTCTCATCAACCAGAGTTAAAACCCACTCCTCAAGTCCCTGATACAATAAAAAGAGAGGCAATTGAAGCAACATCGGATTTTTACTCAATACAGCTTCTTGCTGTAACTAAAGCACTCCCTAAGGGTGCAGCGGATTTAAAAGGAATAAAAGATTACGATTATAAAAAAATTGGCGCATTCTATAAATATCATACAGGCAAATACACAACCCAAACAGATGCTTCTGAAGCTCTGAAAATAATCCGCAGAAAATTCCCTCAGGCATTTATAATAAGAATTCAAAATAACACAATAGTACCATTGAAATAAAACAAGATGAAAATAAAACTAACTAAGGAACAGAAGACAGGACTCTTTGCTCTGGTAACATTGATTGCAACATACTTTCTGATAAACTTTCTTAAGGGGCAGGACTTCTTTAACAAGAATAACATTTATCTAGTAGAGTATGAAAATGTTGAAGGGCTCACACCTACAGGACCAGTTTTTTTCAAAGGGCACAAGATTGGTACTGTAGAATCAATTGAGTACAAAGAGAATAGTGGCAATTTTATTGCAAAATTTAAAATTAATGCACAGTATCCTATACCATCCAACTCGGTTGCAATGATATACTCGGCAGATCTACTTGGTTCAAAGGCTGTTAAGATTGTGCCGGGTGATTCTCAGAGACTACTTGCCAACAAGGACACACTAGCATCAGGTATAGAGGCCGGACTTGTAGATATGCTTGTTGCAGAGATACTTCCTCTTAAAGACAGCATCTCTACTCTCCTCACCTCTCTTAACACTACTGTAACAGGAATCAACCATATCCTTGACCAGGAGGGACAGGCCAATATAAAAGGTATAATTACCGGACTTAACAGAACTATCAAAAACTTTGAGAAAATTTCCGCAACACTAGGCGAAAGTACTCCTGAAATTGAATCTGCGCTGGAGAATCTAAAGAGTCTTACCGCTAAACTTGACAATGCAGCTGAGCCGCTTGGCACGACTATAGGTAATCTTTCAAAAATAACAGACTCTCTTGCGTCAGCAGACTTATCTGCAACAATTGGATCTCTAAAAATGCTGCTGGAGGATATGAGGAATCCTCAGGGATCTCTTGGCAAACTTATGACATCAGATTCACTCCATACATCAGTTAACACTTTGGTAAAAAATCTGGATGAGTTGATAGAGAATATCAATAATAATCCAAAAAAATATATAAAGATCACAGTATTCTAAATCAGCTATTTACAAAACAATAAAAAGTTGATTTAATCTTTCTAAAAATAATTTTATCTGAGTAACAAGCAATTGAAAAATTCTTGAAATTTGCAAGTGCTTTTTGATTTTTTTTTACAGAATTTATCCCCAATTTTGTAGGAGATCTAAACTTCAAACCATAAACCATGACCGATCAGAAACATATAGCTGTATGGGATAATTGTCTGCGAATTATAAAAGACAACATTCCGCCAAGCAGCTTCAAGACATGGTTCGTTCCAATAAAGGCGGTCAAATTTCTGGACTCAGTATTAACAATTGAGGTACCTTCTGACTTCTTCCGTGAATATCTGGAAGAGCAATTTATTGAACTTATAGGAAAGACACTGAGGAGAGTTGTGGGAAGCAGTGCTAAACTTGAGTACAATGTAAGAGTAGTATCCAACGAAGAGGCTGTTACCATGCCTCAGCAAGGGGTGCAGGAACTAACAAACAAAACAGTACCATTTCCGGCCCAGGCAGGAACATTTGCAAATCCGTTTGTTATACCAGGACTTCAACAGAGACAGATAGACCCACAGTTGAATCCTAACTTCAGTTTTCGTAATTTTGTAGAGGGAGAGTGCAATCGTCTGGCCAGAGCTGCCGGACTTAACATTTCATCCAGTCCCGGTAATAACTCTTTCAATCCGCTATTCCTTTACGGAGGTTCCGGCCTTGGGAAAACCCACCTGGCACAAGCAATAGGAATTGAGATAAAAGAGCGGTTTCCGGATAAAATAGTACTCTATGTAAGTGCGAACAGGTTTCAGACTCAATTCATGGACGCTGCAAATGTCAAGAATAAGCTTACAGACTTTCTCCACTTTTATCAAATGATAGATGTGCTCATAATTGATGATGTTCACGAATTTGCAGGAAAACCGGGCACTCAAAATGCATTTTTTCACATCTTCAGCCACCTGCACAATATAGGGAAGCAATTGATACTCACATCAGACAAGGCCCCATCTGAACTTCAGGATCTTGAACAAAGACTTCTCTCCAGATTTAAATGGGGACTCGTAGCAGAGCTGGTTCAGCCGGATTTTGAGACCAGAATTGCAATATTAAAAGCAAAGAGTTACAAGGATGGAATAGTACTTCCGGAGGAGGTCATAACATACCTTGCAAATAATATAACCAGCAATGTAAGAGAGATTGAGGGAACCCTTATTTCTCTGCTGGCACAATCAACATTAACCCACAGAGAGATTACTCTTGAATTGGCTCAGTCATTAACTGATAGATTTGTGAGCAGAACAAAAACTGAAATCTCTGTAGGTAAGATCCAGAAAATAGTTTGCGAATATTTTAAAATCAGCACAGAGTCCTTCCTTTCACAATCAAGAAAAAGAGAGTTTGTTCAAGCAAGACAAATTGCAATGTACATAAGCAGAAATATGACAAATAATTCGCTTGCATCAATTGGTGCTCAGATTGGAGGAAGAGATCATGCAACTGTACTTCACGCATACAATACTGTAAAGGACCTGATTGATACAAACAGATCTTTCCGCAAATATGTTTCGGATATTGAGGGACAGCTTAAATCAAACTAAGAAACACAATGGAGTCAGCAAGAGTTTTCTCGATTTTCAGTGAAATAACCAAAATTCCAAGAGAATCTGGTCACGAAGAGCACATTATTAAATACCTTCAAAATTTTGCCAGTTCAAGAGGATTGGAGTGCAAAACAGATAAAGCAGGGAATGTTGTAATAAAGAAGCCTGCAACTGCCGGAATGGAACAGGCACCAACTGTTATTTTGCAGAGCCACTCAGATATGGTTTGTGAGAAGAACTCCGGAACTCAGCACGACTTCAGAAAAGATCCCATCAAGGTAACTGAGGAGAATGGATGGCTAATAGCAAAGGAGACGACGCTGGGAGCCGACTGTGGTATAGGTATGGCAGCACAACTTGCCGTTCTGGAGAATAAAACCATTCCTCACGGTCCAATTGAGGCCCTCTTTACAACAGAGGAGGAGACTGGACTTACAGGGGCAAAATCGATTGAAAAAGATTTTCTTAAAGGCACAATTCTGATTAATCTGGACTCAGAGGACGAGGGTGAATTGTTTATAGGCTGCGCAGGTGGAATTGATACTACCGGCAGATTCAGATACACTCCACGAAAGAGCAAAAACGGAGTAAAGTTTCTAAAATATGGAGTTTTTGGAGCAACCGGAGGGCACAGTGGAGACGATATTGAGAAGAACAGAGCAAATGCAAATCAGATTCTTCTCAGATTCCTTTTTGAGGCTTACTCTAAATTCCCTGTATCATTGTGTGAAATTGACGGAGGGAATAAAAGAAACGCTATTTCAAGAGAGGCTTATGCTATAATAGCTGTTGACCCTGCTGACGAAGATATTATAAACGAATTGTTCCAGAGAGTTGTTTCTGAAGCGCAAAATGAGCATTTTATATCTGACCCTCAGCTTGCGGGAAAAATTGGATATGCTCAGCCGTTTGAAACTTGTATAGATGACGAATCCTTTATTAGGCTGGTCTGTTCTCTCTACGCAATGCCACACGGAGTAATTGCAATGAGTCAGACAATCCCCGGCTTTGTTGAGACCTCAACAAACCTTGCAAGTATTAAAATGGAGGGCGAAAACACAATTAAGGTTGCTACCAGCCAGAGAAGCTCAATTAACAGCGCTAAACATAATGCAGCTAAAAGAGTAGAGGCAGTCCTTAAACTCGCAGGCGCAGATGTCACTCATGAAACTGAGTATCCGGGCTGGCAGCCCAATACAGAATCAAAAGTTCTTAAGATAACTGAGAGCTCATACAGAGAATTATTTGATAATCCTCCGGTTGTAAGAGCAATACACGCAGGGCTTGAGTGCGGGATTCTTATTGACAAACTCCCTCATCTGGATATTATATCATTTGGTCCAACAGTTAAAGGAGCCCATGCTCCCGGGGAGAGACTGGAGATTGCATCAGTTGAAAAATTCTGGAAATTGCTGGTTGATGTACTGGCAAAATTAAAATAGTAATTATGGCTACTCTCATAGCACCATCTATGCTCTCTGCCAATTTTGGCAACCTTGCTTCCGATATTGAGATGGTAAATAACAGCGAAGCAGATCTCTTCCATTTAGATATAATGGATGGTCTGTTTGTGCCGAATATATCTTACGGATTTCCCGTTGTAAAGGCAATATCAGAGCTGGCAAAGAAACCTATGGATGCACATCTGATGATAGTTGATCCTGACAGGTACATAGAGAGATTTGCAAAAGAGGGTGTGAAATATCTAAGTGTGCACATTGAGGCATGTACTCATCTTCACCGTACCATCCAAAATATTAAAGAGTGTGGAATGAAGGCAGGAGTTGCACTTAATCCCCACACGCCTGCATATATGATTAAGGAGATAATTGCAGACACAGATTTTGTACTTGTAATGTCTGTAAATCCGGGATTTGGAGGTCAGTCATTTATAGCATCCTCTCTTAATAAGATAAGAGAAATAAGAGATATGGCTTCAAAAGCAGCTCCAAATCTTCTGATAGAGGTTGACGGAGGTGTTAGTAAAGAAAATGCCCCTCTCCTCGTTGAGGCAGGGGCAGATATTTTAGTAGCGGGAAACAGCATCTTCTCAAAGTCCTCTCCATCAGAAACAATAAAAGAACTCAAGCAGCTCACCCGTTAGATCAAATAATATATTTTATCTCTTTAAATGCATAAGAGACTGTAGAACCATCCAGTTTTTCAATCAAAATACAAGCATTTTTGTCTGTTCCAATAATTCTTCCTTCAAAAATTTCTCCGGAAGGTGTCTCCTGGAATTTGTGCAGCTCCTCATATCTGTATAAGTTTCTGTGGTACATTGAAGATATCTTTTCAGAGATACTTCCCCATGAAAAGTTTTTAAAAGGGATGTATAGGTCGTACAGATAGAAAGCAAGCTTCTCCAACTCCTCTTTGCGGTCATAATTTTCACCGGTAATAGCTTTTAAAGAGACAGGATTAGGAGCACCTGAATCAAATTTTTCCTGATTAAGATTAAGTCCAACCCCAACTATTGATTCTGACAAACTGTCACCCTCAATGAAGTTCTCAATTAATATTCCTGCAATCTTTTTGTCACCTACATATATATCATTTGGCCATTTAATCTTAGCATCAACACCTTTGCTTACAAGGTACTCATATACACCTACGGCAGCAATCTGAGAGATAATAAACTGGTTCTCAGCTTTTATCATATCTGGTTTAAGGACTAGAGAAAAGGTTAGGTTTGAACCCTTGGCACTCTCCCAGGATGTCCCTTTCTGTCCTCTTCCTTCAGATTGGTACTCAGCAGCAAGAATTGTAAAGTCAGTAAGGTCATCAGACCTTCTAAGTGCCTCTTTATTAGTGGAATCAATAGTTTCAAGCCAAATTATGTCAATTGCCATATCAATAAAAGTTTAAATTGGTCGCAAAATTGCAGTATTTTTACAGAAATTACGAAAAAACGACAATTATTGTGCCAGTAAAGAAGACAACAACCAAAAGATTTAAAGTTGCCCAAAGCAGCGCAGCTAAAGAGATTATCACAGACGAGATTGAACTGAAATGCATAACAGAAGCTATGCTTGACAAAAAAGCTCAGGCTGTATGTTCTATGGATTTAAGAAATATAGGAACAGCAATTACAGACCATTTTGTCATATGTCACGCAGATTCTGCACCACAGGTCATTGCTATAGCAGACAATGTAGAGGAGAAGATGTACACACAGTGCAACAGAAAGGTAGTAAGAGCACAAGGGAAGGAGAATGCATTCTGGATTATAATGGACTTCACCAACATTGTTGTACACATATTTAAGACAGAGTACAGACAATTCTACAGGCTTGAAGAGCTGTGGGCAGATGCAATAAAGACTAACTATCAAGACGACAAGCAATGAGCGAAGAAAATAAAAACAACCTCAACAAGAAATTATCAAATTTTAAGCCCCAGAAGTTTAACAACCTCTGGATTATCTTAATAATCCTTACCGGTATAGCCATAATGTGGAACTCATACCAGGGTGGTGAGCCGGTTAAAACAGAGTGGTTCTCAGTAAAGGAGAAAATGATCCCTGCCGGCGATATTGAAAAAATTATTTTCGTTACAAACGAGAATATGGCTGAAGTCTTCATAAGAAAAGATAGCCTGTCAAAATACAAAAATCAGTTTGGTGGCAAGGAGCCAAAATTTGGCCCTCAGTTCTACTTTATTGTATCAGGGAATTTTAACCTTGAAGAGCAGGTAGACGCAGTTATGGCAGGTGTTGAACCTGAAAAGAGATTTGCTGTTGAGACTGAGCAAAGAACAAACTATTTTGGGAAAATGCTTGAATGGCTCTTACTCCCTCTTATGTTAATCGGCCTTTGGATATTCTTCTTCAGAAGGATGAACAAATCCATGGGCGGTGGCGGATCCCAGGGAGGAGGTATCTTCTCTGTAGGGAAATCACAGGCTAAACTTTTTGACAGGGACAACAATGTTAAAGTAACATTTAAGGATGTTGCCGGACTTGAAGAGGCTAAGGTAGAGGTAATGGAAATTGTAGATTTTCTTAAGAATCCAAAAAAATACACCAACCTTGGAGGTAAAATCCCTAAAGGAGCTCTTCTGATAGGCCCTCCGGGCACAGGAAAAACACTTCTTGCAAAAGCAGTGGCAGGTGAAGCCGATGTCCCTTTCTTCTCCATATCCGGATCGGACTTTGTTGAGATGTTTGTAGGTGTGGGAGCATCCCGGGTAAGAGACCTCTTCCGCCAGGCAAAAGAGAAAGCACCCTGCATTGTCTTCATTGACGAGATAGATGCTGTGGGTCGTGCCAGAGGCAAAAATGCAGGCTTCTCATCAAACGACGAGAGAGAGAATACACTCAACCAACTTCTTACTGAGATGGATGGTTTTGGATCTAATTCAGGGGTAATCATACTTGCTGCAACAAACAGAGCAGATATTCTGGACAAAGCTCTTATGAGGGCAGGCCGGTTCGACAGGCAGATACATGTAGATTTACCGGAACTGAAAGAGAGGATGGAGATTTTCAAGGTACACCTGCGCAACCTGAAACTTGTTGAGGGATTTGACATTGAATTCCTTGCCAAACAGACTCCCGGATTTTCAGGAGCAGACATCGCTAATGTATGTAACGAAGCAGCTCTTATTGCAGCAAGAAACAATAAAGAGTTTATCGAGAAGCAGGACTTCCTGGACGCAGTAGACAGAATAATTGGAGGCCTTGAAAGGAGAAGCAAGATCATCTCTCCTGAGGAGAAGAGAACAATTGCATTTCACGAAGCCGGGCACGCAACTGTAAGCTGGATGCTTCCTCACGCAAACCCTCTTCTTAAAGTAACAATTATTCCAAGAGGCAGAGCTCTTGGTGCAGCCTGGTACCTTCCTGAAGAGAGACAAATCACAACCACCGAACAGATGATGGACGAGATGGCTGCTACGCTTGGGGGCAGGGTTGCCGAAGAGATAATCAACGGAAAAATCTCAACCGGTGCTTTAAGCGATCTTGAGAAGATTACAAAACAGGCCTATGCGATGGTCTCATATCTTGGAATGAGCAAAGAGGTTGGTAATATATCATTTTACGACTCATCTGAATCAGCCGGGTTTAATCTTGGGAAGCCATACAGTGAAAAGACTGCTGAGCTTATTGACTCTGAGGTGAAGAAATTCATTGAAGAGGCCCATAAAATGGCAAAAAAAGTTCTTACAGAAAACAGAGAGGGATTCACAAAACTGGCAGAACTACTTCTTGAAAAAGAGGTTATCTTTGCAGAAGATCTGGAAATTATTTTTGGTAAAAGAGCCGGCAAGCAACCTATAGAGTAATATGAACAATACAGTGGTGAGAACATTGAGCGGATTAGTCTTCCTTTTAATTATGGTAGGCTCTCTGCTCATAGGTCCCATTGCTTACGCAGCAGTAATACTGTTTATTATTGCAGTGGTAATGCACGAATACCTTGAAATTAGTCTTGGAAAGAGTTATATGTTTCCGCGTATTTTTGCAATATTAACAGGCCTCTCGCTCTTTCTTCTGCTTTTTCTGATACTGGAATACAAGCTTGAGGTGAAACTTCTTCTTCTGGTCCTGGTTCCTCTTGTAGCAACATATATTTCTCTTATATGGGAGAAAAACTCTGAAAATTACAACAGAAATCAGTATCTGGCCGGATCAATTCTCTACACAGCCCTGCCATTTGCCCTGACTACCCTGATAGTATACAAAGAGGATGGATCCTTTGACGGAACCACACTCCTCTTTTTCTTTATTATTCTATGGGTATCTGATATTGGAGCCTATGTATTCGGGATGCTATTTGGACAGAAAAACGGGCACAAGCTCTTTCCCTCAATATCTCCAAAGAAATCCTGGGAGGGTTTTTACGGAGGGCTGGGATCTGCATTAGCTTTTTCAATAATAATTTATTATTCCGGGTTCTCTGATTTTAACCTTACTCATACAATAATTATTGCTCTTATAATTAACGTAACAAGTGTTCTGGGTGACCTTGCAGAGTCTCAGTTTAAGAGAAACTTTGGAGTCAAAGATTCCGGTTCTCTAATGCCTGGTCACGGAGGTCTTCTGGACAGATTTGACGGAGCTCTTACATCATTCCCGCTTGCAATAGCTTATATTAAACTCCTATCACTATTCTAAAACATGAAAATACACAAAGAGGGTTATAAAATAATTACAAACAGTTTCTTAATACTGGCCATTCCTGTTGTTGCACTATATTTTATATTTCCGGATGATAATATATTCTGGTATGCTCTTATTGCTGCACTTCTGCTTTTTACTCTTGTCGTAAGATTCTTCAGGTTTCCGAATATTACACCTGCAATAAACGATAGTGTAGTGCTTGCACCGGCAGATGGTAAAATTGTTATTGTAAAAGAGGTATATGAGGGCGAATTTCTAAAAAAAGAGTGTCTGCAGGTATCTGTATTTATGAGTGTTTTCAATGTGCATATAAATTGGTTTCCTGTAAAGGGAGTAGTTAAATATTTCAAATACCACCCGGGAAGATACCTTGTAGCAATGCATCCAAAATCTTCAGAAAAGAATGAAAGAACAACCATAGTTGTTGAGAATGACAGAGGGACTGTATTATTCCGGCAGATTGCAGGATATCTGGCAAGAAGAATCGTCTGTTATGCGGAGGAGGGGAAATTTTATCAACAGGGTGAGCAGGCCGGATTTATAAAATTTGGTTCAAGGGTTGATCTCTTCCTTCCACTTGACTCAAGGGTTCAAGTCACAAAGGGTCAAAAGGTGAAAGGTTCGCAAACAATAATTGCCACCCTTCCGGAGCTTATCAATGAGAGTTAATTTATCTAATATAATTTGACATTTCAAGGGCGGCTTCGGCTGCCCTTTTCTCTGCCATAGCGGCAAAATCTTCACCACCGCCGGCAAAAATTATATTTCTTGAGATATTTACAAGCAGTCCACATTTGGAATTCATTCCTGCTTGGGCAACCTGAGAAATAGTACCCCCCTGGGCTCCCACACCGGGAACAAGAAAAAAGTGTTCAGGAGATATGGCTCTTATCTCTGCAAGCTTTTCAGGCCTGGTTGCTCCCACAACAAACATTAGATTATCGGGACTACCCCACTCCATCCCCTTTTTTATAACCTTTTCGTATATATCCAACTCAAAATCTTCAGCTGATGGATTTGAGGTTAGAGCAAGTATCACTGACCATTTGCCATCGTATTTCAAGAAAGGCTCAACAGAGTCCCTGCCCATATAGGGAGCCAGAGTAACTGCATCAAAATCCATTCTCTCAAAAAAGGCTTTGGCATATCTGTCGGCAGTATTGCCAATATCTCCCCTTTTTGCATCGGCAATAATAAATAGAGAAGAATCTACTCTGCGGATGTACTCCACTGTCATCTCCAGCTGTTCCCACCCCTTAGCACCCTCGGCCTCATAAAAGGCGAGATTAGGCTTATATGCCACTGCATAATTGTGAGTGGCATCAACAATGGCTTTGTTAAATTCAAAGATTGGATTCTCTGCAGACAAAAGTGAAGTTGGGAATAAGGAAGGATCTGAGTCCAGCCCTATACAAAGGAAACTCCTTTTTCTTAAAATATTTCCGTATAGCTCTTCTCTGTTCATACTATCCGCGGCTTATTCTCCGGACTCTTTAAGTCTCTCGGCATTCTCAGCAATCTGAAGCAGGTCAATAACCTCCTGTACTGCTCCATCCATAAAGACAGGGAGATTATACATTGTATAGTTAATCCTGTGATCGGTTACCCTTGACTGCGGATAATTATAGGTTCTGATTTTTGCTGAACGGTCTCCAGTAGATACCATCGTCTTTCTCTTGGCAGAGATTTCGTTAAGGTATTTTTCATACTCTAAATTATAGAGACGAGTCCTTAGCTCTGCAAGAGCTTTTTCGTAGTTCTTTATCTGAGACTTCTCATCCTGACACTGGACAACAATACCGGTTGGCATATGTGTAAGCCTGATTGCAGAATATGTAGTATTAACCGACTGACCTCCGGGACCGGAAGAGCAGAAGGTATCTTTCCTTATATCACTAATATTAAGTTCAATATCAAACTCCTCTGCCTCGGGAAGAACTGCCACAGAGGCTGCAGATGTATGTACGCGACCCTGGGTCTCAGTTTGAGGAACCCTCTGTACACGGTGAACACCGCTCTCATATTTTAGAACGCCATATACACCTTGACCGGATATTTTACAAATTACCTCTTTAAAACCACCCGATGTACCCTCACTCTGGCTGTTGATTTCAAGTTTCCACCCCTTTCTCTCAGCAAACTTAGCATACATCCGGAAGAGATCTCCTGCAAAAATTGAGGCCTCATCACCACCGGCACCCGCCCTGATCTCAACAATAGCATTTTTGGCATCCTGAGGATCGGCAGGAATAAGCAGAAGCTTAATCTCCTCCTCCATTGCCGGCATAGCCTCCTCTATCATAGTTATCTCCTCCTTGGCCATCTCTCTTAGCTCCTCATCCTTCTCATTCTGAATTATATCCTTTGCATTCTCCAGATCAATTACCATTTTGCGGTATTTGTTTCCAACCTCCACAAGTGGTTCAAGATCCCTGTACTCCTTGTTGAGAGAGACATACCTCTTCATATCAGACATTACTCCCGGATCTGATATCTGAGCTGCAATGCTTTCAAATTTCTCCTTTAGCCCCTCAAGTTTGGTATATAGATTATTATCGCTCATATTTCTTTGTCAAATTGGCTGCAAAATTAGTGAAATTAGTTGATTCCCGGAATTTTATTCTGAAGCCGCTCTTTTATATCTGATTCTCAAGACATTTCTCTCAGAATCAAAATCAGAAGATATAATTTTCACACCACCTATTTCAGATGTGTTCTCAACATGCAGACCAATACAGGGACATTTGTCATAGTCACCCACTGATATTATTCTTACAGTATCACCAGCCTCAGGTGGCAGTTTACTTGTGTTTACAACCCTTTCAGCCTCTTCTCTTGATATAAAGGACTCCTTAACTTCCAGATTCATCCCAATTACCCTGTTGACCTCCATCTCCAACCCTGCTATCTCCTCCTCACTCAAAGGCCTCTCAAAATAGTAATCAACTTTTGATTTCTTTTTCTCAATATGATTACTGAATGACCTTTCGGTCCCAAACATCCTGACCATTGTCTGGTTAATAATATGCTCAGCCGTATGCATAGGTGCGTTGTAATCCTTTTTGGCTTCGTTTAACTCCATTTAATTCCTCATTTATCCGTAAAGTTAATTATTTTGCGGCAGTTTTTCCTTCTCGCTCCCTTCGTTCGCTATGGCGGAGGTTCCATTGCTCAAAGATATGCTCCTCATCCCTACCTGAATCACCCGCAGCCCCTCCGGAACTTTTCCTCCTCATCCGCTCCGCCGGAAGAAGCGAAAAAGAGGCTGCCTCTTCAGACAGCCTCAGCGGGGTTGTAAATGTAAATAACTAACCAAATACTTACTCGCCCAGGAACAGTTTCATATCCTCATCAACAGAGCCTATTGGAGCAATCCCAAAATTCTTTACCAGAACCTCTGCAACATTTGGAGAGAGGAAAGCAGGGAGTGTAGGGCCCAGGTGAATATTTTTCACACCCAGATAAAGAAGAGCAAGGAGAACAATTACTGCTTTCTGCTCATACCAGGCAATGTTGTAAGCAATAGGAAGATCATTAATACTGTTTGCATTGAAAACCTCCTTTAGCTTAAGGGCGATAACAGCAAGAGAGTATGAGTCGTTACACTGACCTGCATCAAGAACTCTCGGAATTCCACCTATGTCTCCCAATGGTAGTTTATTGTATCTGTATTTTGCACAACCAGCTGTTAGAATAATAGTATCCTTAGGAAGAGCCGATGCAAATTCAGTGTAGTAGTTCCTGTCCTTCATCCTTCCGTCACAACCTGCCATCACAAAGAACTTACGGATAGCACCACTTTTAACAGCCTCAACAACCTTGTCTGCAAGAGCAAATACCTGTGCATGAGCAAAACCACCAATCAGTTCACCAGTCTCAATCTCTTTAGGAGATGCACATTTTTTTGCATGCTCAATAATTCCTGAAAAATCCTTTGGTTTACCATCTTTTCTCTCCTCAATATGCTTAAATCCGGGGAATCCCGATGAGCCGGTAGTGTAGATTCTGTCGGCATAAGTAGATGACTTCCTTGGAGGTACAATACAATTAGTAGTAAACAGAACCGGACCGTTGAAAGTCTCAAAATCCTCAATCTGATGCCACCATGAAGAGCCATAGTTACCAACAAAATGGCTGTATTTCTTGAATGCCGGATAGTAGTTTGCAGGAAGCATTTCCGAGTGTGTGTAAACATCTACTCCCGTTCCCTCTGTTTGCTTAAGCAGCTCTTCCATATCCTTAAGGTCGTGGCCGGAGATAAGGATAGCAGGATTATTACGCACACCCAGGTTTACCTTTGTAATTTCAGGATTTCCGTAAGCCGATGTATTTGCCTTGTCAAGAAGGGCCATAACCTTCACACCATGTTCGCCTGTTTTGAGAACAAGTGCTGTCAGCTCGTCTGCCGATAGTGTATCGTTTGTAGTATCCACAAGGGCCTGTTGCATAAACGCATAAACTTCCTTGTCTTCATGACCAAGGTTGAAGGCATGCTCAGCATAAGCAGCCATACCCTTTAGTCCATAAATAGTAAGTTCACGAAGAGAGCGAACATCCTCATTTTCTGTTGCAAGAACCCCAACCTCAAGGGCTTTTGCATCCATATCCGACTCCTCTTTAGAGGCCCAGAAAGCACCTTCAAAAGTAATATCAGAGATATTTCCACCCTTGGAAACATAAAGTGCTTTTACAGCCTCTCTCAGATCAATAGCCTGTTTAACTCTTGTAATAAATCTCTCTCTGTCAAAGTTTGCATTAGTGATTGTCATAAAAAGAGAATCCACAACGAACTTGTTTACTTCGTTACTCTCAACTCCCTTTTCTCTTAATCTTACTGTGTAGTGAGATATACCCTTGCACAGATAAATCAGCAAATCCTGAAGATTAGCCACATCTGCAGGTTTACCGCAGACTCCGTTTACTGTACATCCGGTGTTCTTTGCCGCCTCCTGGCACTGAAAACAAAACATGTTACTCATAAGTCAATTTTTATTTGGTTAATTATTACAGTACAAAAGTAGGGAACCTCAAAACAAAGAAGTGTAATTCTTGTTACACTAAAGATAATTATATTAAATTAGCATTACAAACAGAGTGTATGCAAAATATGGATTTTTCCCGATGCCCTATAATGGGCAATCTCGGCAATGAAAAAATAGGTAAACTTTTCAAAGACGCCCGCTTCAAAGTGGAGACATTTGACAAAGGTGAAGTTATAGCTATGCAGGGATCACCCTGCAAACACCTTTACATTCTGCTTACGGGATCTGTCCGTACAGAGATGACTACAGAGACAGGCGGCTTGATGACCATTGAGAACATAGAGGCAGTAAGACCATTAGCCTCCGCATTTCTTTTTGCCGAGGATAATACCTTCCCGGTTGATGTTACAGCAACAACACAGTGCCGAATTCTTATGGTTCCAAGAGATGAGGTAATAAGAATGTTTCAGAAGGATGGCCAGTTTCTTGAGAACTACATTAAATTCAATTCAAACAAGACTCAATTTCTCTCAAACAGGCTCAAAGTACTGAATATTAAAACCATTAAGGGGAAGCTTGCCTACTATATTATTGAAGGGCTTGACCAGGCAAGAGAGTCACTACCCAATACAGATTCTTACAGAATGGATAAGAATCAGACCGAATTAGCAAAGTTTTTTGGAGTTACCCGCCCAGCACTGGCCAGATGCATATCGGAAATGGAAGAGGCAGGCATAATTGAACTACAGAAAAAAGTGGTAAAAGTTAAAAACATTAGAGCGCTTAATAATCTGCTGGGATAGATTGTATTTATACAGGAATGTTTTTAATCTATTTGATTTATCAAACAAACCAAGGTATCTTTGTTACCATAATAATAACATTAATAATATAAAAAAATAAAATTATGGAAGATCAAGTTTATTCTATGCCTAGAATTGGTGACAAAGCACCCGAGTTTAAAGCAGTAACAACACAGGGAGATATTAATTTTCCCGGAGATTATAAAGGAAAATGGGTAATTCTTTTCAGCCATCCGGCAGACTTTACACCTGTGTGTACATCTGAGTTTATGACATTTGCATCAATGGCAGATGATTTCAAAAAGATGAACACAGAGCTTGTTGGCCTCTCTGTTGACGGACTTTACAGCCACATTGCCTGGTTAAGGACAATCAAAGAGAAGATTGAGTACAAAGGGATGAAAGATGTTGAGGTTAAATTTCCTCTTATTGAAGATATTACAATGGAGGTATCAAAAAGATACGGTATGTTACAGCCTGGAGAGAGCAGTACAAAAGCGGTAAGAGCAGTATTTTTCATTGATCCAAAAGGTGTGATTCGTACTATTATCTACTACCCTCTTGCAGTGGGAAGGAACTTTGATGAAATTAAGAGAGTACTTATAGCGCTTCAGACAGCAGACAACTTCAGCGTAGCTTTACCTGCAGACTGGCGTCCCGGTGATGATGTTATTGTACCAACAGCAGGATCTTGCGGAGTTGCAAAAGAGCGTATGGAGAGTAAAGATGAGATGCATTGCTACGATTGGTTCTTCTGCACAAAGAAACTTGACAAGGAGAAAGTCCTTAACGCTCTGGGCAAGTAGGCAAGCAGAGATTACCTCAGGGGTAAATGGCCAAACACTTGAAATTAAGCCAGATACTTTATTTTTACGCTTTCTTTTAAATAATTGACATTCAATCGTTTGGCCATTTACCCCTGAGGTAAAAAAAGAGGCTGACCATTTTGGTCAGCCTCTTTTTAGTCAGTATAGCTATCCAGAATCTCCTTGATCTGGCCAGGTTCAACTCTGCCGTATACCTTCTCTCCGATAAGCAATACAGGAGCAAGACCGCAGGCGCCAACACAACGAAGTGAATCGAGAGAGAATTTACCATCCTCAGTTACTCCACCCACTTTTATGTTTAATTGCTTTTTAAGTTCATCCAGAACCTTCTCGGCACCTCTTACATAACATGCAGTACCCATACAAACAGATATTGCATGTCTGCCTTTAGGTGTCATAGTAAAGAAAGAGTAGAATGTAACAACTCCATAAACTTTAGCCACTGAAATCTTTAGTTTCTTGGCAATCTCGCGCTGAACACTCTCCGGCAGGTAGCCAAAATGTGTTTGAGCAGAGTGTAGTATCTTGATAAGATCTCCGGGATCGTTTTTGTATGAGTCACATATTTCGTGAATACTCTTAATATGGCACTCTTGTAGTTTCAAATTACTCATGACTCTTAGTTTTTATCTTTTTCAAAATAGTGTGTATGGAGCAAATGGTGAGCTTTTTCACTCATTGGATGGCCCAGGAATTCCTCGTATAGTTTAATGATATAAGGATTCTCATGAGATTTACGCAGTTTTTTCTGTGAATCCTCTCTGTAGATAGCCTCAGACCTTGCTTTAATTATACTTGAGTCTCCATGGTGCAGAGGCTGACCAGCGCCACCGATACATCCACCCGGACAAGCCATAATCTCAATAGCGTGGAAATTGTACATTCCGGAACGGATTCCATCAAGAAGTTTTCTTGCGTTTCCAAGCTGATGAGCTATTCCGATATGAATAGGAGTACCATCAAAATCAATGGTAGCCATCCTGATTCCCTCAAGACCGCGAAGCTCTGTAAAGTCAACTTTATTAAGTTTCTTACCGGTATGAAGTTCGTAAGCAGTACGAACAGCAGCCTCAATTACTCCACCTGTTACACCAAAGATAACACCGGCACCGGTTGATTCACCCAGCGGATTATCAAACTCCTCCTCAGGAAGCTTTTCAAAGTTCATATTGCAGCTCTTAATAAGTGAAGCAAGCTCTCTGGTTGAAATTGAGAAATCTACATCCGGGTTACCGTCTACAATAAATTCTTCTCTCTGGCACTCATATTTCTTTGCCAAACAAGGCATTACAGAAACTACTACCAGATCTTCCCTCTTCACACCCATAAGCTTGGTGTAATAGTTCTTGGCAATAGAGCCGAACATCTGCTGTGGTGAGCGTGCAGTAGAAGGAATGTCAAGCATACAAGGGTAGTACTCCTCAAAGAAGTTAACCCAGGCAGGACAGCAAGATGTAAGAATTGGAAGTTTTACATCCTTATCACCTGCAAGATATTTTGAAATTCTTCCCAAAAGCTCTGTACCCTCTTCCATAATGGTAAGGTCAGCCGCAAAGTCTGTATCAAACACCTTGTCAAATCCAAGAGAGCGGAGTGCAGCAACCATTTTGCCGGTTACAAGGGTTCCCGGCTCAAGGCCGAACTCCTCACCCAGTGCAGCACGAACTGCAGGAGCAGTCTGAACAATAACAGTCTTTGTAGGATCTGCAAGAGCTCTGAGCACCTTCTGAGTATCATCATACGGAGTCAATGCTCCAGTAGGACAAACAGCAACACACTGTCCGCAGAAAGTACAAGGAGAGTCCACCAAATCCTGCTCAAAAGCAGGGGCAACTACAGCCATAAAACCTCTGTTAACAGCACTCAGTGCCCCTACTGTCTGAACATCATTACAAATGGTCTCGCAGCGACGGCACATTATACACTTATCCATATCTCTCTTAAGCGCAGGAGAGAAGTCCTTTCTGTAAGTTGACATCTCAGCATGCTCAACAGCGTGAATCTCTCTGATACCCATCTTCTGAGAGAGAGTCTGAAGATCACACTGACCAGATGAAGAACATGTCAGACACTCTTTAGGGTGGTCAGAAAGAATCAGTTCAAGAACTGTCTTTCTTGCATTCATAACCCTTAAGTTATGAGTGTTAATTACCATTCCCGGAGTACATTCGGTAGAACATGAAGGGGCGAGATTTCTTCTTCCCTCAACCTCAACCACACAAATACGGCAACCACCCGGGCGGTTTTCAATATTCAGGTGTTCAAGATTCAAATAGCAGAGAATAGGAATATCAATTCCCACCTTTTTAGCTGCCTGGTAGATGGTAGTTCCCTTTGCTACCTCTACTTCAATATTGTCAATTTTAATTTTGATATTTTCCATTGAGTGGGAGATTATTGAACATGAATAGCTGTGAACTTACACTTCTCGTAACAGGCACCGCAGCGGATACATTTGTCTGCATCAATCACATGAGGCTGACGTTTCTCGCCGGTGATTGCATCAACAGGACAAGCCCTGACACAAGCCGTACAACCGGTACATTTGTCTGCAATAATTGTATAAAGCTTAAGAGCTTTGCAACTTCCTGCAGGGCAAACCCTCTCTGTTACGTGAGCAAGATACTCATCATAGAAATTCTCAATAGTAGAGAGAACCGGATTAGGTGAAGTTTGTCCCAAACCGCACAAAGATGTATCCTTAATAACACGGCTAAGATTCTTAAGATATTCAATATCTTCAGGAACGCCCTTACCTGAGGTTATCTTCTCAAGCATCTCGTGCAATCTCTTGTTACCTACACGACAAGGAGCACACTTTCCGCAAGACTCCTCAACTGTAAATTCCAGGTAGAATTTAGCTACAGAAACCATACAGTCATCCTCGTCCATAACAATCATACCACCTGATCCCATCATAGAACCGGCAGCAAGAAGATTATCAAAATCAATAGGTGTATCAAGGTGCTTTTCAGTAAGACATCCGCCTGAAGGTCCACCTGTCTGGACAGCCTTGAATTTTTTACCATCCTTTATACCACCACCAATTTCATATATTACCTCTCTTAAAGTAATACCCATTGGAACCTCAATCAAACCCACATTGTTGATTTTTCCGGCTAACGCAAAAACCTTTGTCCCCTTTGATTTTTCTGTTCCAATTGAGGAGTACCACTCGGCACCCTTTAGGAAAATAGCAGGCACATTAGCAAATGTCTCAACATTATTAACATTTGTTGGTTTGCCAAGATAACCCTTCTCAGCAGGGAATGGTGGCTTAACAGTAGGCTCTCCGCGAAGACCCTCCATTGAGTGAATAAGAGCAGTCTCCTCTCCGCAGACAAAAGCACCTGCACCATATCTCAGCTCAATATCAAATTCAAAACCGGAACCCAGTATCTCTTTTCCAAGTAGGCCATACTCACGCGCCTGTCTTGCAGCAACCTTAAGCCTCTTGATTGCAAGCGGATACTCGGCACGGATATAAACAATACCCTTTGTAGCGCCAATACAATACCCGCATATAGCCATAGCCTCAATTACCGAATGAGGATCACCCTCAAGGATTGAACGGTCCATAAATGCACCCGGGTCTCCCTCGTCTGCATTACAGACAACATATTTTTGATCAGCCTTATTTTTCGAAGCAATTTCCCATTTAAGACCCGTAGGAAATCCTCCGCCACCCCTGCCGCGAAGACCAGCTTTCTTAAGAAGATCTATTGCCTCCTGAGGTGTCATATCGGAGAGAATATTGCCTAATGCTGCATAACCATCTCTTGCAATGTACTCATCGATGTTTTCAGGATCGATGAAACCGCAGTTTCTAAGGGCAATTCTCATCTGTTTCTGATAGAAACCCATATGCTTTGAATCCTCGATATGCTTTTGAGTCTCAGGATCTTCGTAAAGAAGTCTGTGAACTTTCCTACCCTTGAGGACATGTTCGCGAACAATCTCGGCACAATCCTCTTTCTTAACCTGAGTATAGAAAGTATTGTCCGGTATAATCTTAACAATCGGCCCCTTTTCACAAAAGCCAAAACAACCAGTAGTAACAACCTGAGCGTCGTTTTCCAACCCAAGGTTTTTTATTTCCGATTTGAGATTCTCAACGATTTGCTCGCTCTCTGAAGCTCTGCAACCCGTTCCGCCGCAAACCAGAAGATGCAATTTATACTGTGCCATTTCTCCTTAGTTTTTGTCGTTAATAGTTTTGTAGTTAGTTGGTATTATACCATCCAGCAACTCACCGTTTACAATATATTTGTCAACGATTTCAATTGCCTTTGCAGTATCTACATAACCAAAGACAACAGGATCCTTGCCGGGAACCTTTACCTCAATTGTCGGCTCAGCATAGCAATAGCCCATACAACCACCCTGTGTTACAACCGCAGGAATTTTTTCCTTCTCGATCTTCTCCACAAGAGTATTCATTACCGTTCTGGCTCCTGATGCAATGCCGCAAGTAGCCATAGCAACACGGATCTGAACAAGAGACTCAGGCTCATTACTCTTTTCACGGATGTTCATTCCGTGTTCGAGATTTTGCTTCATCTTGCGCAAATCTTCTAGGGACTTGATTTTGTTCATATTTTATGATGTTATTGAAATTCCCTGTTTAAAACATAGGTAAAAATATACAATTTCCTACCATTTACAAAATTAAATAGCAGCGAAAGTGTAAAATTATAAGTTAAAAGTTTGAAATTAAAAGAGAGCACAATTCCGGCACCCCTTCGCAAGCCCTTTTCTTAATATGAGTAAACTCTCTGTATGAAGGTCTTACATCAGCAGGATCAACAAGAAAAGAGGAGACTCCGTGCCTTACATAATCAACAAGACCTGCAGCCGGATAGACAGCTAATGAGGTTCCCACAACAATAAAAATATCGGCAAGTGAAACTAACTTTGCACCACTCTCCAGCTCCGGAACCTCTTCACCAAAGAAGACTATATGAGGCCGCAGCTGTGAGCCATCAGGCGCAAAATCGCCAATATGCACATCGCCCGGTGTATCTACAATTAATGATGGATTTTTAATACTTCTGCTCTTCAGCAACTCCCCGTGCAAATGAAGCACATTTGAAGAGCCGGCCCTCTCATGAAGATTATCAACATTTTGTGTTACTATATCAACAGTGAAATATTTTTCAAGCTCCACCAATGCAAAGTGAGCAGCATTAGGTTCAACTTTTGAAAGCTGTTCTCTTCTCATATTGTAAAAGTTTAGAACCAGTTCAGGATTTCTCCTGAATGCATCAGGAGTGCAGACATCCTCTATTCTGTAGTTAGCCCACAAACCATTTGAATCTCTGAATGTATCCAACCCACTCTCAGCACTAATACCGGCACCGGAAAGAACAACTACCCTCTTTTTCATCATAAGCCTGTTTAACTCTTTAACTCAGCAATATTTTCCATTATCATCTCCTCCAGCATCTTGATAACCCTTACATCACTGAGAGGAATTTCACCAAGCACCTCAGCAACTTCAACACTGTCAAAAACATAATCATTATCATTGAATATATACCTGAATACAAAATGGATATCAGGATTTGCCGAGACCATCAGAACAAATGAGTTTGCAACATTCCCAAGAGGAGGCCTGTCAATATTTGAGTGTCTGAACCAAGCCTTTACAACGCTACCCTTACCAGGTTCGGAAGATATAGAAAGCCCGCCGCCACTTTGCAAAGCCGATTGTTTATAGAGAGGAATTCCCATACCCACTCTCCTTGTTGTTCTGGTGGTATAGAACGGATCCTCCAGCCTCTCTACCGTCTCTCTGCTCATCCCTTTACCGTTATCTTCAATAACTATTGTTAATGTATCGGCCGGAATATTCTCATCTACCATCAGGGTAATAAGGGTTGCCCCCGCACTTATTGAGTTCTGAATAATATCAATGATATGAAGAGATAAATCGTTCATCTTGTTTTGTACTGAGGTGGATTTTTAGTTGAAGAAAGAGCACTTTTGAGAGAGGAGAATGAAACATCTGATATATCAAGCAGAGTATATGCACCCCCAATTTGTTCAGGATAGTGAGCATCAGAACTCTTGATAAAATTGAACCCTCTGATGGATTTATCTTTTGCAGCCATAGCAGAGGCATCTGCATTCTGAGAGATCTCCAGGGCCTCAGCACTCAACCCAAAGGGCAAAAACCCCAGCTGGCTGTATACAGAGTTTGACCCCTTGTCAATATGAGCAGGAATAAAGATTCCGCCAAGAGAATGAACAAAACCGCCAACCTCCTCTATACTCTTGTCAATTGCATTTATAAGCAGATACTCTACCTCGGCAACAACCTCCTCATCAGAATTAACTGCAAGCTGGTAGCCGAATACATCCGGATCATTAGGAATCTTTACTATACTCTTTTCCAGGAAATCCTGAAGCTCTGAAAGGCGATTCTGCTCTACAAAACAGAGGAGATGAACCTCCTCACGAGTAGTAACCTCAGCACCACATAATACAAATATACCCCTCTCCTCTCCAACTCTGGAGATTTCCAAACAATTAAGAGTACTATTATGATCGGTAATCCCAATAACATCCAACCCCTCATCTGCAGCCCTCGAGATAATGTTCAGAGGGGTCATTTCAATATCTCCGCAGGGAGAGAGAACTGTATGTATATGGAGGTCTGCCCTTATCATTTTAACATTTCGTAGAGCCTGCCTGCAAGTTCAAAAGCCTGCATCTTTGTACCCATAACCGGAATGCCCTCCTTTACGGAGAGCTCAATTGTATCAGGATCAGGCTCAAAACCCTTTACAAGAATAATAGCAGCGATATCCTTCAGAGATGCCACTGCCATAATGTTTTTATGAGTTTGAAGAGTAATCCAGATATGCCCCTCTTGTGCATGACCCATTACATCTGAGAGTAAATCCGATGCATAACCACCTGTAACCTCTCTGTCAAGCCCCTCAGGCGCAGAAAAAACATTCAGAGACAAACTCTCTGCGATATCCCTTACTTTCATATCCTTTATAATGTAAAATTTAGTTTATTCCTTATCAAAACGGGCATCACCCCATATTCTCTCCATTATCTTAACAGCCTCATCCAGACCCAGCTCCCCTCTCTTTTCATATATTGTCCTGAGAAATATACAAGAGTTTATCTCTCCCTGCCCCTTGGCAATATCCTCCGCAAGTGCCTCACAGCTTGGAGCGCCACAGGCACCACAGTCAATACCCGGAAATAGATCTTTTAGCTCTCTGGCCTTCTCCATCTTCTGTAATGCAACTTCAATATCCCAGTCATATTTAACCATTGACCTGGGCTCAATCTGCTCCATATGAATCACAGCAGATGTGTATTTTTTATATTCATCAACTAATTTATGAATCTCAGGTGTTTGCGCAGCATATTTTCTCATTGTCTCTGCAGCAAGAAATCTGTTTCTGTGTGAAAGAATACCTCCTGCACAAGACTCATCGCAAGCCCTTAACTCAAGGAAATCAACATCCTCAATCTCCTCATTCTCCAGTAACTCAAGGAAATCTATGACATTTGCCATTCCGTCAATAGCCAGAGTTCTCCCTTCAATATGAGCAGCCTCGCCTCCTGTAGTAGGATAAAGAATTCCCTTTGAAGAGATTTCACTGTTAACTTTTACCGTTGTTGTGATTGGAATTCTCTGTTTATAAGCCAGAAAAACCTTGTTAAAGAAATAATCCATGTTAATAACACCCGTTATAGGAGAGGTGTAACCCCCTACAGGTGATTTAACTGCAGCTATTTTTCCAATGCAAGGTGTCAGGTAAAAAATCCCCAGATCTTCCGGGTTTCCCCCCTCCTTCTCGTGTTTTCTCTTATAATACTGAGCCGTAATCTCAAGGGGAGGAAGAAGAGTCATTATCTTGTCAACAAGAGAAGGGAATCTAACCTGAATAAGCCTGATCACAGCCGGACAAAAAGATGAAATAACCGGTTTTTCGGCATTTCTCACATACTCCTGCTCCTCCTCAAGAAGGGTATCAACACTCTGCTCAACAGCACAGACCTCAGTAAACCCAAGCTCTCCTATTATTTCAAATATTCTCTCTCTTGGAATAGCGTCATCAAACTGAGCAAAAAAAACAGAAGGGACAAGCAATAATCTTCTTTTGTAGCTAAAAATCTGCTTGAAGTCATCATCCATTACCCTTATAGCCCTGTTGGGACAAATTCTGTAACACTCCCCGCAATCAATACACCAGTCTATATGAATTTTTGCCTTTCCTCCGGTAACTCTCAGAGCCTCGGTAGGGCAAACCTTCATACAGTGCGAACACCCGATACATACATCGTTCAGGATCTCCAGCGCACGATTGTAGGTTGTACTACTCATCAGAAATTATAATTTATATATAGTGTTGTCCCTTTTCCAACCTCACTCTCTATCCTGAACTCATCGGCATTCTCGCTTATATTTGGCAAGCCCATCCCTGCTCCAAAACCCATCTCTCGCACCTGAGCAGATGCTGTAGAAAAACCGGGAGTCATCGCCTGCTCAATATCCGGAATACCAGGCCCCTCATCAGCAAGTTTAAGTCTCACTCCTGATGGAAGGATCTCTGCTGTGATGACACCCCTGTAGGCATGAGCAACAATGTTCACCTCAGCCTCGTAAAGAGCTATAACAACTCTTTTTACTACTCTTGGGTCAACATTGAGCTGCTTTAGCATCTTCTTTATTTGAGAAGAGGCATTCCCTGCAGCAGTGAAATCACCACCCTCCACCTTGAATTCCAGATTCATATTAATAAATAGGCTTTAAGCCGGCGGAATAAAGTATTCCGGCACATTTAAACATTGAAAAAGCAGAACTTATAATAAGCATATCGTTCTCAACAGCAAGGTCAAGCATCTCATTAGAAATCTCTTTGCCTCTGCAAATCAGCAAGTAAGGAGTATCAGACATCTCTGCGGTTCTTATTGCCTGAAGATTTGCCAATCCGGTAATAAGAATAAATTCATTTGTTTTAACCGTCAGAACATCACTCATCAGATCTGAAGCAAATGCCTGTTCAACATTTCCATCCAGATGCCCCTCTCCACAAAGTACGGTCCCCTCAACCAGTTTGCACAAATCCTTGATTTTCATCTTTTTTATATTACAAAGTCTTTATATAGCACCTTCTCTTCATATAGGGCTCAGAATTATATCTCTCCCACACTTTGAAAGCCGAGTTATTCTCTGCCTGAGGATTTGTAATTCCTACACTTACTCCCATCCTGTTCAGGTGAGCGCCTATATAAGTATGAAAAATAGATGTAACACCTTTATGTTGCCATTCGGGTGCAGCTCCAATCATCATAAAATCAATAGTATCATATTTTCTGAATGCCCTTAGAATATGAAGAAGGCCAAATGGAAAAAGTCTCCCCTTTGCCTTCTGAAAAGCCTTGCTTAAACTAGGAAAACATATTCCAAAAGCGGCAATATTATCATCTTTGTCCAGGACAATGCTTGTAAGCTCCGGCTTAAGTTTTGGAAAATACTCCTTACCTATGCTCCTGATCTCTGCAGGAGTCATTGGAACAAAATTATCAATCTCCCTGAAACTACCATTATAACTCTTAAAAAATCTATCTACCAATGAATCAATGTCTTTGATCTTCTTTATATCAAGAACTTTAAGGTTATACTTCTCAAGAAGCATATTGTTAATATTTACAATCCTTTTGTCAATAGGAGCTCCGGTAGCAATTTTAATCTGAATCCAGTCTAGCTGTTTGCCATATCCCATCCTCTCAAGGTAATCAGGGTAATAGGGATAATTGTATATACAATTTACCGGAGGTATATTTTCAAAACCTTCAATCATCATACCCTGTTTACCCCATGTATTAAAACTGAGAGGGCCGTGAATCTCCTCCATTCCCAACTCTCTTCCCCAATTTTCCACACAGTTGATAAGGGCCTCTGCCACCTCAAAATTTTCAATAAAATCTATCCACCCAAACCTCACCCTTTTTTCTGTATGAAATTCATTTGAGCGAGGGTTAAAGATACCGGCAACCCGACCAATTACGACATTGTCTTCATCAGTTGCCAGCCATAATTTAATTTTACAATACTCAAGAGAGGGGCTTTTAGTAAGGATTGAGATCTCATCAATATCAAGTGACGGAACATACTGTTTGTTTCCTTTAAATAGCTTGTGAGGGAACCTTACGAATCTTTTTATATCTGACTTTGATGTAATCTCTTTTACAGTAATTTTCATCAGGAACACAATTGTTTAGGTATAGGCAAAACAAATATAATCATTTTTTCTCATTAAGAGATAGCAGATCTTCAAGCACAACCTGGGCACAAAGACACCCAAACACAGCGGGCAGATATGAGATAGTTCCCACCATTGACTTTTTATTTTGCTCCTCAACAGGAACAATAGCATCACTATCCGGCAGCTCCTCTGAGAAGACAACCTGGAAACCTTTGCTAATACCCTCTTTTCTCAATTTTTTTCTCAGAATATAGGCTAAAGGACAATTGTATGACTTAGAAATATCCTTAACAGTAACCTTTGTAGCATCACTCTTGGCTCCGGCCCCCATTGAACTTACCAGATTTATTCCGTTACTTACTGCATATTTAATAAGGGCAATCTTTGGTGACAAAGTATCAATTGCATCTACAATGAAATCAGGGTTGAATGGAGAGAGAAGTGTTTCAACATTCTCTTCAGTTAAGTACTCATTAATAGAAACAATATCAAGCTCAGGATTGATATCCTTCAGCCTCTCCTCCATCAGTTCGCTTTTATACCGCCCCATTGTACTCTCGAGTGCAAGTAATTGTCTGTTCTTATTTGTATGGGTAACAACATCAGAATCAATAATTACTATCTTTCCAACTCCAGCCCTTACTATCATCTCGGCAGCGTAAGCCCCTACTCCGCCAAGACCAATAACAATCACCCCGGAATCCCTTAATTTTTGCATCCTCTCCTCGCCCAGAAAAAGAAGAGACCTCTCCTGCCAGCTCCATTTATTTGAATGCTCCATTATCCCACGATCTTTTTTGACTCTTCCCAAACCCTGTCCATCTCTTCTAGCGCCATCTCCTTGATATTCTGTCCATTTTCCACAGCCCATCTCTCTAAATATCCAAACCTTTTTATAAATTTCATATTAGTCATCTCCAAAGCAGTGTCCGGATTAATATCATAAAGCCTGGCAGCGTTGACAAGAGAAAATAGAAGATCTCCAAACTCTTTTTCCATTTCACCTCTCTCCTCTCCTTCAATACTCCTGGAGCTGACAGCCTCGGCCTCAAACTCAGATATCTCCTCTTTTACCTTACTCCAGACATCCTCTCTGTTTGCCCAGTCAAAACCTACTGCTCTCACTTTATCCTGGATCCTGTAAGCCTTTACAAGAGATGGAAGCGAGGCAGGCACACCGGAGAGGATGGTTTTGTTTCCATCCTTCTCTCTCCTTTTTAGCTGTTCCCAGTTCTGAATCACCTCTCCGGCTCCGCTGACTTCAACATTGCCAAAAACATGAGGATGACGGAAAATCAGCTTCTCACAAATCAAATTCATTACATCTGCAATGTCAAAAAGCCCCTTCTCCTTACCGATTTTCGCATAGAAAACCATATGAAGCATCAGATCTCCCAACTCTTTGCTAACCCCTTTATAATCTTTTTCCAGAATGGAATCACTAAGTTCATAAGTCTCCTCTATAGTCAGCGGTCTAAGGCTCTCCATAGTCTGTTTCATGTCCCAAGGACATCTCTCTCTCAATTCGTCCATAACATCAAGAAGGCGGACGAAAGCCTTAATCTCGTTTTCCCTGCTCATTATCAAATTTTATTCTAATTTCTGCCCCGGGGACAATACTCTCAAGTTTTGCCAGGGAGTCCATATAAACTGCTATCTCCAGAAAGCCCAAAGAGTTAAACAGGGCCATAATACCTCCGGGATTTCCCTGGTAATACCCCCTTGATATACTTCTTATCTTAATATGCGGCCCCTGAACATAAATTGTAAAGGCCCTTGCCTTGTGCACCCTGTCAAATGTACTCTTCTCAATATTGCTTATCGCATTCCCAAAAGAGTCAATATATAATACCTTTCCGGTAATTGTATTCTCATCGTATGCAACTCTTGCAAGAGACTCTTTCTTAAGATCACAAGCCTTTGTATTTGCCTCAAAAGAGTTTTCAAGAATAGTTTTCACCCCCTTTGCAAACAGAGAGACTGCAGTAAAAGTTGAAAAAGACTCTTCAACATTAATTGCAAATGCAATTGAAGGAGGATTTTCAAACAACTGAGAGAATCTACCATCATTAATACCAATAAAGTAGTGATTATTCGCGTAAACAATCACCATCTGACTATCCGGCAAAGGTTCACTCATCACACCCATAAGGTGAATTGAATTATGGGGGAAATGGGTATATGTGCTTTTTAAAATGAAAGTTTCCTGCAAAACATCAAAACTTGGAATGGAATTTGTTATCTCGAGCAGATTAATTTTTGACGAGACAGATGCCAGCCTGCCCCTGAGAGCACCCAGATAGTAGTCATTTTTATTCCAATCACTTGTTAATGTAACAATTGTCATTCAGGGCCGGAAAAGTGTCTTACAAAGATAGAAAATTTTCATACATTTGCGCCGTTTTTAAAACAGGGATGTAACACATAATATATAACTAATTTCTAATTACTTATCATGCACACTAATTTCAAATTTATCAGCGCCGACGAAGCAGTAAAGGTAGTGAAATCAGGAGATCACATTCATCTGAGCAGCGTGGCAAGCGCCCCAAAAGTTCTTATAGATGCACTCATCAGAAGAGGAGACGCAGGAGAACTTAAAGATGTAAGAATACACCACCTGCATACAGAGGGTGAGGCTCCCTACACAGAACAAAAATACGAGGGAGTATTTTTCCATCAGGCCTTTTTCGTAGGAGCCAATGTAAGGAAGAGCGTTCAGGCCGGATACTCGGATTATATTCCTGTATTCCTCAGTGAGACACAAAAACTTTACAGAAGCGGAACCCTTCCAATTAATGTAGCAATGATTCAGGTATCATCACCTGACAAACACGGATTTGTATCACTTGGAACATCTGTAGACGCAACACTTGCTGCAATAGAATGTGCAGACTATGTTATTGCAGTTGTAAACAAGAATGTGCCAAGAGCCTGGGGCGATGCAATGATTCCTTTAAGCATGATCAACTTCTTTGTAGAGGATAACACTCCACTTGAGGAGGCTCACTTCTCCACACCGGATGAGATTGAGACAGCTATAGGAAAGCACTGCGCAAACCTGATTGAAGACGGAGCCTGTCTGCAAATGGGTATCGGAGCAATCCCCAATGCAGTACTCGCACAACTCGGAAATCACAAAAATCTGGGTATCCATACAGAGATGTTTGCAGACGGTGTCCTCCCTCTTGTAGAGAAAGGGGTAATTAATGGAGCAAACAAATCAATAGACAAAGGCAAAATGGTTGCAACCTTCCTTATGGGATCACAGAAATGCTACGATTTTATTGATGATAATCCAATGGTACTTATGCAAGATGTTGCATACACAAATGACCCATTCATCATTGCCAAAAATGCAAAAGTTACAGCAATAAACTCTGCACTTCAAATTGACCTTACAGGTCAGGTTTGCGCAGACTCAATAGGAACAAAATTCTATTCAGGAGTAGGTGGTCAGGTTGATTTTATTTATGGTGCCTCATTGTCACAAGGAGGAAAAGCAATGATTGCCATGCCTTCAGTTACAAACAAGGGACAAAGCAAAATCTCGCCAACTCTTACACTTGGAGGAGGAGTTGTTACGACAAGAAACCACATCCACTGGTTTGTTACAGAATATGGAGCTGTGAACCTTTATGGCAAATCACTTCAGGAGAGAGCAAGGCTGATTATATCAGTTGCCCATCCTGACCACCGCGAAGAGCTTGACAGAGCAGCATTCGAGAGATTCGGCCCTCACTTCCACTTTATTGGATAGTAATAACGGCTGTAACACACTGTTTATCTACGCATATTAACATTTAACCCCGCGAATAATCCGCGGGGTTAAATGTTAATATGCATTATATGGCTTTTAAGATTAGTTTTTCTTCACAACATAGATCTCAAAGAAAAGCGGCTGGAATACCCCAAAATTCTTCTCCTGGGAACCATAACCATATTCAGATGAGAAAAACGATACGGCCTTTTCACCGTACTTCATATTAAGAAATGTTTTTGCAACACCTTTAATCACAGAGTTACCACTACCATCATCAGAGGTGTTTTCCGGATCTGAAACTGTGTTATTAAGAGGAGTATATGTTTTGGAAGAGCTGTATATACCATACTTTCTTGCAGTATCCTCAATATTGGTATCAAATACAAAACCATTGAGAAGCTTACCTACATAATAATATTCAAGATTATCTCCAACCTTAACAGAATCTCCTTCAGTGGCTTTAATAATTTTAAAATAGTAATCCAACTCTGTTGAATCAATTCCTCCGTAATATAGATTACTGAAAGATCTCAAAGAGTCACGCTGAAATTTCTCAATATTTTTAACTACCCTGAGAATTTTAAAATCATAAATGGTTGGTGAAGTATGAGATTTATTGCTGCCGGTGTAACCATAATCAGATAACCAGGATGGAATAATCAAGCTGAAATCAGAGCCAACTCGTTTATTATCCATACCCTCCTCAACACCTCTTATAACAGTATTTGCTCCTGTCTGCATCAAATAGGGTCCGTAGTAATTTGCGGCCGAATATGAGCCGACTCTCTTTGCCACCTGTTCGTCAGTTGTTGTCAGGAAATTACCCTTAAGATCCCTTGTAGAATATGTTACATAAACATACGATGTATCCTCAATCAAAGTACCTGCCCCCTTTGCTCTTGTAATAGTGTACAATCCGGAAGCAGCTGGTTTCAAAGTATCACTGTGAACCACCTTGATATATGACTCAAGAACTCTTCTTTCAACATCTTCTGCAGACTCCTCCTTCTCTACTGCGCAGGAAAAAGCGCCAAGGAGAAGGCTAAGCATTACTGAAATTCTAAAATATCTATTCATTCTTCTATTATGTTGTCTTTAATAAAGCCGACAAAGTTAAAAAATTTAATCTGCCTCTAACTCCTTTCTTAGCGATTCTTCAAAATATTCGCCCACTTCACTGACAGGAATAAATAATCTCCCCCCGGCTGCCCTCTCGTGCCCCCCTCCGTTGAAATAATTTCTGGAGAACCGGTTCACAGAGAAATTATCTGATGACCTCAGAGAGACCCTTATATGTTCATCTTTTTCAGTAAAGAGAGCGGAGATTGTTATACCATATATGTTTAGCGGCAAATTAACAAAACCCTCTGTATCTCCCTCTGCAAATCTAAACTCTTCTAGCTCATCCTTGGTCAGAACAATATATCCGGCACCATATTCAGGTAACAATTTCATCTTATTTAGCAGCGAATGGCCCATAAGTCTCATCCTCTCTTCAGAAAAACCGGCAAACACCTTCAGTTGCAAAGTCTCTTTATCAACTCCCCGCTGAAGCAGTTCATAAGACATCAGGAATGTTCCGGCATCCACAGAATTAGAGAAATTGTTAGTATCAGTCATCATTCCCACATACAACGATTGTGCCGCAATCTCAGGTACTCTCTCAATGGATCCCTCCTCAATCTCTCTGATAAGCCAGAAAAGTAATTCACAAGTAGAAGATACCTCTGTGTTGGAAATTACAAAATCAAATGCCTCTTTCTCTGGAAGTGGATGATGATCCACCAGAATCTTTTTTGCAGCAGATTCCCTTACCAGGGGCTCCAGATCATCAATTCTCTTAAGTTGATTAAAATCAAGAGCAATTATAAGATCAGCATTTTTAACGGTTCTCTCCGCAGCCTCTCTTCTCCAGGAGTGGATAATTACATCACCATCCCTGTCAAGAAATTTTAGATTTTTTGGGTAGGGATTGGGAACAACTATCCTGGAGTTGATACCCAAAGCGGCTAAATACCACTTGAGGGCAGTCACCGAGCCGAGAGCATCACCATCCGGATTTGTGTGAGTAAGTATGGCGATAGATTTCGCATTTTTTACAGCATTATGGAAATACGCTGCAGAATTCCTTTTCAAATAGCCCTTCATGGAAAAAATTGTTGGAACAAAAATAGAAAATATATTGTGGGGTCTGAATATTTATTTTAATTTTGTGGGAACTTTGCGAGAAAATTAATACAAACAGATAACCACTAATGAAAAAGGTCTTAACTATTGTTGTGCTGCCTATTATAGCTATCGTGATAGGCTATTTGATCTATACAAGCATCCAGGAGCCTGTGATTTTCGAAAAAGAGAGAAGATTCAGAGAGAAAATTGCCATTGAGAGGCTAAAAGACATTCGTACCCTCCAGGTAGCTTATAAATCAAAACATAACAAATTTACAAGCAACATTGACTCATTGATTGATTTTTACAACAATGGTCAAATTACAGTTATTAAGCAGGTAGGTTCTATGGATGACTCACTGGCAGTTGCTCAGAAGAGAGTATTCAGAGACAGTATCAGAATTGCCGTTCGTGACACACTACTTAAAAGAGAGGGCTTTATTGTCGACTCTATCAAGTACATTCCGTTCAGCGGCAAAAAAGAGATTGAAATGAAGGCCATTATTGGCAAAGTTTCAGGCGTAGATGTTCCTCTTTTTGAGGCAAATATTCCATTTGAAATACTTCTGAACGATCTTAACAGACAACTCCTTGTAAACCTTAAATCGGACCGCGAGCAGGTGGGGAAATATCCGGGCTTGAAGGTTGGTAGTATTGAAGCACCAAACAACAACGCAGGTAACTGGGAATAATAATGCCTGTAATTGTCAATAAACAGCTTGAGCTGGACAAGACAATTCAATACAGACTATCCATTCAAGCTGACTTGAATGGATTTTCTTTTTCAATTGTCAACGACGAGCATAAGAGATGTCATTTTCTCTACCAGTCTGACTTTGCCTACATTGAGGACCCTGACACCTACAATGTGGCAATTTACAAGATGGTTAAATCTTTTCCGCTCCTCTCAAAGAAGTTTGCCTCAACAGATGTTATAATCAACACCCACAAATTCACATCAATTCCAATAAGCAATTTCAGGAATGAAGATGCCGGACTTATACTTGGACAGCTCCATTTTCTGGAGGAGCTTGATGAGGTGGACACTATTATTGAAGAGAGTCAGGAGCTGGCCCTGCTGTTTGCTGTAAACAGCACGCTGCTCAACACAATTAAGAAAATCCAGCCGGAGTTTAAGGTTGTCCCATCTGTTTATCCTTTTATTAAAAACGCAAAATTTTTTCCTGATAATAACAAGCTGTTTGCCCAGTATCACAAAGGTCATGTTCATATTGTAATTACAAGTGGCACTAAAATGATATTCTGTAACTCATTTCCTGCACTGCAATTCAATACTGCCCTCTATTTTATGATACTTTCCCTTCAGCAATCAGGAATAAAGCAGGAGGAGGCATCTGTAATTTTGTCCGGAAACATAAGAGAGGAGGATGTAAACAGCCTTGTGAAATACTTCCCTAAAGTAAAATATTTCAGACATCCATCAATACTACTTGGCGGAGCCAATCTGGAGATGAAGTACGCATCAATGATGTTTCCGCTATGAGAATAATAGCTGGAGATCTAAGGGGAACGCAGTTCATACCCCCAAAAGGATATAAGGCAAGACCCACAACAGACTTTGCAAAAGAGGGTCTTTTCAATATTCTTGTAAATCAGTATGACTTTGAAAATATCGCCGTTCTTGATCTTTTCTCCGGAACAGGCAGTATCTCATTTGAATTTTCATCAAGAGGGTGCAAAGACATTACTGCAGTAGATATGAATCCTCTCCACTACTCATTTATTAAAAATACAGCATCCAAGCTTGGATTGACAGGAATGCAGGTTCTCAGAAATAATGTTTTTGATTTCCTTAATATCTGCAGAAAAGATTTTGATATAGTTTTTGCCGATCCCCCATATGATATATCGGGACTGGAGGGTATTCCTGATAAGATTCTCTCTTATCCAATATTTAAAGAGGGTGGAATCCTTATTTTTGAACATCCTGCCTCTTTTAACTTCAAGTCTAATTCTCGCTTTATCAAGGAGAAAAAATATGGTAATGTACACTTCTCATTTTTTTCTAATAAAATTGAGAATAAAACAGAGTAAAAATTTTGCAATTATTAAAAACATCCCTATATTTGCAGTCCCAATTGAAACACAAACGGTGTGGTAGTTCAGCTGGTTAGAATACCTGCCTGTCACGCAGGGGGTCGCGGGTTCGAGTCCCGTCCATACCGCA
>VSSQ01000233.1_pt1 | contig 65596 bp, 69 predicted proteins | sample 4763081 | NCBI WGS metagenome assembly VSSQ01 (sample SAMN12137344, study PRJNA551015) | bioreactor metagenome | isolation source: SDC9 anaerobic chlorinated ethene degrading culture | place: USA: Knoxville, Tennesee | collected 2015-01-01
CATCTTTTGGTAAAATTTCTCTACCTTTGCACCTCAAAAAGAAGATTAGATGGTATGGAAAAAGAATTTAAAAGAACGCTGATAACTACGGCATTGCCTTACGCAAATGGACCGGTACATATCGGTCACCTGGCCGGAGTGTATGTTCCTGCCGATATTTATGCCCGTTACCTTCGGTTAAAAGGAGAAGATGTATTGATGATAGGTGGCTCCGACGAACATGGTGTTCCCATTGCATTAAAGGCAAAGGCCGAAGGTATAACGCCGCAAGAGGTTGTGGATCGTTACCATGGTATCATCAAAAAGTCCTTCGAAGATTTTGGTATTACGTTCGATATCTATTCCCGTACCACATCAAAAACTCACAAGGAGGTTGCATCCGACTTCTTTCGTAAATTGTACGATAAGGGTGAATTTATAGAAAAAACAACCGAACAATATTACGATCCGGAAGCTAAACAGTTTTTGGCAGACCGCTATATCACCGGTACTTGTCCGCATTGCGGAAACGAACGGGCCTATGGCGACCAATGCGAAGCCTGCGGTACCTCTTTGAATGCAACAGACCTGATTAATCCCAAATCGGCTATCAGCGGAAGTGTACCTGAAATGAAGGAGACAAAGCACTGGTATCTGCCATTGGATAAGCACGAACCATTCTTGCGCCAGTGGATTTTGGAAGACCATAAAGAGTGGAAATCTAATGTATATGGACAATGTAAGTCGTGGTTGGATATGGGTTTACAACCCCGTGCCGTAAGCCGCGATTTGGATTGGGGAATACCGGTTCCTGTAGAAGGAGCCGAAGGAAAAGTTCTGTATGTATGGTTCGATGCTCCCATCGGATATATCTCCAATACGAAGGAATTACTTCCTGAAACATGGGAAACATGGTGGAAGGATCCGGAGACTAAAATGGTGCACTTTATCGGCAAAGATAATATTGTATTCCACTGCATCGTATTCCCGGCTATGCTCAAGGCAGAAGGAAGCTACAACCTGCCGGAGAATGTTCCTGCCAACGAATTCCTCAACCTGGAAGGGGATAAAATATCCACATCCCGTAACTGGGCTGTGTGGTTGAATGAATACCTTATCGATATGCCTGGCAAACAAGATGTACTTCGGTATGTGCTAACTGCCAACGCCCCCGAAACCAAAGACAACGACTTTACCTGGAAAGATTTTCAGGCACGCAATAACAATGAGCTGGTTGCCATTTTTGGTAATTTTGTTAACCGTGCCCTGGTTCTTACTGAGAAATATTTTGGAGGAAAAGTTCCTGCATGCGGAACGCTGACGGATTACGACAAACAGACCTTGGCGGAATTTGCCGATGTAAAAGCTTCTGTAGAAAATCTGCTGGATATATACCGTTTCCGCGATGCTCAGAAAGAGGCTATGAATCTGGCTCGTATCGGAAATAAATACCTTGCAGATACAGAACCCTGGAAACTTGCCAAAACGGATATGACCCGTGTGGAGACCATCCTGAATATCGCCCTGCAGATTACGGCCAATCTTTCCATTGCATTCGAACCATTTTTACCTTTCAGCACCGTTGCATTACGAAACATGCTGAACGTAGAGTCGTTTGGATGGGATCGTTTAGGTAGCACAGACCTGTTGAGCGCCGGACACCAGTTAGGAAAACCGGAACTTTTGTTCGAAAAGATGGAAGACAGCGTAATTGAAGCTCAGGTTCAGAAACTGCTTGATACAAAGAAAGCAAATGAAGAGGCTAATTACAAGGCAAAACCTATACGTGCAAATGTAGAATTCGACGACTTTACGAAACTCGACATACGTGTGGGTACCATTCTGGAATGCACCAAAGTACCCAAGGCAGATAAATTGCTTCAGTTTAAGATTGACGACGGATTAGGTGCCCGTACCATCATTTCGGGTATTGCCCAACACTATGCTCCGGAAGATCTGATAGGCAAACAAGTATGCTTTATTGCCAACCTGGCTCCACGTAAGCTTAAAGGCATTGTCTCTGAAGGGATGATTCTCTCTGCCGAAAACAACGACGGAAGTCTGGCTGTTGTAATGCCTCAAAAAACCGTTAAACCCGGTAGCGAAGTAAAATAAGCAAACTTAATTCAATATAAAAAAGGGAGGTCATATGAATAGCTTCCCTTTTTTGTTTACCCCCCAATGCCTTTTACAGCTTCAACATATAAAATAAGGAAATTAAGATTCAAAAAAGAATTCCATATGATTGTATATTTTTATTCTTGTTCGTATATTTGCGAACAAGAATAAAAGATACAAAGATGAAAGACAAAAAAGATTATACACTCGAACAAGAGCAGATTGCCCGATATGCAAAAGCGTTAGGACATCCCGCCCGAATTTGCATATTGAATTTTCTGGCATCGCAGGACAACTGTTTTTTTGGTGATATCCATGAAGTATTGCCAATTGCAAAAGCCACCGTATCACAGCATCTAAGTGAACTGAAAGATGCTGGTCTGATTAAAGGAGAAATTGAAAGTCCGAAGGTCCGTTATTGCATTGATAAGGAAAACTGGGAGATTGCAAAGAAACTAATGAACAAACTTTTCAACTCAATTAATCCAAAGGAAATGTGTTGTTAATGTTTTTTACCCTGAATGTTCGTTTAAATACGAATAAGAATTCTGAATAAAAAATCTAAAATTAAAAAATATGAAAGTTTTAATCTTATGTACAGGAAATAGTTGCCGAAGCCAGATGGCACACGGTTTTTTACAATCATTCGACAAAGATCTGATTGTTCGTTCGGCAGGAACAGCCGCAGCGGGCAAGCTTAATGCCGGAGCAGTGAAGGCTATGAAAGAGGTTGGAATAGATATTAGTCACCATACTTCAGACCCTGTAGAAATGTATTTGAAAGAGGAATGGGATTATGTAATTACGGTATGCGGTGGAGCCAACGAATCATGCCCCATGTTTACAGGAAAAGTTAACAAACGTCTGCATATTGGCTTTGATGATCCCTCGCATGCAACAGGTACTCCGGAGTTTATTGAAAGTGAATTCCGCAGGGTACGCGACGAAATAAAAGACAGATTCTACGATTTTTACGTAAAAGACATTAAGGGAGGACTGACTCCTGAATGTTACTGCGGAAATCAAAATTAACAGACAAAAGCTTGTAGTAATGGAAAAGAATCAAGGAATAGGTTTTTTTGAACGCTACCTCACCTTATGGGTAGCAATATGTATTGTGGCAGGTATATTGATCGGTCAATACCTGCCCGTTATCCCAAGTACGCTAAGCAGATTCGAATACGCCAACGTATCGATTCCGGTTGCTATATTAATATGGCTGATGATCTATCCGATGATGCTCAAGGTAGATTTTCAAAGTGTAAAGAATGTAGGAAAGAGACCCAAGGGAATTTTAATAACCTGCGTTACCAACTGGTTGATCAAACCATTTACCATGTTTGGACTGGCCTGGTTTTTCTTTTACGTACTGTTCAAATCATTTATACCCGAAAATCTGGCGCACGAATACCTCGCCGGTGCAGTATTGCTTGGTGCCGCCCCTTGTACGGCTATGGTATTTGTATGGAGCTATCTGACTAAAGGAGATGCAGCTTATACTCTGGTTCAAGTGGCAGTAAACGATCTTATTATTCTGGTTGCCTTTGCTCCGATAGTTGCCTTTCTGTTAGGGATCGGGGGAATTGTTATTCCCTGGGATACGTTGTTATTGTCGGTTGTATTATTTGTAGTAATTCCTCTTGCAGCAGGCGTGTTAACCCGTATTACAGTCATAAAAAAGAGAGGGGCAGATTATTTCAATAATGTTTTTGTAAAGAAATTCGATAATTATACGATTTTGGGATTATTGCTCACCTTGATTATCCTCTTTTCGTTCCAGGGTGAAACAATAACCAACAACCCGTTACATATCTTATTGATTGCCATTCCTCTCATTATACAAACCATACTTATCTTCTTTGTTGCGTACGGATGGTCTAAGGCAGCAAGGTTGTCGCACGATGTAGCGGCCCCTGCTGGAATGATTGGAGCAAGTAATTTTTTTGAACTTGCCGTGGCCGTGGCCATATCTCTGTTCGGACTACAGTCCGGAGCAGCCTTAGCCACTGTTGTGGGAGTATTGGTAGAGGTCCCGGTCATGTTGCTTTTAGTGAAAATTGCCAATAATACCCGAGATTGGTTTCCGGTTAAAGCCTGATTGAATTAAATAAAGATTGTTGGTATTGAACAAATGAAGGGCGAAAAGCTTCGTCAGAAAAAGTCATAACCAGATAAATAAAAAGGTGTCCAATGGACACCTTTTTATTTATCTGGTTATTTATGATTTACAAACTCATTAGCCTTCTGAATGGCTTCATTTATGTTAGAACAAATATTATCGTCTCCAATCTTATCGGCGAAGCCCGATTTAGAAAGGACTCCATGCACATGCTGGTTTACTCCCGAAAGAATGATGTGAATATGTTCTTTCTGAGATAAACGGAACAAGCTTTCCAGGTTATGTAATCCGGTTGAATCCATGAAGGGCACTTTGCGCATCCTGATAATACGGACTTTCGGTTTATCCCCGATAACCTTCATGCTTTCGTCAAATTTATTGGCTATCCCGAAAAAGAACGGACCATCGATTTCATATACCTCAACACCTGTAGGAAGCACAAGAACACTGTCGTCGTGCATAATCTCGCCTTCATCAGACAGATCCACCACCTCTTTGGAAACCGAAACCTTCGTTGTTTCTGCCACACGGCGCATAAACAAAAGCATGGCAATTAACATTCCTATCTCAATAGCAATAGTCAGGTCGAATATAACTGTCAGGAAAAAGGTGGTAAGCAATACCGCCACATCACTTTTAGGATTTTTCATCAGCGAACGGAAAGTACGCCATTCACTCATGTTATAGGAAACAATGATAAGCACACCTGCCAGACATGCCATGGGAATATGTTTGGTAAGCGGACCTAGAAACAACAGGATAAGCAGTAATACGATAGCATGAACAATACCGGCTATTGGCGAACGGCCTCCATTGTTGATGTTCGTCATAGTCCGGGCTATAGCTCCGGTTACAGGAATACCACCAAAAATTGGCACTACAATATTGGCTGCCCCCTGAGCAATCAATTCTGTATTGGAATGATGCTTATCGCCAGTCACCCCATCGGCAACGGTTGCGGAAAGCAACGATTCGATTGCACCTAAAATAGCTATGGTAAAGGCCGAAGGAAGCAACCGGTTGATAGTTTCCATCGAAAAAGTGATTTTCTCGGGTGCGGGCAGCGAGGCATTGATGGTGAATCGGTCGCCAATAGTTTCGATGCCCGTAATTCCTGCAAAATTCTTCATGGCATAAACAATAATCGTTACTACGACAATGGCAACCAGCGAACCTGGAATCTTCTTCGAGAAACGAGGTGTAAATACAATGATAAGGATACTTATCACACCTATTAGAAAAGGCCAGATATTAAATGACCCGAAATGTTCGAAATAGACAATCCATTTGGATATAAAATCGGCCGGAACTTTCTCTATTGACAACCCAAACAGATCTTTCATCTGTGTAGTAAAAATCGTCAGCGCAATACCGCTGGTAAATCCCACAACAATAGGATAAGGAATAAATTTGATAACGGTCCCAAGTTTAAGAACCCCCATCAGGACAAGTAAGATCCCTGCTATGACAGTCGCAATTGCCAGCCCTTCTATTCCAAAATTCTGAATAATACCATAAACAATTACGATAAACGCTCCGGTTGGTCCGCCGATCTGAACGGAACTACCTCCTAAAAAAGAAACAATAAAACCACCGATGATCGCCGTAACTAAACCTTTTTCGGGGCTAACACCAGATGCTATACCAAAAGCGATAGCAAGAGGCAGGGCCACAATCCCTACAATAATTCCGGCCATCAGGTCGGCCATAAACTTTTCTTTCGAATAATTTTCCAGCACAGCCAATAGCTTGGGCCGAAAATCAAACCTACTTTTCATTCTTTTTGCCTGTTAATTGATGATGCTGCAAAGGTATGAATAAAAACAACACGATGCCCCTAATGGGTTATTCATTAGCCATCACTACATCCATAGTAAAGAAAGGTTAAACAAAACAAGCAGCATGCTTGTTAAAACACTTGAATCAATCAAGTAAGCCTATCTTGTACATTTAAATGTTTACGATCTCTTTTTGTGAGAAAGAATTCAATCTAAATTTCCTCAGGGAGGTTGTACCTATCGATTTTTTTTTTACATTTGGGCTTGAAAGATTCAAAACCGGTATTCTCGCATTAATATTACATATATAATTTATCATTATGGAAAAAAGTATTAAAGGTACAGAAACCGAAAAGAACTTACTTAAATCGTTTGCCGGAGAATCTCAGGCAAGAAGTCGTTACACATTCTTCGCCAGCAAGGCAAAAAAAGAAGGATTCGAACAAATTGCAGCTGTTTTTGCTGAAACTGCAGAACAAGAAAAAGAGCATGCTGAACGTTTCTTCAAATTTTTAGAAGGTGGCATGGTTGAAATCACAGCCTCTTATCCTGCCGGTATCATCGGTACAACAGCCGACAACCTCGCAGCTGCTGCTGCTGGTGAAAACGAAGAGTGGACAGAACTGTATCCTGCATTTGCCGATATCGCAGAACAGGAAGGATTTAAAGCTGTTGCTGTTGCATTCCGCCAGATTGCCAAAGTAGAAGCCGAACACGAAGCTCGTTACCGCAAATTGTTAGCCAACGTAACTGAAGGCAAAGTTTTCGAAAAAGACGAAGAAATTATGTGGCAATGCCGTAACTGCGGTTGGACATTCAAGGGTAAAAAAGCACCTAAGACTTGTCCGGCTTGCGAACATGCACAATCTTACTTCGAGCCCATGAAGCAAAACTATTAATTGTTCTTTTCAACAGAAAAATCCCCCCTCAGGTGCTTACTTCGCTTGAGGGGGGATATTTATTTTATTACTCTTCGTCGGAAATTGCAATCTTATCAGGATAGTCCAGCGTATAATGCAATCCGCGGCTCTCCTTCCTTTCCATGGCCTGTCTGATTACAAGATAAGCCGTATTGATAATGTTACGTAACTCACACAACTCTTTCGACACCACCGAACGCAAAAACAGACTTTCAGTCTCTTTATACAGAATGTCCAACCGGTCGAAAGCTCTTTTCAAACGGATGTTAGAGCGGATGATACCTACATAGGTGGCCATAATCTGCTGAACCTCCTTTGCACTTTGGGTAATCAGCACCATCTCTTCCGTAAGCGAAGTTCCCTCGTCGTTCCATACAGGAATGGACTCATTGAAACTATACCCGCTAATATGTTCCATGGCATGCTTGGCTGATGCATCCGCATAGACCACGGCTTCAATCAAAGAGTTGGAAGCTAATCTGTTGGCCCCGTGCAATCCGGTGCAGGAACATTCCCCGGCAGCATACAACCGTTTGATTGACGATTGCCCGTTCAGGTCGACCTGTATACCTCCGCACAGGTAATGGGCAGCCGGTGCAACAGGAATATAATCTTTGGTTATATCTAAACCCAGACTCATGCATTTCTCATAAATCGTGGGGAAATGTTTTTTTGTTTCCTCGGGATCTTTGTGGGTCACATCCAGATAGACATGATCATCTCCCCTGTTTTTCATCTCCGTATCAATGGCACGGGCTACGATGTCGCGCGGGGCAAGTTCAAGTCGGCTGTCATATTTATACATAAACTCCTTACCATCCATAGTCCGAAGTTTAGCGCCATACCCACGCATAGCCTCGGTAATAAGAAATGAGGGACGATCGCCCGGATTAAATAAAGCAGTGGGATGAAACTGTACAAACTCCATATCCTTAACTGTACCCTTGGCCCGGTATACCATGGCAATACCATCACCTGTGGCAACCAGCGGATTGGTGGTGGTAAGATATACATTCCCAATACCACCCGTGGCAATCAACGTTACTTTTGAAAGGAAGGTATCCACCTTGCGCGTACGTTCATTCAGGATATATGCCCCGTAGCACTCCACATCGGGAGTCTGACGGGTCACCTCCATTCCCAGGTGGTGCTGGGTAAGAATCTCTACCGCAAAATGATGGTCAAAGATTTTAATATTGGGGTGACTCTTCAACGCAAGAATAAGACTCTCCTGTATTTCGGCACCTGTATTATCCTTGTGATGCAGAATCCGGAACTCGGAATGTCCACCTTCACGGTGCAGGTCGAAATCGCCCGAAGCGGTCTTATCAAACTTAACACCCCATTCTATCAACTCTTTTATCTGAGCAGGAGCCTCTTTCACCACCTTTTCGACAGCGGCCCGGTCGCAATGCCCATCGCCGGCAATCAGTGTATCCTGAATATGCTTTTCGAAATCGTCAATAGGGTTGGTTACAGATGCTACACCTCCCTGGGCGTAATAGGTATTCGCTTCCTGTAAAGAGGTCTTGCAAATAAGGGCAACCGAACCCTTGTTGGCTACTTTCAGAGCGAAACTCATCCCGGCAATACCGGAACCAATAACTAAGTAATCGAATCTTTTTACCATCATTCTCTGATTTTAGAATGACAAAGTTAGGCATTTCCTTTGCTATTCACCCCATTTTAAAAATCTTTCGTACTTCCTTCCGGTTTTTAATTGGGCCAGCAGCTTATTCAATCCTCAAGAATAGGTATATTTGCGTCTTTCTAATTAAACCGGATAATAAAATGAATAAACGTAATAAATTATATCTCAGCCTGCTGATCTTCACGTTGGCATCCATATTCAGCTCCTGCGGCAAAGAGGAAGAGCAGCTGGTAGAAGATAATAACAATAAACAATACCCGGAGAACAGCTGGATCGAAAGGACCATGCGTAATAAATATTACTGGTACAAGGAAATGCCTGAGTTCGGATCCTTGAAATTTGATGCAGACGCAGAAACATTCTTTAAATCCTTGTTATCAACTAAAGACGGAAAAGAGGGATATTTTTATTCTTACATCGAAAGTACCACTCCGGTTACACGTGGTATCTATCAGACCACCTACAGTTACGGTTTCGACTATACGCTGTACAGGATGAGCAATACGGAATTCGTGGCACATATCCTGTATGTGGCCCCCGATTCGCCTGCTTCCCAAGCCGGCATCAAACGGGGCGACTGGATTGTAACCATGGACGGAGCTTATATTACGGAACAAAACTACAAAACACTGTATGGAGGCAAATCCATGGAACTGCAACTGGCTGTTTACAATCCGGTGTCTGATAAACTGGACGTCGGAAAGAAGGTACAGATCGATACGGCCCGCGAGATTGTGGATAACCCTGTTTACTTTAACAAAGTGATTGATTGGGGAGGCCGCAAAGTGGGCTATCTGGTGTACAACCATTTCTCTTCCGGAAAAACAGACAATGATAAATCTTTCGATAAGGATATGCTTGCCCGTTTCAAGGATTTCAAAACAGCGGGTGTCAATGAGTTTGTACTCGACCTGCGATACAACAACGGCGGGTCGCTATCCTGTGCACAGTTGCTCAGCACCATGCTGGCTCCCCAATCCGCTTTAGGGAAAACCATGTGTACACTCGAATACAATGATAAACAACGTCCGCAAAATATAAACATAGCTCTTAATTCCTCGCTCATCGCCGATGGCGCAAACCTGAATCTGCAAACGTTGTATGTATTGGTAACCGAAACTTCTGCCTCGGCCTCCGAATTGGTAATAAACAGTTTAAAACCCTACATGAACGTGGTAATTATTGGTATGCAGACCGAAGGAAAGAATGTAGGTTCGGAAACTTATACCGATGATGCATACGATTGGAAACTACATCCCATTGTTTGTAAACTGTTTAATTCGCAGAACAAATCGGATTACGAAAAGGGCTTTACACCCGACTATAAGCTGGATGAGGCCACCGAACTGGATCAATTTCTTGAATTCGGCAACACCAACGAGTTGTTGCTAAATGCGGCACTCCGTATTATCGACGGAAGTTATACCCAGGCTACAACGAAATCGGCAACCTTCTTCACGCAGAATCTGCAGAAAGTTTCCGGGTCATTGGATCGGAAGGCAACCCCCGGAGTGGTTATCGATATAGAAACCGGACAAGAATAAATAAAGATAGGCATCCTGAAGAATCATGGATGCCTTTCTTTTTAACGACTGGTTTTTGTTATTTATTCCACCATACTTTCGTGTCTAACTGATCGCCCCCTTGTTGAGCAACCGCCTTTTGGTATTGAGCCGAATTAAGCTGTACCTCGTTGTTGGGATATAACAACCGGGATGGAACAGACGAAATACCGATTGGTTCGAAGGTTTTGGTAACAGGCTGACCGTTTACAGTTCCTTTCCAAACAATATCTCCGGCTTTGATCAGGAAATTTGGATATCCGGTACGTCGATATTCGGCCCAGCCTTCGTTGCCCTGCATGAATAGAGCCACCCATTTCTGGGTCAGCACCGTCTCCTGTGAAGCAGGGGGAGCCGACTGAAGGTACGAATCTACAGCCACATTGGATATCCCCCACTTCTGCATGGAAGCACGAATCCCGTTCAGGTAGTGCTGCTGATCCCAATTCTTGTATTCGGACAAGATGAACTGCACTTCGGCATACTCCATCAATACCTCCTTATAGTCACTTTTGTAAAAGGCTGCACCCGGTTTGCTTACGGAATCGGGACTCACCAAACTGGCTGTAAACATATCCATCCCATAGTACTGGCCCACATAGTTTCCTTTGCTGTTAGGTTGTGCATACACGCTCAGACGCGGGTCCTGAACCGGAAATACCGCCTTCTTACCCTGCAGAAAATCTACAAACACATTACTTACGGCATAGTCGTTTCGGTTTGCCAAAGTCGTGGCTTTATAAAACGGAGCCTGGTTGGGGGCATTGGTTTCGAAAGCCAGCAATGCATTGTCGTCGTTGCTTTCAAAAATAGGATACTGTGCCGGATTAGCCAGAATCTCCTTTATCCGGTTGTCTGCCTCATTCAGCTTACTCCGTACACGATTTGCGATACGAAGACTTAGTGAATTGGCAAACTTTTTCCATTTCAGGGCATTACCTTTATATATGGCATCACCGCTTGCAAATGCAGAAGAACCCGTATTCAGTTGGTCCGAAGCCTCCTTCAGCTCTTTCAGTAAATCCGCATAGATCAATTCCTGTTTGGCATACTGGGCATAAATCACACCCTGATCCGCTTTACCGGCATCAAATGTGGCATTGGATCCGTTAAAAGAACTGTAAGGGATATCACCCCAGGTATCGGTCATCACCTGATAGGTAAACACCTTCAGTATACGTGCAACAGCAATCTGGTTGTTGTTATCACCGTTCTGGGCAGCCTGAGCTTTAGTGGCTTCGTCCACATTAAGCCTGATTATTTCATCCAGGTTGCTCTGCGCCAGGTATAGATTCTTCCATGAATCATTCCCATTGGAACTGATCCAGTAATAGCGGTCGGCATCCGTATAGGTATTATTCGCCAACCATTGCACATAGAGGTCGGAACGACCGATCGACAGGTTGGTGGAACGTATCTCATCTACGATGCTTCTCTCCACATAAGCAATTAAACTTTGGGTAGGCACCTTCTCCGGACTGTTCGGATTCTTGTTAATTGCTTCAAAGTCGGAGCAGGAAGCCAAAAATACCAACAAGCCCGACACTATCCAATTTAGACTATTATTTCGTTTCATTTCGCTGATCATTTTTATAGTTAAAACTTAGCACTGATATTGAATCCGTAAGTAATCGGAGAAGGAATGTTCCCGCCATCCAGCCCCTGAATATTACCGGAGCTCTGGGTAAAGTCGGGATCAAAATTCTTATTAGCCTTCCAGATTGTCCAAACATTGTTGGCAAAAACGGAGAATCTCACATCCTTCACTGCCGTATCACCCAGACGAGGAACGGTATATCCTGCCGTAATCTCCCTCAGTTTCACGTAATCCGACTTAAACACATTCTGCGCCTGCACCCCGCTGCTATGCGAGCGCCCCCATTCGAAGGCCGATACGTTTTTATCGTTGGGCCGGGTGTTTGTAACCGTATAGCTTCCATCCGCATTATAGGCAACCGTACCCTGAACACCCTCCAATACCAATCCATTCTCGCGGATACCATTGGCGGCAGTTTCCTCCAGTGTTCCGGAATACATACCGTATTGTTGGGTGATGGAATAGAAGTATCCCCCTTTGCGAACGTCAATCAAGAATCCTGCGTCGAAGTTTTTATACCGGAAACTATTCCGCACTCCTCCCAGCCAATCGGGCAGCACACTTCCCAAGCCTTCTGTCTGAGCCGTTTTCGCATATACGCCATTGGCGGCAACCACCTTATTCCCTTCGCTGTCGAATACATAATTGTAACCCATCAGCTCGCCGTAAGGCTTCCCAACGGTAGCATGCAGCGCCACAAACGATGAAGCAATCTGCAATGTTTTCAGCTGGTCGTTCAGTTTTTCCACCTTGTTGTTGTTTTTCGACCAGTTGAAAGTAGCCTCCCACTGGAAATTTGCTGTCTGCACAGGTACCACATTGAGCACCACCTCAAGCCCTTTGTTGCTGATCTCTCCGGCATTCATCCACTGACTTGTATATCCGCTCGAAGCAGCCAAAGGCACCTGCATAATCTGGTTTTTGGTCAGGTTATTGTAATAGGTAAGATCCAGTCCTACACGGTTATTCAACAATTTAAGCTCTATACCCGCCTCCACAGAATTGGTAAGTTCCGGTTTCAGATGCGCATTGTTCAATATTATATCCAGTCCGTAGTTGGGAACCCCGCCAAAGGAGCTGTTCTTGTACTCGTAGGTACGCGACAAGCTGTAGGGATCCGTATCGTTACCCACCTGGGCCCATCCCAGACGAACCTTACCGAAGTTCAGCCACGAAACAGCTTTCACCGGTTCGAGTTCGGTAAAGATAAAACTGCCCGAGAAAGAGGGATAGAAGTACGAATTCTCGTTGGCAGGCAAGGTGGAAGACCAGTCGTTACGGAAGGTCGCATCGGCAAACAACATACTTTTCCATCCCAGCGAAACATTGCCCAGCAGCGAACGGATCTCTTTCCGATAGGTCTTATCCGTAGTAAGCACACTGGTAGCGTTGCTCAGGTTATAATATTCGGGAATAATTAGCCCCCCCTGCGTTTCGCCGTTGTTGATATTGCGACGCTGGTGCATCAGGTTGGTCCCGATAAAAGCATTTAAAGTAAAGTTTTTAAGAGCCGTATTATAGTGAAGCATAGCCTCGTAGTTGAACTCCTGGAACCGCTGCACCTTCTCGCTGTACATGGATGTTGTACGAGAATAGACCGCGATACGATCTTCCACCGAATAGGTGTACACGTCGCCATGCACCTTGGCCGTAGCTTTCAATCCCTTGGCAATGTTCCATTCTACGCCCGCATTTCCATACACACGGTCGCGGTTCTCGTCGGAATAACTGGTATACGAAGCCCAGTAGGGATTATCTATATATTTGGCCTTCAGGTTATCCCACGAGGTAACGTTCCAAAGTCGTTGCGATCCGTCCGGACGTTTATAGTTAGACAACTCCTTGTAATCCACCTGATTCTGTCCCCACGAGTAAGCCTGGGTAATCACATTCCGGTTGGAAGTACCTGTCCACGGACGACCAACCACCCCGGTATTCATATAATTTACGGAAGACGAGAAGATAAAGTTCTTATGTTTCAGGCTACCGCTTGCACTGAGATTGTTACGGGAAAGCTTTGAATTAGGAGTGGTTCCCGTTGCCGTACGGTTGGTGTACGATACGCGGTAATTTGCAATCTCATTTCCTCCGCGAACCGAAATATTGTTATCGAAAGCCACACCCGTCTTAAAATAATACATCAAGTCGTGCTCCGGATATTTCCATTCGGTAGTCTTCAGATAACGGGCCTCATCTTCCGGATAAAGGTTTTCCCACGAAAGTACCTGCTGACCGCTGAATTTAGGTCCCCAACTCTCGTCGATGGCATAGGCAGGCACATTGTAACTCTGTCCGTTTATAACAACTTGGTTGAAAGTCTGCTGATTGCTGGCGCCCCCTCCGTACAATTTCTGCATGGGAGCGAAGCTGCTTCTAAGCTGGTTTTCCAGGCTGATACCCGTACTCAACGATATCTCTGTCTTATTCTTATTGGTGCCCTTCTTGGTTGTAATCAATATCACCCCGTTGTTCGCCCGCGAACCATATAAAGCAGTTGCCGAGGCTCCCTTAAGAACCGACATACTTTCTATATCGTCCGGATTGATATCGGCAGCGGTATTACCATAATCCTTTTCGCCATACCCTATAGCCGTAGTGGTGCTACCCAACTGCGTATTGTCGATTGGCGTACCATCTATTACGTACAAAGGCTGGTTGTTTCCCAATACCGAACTCACTCCGCGAACCAACACACGGCTGGATCCACCCAAAGCACCTCCGGCGGAGATAATCTGCAAACCGGCCACCTTTCCTGAAAGCAACCCGATGGCATTGGTCTGACGCGATTTGGTCAGCTCCTCACCCTTTACATCCTGTACGGCATAGCTCAGGGCCTTCTTCTCTCTGGATATACCCAAAGCAGTAACCACTATCTCGTCTATATTGATCAGATCGGGCAACAGCACGAACCTTAACTCCTTTCCTGCTGCAGCAGGAAGTTCCTGCGATTTGTAACCCAGCGAAGAGGCTACAAGAATAGCCTCCGCAGCAGGCAGACTGATTGAAAACTGTCCGTTGCCGTCGGTAACCACCCCGTTGGTTTTTCCTTTCTCATATACTGTGACGAAAGGAAAAGGGGTATTGTCTTCTCCGTTGATCACCTGTCCTTTTACTGTAATCTGCGCACCCGCCTTCACCAGGATAAACAGTGAGAGAACAAGGAACAGCGCTTTTCTGATGAATTCTTTGTTTCGCATTATGGTAACTTTTTTAATTAATTCATTTAATGCGACAAAATTATGCCGAACAACATGTTTAGGAAATACCATACCTATGGTATATTTATAAATTGTAATTCTCGATAAAAAGAGTTAATATTGCAGTCATCTTACAATACTTTAAAACCATAATTAAATTAAACATGAAGTACAATGTTGCCATAATAGGGGGAGGTCCCGCAGGCTATACAGCAGCCGAAAAAGCTGCAGCTCAAGGCCTTTCTGTCGTCCTATTTGAAAAAAATGCTTTAGGAGGCGTATGTCTCAACGAAGGATGTGTGCCCACGAAGACACTTCTTTACTCGGCCAAAGTATATGATACACTGAAACACGCATCCAAATATGGCATATCGGCCGATGCCTTCTCGTTCGACATGGACAAGATCATAGCCCGAAAAAATAAAATTGTAAAAAAGCTGACCGGAGGCATCAAGCTGAAAATGAAAGAACATCGCGTGGAGGTGATACAGGGCGAAGCCTGCATCCGGAGCTGTGGGGCCGACGGAACTATCACCATCGCCTGTGCCGACGATACCTTCGAGGCGGAGAACCTGCTGATATGCACCGGGTCCGAAACAGTTATACCCCCCATCCCCGGCTTGGCCGAGGCTCCCTTCTGGACCAACAGAGAGGCGCTGCTAAGCAAGGAACTTCCCTCATCGATGGTAATTATAGGCGGAGGCGTTATCGGGATGGAATTTGCCTCCTTCTTCAACAGCATGGGTACAGAGGTGCATGTTATCGAGATGATGGACGAAATACTGGGAGGTATGGATCGCGAGATATCGGCCATGCTGCGGGCAGAATACACGAAGAAAGGGGTTAAGTTTCAGCTGGGAACCACGGTTACGGCCATACACGGCAACACGGTGGAGGTTTCGAAAGACGGAGCTGTAAGCACCGTTACAGCCGAAAAGATACTAGTAAGCGTAGGCAGGCGTCCGGTTACCAAAGGATTCGGACTGGAAACACTGGAACTGGAGATGAACCGGGCCGGTATTAAGGTAAATCCATTTATGCAGACTTCGCGCCCCAATGTATATGCCTGCGGAGACATAACCGGCTTTTCGCTTCTGGCACATACCGCTGTAAGCGAAGCCGAACTGGCAATCAAACATATCCTGGGTAAGGCGCCGCAGGGCATCAACTATCTTACAGTTCCGGGGGTGGTCTATACCAATCCGGAGGTTGCCGGAGTCGGTAAAACAGAAGAACAACTGCAGCAAGAGGGTGTTGCCTATACGAGCCGTAAACTACCTATGGCCTTTTCGGGCAGGTTTGTTGCAGAAAACGAACAAGGAAACGGACTGTGTAAAATATTGCTGTCGGCAGACGGCACCATCCTGGGCGCCCATCTGCTGGGCAACCCAGCATCCGAACTTATCGTCAACCTGGGTATAGCCATTGAAAAGAATATGACAGCCCGGGAACTTAATTCCATGGTTTTTCCGCATCCAACTGTCGGAGAAATCATAAAGGAGACTTTATTTACATAGAAATAGCTACCTTTGTACCCAAATTAAACGTAATAGTGAGTACATTGGTAACCATACAAGCTAGCGGAACCCGGGGATTTGAAGGATTTGTGGGTATCCGTCTCTGGGACGGACAACTGATCAACGATGTAATGTTTGCATTACTTCTTGTTCAGTTGTCAGTTTTTGCCATTGTGTACCGCAATTATATCCGTCACTTCATTAAGATGACAAAAGATGTGTTTCTGGTTAAAGAGCGCCACAGTCTCTTTACACAAACCGTCTCCAACGATGTTTTTTACAGAAACTTCATGATTTACCAAGCACTTTTATTGTGCTCGCTTGCCATCTACGCCATCGGCCGGTCGTACGGTTACGTATCCCGGTTAAACGAAACGCAGACTCTGCTCACCATTGCAGGCCTGTTTGGTGTATCCTTCCTGTTTTATCAGTTCAAGCAATTCATCTATTTCATTATGGGTGTCATAATGGACGACCACTTCAAATACAAGCTGTGGAAAACAAGTTATAACGCCATTATCGGTTTATGGGGTGTTGTTTTATATTTGCCTGTTTTATGGCTCTCTTTCGTAGAAACCTATACGGCTACCCCCACAATATTGTTCATTATTAGCTATATTTTGTGTCGATTTGCAATTATTTACAAAACGATACGGATATTTTACAAGAAAAAAAGCGATTTATTCTACTTAAGTTTGTACCTTTGCGCCCAAGAAATTTTACCTCTGGTATTTTTGTACGAAGGTTTAACTTATTTGTATAACTTTATCGAGACAAGTACTTTATGGCATTGAAAATAAAAAAAGTATTGGTGTCACAACCCAAGCCTGCAACCGAGAAATCTCCGTATTTCGATATAGCAGAGAAATTTGGAGTGGAAATAGATTTCCGCCCATTTTTTAAAGTAGAACCGTTAACTTCCAAAGAGTTCAGACAACAGAAAATCTCCATTTTGGATCATACAGCCGTGGTGTTTACATCGAGGCATGCTATCAATCACTTCTTCCACCTGTGCGAAGAGCTGAGGGTTGCCATTCCGGAGACGATGAAATACTTCTGTGTTACGGAAGCAATTGCAGTTTACCTGCAAAAATACATTGTATACAGAAAGCGCAAGATCTTTTTCGGTCAGACCGGAAAAGTGGAAGATCTGGCCGTTGTTATAGGTAAACATCCCAAGGAAAAATACCTGATACCTGTATCCGATATACACAAGGAAGATTTGATTTCGTTGCTTGAAGCAAAGAAAATCAGCTACACCAAAGCGGTTATGTACAGAACAGTAAGCAACGATTTTGAGGATAACGAGAAATTCGATTACGATATGCTGGTATTCTTCAGCCCGTCCGGAATCTCTTCTTTATTGAAGAACTTCCCCAACTTCGAGCAGAAAGATATCAAGATCGGATGTTTCGGACCTACAACCGCTAAAGCAATCAAAGATGCCGGTTTAAGGCTGGACATGGAAGCTCCCACGCCGGAGGCTCCCTCCATCACAGCTGCCCTGGAAATGTACCTGAAAAAGCAGCAGTCCGAAAAAGGATGATAGACAGAAGGCATACTCTTTCAAAAGAAGAACGGCTTTCGTGGAAACGTCACATTGATTTGTTGTTTGCCGAAGGCCGTTCTTTTATATCTTTCCCCCTTCGGGTAGTATATCTTCCGGTAGAAGAAAAGGAGCTCCCGTCGAGGGTAGCCATCATGGCCAGTGTACCCAAAAAGAAATTCAAACGGGCCAACAAGCGGAACCTTATTAAAAGGCAGATACGCGAAAGCTACCGGATACACAAATACGACCTGATTGATCCGCTGCAAGAGAAAGGAACCAGCATGCTTGTTGCCTTCTTATATGTAGATAAGGAGATCCGCTCCTTTGCCGAGATTGAAAAATCCATGATCAAGGCCCTGAAGGCCCTCAAAGATAAATGAAGAAATTCTTCACCTACATCCTGTTATTGCCGGTATATTTTTACAAGTATTTTATTTCACCCATGACTCCGGCTGCGTGCAGGTACACCCCTACCTGTTCCGAATATGCTGTGCAGGCCCTCAGGAAGCACGGCCCCATCAAAGGACTCTATCTGGCTATAAAACGAATACTCCGCTGTAACCCCTGGGGAGGAAGCGGTTACGATCCGGTTCCCTGATATGCATTACGTAGATATACATACCCACCACACCCCTCACCAGGCATCCTCCGGTGCAGACTCATACGCCTGTATCGTAAATCTGATTATCGCAACGGAAGGGCAGCAACAGCAAAACACTCCAAACGAAAACGGCATCTACTATTCGGCAGGCATACACCCGTGGTACATCAGCGACCCCGACCAGCAAATGGAGCTGCTGCGCCACACCTGCAGCCTGCCGGGCATCGTGGCACTGGGTGAAGCCGGACTGGACACGCTTGCCTCCACGCCTTTCATCCTGCAGGAAAAAGTCTTCCGCCAGCAGATAGCCTTGTCTGAAGCGCTCTGCAAACCGCTGGTTATACACTGCGTAAAAGCCTGGCAACAGCTAATCACCCTCAAAAAAGAGACGACTCCCCGCATGCCCTGGGTGATACACGGATTTAGGGGCAACAAGCAATTGGCCGAACAGCTCATACACCAGGATTGCTGGCTCTCCTTCGGCGAAAAATTCAATCCAGAAGCCGTACAGGCTGCCTATCCGAACCGTATCCTGGCGGAAACGGACGAAAGCCTGCTCTCCATCCAAAAAATATACCAACAGCTTGCTGACACCTCCGGAATAGATGTACAGCTATTTTCCAACACATTAAGAGAGAATGTTCGCACGGTTTTTACTATTTGATTTAAAAATAAGTACTAACTTTGCCTCACTCAAATAATACAATAATTTAGTACGATGAATTTTGTTGAAGAATTAAGATGGAGAGGCATGATTCATGACATGATGCCCGGTACAGAAGAACAGTTACAAAAAGAGATGACCTCTGCTTACGTTGGTATCGATCCAACCGCAGATTCTTTACATATTGGACACCTGGTAGGCGTTATGATGTTAAAGCACCTGCAGCGTGCCGGTCACCGGCCCATCGCCCTGATAGGCGGCGCTACCGGAATGATTGGCGACCCATCCTTAAAATCGGCAGAGCGTAACTTATTGGACGAAGCCACCCTTCGTCATAACCAGGAAAGTATTAAAAACCAGCTGGCTAAGTTTCTGGATTTCGATTCGGACGCACCTAATGCCGCCAAGCTGGTTAACAACTACGACTGGATGAAAGACTACTCATTCCTGAATTTCATTCGCGACATCGGTAAACACCTTACCGTAAACTATATGATGTCTAAAGACTCCGTAAAGAAACGCCTCAGCTCGGAATCAAACGTAGGAATGTCTTTTACAGAATTCTCGTATCAGCTGCTGCAGGGATACGACTTCCTGTACCTGTACCAGCACGAAGGATGCAGACTGCAGATGGGAGGCTCCGATCAATGGGGTAACATCACAACCGGAACAGAACTGATCCGCCGCAAGCAGGGAGGCGAAGCCTTCGCCCTTACCTGTCCGCTTATCACCAAAGCAGACGGTGGCAAGTTTGGTAAAACCGAATCGGGTAACGTGTGGCTGGACCGCCGCTATACCTCTCCCTACAAATTTTATCAATTCTGGCTTAACGTAAGCGATGCCGACGCAGCCAAATATATAAAGATCTTCACTGCCCTGAGCAAGGAAGAGATTGCCGACCTGGAGGCAGAACAGGCAGCCGCACCCCACCTGCGTCCGCTGCAGAAGCGTCTGGCCAAAGAGGTAACCATCATGGTACACTCTGAGGAAGACTATAATGCAGCCGTTGAGGCATCCAACATCCTGTTTGGCAATGCCACATCCGAAGCCCTCAAGAAGCTGGACGAAGACACCCTCTTGGCCGTATTCGAAGGGGTACCTCAATTTGAAGTATCCATGGACGAATTTGCTACAGGCATCAAAGCTGTAGATCTGTTTACAGAAAAAGCTGCCGTATTCCCCTCCAAAGGCGAAATGCGCAAGCTGGTTCAGAGCGGTGGTGTAAGTGTAAATAAGGAAAAGCTGGCAACGGCCGACGAGGTAGTAACCTCTGCATCGTTGCTGAACAACAAATACCTGCTTGTACAAAAGGGTAAGAAGAACTACTTCCTGCTCATTATAAAGTAAAATTTCGAGCAATAGATTTGCAAAGTTAAAAAATATGCTTACCTTTGCAACGCTTTACAATAAAGCATCGGATTGTCTCATGGTGTAACGGTAGCACTACAGTTTTTGGTTCTGTCTGTCGAGGTTCGAATCCTCGTGAGACAACAGAGAAGAAAAAAGGTTTGGAATGAAAATTTCCAAACCTTTGTTTTTACAGGGCTTTTGAGTTGGAGTGGTGTCTGATCATGAGTCTTATTTTTTGATTGCTTGCTGAAATGTTTTACTAAAGTTTTTCGAACTTAAAAGACTATCAGCATGAATTTTCTAACACATAAAATATTTCTCCGGGTTGATCAATATAAGAATCCTGGAGAAGGCGTAATCTATTTAAGGGCTACCTTGAATAGGATTCATAGGTATGTTTCTCTCCGGATAAGGGTTAAGGAGAAGAACTGGAATCCTAGTACCCTGGAGGTTCGACTAGCAGAACCAAATGCTATCTACAAGAATCAGGTAATAAACATGTTCGAATCAAAAGCCAGAAATATTCGACATGATTTCCTTATGAAGGGTAAGTATTTATCTCTTGACGAGTTTATAAAACAGCTATCTATTAACTATAATAGTTCTTGCTTTTATGAGTTTGTTGAAAACGAAATGAAACAAAATAAATCGCTGTCTAAAGAGACCTTAAGGGGGTATGATGCTCAGGTTTCTAAACTAAAAGCATTCAAAGAAAGTCTCTGTTTTGCAGAAATCGATTCTACCTTTTTAAACCGATATGAAAAATATATGGTTGAAAAACTTCATAACAAACCTAATACAGTTACCCGAACATTTACTTTTATGAAGGCTGTAATTAATAAAGCCAAAGCTTTGGGTGTAACCGAAATCGATCCTTTTAAATCACGCAAATTAGGTTTTAAGGAGGGAACAAGAAACAGACTGTCTATTGAGGAGCTTGATTTACTAACGGCATTGTTTGAATCTGGCGACCTTAACGAAAGGGATGAGAATGTTCTTAGATATTTTCTGTTCAGTTGTTTTACTGGTTTGAGATATGGGGATGTGTTTAATCTAAAATGGAATAACATTGAGGATAATGTGATTGCTTTGGAAATGAACAAAACTTCTTTAAAAGTAAGAATTCCAATTATTGAACGCGCCAGAAAGCTGCTTCCGGAGGAAAAGATTTATTTAAGTAATAAGAAAGTATTTAGGGTATTAACCAATCAACGAACCAATTCCTATCTAAAAGATATAATGAAAATTGCCGGTATAAAGAAAGATATATCCTTTCATTGCGCAAGGCATAGCTTTGCAACCAACGGTATAGAAATTGGCATCCCTTTGGAAGTAATTAGTCAGCTGCTTGGCCATACGGATGTTAAGATTACCAGGATATATGCTAAATACTCTGATAGTCTGAAAGTTCGCGAACTAAATAAATGGGATCAGATTGATCGAAGTAATGAGGAAAAAGAAAAGGAGGCTTAAGAGCCTCCCTTCTTTTTACCCCCAACTAAAAGAATTAATATCAGAGCAATGGCTACAAGTCCATGAAATGCAATACCGGAATAGTATAAATATGCGTTCATATATCGGAATCTCTCTTTAGTAATGACCTTGACGTAGGTACTGACATTTTCTTTTTCATTACTGGAGGTTTTACTTTTTGTTTCACTGCGTATTACTCCTGGTGCACGAATAGGAATTGCCGGCTTGTTCCCAATTTTATGAAGTAATAATCCGTTTTTAATGACTGCAAGACTCCAGGCCAAGGAGGTTTCCAAGTAGCTGCTATCTTGTACGTATGATGTACTAACTTCGGGGGCAGGGTGATAAAGAAACGTTGTGTCGCGCTCGACGATTTTTACTGTATCTGTTTGCGTTTGATTAATATATTCGGTAATAGTACGCGTTGCTTCTTTTTGTGGCCTACAAGAAATGATTACTAATACCAGGAATAGAAATATTGTATGCTTCATTTGAGATCAGTTGATAGTTGTACAAGTATGTTCGCTATGTTTATGGCCAAAAAAGAGGATGATTGTCGGTACAACGACACGTCCTGTTGATTTGTAATAAAGCATATTTCGAGAAGGATATTATTGCAATCCGGTTTATTTAGTATCCCAATTGTACCTACTGCAGTATCTTTCTCTGTTTTAATTCCTCTACTCTTGGTTCCCATTGTATCTGTAATCGTTGAAAGTAGTTTTTCCGCAATTATACGTTCTTCTGCATTGTAATAATTTGGCAATACTACTTCGGTACCATTTGCAGAAGCCGATGCTGATGCATTGAAATGTATGTCTACAAGGATATCTTTTTTACAGACTTTGCTGCGAAGCCAGGAGATGACACTATTGAGTGAATCTGTGTTGCAATCTCTAATAGGAGTAACACCAAGTCTTTCCATTTCCCTAGATATCTCATCCCTTAAATGAATGGCCTCTACGGCTTCATTTAAGAATCCGTTAGCACCGGTTCCAAATCCGGATTTAGTAAGATTATGACCCGCAATTAAATAAATTTTCCTCATGATTGTTGTGTATTTAAATGGTGTAATTCACTCTCCTTATGCCTTATACGTACAGTGCAAAGGGTATTGTAGCATCTTAGGCCCTTTAGGTAGGTTACTTCGGCCTTCATGGCAGCTACCTGGTTAATTGCTTCATTGGCCTCTTTTTGCATGGCAAACCATTTGTCGGTTAGCTCGTCGAGCTGTTTGTAAAGCCGCTCGACTTCATCTCTCCGCATTTCTTGCTGTTTTTTCTGATTTTCAATTTCAATTGCTTCGGCCGATGCATTTGCTTTCTTCTTTTCGGCCTGCCAGAAAACCAGTTGTAAGACATTTAAGCCCCCAAACAAACCGGTAAGAATAATTAGTACTTGATCCATATATTCTCTTTTTGATACAAATATGGATAAGCAGGATGTTGATCAAAAGGACAAAAAAAGCCCGGTTCATAGCTTACCGGGCTATTGGATTTATGATTCATCAAATAAACGAGCCTGCTTGAGCTCTACATTTTCTGTTCGAATGGTATCATTGGCCAATAGAGTTATATCTATTTTATCAATGAAATAAGGCTGATTATTAATAGTGATTTTCTCTTCCCACTTTATATTCATTATGTCTTGTGGTGTTAGAATGAAATTCCCTTTAAATGTTTGATTCGCACGTTTCAAGAATTCATTATGCTCCTGATAATAATGGCGAAACAATCCACGCGAACTAATCCATTCCAAAGAAAGGTTACCTAGCTGAAGATCTCCAACATTCTGATTTGTACTTAAATTAGTACCAAAGGGTGAACCGGTTGGTTTTCTCTTTCCAAGTATAGGAGTTTGAGGTCCGCTGGTATACGACACCGGTACAAATCCTTGAGCAAAACAGAATGCGATAGGGCATGAAGCATCTGAAGCTTCGGTTGTGGATCCATCTTCATTTACTGTTTTAGAAATCGATTTTTGTTCGACAGGGAAATAGGGATAATATTGATTTACGTAATCCATTACAGTATAATATGAGGCGTTGATCATAGGAATAGCTTCGTCGGCAGTTGTAATTTCGGCTTCATTATAAGATGACAGGTCTGCGAAAGAAAAGTGAGCAGAACTTTTGATATCAAGAATTCCGGTTTTTAACCGACGAGCAAACCATCCATATTTCTTTACATAGGATATCTGTTCGCTTCCAGGAATTAAATCCTCATATCCTAGTACTTCTGACTGATCTGAAGTTAGCCATTGACGCCAGTTAGTAAATGAAGGTGCCGCCTTATCTAACGATGTTGCTGAAGAAAGCCTAAGTTTTTGGGGTGTTTCAAATACAGGATATAAAATACCATTTAATTTGGAACTCCAGTCTTTGGTTGGTAAAGCATTGTGGATATCCTTTAAAAACACGCAACGAACAGCCCTTTTATTGTAATCAACTATAAACCTACAGCCAAATTTATCTTCAACGCAGGTTTGAAGATCGAGTGCTGAAACATCTGGTACCAAATTTTCGTATTTAAACCAACCGGAGTCTATCGCACTAGATGCGTTATTTAACAAAACCAAACGACGCAACTCTCCCTGTGAAAAAGGATTGTTAGTTTGTGTTATGCTAAAGTATTCATAAACCTGAGATAAGACGTAATGCAGATATAGAAAAGGAGCATATCCATTGTAGGTTTTGCCACTTTTTGTTCCATAAGTACCGTCCGGATCTGCATAGTTCTTTATTTGATATTCTGTACTTCCATTTGTTTCAGTAATTTTAGTACAAAGCTCGAACACGGTATATTCGCCATTATCAGATTTAACGCTGTTTGTTAAGTCGACAAAGAAATCTGGGCTAGATGAAATAGAGGGATAATGGGTCTTTTTAACAACAATCTGATTAAGTTGAACTTGTGATAAAGTATCGTAAAAATCGCCTTCGGAAAGTGTGATATCAAGATCAATTCCTCCTGAGGATATCCCTTGGATTATTGCTGTTCCGTAAAGGGAAATTACTCCTGAAATGATTGTACAAGGAAATTCTTTTCCAATACGTAAGCGACGATCCGGACGATTGGGATAGCCCAATTGTTTTAGATTTGATGGTGTAGCGGGTAACGTGATACCTATACCGAAACTTCCCTGATCGTTAAAAATGGGATTTATAAGAGAAAGCGATATCTCTGTGTCTGGGGTGATTCCCATTGACATATTTCCAAGTAGAATTTTCATTTCTTGCTTACTTTTGAACGTAAATTATTAACCCTGTCTGCCGACTTTTCAAGATGCCCGTATTTAATAAAGACACCATCTTTCTCTAATTTGGAAAGGAGCGCAAACAAGCGACTATTTATTTTTTTTGTTTCCGGATCCGGAATGTATGAGATACCTGGTTGCGATGGGTACGAAGGAATTGTATCGTATTTACCTTCTGCCCGTTGAAGAACCCGGCGATCGCGAGCATCGTTGATAGCCTGCACCATAATTGGGAACCGGATATCTTTTTTTAGCATTTCCATGTCTGGCGTAGAAATAATTAATTCGCCTCCATGTTCGCTTATCAGGGATGGGTTACTAATAATACCGGATTGCGGAGTTCCGATGTATGGAACATCACGATATTGACGACCATCTGAAGCTCCAATTACATCGTATTTACCCTTTGCCCGTTGTGGAACGATACTTACACCATTTGGAGATGTTCCAGGATTATCGTCGTTGCTATCGGTTCTGGAAGATGGCCGTTTGATTGAGCCTTTTACCCCCTCGAATACACCCATAATTAGAGCCGTACCAGCAGCTGCAGCAATTGGTCCGGCAATTGGTCCAAGCTTAGCCGTCATATTAGCAAAAAGCTCTGCAGTGGCCATTAAAACAACTTGCTTTAACGTATCTAATGCCAATAAAAGCATATTATACTGGAAATTGGCCGTTGCAGTCTCGCTGTCGCTTATAAAACCGCCTAGAATATTACCGAATGATCCGGCAGCATCTGAAGCCATCACTTTAAATTTTTCGCTTTCGGCAGCTAATTTTTGATAGACCTCTTTTTCATTACGAAGATTCTTCTCACCAATTCTTTTAAGTTCTTCGCTTGCCTTTTTATGTATTGCAACCTTTCTATCAGCGATGCTCTGTTGTTTAGTTAATTCATCCGGAAGCTTAAAGCTTTCCATCATTTTAATCCTATAATTTAAAATTGACTGCTCAATCTCTTTCCGTTTTTTTTCCTCAAGGCCGTAAATTGACAGTTTTCGCCTTAAACTTTCAAGCTCCAGCTCTTCGAGTTTTTTTGTATGCGTAAACTTATCTATGAGACCTTCTGCATATTTTTTAGAAAGGGCTAGTTTTTCGTCGGCGATACTTTGATCGACAGCTTTTAAATGATCTTCTATTGTCTTCTTTTTTGCAGCTTTTTCCTTGGCCAACAATTCGGCCCTGATGCCCTGATTCTTTTCCTCAAGCTCCATGAGATAATGAGCACTATCTATTCGCGCCTGAACAACCTTTGCTTCAGCTTCTTTTATTGCGATATTATCCTGAAGGGTATTATCATCTTGCGCGGCTTTCATTTTTGTAAGCTCCAACTCTTCTTTGGCCAACTGCTCTTTTGTATTGAAAAGACCTCTTTCTAGTTCCTGGTATTTTTTGACAAACCCCTCACGTTCTTTGGCATCGTATTTATCTTTTTGCATCATTTTATGCCTAAGCTCCAGCATTTGTGCTTCTGCTTCTTTTTGCTCCAGGATCAATGATTTTTGTTTTTGCTGTAAGACGTATTGTTTCTCCTCAATCTCGTATTGGCGCTGCATCTTTTCGTTTACATCGTCCATAATCCCAAAATTATCACTGAGGAATTTTACGGTGTTAGCAACTACTTTTCCAATTCCAGTAAATGCATTAACAACTTTCTCGCCCACCCATTCGAAGGCATCACCAATGGTGTTCGCAACAACTTTGAGCGGAGCCATGGCAGTAGCTGTACGGTGGGCTCCTTCTTCTGAAGCTGTAGAAAAACGCTGAAATGATTTTATCAAACCTGTAATAATTAAACCTAGGGCAGTTAGCACAGCACCTACCGGATTAGTGGCTATGGCAATCAACCCTTTTTGAAAGCCTAACACACTTTGCGTTGCAGCACCAATTGGATTAGGCATTGCAGCCATAGTTTGAATAAGCGTATTGCCCTGGTTACGAAGATCGGCCATTCGTTCTTTTGTGGCATCTAATTGGTTTTTGAGGGTAGTCCATGCAGGGTCTGAAGGCTCCATGACATCAAGCTGCGCCTGTAAATCTTTGGCCGACTTACGCAACTGCTTCATGGTCATATCTTCAAGCTTTAGCTGTTTTTCCAGCTGCTCGACCTTTTTACGGTTCAATTCGATTGCTGCATTATTATCCTCAATTGATTTCTTGCTGGCCAGCCACTGAGCCGAATTCTTTTTCCCTTGAGCTTCGAGCTCTTTCATTTCCTGGCGAGTTTCGCGATTGGCCTTTTCGAGGTTGCGACTTTCGTGGACTAGGTCCTGAATGCTTTTTTGCGCTCCAGAGGAGTCGAGTGAAATAATCCATTTTATTTCGTCATCGGTAAGTTTCTTTGCCATATTATCTGCCTTTTGCCTTATTGTATTGATCTGAGAATTTTGTATTATTGCCAGCGGACATGGCCTTATGGAGTGCATTGTTTACTTGGTCTTTTACATGACTGCCCAATGCATACTTAATATCGGGATAGGTATTGTTATAAAGGATACCCCATACCTGAGCATTGTAGATACGCCAGTTTCCCTTTTTCTTCATGTCCAAGAAGCGAAGCTGCTTAAGAATAGTTGCAGTAAGCATGAAGTTAGTGCCGGCCGTAATTATTTGGGCTGTTGCTCTGTTTAAACTTGATTCGAGAGCTCCGGATCTACGTTGAATTCGTTTACCTTTTCTTATTTTTTGTTTAAGCTCTTTGCCTTCACGATACAGATTATCATAGTAAATATCCAACTGAGCTTTGTTGATCATGCCAAAGCCTTCTTGCACTTTGTCTGAAATAAAGCTTTGAATATCGGCTTCCTTTAATTTACCTGCGATAAAGTTTTGTTTTGTTACATTGCTTGAGATCATAGCTTTTTATTTCAAAGCTACAGGCGTGAAGTAGGATTGGAAAGGACAAAAGAAAAAGGCTCTCCCTTTGTGATTTACGGGAGAGCCTTTTGATAAACTATATATTAAGATGACGATACTTTGTAAGACCACGGCGGTACCAGTAATAGTCCATTGACCCAAACCAATAGCGGCGGTAATAAACAGCCCAGATAATTAGCGTTACAATTGGTGTAAAAAGTAAGCTAACCAGTGACATGACGGCCATGTGGACCGGTCCGTGCTTAAAGCTTACCATTCTGCCAATCCAAACACAGAGAGCTAAATATATAATTACTGTTATAGCTGTTATCATAATTACAAATATAGATGTTTATTACTAATCGTCAATCTCAAGACCGAATTTATCGGCCAGGGCTTTATTGATTACCTGACGACGCTGTTCTTCGTTTAATCCATCTAGGGCATCTTTCGAGCCTTTACCTCCGGTCATAGCCTGGGCATGTAGAGATCGTTGTAATTCAAAATCTGCCTGAACGTATCCTGTTTCATAAGCCTCATATTCTGCTGTACAAGGAGTTTTGAGGTTTATTATAAGTTGGTTCTTATCCTGAACAGTGAGTCTGTATCGTAACAGGGCTACGATCTGGCTGATTGAGAACTTTAAACGTCCACATGCCTCAATAACTTCAAGATCGGTCATTTCGCTGATGTTTGGTACAGCTTCGTTTGTTTTCTGAATTTCCATGTTATTTTAATTTTAAGATCATTTCTTTTAATACTGTAGCACTATGAATGTCGGCCAAAGTAGATTTTGATCCGTAATTTACAGAACTATCTTCGGAAGTGTTTATTCCTATCCATGCCCGAAGAGCAATATAGTCATCTAGCAGTCGGATCAGTTCGGTTACCATCATTCCATTTTCTTCCTGAAATGAACGAATGGTTTCTAAAGCATCTTTTGATAAATTTACACCGTTGAGCTGAATTTTATTCATGATATTGCCTCCTCTTGCGTAAAGATGTTTACCACTATTGAATTGGTATTACAGCCTCCTTGGATAATTGTTTCATTCCATACTCCAGTTTGCCTGGTAACCATACTCATGCTGATTTGATCCGGAGTGTTGCTGATTCTGTTAATTACTTTTTGAAGTTCTGCTATGACTTCTATTCTTGATATTGCGTCTGCAGTTTGCTGCTTTTGCAATGTTTGGGATTGTTTCATTGTTTACCTCCTTTCTTAGAAGAAGAATAGATATAAATTGCGGCTGCAATAAATATGATACTGATTAGTGACAAAGCTATAAACAGTACGCAGGTGTACATTTTAGCTTCGTAAATTGTGTTACACTTGGTCATGCCACCTGGCAAGGAATTATAAACGCTCATCACTCTATCCCATGAGGATTTAACTTTCTGGCTTTTAGCCTTGGTCCTAATTACTATTGGGTTCATCGTTTTTTCTTTTTATTAGTTCGTAACAGCATTTGCATTTGGAAGCAGTCGGCTAAAGATAAACCTAACCGGTTGTTTAATTGCACCATTGGAGTTCTTTGCTTCGTAAATAAGTTGCCAGATAGGATGGCCTATTTCTCCATGGTTGGATAGAATGAGCAGTTTGTCTATATCTTCTTGAGAGGCTTGAAGGGACCGGAGATTGCGCAAAAGCCCTTCGGTGTTTCGCGTGGGATTACTATTTGCCTGAAGCGTTTGGGCTTCGTGGGCGGCCTTATTTGCGGTGGATTTCGCATTCAAGCGTGGTTCTTCCGGATATGCCTGGGGCTGAACAGAAACCGGAGCTGCTTTTGTGGGAGTAGCAGGAGTACTTTTTGTTGCCGGGGCAGGTTTTGATGGCATACGGCGTGGAGCTTGTTCTGATTCCTGGTATTCGTTGCATTTGCAAATACGATACATGGTCTTTTTTGCGTGACCGGCTCCTCCAGGAGTGTAAGATATAACGCCAGCCTCTGACAATGTGTTACGGGCCGCTTTGAAAGCAGCTAGAGATATGCCACAGTTTGCTGCAGCACGTTTATCAGCATGTGGAAAAGCACTTGGCCAAGCTAAAACGTTGGCAATTTTGAGTAGATAAAAGAAAACTCTGGTCTCTGCAGGTGAGAACTGGTAGATTTCATCTAGTCGCCAGAAGCGATTGATCAGGCCAATGTAGGTGTTTGGCCGGGGGTTTTTCTGTTCCATAACTTTGAGATGTTTTGCTGTTTTTTGATGCCGCGGGATCACATCACAACTCTTCGTTGGAGCCTAAAAACAAGAACGGCTGCCAATCCCGTGTCGCAAAACATCTCAAAGTTATCTCCCGAAGGCGAAAAATTTGATGGGAAGGCAGCCGCCTATATTTAAAATATCATCTGAAGTCTGGCCATAAAAAAGGCTCGACCTTATAAAAGCGAGCTTTATCCGGTGCTCTCCGGGAAGAATAATCTCTTCGAGATGTTTTGCACTGCAAATATGTGGGAAAGTTTGCGGATGCGCAAATAAAATGAGAAATATTTTTCGCATCTGCAATATTTACGATTTTTCGCTTTACGTAAATTTTGACTATACGCGTGTTTTTTCCCTTCACATGCATGAATATTTCCTCTTCAGATATCTGTCTGATGATGTCTATATCTAGTCTAGTCTAATATATTAATATAAAGGTATAGACTTAGGTATACGTTTTCTGATACCTAGATCGCGAGAAATGATGTTATTTCTCCGGAAAATATTTATCCATAAGCTCGTTGAATCGAGGGTCGGATTTGATGTTATCTAAATCTGAATCGGATTCTATTACATCTTTTACTTGGGTTGGATTATATCTTAAACTTTTTTCAAGCCAATTCAAAGCAATATCCTTTTGATCAAGGAGCGAATATAAACAAGCTAAATTATAAGAACCTGCGCCTTCCTTTATTGCTTCTGCTTTTAGTAGAATAGATTCAATTTCTTGTTTCTGGCTGCTTATGTCGATTTTAAATTGGGGTACTGATAATATAATTCCTCCCCAGTTATTTAATATGCTTTCATTCTTGGGATTTATTTCTGCTGCTTTTTGGTATTTTTTAATGCTTTCTGCAAAAAGTATTTCGTCGTTGTTTATTTTTGCCCATTCTGAAAGCGCTGTTCCCCAATTATAGAATATATGTTCATTATTGGGATTAATCTCTGCGGCATTTTGATATTTTTTACAGCTCTCAGCAAACAGTTTTTCGTCATTCTTTATTTGTGCCAAACCTAACAAGGCATTTCCCCAGTTATTGAATATGCTCTCCTTATTGGGATTTATTTCTGCCGCTTTTTTGTGTTTTTCACAGCTCTCAGCAAACAGTTTTTCGTCATTCTTTATTTTTGCCCAATCTGAAAGCACTGCTCCCCAGTTATTGAATATAGTTTCATCCTTTGGATTTATTTCTGCCGCTTTTTGGTATTTTTTACAGCTCTCAGCAAACAGTTTTTCGTCATTCTTTATTTTTGCCCATTCTGAAAGAGCATTTCCCCAGTTATAGAATATGCTCTCCTTATTGGGATTTATTTCTGCCGCTTTTTTGTGTTTTTCACAGCTCTCAGCAAACAGTTTTTCGTCATTCTTTATTTTTGCCCAATCTGAAAGCACTGCTCCCCAGTTATTGAATATACTATAATTATCAAGAATTTTTTCTGCAGATTTTCTATAGCATTCAATAGCTAATTCATAATTATCTAACTTATGAGCAATAAATGCTTTCATATAATACAAATAACTATTCTCATTATCAATATTTATTGCTTCGTCAACTTTTTGTAATGCCAATTCATATTTTTCTTCTTTTCTATAATCATCAGCTTCAGTGGTTAATTGATTAATTTTTCTTTGTTTGTCTGCTTCTTGAATTATATTTTTTACCGCTAACAATGCTTTTTCTTCAATTTTCTGCTCATAAGATTCAGAATCTTCTTCTAATTTTTCCTTTTTTATTTTCATGTATTCATCAAGATCTAATAATCTATTTGTAAGATCTTTAATAATAGCATTGGCTTTGTTTATAGCATCTTCTTGTTTAAATACACCATAAAAGCTGAATATCAAAAAAACAATTGTTATGATTCCAGCCCAAAGACTTAATGTTGAATATTGTTGGTCAATGTATTGAAGATGAATATCAATCATTGATTTGGTATCTTTTGTAGTAGCATCTAATTCTTGCTTTAATGCATCGGAACTTCGCTTAAGTTCTTCGCGATGAGAAATGATGTAATTAATGTACAAAAGAGAATCTCTATTTGGTTTAAGGGAGTCGCTCTTTGTTGTATCCAAGCGCGACTGGGATATGGCAATTAGAGAATCTAATTTATATATTGCTTCGATTTTTTGCTCCGCTAAAGACAATGACTCCCTTTGGTTAGACAGAATCTTCTCTCTATAATCTTTTGCTTCTGAATGGTTGATACATGCTATTCCTACATAAACAACCAATGCAAAAAATATTGTTCCCAAAAACCCTGGAGACCAACGATTCTCAGGTGTTTTAACTTGCTTGTCTTCAGTTTCTTTTTTAGTATTGTTATTCATAAATAGATATTGAGAATTAGTAAGATTTAAGAGGCTAAATATAGTGATTAGTTTTTGATTTAATGGTTCTGATGGTTAATTCTATTGTTTGGCGAGTTAAAAAGATTAATTCGCAGTCGGCTCTGAAACAAGTACGGCTGCCAATCCCATTTCGCTAAACATCTCAAAAATATCTACCCAAAGACTAAATATTTGAATGGGAAGGCAGCCTCCTATATTTTAAATATTATCTCTGATACCTAGACTGTAAGAAAGCTTCTGAGAAATTAGACTTGATTGGGGCCTGCTTCCTAATCAAATATATTTTTCATTTCCGAAATAGATTCGGACGTTAAAGACTTTCTTAAGGCTCTTTCATGGGTTAGCTGTCGTTCAATTTCGAGATAACGTTCAAAATCTGTTCCGGTTTTTTCGCTCTTGTCTTTTATATCTGACAATTCTTTTTGAAGCGCAATAGTTCTCTCCATAGATTTCTCGCGTTCTACATGCTTACCAAACAGGAGTTGCTCAATGGTAGAATAAACCCAGACTTCGAATTCTGGAGAAAGCCATGCAGCAAATTTGAGGGCTAAGATACGATGCATGTATGTCCCGGATTTTTGTTTTGAGATAATTAGATCTTCTTCTCCTTCGATTTCTAATAAACCGCAAATCTGCGGTTTTAAGCAAGCTTGTATGAATGATTTTGTAGAATCTATTCTTGTAAATTGAAAAACATCGGTGTTAAATGCTTTAGCCATTTCGGTGGCATTAATCATCACTCCATTTTCTTTACTTAACGCAAATGTGATTGGACTCTCTTCAAATAAGCAGATTTTTGTTCCCATAAGTGTAAATTATTTATTATTAAATGCGTGTAAACGAAGAAAGCAGCGAGGAGGACGGGCATGTCCTATACTCACTGCTTATATTGTACACCGTTGTGTACTTTATTAAATTGCGTATGCCCACGCTGGTTTAGTTGTTGTATCATTTACTGTGAGGACAAATATATATACAAAAATTCCAGTAAAAAATTGGGGTTATTTAGACTAAATTTCTGGTTATTAAATATTTGAATATATTATTACAATCATTGAACATAACACTGGAAAGACTTTTTGAAATTAGAATATTTGGAATATTATGTTTGTATTATTTGAAAGTTAATGTTTGTTATTGTTTTTTGTGGGTGTTTTTTTGTAAAAACAAATACTGGTAGGCACTCATAGGATCCTAATTTCATGTAGTATAAACTAACGAGGTTTTGATTTTGCTTCGTAATGGACAAAATAATAGAAAAATATTATATCATTATAATAATGTTATAACAATATTATAATAATCCAAAATATTGTTGTATATTTGCATTGTGATTAAATACCAATTGAAAAGAGTTAATTGAGTTAATTAAATGAGTATGAATATATGGTAGTAATTATACGTATCAAACGTATGAAAATGTGAGATTATGGAAACAAAAATTATCAGAGTCGGGTCATCAGTAGGACTGATCGTACCAGGACATATAGCAAAAGAGTTTGCTTTAAAAATTGGGACAAAAGTAGAAATTGAATTGAAGAAAAATGAAGAAATAGTAATTAAGAAAACACGAATGCTTCGAGAAGGTTGGGATAAGGCGTTTGCTATATATGCAAGAGAAGGTGAAGACGAACTTATGATTCCTGATTTCGTAGATGCTGAAAGTGATATGTTACTATAATTAAACTCTTTTCGTTGGTAGAAAGTCACAAAGATAGATGTTAGTATAAATTTAAAATTTCAAGAATGAGAGACAAAATTTTTTGGATAGACCTCGAACCGGCAATCGGTGCTGAGATGAAAAAAACGAGACCTTGCTTAGTTATTTCACCAGATGAAATGAACAATAGCCTTAAAACAGTAATGATTGCTCCAATAACAAAGAACGAAAGAGACATACCTACAAGAGTTAAAATACTTGCGAATAAAAGCTCTAAACTAAAGGAAAATAGTTTCGTGGCACTTGACCAGATTAAAACTATTGATAAGACAAGAATTGGTGACCTAATCGGAAAAATATCACCAACTGAATCTCAAGAGATTTCTGATGTACTTGTTGAGATGTTTCAAAAGTAACAAGAGATAAGAAAGATCAACCATGCAGTCATACTAAGCTTTCTCGCTGCATAGTTGATCTTGATCTATCAATTATTACAATTTGAAGTTTTATTAAATATATAGATAATTCGATTATCTAGTATAAACTCTCATCAAGATATTTAAATGATTGAGGGGCCACAAACGAGTCCCATAATTCTTTTGGATCAAGTGGATTTTTGTATATTTTTAGTTTCCCAATTTTTATTGCATAGGCAGAAGACCTACCATCAAAGTAAGAATCGAAAAACTCTTTACTTATTCCAGAATGATTATGTGTTTTTGCCCAGATGTTATTTGGTTTATCTTTTAGTATTTCCTCAATTGTAAATTCTCCAATAAGTTTACCTTCCGGCATTGTTGAATAAACCACCACTTGCTTAACAGACTTATCCAAAAAAATAACTTTTCTATATTCAAACTTCTTTCTTCCAGAAAAAATTTCTTTAACAAACTCGGGTTTAATCGAGATTAATATCTTTTTCATATGTCAGCTTCCTTTATTATTGCAATAAATTTATCCCATCCAATTTGTGTAAATCCTCGAGGAGCACTTTCAACATCACGAACTACACCAATTTCAATTAGACGCTTCAAATTTAGCCTTTTTTTAAATGAAAAAGCATATAAAAATTGAACAACAAATGGTCTGGCTAGTGCATGCTCATCCCAAAAAGATTTTAACTCACTTTCTGTAAAGAAAGTTCTCTTGTTACAGACATTCTTAAAATCATTAAAATCTGCAAATTCTTGATAGTTCTTTTCTACTATTCCAATTGTTGTAACGACACTTGCATAATAACCGCCAGTTCTATAAAAAATGAGAATATCTCCTTTCCTTATATCTCTATTATAAGAATGAGAGATATATACCTTACTCAATGCATTTCTGTGAGTTAAACCTTCTAAAAAATCTGCAGGCTTTTCGGTATTTAATATACTGTCAGGTAAGAGATTTGTGTGATAGTCAGGTTTAATGGGGACTAGAAATACTCTGTTAGTCCTTTTTTCGTCACTAAGAAATGGAAAGCTTGATCTAGGGTTGTCGTAACTAAAATGTTTGACCATTGACCTTACATAGACCTGCTCTTCTCCTTTGTTACCCCAAAAAACAAATCCCCATTCTTTTAACATTTCTATAAGACGATTTTGTTCGTCTCTTTTATTGAAAATAGTAACATAGATCTCGCTTACTTTAAATAAATAGGCATGATCAAAAATAATTTTAAGGAATCGTTCTCCTAATCTAATTCCATTTTGAATGACTTTAAATGTACCTATCTTTAATCGTTGTTTGGGAGGGAAAATAGGGGTTATATCGGAATAATTTTCTTTCTCTGTTTCTTTTTTTAAATACAGAAAAGCAGACAGAACTCCCTCACTATAACATGCGTAGGCTTTTTCTTCGGCTTTTCTATTGAACCAATTGTCAAAACCAGGATAATCTTCTCTGAAACTATCAAAAAATGAGTCTTTTATATCAATATTTCCAAAGAATTCTTTCCGGACAGATAAAACTTTATAATCTATTGTAGACGGGTTATCCTGAATTGACTTCTCAAGAAAGTCATTTATTTTAAAGACTTTATCTTTTATGCCTAATTTCTCGGCTTTTGTGTGTAACTTTTTGTCTTCAGTAATGAGAATATCAACTCTTCCTGAATAAACTTCGTTTAAAAGCTTTGTATCATTTCTATCATTTTCGTTAACATCAATTTCTTGAGAAACCTTGGTTACTTTTTCGTCAAAAGGAGCTGTAGTTTGGAGTAATACATAACTTTGAATTTTTACCTTTAACAAGTCAACGATTTTAGAATCTTCATACTTTTCAATTTCTTGAATTGTTACTGGGTGGATACACTTTTGACACTTTAATTTATCTAACCATAAAAATAAATTACCTATATCTCGATTAAAAATCCTATTTGTTTCCCGATGAATAATGATGTTTGTGTCAAGTAGTGCTTTCATAATAGTATTAATCGCGAATCCTTCCATAACGCGCCCACGGGAACAATACCCGAGCTGGATTAACCTCCAATTTAGCTATGAAAAAACTCATTTTGTTTTTTAGTTAACAATCTTATACGAGTTGTTTTTTGGGCGAGGCTAATATGAGAATAAATGATTAATAAAACAAGCCAATTGGTAAAAAATTAAATAATTAATGAAAATCAGAATAAATATCCAATCAAATATGTTAATCAATAGTTATTATATTGTTAAATAAATATTATTAAATCTACATGAGGTATTCATAGCATAATCAAAATGAGATATAAACAAGAAAATACTAGATTTATAAAACACAGACAGTCGACCTATAATTCAATGAAGTTATTGTTCTCTATTATCAATTGTTGTATCAGTGGAACATTCCTCTTTCCCTTTTATTCGGTTAATACTAACCCCCTCTTCTTTAGTGTAAAAATGCCCACGAAGAATGATTAATCCAAGACCAATAATATTAATAGTTGTAGTAGATAAAATAGTAATCATGACAGCATCAGAAATTTCAATAGCTTTATGAATATTATTGCTATCAAAAACCACGAGTATAAATACAACAAATAAATAAACAACAATAACTCTTTTTGCCCAACGTTCGAGCCTTTTCCTAGCATTTGTATTTTCTACGATACGGTGCAACTGAATAAAATGGCGACATTTTTCTATAAGTGAACCTGACGGATCACCTGGGGAAGAATTAATGAGAAGTTCTACTTGGTCGAGAAGATTTATTTCTTTCTTGCTTGTAGGATTACAGAAAAATCTTTTTACATTGAAATATATCTTATAACCTCCATTTTTCCATGAGATATAGTCCTTTTTATCCTTGAAAAAATCTTCAAAATCAAATAGATTTCCTTGATCAATCATTATCTACTACTTTTACTAAAATAATCAGCAATTAATTTATCAGGGATAACCTGATTCCATTGAATCTCCTTTTTTGAACCATCTTCACCATATATAGTTTTACTCCATGGACCTTCCGGTAGATGAGACCACTCACTCAGAGTTTTTGCAGAATATTTATGAAATTTTTTAACAGTATCAAAAACAACTCTTAAGGCTTCTTTCTGACTTAAAAACTCTTCTTCTTTTTCTTTATTAAATGAACTGGGAGGTACTTCAGGAACAAACCTCTTATTTACACGAGGAAAAACCGGACCAAAAGGCCAAGCTTTAGGACTATCATCTTCAAAAAGTCTATTACCGTTTTCGGCTAAAAATACTCCATAGCAAATGTAGAGGATTTTCTGCATTTGAGTCTTATTAAGTAGAACGCCATACTTGTTATAGGCTATCCAATTAATAAGATCGGCATAGTCTAAACTTGTAAGTTTACTCATTGTGGGAATATTTAAATTGTTGTGATAATAAATTTGGTGCAAAGGTATAACTTAATAACAGATTTACACATAAAATGTTATATTATAAAACATATTTATACAAAAATTTATATTTGAATTGTAGATTAGTTATATATTTAAGGAATATTTCAAATCATAATTTTCAATTATAAAAGAATAAATGTACACCGAATTTCATTTTATACATATTAATTGAACTTAATTATTTGATCTTCGTGAGAACATGGCGCACCAACCGCCGTGATCATAAAAAGTTGAAGGGGAAACCGGGATGATGGTGGCGGGGAATTCGAGAAGTTTGATGGCCGGGCATGCTTCGAGAGAATCTTGTTCTTGCTGCATAGTTTCAAGGATAGTGTTTAAGGTTGCAAGGTTGTTTTCCATCATTAGGGTTTCGTTTATTATATCGTTATTTGATACTGTGAATTCGCTTGCTACAGTGATAGCGAGGTCTACTTCGGCATGCGTTACGACTTGCCCCTGAAGGTTGATATTTCCGTATTCTACAAAAAGAAGCTTCCCACTCATGGCCTTTACATTGTCTGACAGATATTTTTCGTTGATACTAAAGATATAGTTTGATATTCCTGTATTAGCCTTTTTTTCAACTTTCTGAAGTTCCGAAATAAGAGCATCGTATTCCGGTAAACGGGCATTCTTTGGTAGCTTACCAAGCTTATTGATTGCATCGGCCGATACGAATCCGGCAAAATAGGTCATTAATGAACGGACATATTGTGAATTTAGCATAGTGAGTCTATTTTAGAAATTGATAAATTTAACAACAAGGGAAGTTCTTCTTTTTTGATTCCTTTCCCCAAAGCATCTGATATTGTTTTCTTGAGTGATTTAACCTGAGCATCGAAAAAGGTAATTACGTTTTGATTACTCATTTCATCTATACTTCCGAAACCTGTTAGCGACAGCTGAAGGATTGACTCTGAAAGGCCTAGATTAATTCTTTCTGGGTTGTCGTTAACCTGTCCACTAAATAGAACGGAATATACCGGGTGATTTACGAAATAGGATGTTATCCCAGTAAACCATATATACACAGCATATCGTACAATGTATGGAACACCAGTAAAGCGTTCGTGATAGTTACTATTTACTGCATATTCATGGCTGTAATTGCCTGGATAAAGTATCGCGCAAAGATGATTTAGCAACCTGACATCTTTTGACTGGGCAAACGCGCGGCTGATATCGAATGCATCGGCAAACTGACAAGCTGAGATATTGGTCTGTGTAATAATTCCGATGTTGAAGTACAGCCCGTAAACTTTTTTTGTACAGATACGTATAAAAGGAATAGGGTTCCTAAGCATCGTAGTATTAATGACGGCTTGATCGTTTTCCTGGCGCCAGGGAAACGATATCCTTTCTGATAAGATTATGAGATTATGGTTTATATTATCGCGTAACTGAGTTTCGGTTTCAGGCTCCGGACGATTATATCTGATCCAGCTACGCATAAGTGATTTGTAGCAACTTTTCTTGTAAAAGATGCGGTATCGAAAAGCGGCAAATTGCATACGAGAATAATAGATGCATTTTGAAGGCCATAGGCGGACTAGTTTCCGTGATGGTTGATAGCCGGTGTATTTCATCAGCAAAAGCATCCGGACATCAAGTTTTGTAAGTTGCCCCTGAATATGGCAAATTAGCACTTGAATAGTATAGAGAAATTGCTCTCGTGAAAGAGATTCCCAACTGTTTGGAATCTGAAGTGTCCGATTTTTTAGTTTAACTTGGATCATGATTTAGCAGTGATAAAATTTGTTTGACTCTTTATTTTGTGATTCGCGCACGGGGCGGCGCTGTATCTGCTTTTCTCCCTGAAGGATACGATCTAGGTCTGCCCAGTAACGTTCTGCTTCGCTAAAGAACTGCGTGCTTATGCGGTCGCGGATATACGGCTCTGCTTGAGCTTTGTTACTTTTGGTTTGCTCATTATCAATATCTTTTCTGATATTTTCTGGTAAATCGGCATACGGTAGACGCAAGCATGCCTGTGCCATTACAGAATAACAGACAGCCCGGGCGATGGCATCATGATAATCGGCCCACTTTTCCTGGTCCTTAATACGTGGATTTAGTTGGTTGATAGTTGTACTCAGGATAAGCCATTTTGTGCGAGCTACAAAATAAGCATTATCAATACCAAGCCACTTCCTGAAATCAGTCTGGCTTACGGGTAAGGAAGATAATTCCTTTCTTTCGTCTGAAGCGTGCCAGTCTGGATACATAGGGCTTTCACTTCCCTCTGAGTCTCTGTTTAGGATTTTAATTAGGTAGTCCATCCAAAACCAGGTAGTATTAATGAGGGCATTTCTGAGAGCATCTTCCTGGTATTTATAGATGGTTGTTTCGTCGTCGTTTTTTTTAACCGTAACACCATCATTCGATATCCTTGCAATGAGAAAGATCAGCTGGTCATTAATGGTCATGTGAAGCATGGCGCGTTGAAGTGCATCGCGAGCTGGATCGTTGGCCTCGTCCGTGATATTGCTCAACTGGAGATATGTTTTTTCTCCAATTACTTTTTGGATTTCTACTCCGGATTTGATTAGTCCGCTTTCGATGTTGTCGTAATTAAGCGTGACATTGATTCCGGAGATTCTTTGCTTTGCTTGTTCGGCAAAGGTGTCGCGGTTGAATGGAATACTGATCATGTTATTTAGTTGTTTATGTTATTGGCCGGACGGTCGGCCGGTGTTGTTTCTTGTTGTTTTGCCGGTACATCAATTTGAAGTCCTAACTTAATTCCCTGTTCTTTTACCCGCGGGAAATTCATTCGAATTGCCCTATTAAGATCTTTCGTTACATAATGCTCTGGAATTGTAAGGGCAATAGCATAGAGCATAAAATTGTAGAAAACGTCTGATCCAGACTTGCTGATAAGTCCATCGGCTTCCACGTTGCTTATGCTTGAATTAATTCCCTTGCCGGCAAGGATTACCTGATCGGCCCGCTTATCATAAGATATAAGAGACTCCAGGTAGTCTTTAAATTTGCCTGGAAACTCTTTGAACTCCCAGCCATCTTCTCCCCACTTAGTAGTTGCCCACAACTTACCTTGGTTTTTCCCTTCGCCGGAAAGAAAGGAGGTTATTTCGGTTAGTTTATGGTTGATAAGGTCGTCCATCATGCCTTCGTAATATTCGTATGGTTCGTTTGTTACAGGGTCGATAAGTTTTACACCCTGGAACTCTGCCTGAAGGGGCATGCTAGATGAACCAACCATATTTTGCCGGCAAAGGTCTTGTAGGATTTCTTTCATTTTAAGATACCAACTACCTGGTATTACTACATGTACGTGAGCATTGAGGGCATTACGCAAATATGAATTGATATATTTGGGTGTAAGATTAGAACCTTTAATCCATTCGAACAACCCTTTGAACCACTCATTGTACGGATATAGTTCTTTGGTGAATGTTTTGCTTTTAACCCAACTGATAGCAGTTTCGTACAGGAATGGATTCTGGATCCGGAGACGGGGATATACTTCGAAGCCTCGTTTGCCTGGATTAAACCAATCTCCAACAAGAATGAACTCGCAGTCTTCATTGCGAATAGGTTGCCCGGAATGTACCTTTGATCGTAACACACCCAAACGAGCCTTTTCGCTACCTACATAGGTAAGAGCTACGACAGGGAGTGTCCCGGTGCTGTTATTCTTACCTGGAGCCGTAATACGCCGAGACCGGTTAAAATGGTATTGAGATATACATGATAGTACGTGGTAATAGTCTGTGATAATATTGATAAGATATTCCCATACGGATGGATATCCACTATCTTCCCAGCTATCCAGCCAGGCTTGTATTTCGGGATCCTTAACCGGTACTCTGGTTTTTTTCTGATTTTTGCCTTCGCCAACAATTTCTTCTTTGTAAAGATAGGGCCCTTTGCCAAACAAGAATTGAACTTGTTTGGACAATAGTTCCGGCAGGAGCTTATTGTCTGAAATGACATTGTAAACTTCTTGCGGGTACAGGTTATGCCCTTCGCCCCACATGGGTACCAGGTAATCTCCCATCTGAATGCCAGTGCTCTCGGACATGTAGTTTCGGTAGATGTTCCGGTATTCTTGATTCATGACCTCGTTTCGTTCGGAAACGCCTTGTATCTCGAAGCTTAGTACGCCTCCGGATTTGCTCTTAACGACTCCATGAGAACTTCCAAATTTGGTGATTGTCATGGGTTCATTGTTTTCTAAAGTCATGTCAATGACAATAGGTTGCTGTTTTTTATTCTTCTTCATTTGTAAACCAGTTTACTCGTTGCAGTTTGTATGTTGGAGGAAATCCTACGTATCTGATAAGCTTTTTGAAGCATTGACGAGGTTCTTCTGTGTCGAGATCTTCGTATGGCAGATAGTGATCCGGATCGGTTTCTGCTTGGTCACTACGCATAGATGCTCTGAGCCTGCAACGCTCAACTTTACGCATTCCGCCTGTAGTGCGCTTGCGCAAATTGCATGTAAGATGTAATAGGATGAAGTAAGCTCCTGGCAGCTTCTTGAGAAATCGCATGCGTTGAATTGCTTCTGTTCCCGATATTTCGTTTTCCTGATTCATGGAAGCGAAAATAGAAGGAACAACAATAAAAGGAAAGGACAAAAATCTATTTATGTAGTTTTCAAATTTACGCGTTATGAGCGGTCGGTTTATTCGATATCCTCAATTTCAAACTTAAGATGGGGTATCACCCTATTCTTAATTAAAACAATCATCATGAGGAACGATTTTTTAGTTATTTTATTTAAGTCAGCTCAATTAGTAGAAAAAATTGGGGGTTGGGATAATTTTGGTTTGTATCTTGAAACTGCTATCACATCCTTATTGTAAAAAGAGGGAGTAAACAAGCTCCCTCTTCTTTTTCAGTATTAAACAATTCTCATTTCATTAATATCAGAAATGAGAAGATTGATTGCACTGGATGCTAATGATAAGTTATCAGTGTCATTAACATTGATATTTGTACTTAACTTACCATCCGGACCTTGGTTTACGTTAAAAGAGCCAAGATAAGCCTGATCTGATTGAATTTGGCCACTGAGATTCACTATATCCCCTGATAACTCCAAACGTGCTTCACTGTTTAGCTTGACTGCATCTGAAACCGTTTCTAGGGTTAAAATTCTTTGTTCTGTTTTAATCGTTGTCATTGTAAATATTTATTATTTAATTAAATGTATTATGCTTCAAACTCGCCTCGTTTGTTATAAGCTGTATTGGTTAGATTACTGAAATACAAATAACCACCTAAAGTTGGGTAATCAGCACCAACGGCAGTTATATTACCTGTAAGAGTTGTGCTTGAATTACCTTGTACTGTAACTGTTCCAAGACTTTTATTCTTCTCACCAACAACCATTGCATCCCCAGGGGCTTTATTACCATATCGGAATGCAATGTTACATCCATTTAAAGTTAGTGGAATAGGTTGATTATTATATATTGTTATTGAATAATCTGCTTGCATTAGAGCAAATGATCCTGTTACAAATACTGAAATAGCAGATGATTGAATATCTACAATTTGCATAGCGTCAGGTATCGGAATAAAAGTGTTTATGATATCAGGATCATTAAATGTGGCTTTGGGGGTAGCCGCTAAAAAATATACGACTTCATACGTTCCTAATTCCCCACCAATTGGAACGTTTATTCCACCACCTCCTCCATTTCCCATAGTAACAGTGTCTGTCATATATTTATACCCGGATGTTCCTTGTTTACAGATAGCAACTCCAAAATACATATCTGCAAGATTATATGTGCGTCCGATGTCATTTATTGTCAATTCATAGGCGCTTTGAACCCGCAAATCCAAGGCAGTACCCATTGTGCCCAAGCTTGCATAATAAGTTGGATTAAGTCGCATAGGAACTAATGGTGGCTTTGCAGCATGTTCATAGCCGGCAAAATCGGCCAATCTAAATGGTTGAGAAGCTCCACCCCTTGGTTGTAAGTAATTCCACATTGTGACACCAGACCTTAAGGCCGAAAACATAGCAGGCATTGATGGGTAATTCGGAATATTTAACCCACAATTACCATCTTGTGCCTGCCACCAATTAGCCCCTGCGCCTCTATTAGGTGCTACTTGAGCATATCGAACTGGCTTAAATTTACTCCATTTATTAATATTTGAACTTGAACATAACGCCCCAACGTTATTTGAACCAACTCCAATTGCCTGCTTAACTATCGTCGTTGTTATTGCGGTTGCTATTGTTGGTAATGCCATATTATAGTAATTTTAGATTCAAAAATTCATAAGCAGCTAACGTGAGATCATTAATCTCTGTCAGCTTTTCAAAATCTTCTGAGGTAATTCCCTGAAAAGATATTGTTACATTTTCTTCACAATAAGGGTTAAGAACTTCACGGACTTTGGCCTCTAAATCATTTACCAGAGCAGAAAATGCTTTTTTCCCTTTTTCACTCTGATCTGATTGCAGTTCTGCAAAATTGCCCGGCTTGTGAGCTTCAATAGATTCTTTCTGAAAATCTTCGACAGCTTTAGTAATCTTGCCTAATTCAATTTTTAATCCTATCAGGTTTCTACGTGAACTGAGTGACATTCCCGATATCCGAACATTCGTCAACACTTGGTTGAGAATTAGGGCTTCGTTTCTTGTCATTGTAATTTCTTTCTTCTTTTTCATATTTCATTAGTTGTAACATTTACATCTTTCTAGTTCCATTTTTAATTGCTTAACTGCACAAATTAAATGGGGTATAATCTTTAAATAGTCAACGGACTTATACAATCCGTCGTAAAGTGAGTGTACTAGCTCTGGCATAACACATTCAAGCTCCTGGGCAATTAGTCCGTATTCAATATTATCGGATTTAAGAGGATTTAATTTCTTGGCTAATCCATTCCATTTGTAGGAAACAGGATTAAGTCTCATTAGTATTTCTAAAGAATTTGACAAACTTCTGACTTCGGTCTTTAGCCTAATATCTGAAGCTGAGTAAGCCGTAATTTCACCTGATGCACTAATGTTCCCTGTATTTGATATTGAGGCTACATTACCTCCTGAGGTACTAGCACTGTTTGTAAAAATCCAACCACGACCAGCATCTGCAGACATAGTAAAGTAGGTGGCCCAATCTCCGTTGACAGCACCGTGAGTCCCTTTATATAGTGTTCTGGCAAACATTAATCCATAATTGGGATGCGTGCTTGATTCCGCGAATAGCGATATCCCGACTCCGCCTCCAGTACTATTACTTATCCTCAATCCATTTTCTACAAATAGCTCGCTATAAAATCGTCCTGTTCCATGTACATCTAATTTATATCCGGCATCTGTAATCGAACCAATTGTTACATTACCTGAATCTCCATTTATTGCTAATTGGGAACTAAATGACAAGTTATTGTCTACCCTTCCAAGCTGAATTCCTCTGTCTCCTACTGATGCGCCATCACTTCTCAAACGTATTGCTCCTCCAAATGCATTACTTCTAATAAACCTTTCGACTTGATTGTTTTTCAAGGTTATTGTTTCTGAGTTTAAAAATCCCAGTTCTACATTTGCAAATGAAGAAGTTGTTCGATTATATATGTCTAATTTGGATGAAGCAGAATTATGACTTATTGAGATTCTGCTGGTATTGGCACCATTATATAAGTTTAACCATCCTTCTGAATTTAAATGTAATCCTCCGAAAATTCTAGATGCACCATTAACATCTAATTTATATCCGGCATCTGTAGTAGTGTTTATTAATAGATTTCCTACACTTAGGCCTCCGGATTTAATTTGCAATTGGGAAGATGTATTTAACGCATCTGCTATACCATATCCAGCCAAAGAAGTAGGTTTATTTAAGATTTTACTCCAATCATTCAAGGCAATAATAGAGCCGGCATCATTTTTAATAAATAGAGATTCGTATCCAGACTTATAGTTTATCGCTAATTGCCCGGTAGGTAAATCTATTGGTGCTTTTGCTTTTCCACCGTCTAATAAGTTGCTCCTTAAATGAAGTATTTCCATAACAAACAATCAATAAGTTCCACAATCAATTACATTGGCCCATGAAGCAGTTCCGTCTGCTGCATACGTTAATATATTACCGGCGGCTCCTCCTGCAGGAATATGTTTATTCCCAGCAGTTGTTGGGTGTACATAATTATTTGCACCTGCAGCAATGCCGTTTAATTTTAATTTGTCAGCGCTAGACATAAAACCATTTACACTAGTTGATGCTACTGCGTGAGCAGTACCTCCGGCTCCAACGTGTGAAGAAGGGGCAGCATCCGTGATGCCATATTCGGATAGCTTGGTAGGATTACTTCCTTCTGTTATATGCCCTTTTGAATCAACTGTTACGGATTTATATGTTCCTGGTGTTATAGTAGATTCTGGATGAACATAGTTGTTTGCTCCGCTTTGAATGCCATCTAGTTTATTTTTATCTGTACTGGACATTAGTCCTGCATTGGTTGAAGAAACAACTCTTTTAAGCTCTGTAATTATTGCTTCAAGACCATTTACCAATGAAATTTCGTTTGCAACGTTACGCCAATGGGTTCCATCGTACCTTAGTATATCTCCTGCGGCTAAAACTTTGCTTGGGGTTGTTGAATTATTTTTATTTCCAATGGCTGTATCTGCACATTCATAAAGAGCACCGGCTCCACCTCCTGATCCTCCTCCACTGGAGCCATCTCCTGCTCCATAAGCTGAGACTTCTCCTAAAGAATATATATCGTAATTAACTCTTACTCTAAAAGGATCTGCTTCGGTACCCGATCCTTCAATAGTAAATGCGTTCTCGTATTTTAAGAGTCTTTCATGCAATAATTTTCCTTGGGCTGCAGATAAGGGCTTAGTTGGAGACGTACTTGCAAGATTATTCTGGGTGTCGACTTTGACTCCGTTTGCATCAACAGTCAAACTATCATTAGAGTTTTTGACAGATAATTTTACTGATTTAGTTCCATTTCCTGCAGTAGTTGTGGTTTGTTGTAAACCATTCCCAGCTAATGCGGCAAACATATCTATTAATGTAATAGCGCTGTCTGGAATCGCATTAAGAAAATTCTGTAATTCTGTCCATTTGTTGATAACAATGTCAGCGTCATTTGTTCCTGTAAGAAATGTTTTAAGTGTTGTAGCCACTTCAAGAACATTACGATATCCAACATCGGCAAGCATTGCTCCTCCAGCTAATGTATTAACCAGATTTTCGACAAAGGTTCTTCCTTTGAATTCAATAATTGCTCCGGAGGAATCCTTTAAAAAGATAGTTGGATCGGAGGATATATCATTGATCGCAATTTGTCCACTCAACAGATTTGCTGGAGCTTTTGCAAGAGTTCCTCCTGCCACACTTGGGCTAGATGATCTTAAATGCTGTATTTTCTGTATTTCAGCCATATTTTCGTTTTTAGTATGTTCCACAATTAATATTCATTACAAGGCCATATAATTCTTTGCCTTTATTCGCACTTAATGCCTTGTTAATAGATGATGAAGTAAAACTATCTTCAATATAATCTTCAATTCCAATAAAGTAATTTACCGGAACTAAATCATAGTCCTCTATTCCTTCTTTAAATTCGTATTTGGTATAAGTAGTATCTGTAGAATTGGTCCGTAAGGTAACTGACAAACCTACATATCGCAATGCCTTAGGCACCCGCAATTTATATTCTTCAGGAGATTCTATTATTTTTCCATTTGAATCCGTAAGTCCACGCCTGAAGTAATCATACAGGCGTGCCACCCATTCACCTTTTATTTTATGTAATACACTACCTTCAGGTGCATCAAAAACGCTATCTGCAACATCTGAGAGTTCCCATAATGTTGATGCTGCTCCACTTCCGGATCCAAAACCTTTTCCATAAGCCGAAACTTCTTTTTGGGAGAAAACAGACTCCGAAATTCTTAATGCATTGGCATCCGGGTCCCATGTCAGTTCTGCAGCTCCAATTTTTATCCCTTTTTGAAAGTCTATTTGTTCTGACGCTGTATCTTGGGTATCTTTACGTAGATAATTCTTTTCAGCTTCATTTGAGCTTCCATCAATTCTTTTTTGTATTTCCTTTAATGTCCTTAAAGAGGTAAATGCATTGAAATCTGATGGTAATGTTGGATCATTTTCTTGAATCAAATTCACTAATGATCCTCCAGAACCAGGAGTACCATTAGCTCCAGGAATGCTATTTAAAGTCTCCTCTTTAATTTTATTTTTGATTGCATCGAATGAAGCAACAGTTGCTTTGTCTCCGTTAGGATCAAAAGCCGGAATAATCACCCCCTCGTGAAGTGGTACTCTTGGAAACTCAGCAAGACGAGGGGGTATAGTAAAATTTGCAGAATCGGGTACCGAAATAGAAATGTTGGAGGGCAATGTTCCTTCATCTCTAATTAAATTTAAGTAGGGATTGATATCCGCAAATCTATAGGTAAAAGTGTAGCTAGATGGTAAATCTGAAGACCTATAGGCAACCTCACTCTCTTTTAAAGATATTTTGTGTATGGCACTATCTTGATAAATGAACTTTGAACGGCTTGGAAAAAAATCAAGCAGCCAACGTCGTTCATATTTATTTAAATGGCCTGTATTTTTTGTGTAAAGCCTCTCGGTGTCCACTTGGAATTCTTCCATTATATCATCAATCACAGAGCAGTTATGGGTATGTTCTCCATTAAAATCTGTAACGCCAAATGCTCTAAATGTATCTATGCCTCCAAGACTATTTTCGAATAGAATCCATTGTTCATCATTAGAATATTGCTCAGACACAATATATCTTTGTGTATAACTGATCTGCTCAGCTCCATTGTATGCCGCAATTTCATAATACATTGGCCTTTCTCCAGAAAAAAGTCCTGAAACAACTGCATATTGCATATTGAATGTGTAAGCTAGACCAGCAACACAATTTTGCAGCGTAATGGTTTTGTTTGTCTTGTCATTAAAATAGGCTTTAATCTTTATATCACATGCGATAACAGCATAATACGTAAGCCATTCTGGAGTGTAGTAGGTTATTTTCTTTAGTTTTGGCTGCCAAGTCAAGAAATTGCCTTTTAGCCAATTTAAAGGAGTATCTGCCAGATTCGAGACTCCTGTTCGGATTGCCTTAAATGAGAATTCCTGACCATCAATATTAGCAATAAAGGTCCTGATGATAGTTGGTTGAACATAGGATGTACTGTATTGTAAAATGAAATTTAGAGCATTAATTACAACATCCTTAATATCAATTTCAGCAATATTGTTACTTGGATGATATGTCTCGTTTACAAGCATTTCTGAATCTACAGAAAGAGTAAAATTAATAGGAGTAGATGTTGATATCTTAAATGGTTTAAGATTTCCACTCAATGATAATTCGTCCGGTTTACTTACAATTGTTACCATGCCATTACTTTCGATTGATGTACGAATGTAGCTGGGTTATGGTATGACATAAAGGACAAAAAAAGCCTCATAATTATAATGAGGCCTGTTACTTTTACCGACTGTAGGTTCCTGACGACATCGGCATGTTGTCTAAGACATTACCCTCTGGAAGGAGTTTTTTGTACTCTCCATAAATCAGATATGTAAATGCAGAAAATATTTGTGTACTGTACATTGCCTGTTCTTCATATGGGAGTTCTCGTTCACTGCTTTTGTCAAGGACTATCCTTCCCTCTGTTCTTTTTAATGGAGAATGATTAATACTACTTATAAGTTCTTCACATTCATTATTACAGATTTCTATTTCATCATGTATATTGTCTGGCTTTCCGAACATGATATTTAGTAATTTATAGTGTGTCCCGTAATAAATAGTTCCTTGTCCTAATGACATGAGAATTACCCTCCATCCTTTTGCTACAAGGGCATTTCTTAACATCACAGCGTCTGTATCGTTTACATCAGTCATCAACGGAAAGTACTTTCGATATGCTGGATCATTTTGGTTTGCTGCACGGTCATAATGCAAAATGATTTCTTTTCTGGAATGATGTTTAAAAAAGGTATCAATTTTATGTGCGAGCTCTTCATGTTGTTCTGGATGAATTACCCACATATTTTTAATCATTTTCATTTTTCTATTTCTCTTTCCAGGGATGGCTTTCTTTTGTCCGAACACTATACTCATGAATGGCCCTGGATCGAATCCAGCATATAAAGGTTGGTTCCGATCGCAGTGCTTAAGACTTAAACTATTGGTTTCAGTCTTTTCTCCGGCTATTGCTATTTTATCAAAATTGGTATAATCGTAGCTATCATCAAAGATATGTTCTTTGCCAAACTTACCAACAAAACGAGTTTTTACTTTGCTTTTTATTACTGAAAAGATTGAAGTGTTTAGCTTGTCTTCATCTTTTATTGATTTTATCTGATTCAAGATATAGTCAATACCTAAAATTTTGATATTTGAAAAAGAAGAAGCACGGAGGTAAAACGTTTCACCTGTTCTAAGCTCTCTTATTCTTGAGGTCCACCGATCAACAAAAAGCCGTAATCTCTTAATCTCTTTTTCATTGTACGCCTTTTCTGCAAGAGCCAATTCTACTAGTCTTAAATCCAATTCGTAAGCCATTTCTTGAATACAATGCATCAAATCAACATCCATATTGCTTTCGTACTTTGTCCACCAATCTTCGTCTGTTTCAAAGTTTGGAGTTGAAGAGAATCCCGAAATTCCCATGAAATAAGGACTATGTCCGAACTTCGAACGATCGGCACGTAAAGCAGGAATAATTCTCTCCGTAAACTTTTGTTCTGAAATTCGAATCAGCTCATCAGCAAATAAATGTGCGGCATTCTTACCAAGCATTGATTCAGGCCTATCACACGAAACAAACTGGATAACAGTTCCATTACAAAATGAAAGCGTTTGTTTCCAATCATCAATATATGTAGCACATTGTTTAAAATGTGCAGGAGGTCTTTTCCCTGCTTCAAAGTATATACCACGTTCGTAATTCTCCATGAAATATTCCATAAGCCCTGGCAAAATATTGTCGAAAATACTTTTAAAAGTAGATGCGCCAAGCACCAATACTGCTCCGGGCATATCATTTTGAACCCGATCCACTCTTGATGCCATCATGTGAGTTGTCTTTCCGGATCCACGTCCAACTTCTGCAAATAGGAATGTTGGATCGGCTAATTTCATCAGAATCTGAACTACAGACAGATATTCTTCTTTAAATAAGTCCAAATCTGTTTTATTGCCCATATTCAGCGTCCTCAATATTTAGTTCTCTTTCTACTTCACCTATTAGTCGTTGTTTTTCTGTTTCGGGGATATCACGACCTTTGATTATATCAATTGCCTTTTTATATGCACCCAGAAGGCCTTGTTTTTTAATACCCATACGTGTAATTTCTAAGTCTGGCGATACAAGCTGTTGTTTGAACTTTTTTAAATCAGGATTAATCGCCGATTCGGAAGCTGCAATTCTATATTTCCGTGATTCCTGCATACAAAATCTAGCCTCTTTGAAATTATGAGCAATCAGATTTATATCTCTGAGTTTCATCATTTCATCAGCAAAATAGAGATTCCAGGCTTCGGCCGTAACTGTACAATCGGTATTCAGATAGTTTATAGCATCATAAACTCTTTGTCTGCAAGTACTCATTGAAAGTCCTGGATACTCCTTCTGTAGCTTTCTAGCACAATCGTTTATAGATGAATTCTTCTTATGCAGATTTGCTGCATAGTTGATTTGCAGTATATACTCTGCAAGCTTTGCTGGGATTCCACATGATTCAGCATTTCGGGTTTGGAGGAATCGTTCGACAATATCAACAGGAAGTTTTTGTAAATCTGGAAGCATTATAATCCGAATTTATCGTTTAAGGCATCATTTATTTTATTTATATACATTCTTTTTTCCATCTGTTCGTTGGCAATTAATGAGTGCTCTTTGGTTGCCTGATCAAATAGATTCTTATCCATGCTGTATCTTGCAGTACTTTTTCCTGTAAAATAGGCTTTGTATACTTCAGTACCCGGAGTAGTAATATCAATTTTAAATTGATCAGGGTTCTTTGGATTTAGCATACAAATAATAGATTCAATTGAAAATCCTAACACTCCAAACCCTTTAATCTGAGCTAAATATTCCTCTGAGTATTTCATTTTTCGTATTCTTTAAGTTGGGAAATACTTAATTTTATTCCATTTCTAGTTATTGATATGGGCTTCTGCATTTGACGCATAAATCTTATATAACGTCGAATTGTTAGATCACAAAAAGCAGGCGACAGTTCTTGCCCGTAGCACAATCGATCAACCTGTTCTGCTGCTATAATACTAGTCCCTGATCCAATAAATAAATCTTGTATAATATCTCCTGGATTACTGCAATCTATCATTGCATCGGCAACCATTTTAACAGGTTTTGGAGTAGGATGTCCTTCCATTTCTTTTCTTTCCGCTCCTTGTGTTGAATTAAATCCATTATAATCCCAAACATTTGTTCTATACCGACCCGTTTGGCCTAACCCAAAGTTATTGATATGCTTTTCCTTTCCATTCTTAAAGACATAGATTAGTTTATGACCGGGTAAGTATCCATGCTTATCTATTTCATCTAGTAATGCATCAACATGAGATTCGTCAGGAGTGCTCTCATTTTGAAATACGAATATAAGTTCGTGCTTGGATCGGTAAAAAGAGCCCATCCCACCGTTGGTTTTATTCCACACAATTAGATTTTTAAGCTCTGTGAAAAGCTGACCGGCTGTTGTTATTTCGAGTATATGTTTCCAATCCATACATACAAAGTGGATGGATCCTTTTTTACTATAGCGAATCTGATTACTGAAAATATCTTCTAAGAATTTGATAAATTGAAAACGGGACATCTCTCCGGAAGCCATAGCAAATTCTTTATGTTTAATTTTCCCCATTGAGCTAATGTCTTTAACTCGAACATTGTAAGGAGGATCAGTAAATATCATTGTTGCTAGTTTCCCTGCCATGAGCCGCCCAACGGCATCTACATTAGTACTATCTGCACAGTATAGTCTATGCCCATTTAACTCATACAAATCATTCAACTGAGTAATTGGATTTTCAGGTGGAAGTTCGTCAAACTCATCTTCTATAGTTTCTCGTTGTTCCGCCACTGCAGTTATCATTTCTGCAGGCATTAACTCCTCTGGTTTGAAATCAGGAATATCATTAAGGATGTCCTGGTAATCTATATCTGCAAAGTATTCATTTAACATCTCAATATCCCATTCTCCTGCATGTGTATTTGCGAGAAGATTATATCGCTTAACTTCGTTCTCAGTTAAAAGTCTATTAGGCACTCTAACATCAATCTCCTCAGACGAGCGACCCGCCAATATTAAAGCTTCGATACGACGATGCCCAGATATCAGCTGGTCATTTTTATTAATGACTAAGATGTCAACTAAATTAAACTCATCAAGGCTACTTATCAGCTGCTTCTGTTTTTTTTCATTTACTTTCCGAGGATTAAAATCCAAAGGAATTAGATCACTCACTACTCTCTTTTCCGTAGTCCAATATAGTTTATCCATACTTAATTAGTTTTCTACAAAGAAAGTGGTAGCGTATATCAAGATAAAGGACGAATTACATCCATACTCAAACAGAATAAATCTAACAAAAAAACCATTGATGAACTTTACTTACATTTTCCAACTACAAACGACTGTATTTCAGCCTCATGATCATATTTCCCGTCTTTTCGAACATTTGCATTACAAACGATTCCCTGAGCGGTACGGGCATGTACGACACATCTTTCCGGTTGTGTTTTGTCTAAATTTTGCTATCTATCTGATTTTATGAAAGTTAATAGTCTAAAAAATAACACATATACCAAATCTAGGTTATTTTCATATTTATCGGAGTAAAATCGGAATGAAAAGAAAAAATCCACGGCTGTTGCCATGGATTTAATTTTATTCTGTGATTATTTCTGTGATTATTTCTTTCCTAATATTCGCTCTCGTTAAATTTTGCGTCCAAGATTGTAGTTCTTCATCACTTTTATATTTCTTGCTTCTTATATTGCTTTCAATTCGTCTAATGTTCTGTAAGACGTTGGCCGATTCCTTAATGAAAGATTCAGGGTTATTTTTTTTAAGTAATAATAATTCTGTCTTTTGTTCATTATAAATTTTGTCTCGTTTTGTAAATGGATGTAAGTATTTGAATGTTTGGTATTCGTTATAGTGTACTAAATCTTCATGCGCTTGTTTGTTACGAATATCACATTCAACCATTTCAAGCGAAAGCTCTGTATTATCTTCAATTAACGCATCAATCTCCTGCATGCGATGGTAAGTCTTTACACGATCATCATACAGGAGAATGCAAGTTTGAATATCACGGTTTGAATTGTTATCCCAATTTATTTGGGGGAATTCTTCGTATTTACTTTTTTTTTATCCGATTCCTTCTTTTTTACTTGATCAGATTGAACTGTGTCAACATTATCACTTTCATTTTTGAAAATCATGTAATGTTTACTTGAGGTCGCTGTTTTAATAAAATCGTCCTTTTTTAATCCTACAGATGTTTTGATTATTGAAACGGCATCAATACTATTCATTGGCCAACCAGTATGTTCACAAAATAATGCTTTTGCTTCGTCAATTGAAGCGATTGTGTACGGGTCATACGAGTCTTTTGATTCAGCTAATTCATTTGGACTGTATTCTACTCTAAACTTTTCGATTGATTGAGGGGATACCTTATCAAGGAGAAGCATAATCATTTGTCCATCAAGGCGAGCCCTGTTAAATTGGTTTACTTTTTCAAGGTCTCTATTTAATTGATGTGATGGGAAATAACGTTTAAACAGGTTATAATCCGCATCAAAATGAGATTCTGATTTAAGCCGTATTACATGATTGTTTTTTTCTAAGAACTTCATATATGTGGAATTTAAAAAGGCACAGCTTTTTAATTCTGTGCCTTGGTTATTTACTTAATGATTTATCCGGCTACAGCCTCTGTTGGAGTATCTCCACTATAGAACCAGAAAGGCTCCGGACATTCGCCGCCTTTCATCTGAATGGTAGCTCCTTGCCAATTATCCTGGGCCCCTAAAGACTGGTAGGTTAACCGGAGACCACTGGAACATGGACTGCCGCCAATAAATCGTTCTCCGGTCTGGCAGTTTTCCCATACACAGATAACATCTTCACCATTGATTTCGTACAAGTATGCCAACGTTTCTTTGGTTATACCTTCTACGCTCGCATTGATGTTGAGCTGACCTTGTGGTGCAACTTCGCCAACACTGGCTGCAAGTGGCTTGATGCTATTTTGCTGGCAATCTAGGTAATGCCATTTTTTACCTTCTAGCAATGGTACATTTGCTAGTGTAGCATTTGCAGCTACTGGGAAATTATCAATGTCAACATCCCTCATTAATGCAAGGTGGATACGGTACTTGATTGAAAGCACCTTGCTTGATTTGGGATTCATAGGTTGATTTACTAACATATTGGTATGAATTGATTTGGATTATTAAAAGCACCGGGTAATATCCCGGTGCTGTGAGGATATAACAGAGAAAGTTTACGCGGTTGCGTATGCCTTCCGTTCAAGTTCCAAGAAGTTACCGGTTGGACGTGTTTTCTTTACAGTTTCTCCGTCGATTGTTTCGGTGTAGTCTTCCAGTTCTGCATATAGTTTGATGTAATCGCCTACATTGGCAGGGCTCCATGCTGATGTTATTTTTGCAAACTTACCTGATTTTGCAATCGTGGTCTTATTTTCTCCTGCATCACCACATACTATTTTATAAACGGTCTCAATTGAGGCGTTTTCAATATCCGTAATCGCCGTAGTCTCAGTGTTTGCTGCTGTTTCAAAAGTATTGTTTATACGGCCGTTTATTTTAGCAGCATTTGCTTCGAGTACAGTAACAGGATAGTTTGTAAAAATATATTGGTTTTCACGTCCCGAAGATGTAAGGAGAGCCAATGTCTTGTACTGGATACCTGCCATTAACAACCCAGCCCCCTCTTTCCATCTAGAGCGAACTGTGATATCTTCGAAATCTTGTTCGAAGTCAAACATGTGCATTTCATTTGGCTTATCTTCGTAAAGCTCAATATTTCCAGGAGATGTGATCCACATTTTACAATTCCACATTGGCATGTTTGGAATCCAAACGATTGTTTCTGGAGAAACGTCCTGAAGGCCTTCTTTAACGCCAGTAAAATCGTTATCCTTTCCATACTTTTCGCGGAACCAACGGGTATACCACTTTTTGTGTTTTGCATTAATATGCAACTTAAGGCCTTCCATGGATGGAAGAATCTCTTCAACACTATCCCACAATGTTTCTGCATATTCTCCAATGGTAGTTTCGTCGTATAGGCGCATGTCCTTAAATGGGAGAACCTTGAGTTCTTCTTCAACTCGTTCAATAGCGCGAAGAGCTCCGTCTGCACCTAACATAGCAGGGTTTGCCACAACATCTTGCTGTGGAGTACGTACTCCAACAACGCGACGACGATTCTGTTCATTGATAAGAATTTCACCAAAATGAGCCATAATCCATTCGATAAATGTCCACTTGATTGGGCTTGATCCTTCGCGGTTCATGTATCCGATGTACTGCTTTTCAAGCTTAATCATATCAGTAAACTTAAACTTGAACATCAAGTCAATTACATGATAGATTTCAGCAGTGAATGTGGCCGAACCTTTGAAGATTCTACCGGAACGATGTCCTTGAGAAAGTTCGCCAAAATAAGCACCTGGAGAAGTTGCTTTGTTTTGAATGCCGCTTACAAGGGGAAAAATATTTGTAACTGTTGGTAAGCTGCGCAAATAGGCAATTACCATGTCTGTCCGACGAGTAACAAATTCGCCCAGTTTCCCGGTAACTTCAGAATAATCGATGGTTGGTTCACCAGATGCCATTTGCTTGAAATTCAAACTGGAAAGCTGATTTGTTTCATGCAAATACTTTGCTCGATCACGGAAGCTGCTTGCAAATTGTTTGAAGGCAGAGCGGAAAGCTTCTTTCTGATCTGAATTCAAGTCGGCTACTTCGACTTCCTTACGGGTAACAGTTAGGTCTGTCCACCAATTTCCACGTGCAAAAAGTTTATCTTCGATGCCAAACAAATGTGTTGGCGTGTGAGCTGTACGTCCCATAACCATTGCCATGGCACGTGCTGACATTTCGGGAGATGCGCCAACAACTGCAATAGGTGTGCCATCTTCAGGTTTGTTTGCTAGCTGCTGAATAGTTTTTTGTTGTTTTTTTGCTGTTTTTGTCAGCGCTGTAACAGCTTGTTTCTGTGTAGTAGGTTTTGCATCATCACCTTCCAGAACTTCTTCATCGTCTTCGTTAGTTTTTGACGCTGCGATGATGTCGATAATTTCCTGTTGCATTTCCTGGGAAAGCTCCGGATCTTCTACGTCTTCGTCTGCAGCACGATCTTCTTCAAAAGTTACTCCGTGCACTTCTTTGTAATCAGATAAAAATGACTTCCAATCATCTGAAGTCATATCCTTTGATTTGATTTTGGACGTGAGGTTGAGTTTTTTGAGTATCTGTTCTACTCTTACTTGCCATTTTTTCATACGGTTGAATTTTAATTGAATGAATAAATTGTTTTTCTGTTGTCGTTGATTTTCTGGACTTCAGCTACTGCCTGCTCAAGATTCATAATTTTATCAACGAGGTTGTATTTTACTGCATCTCGGGCATAAAAAACTTTGCCTTCGATAATTCCTTCGATACTTAAATCAAGATTTGGTCTGTTTGATTTGATAATATTTTGGAAATGAATTGCAAATGGAGTTAATTGCTCTTCAATAAGTCTTTTTGTGTCGCCTTCAATGGCTTCTCTTGACTCAAGATTTTTGTATTTACTTTCAGGAGGATAAACCTCAATAGTTTTGATACCATACTTTTCGTCAGCTTTTGAATAGTCCATAAACCTTGCCATAACTCCTATGCTACCTATTTCGCACATTGGATTTATAGCTCCAATAACGTCACAAAATGAAACGGCATAACATGCTCCTGAATTCGCCGAACCTTCAATAAGTCCAACACATGCTTTTGTTCTGTTACGCATTGCATCTTCTAGCTGAAATATAGAGGAGGTTGATCCCCCAGGGGAGTCTGTAAGGAGGATTGTTCCGATTATTTTATCTGATTTATCTGCCAAACGAATTAGATTTGCCAAGTCATCCACTCCTGTACGCCACCAACTCCCATACTTGGTCATAAATCCTGAAAGAGGAATTATTGCAATAGTGTCATTCGGATATTCATCGTATGGATTATAAGATAGATTTTCCGGTTGGTCTGAATACATCAATGTACCCCGGTTACTATATATTTGTTTGGGGGAATCTGGAAGATTTACAGGCTGACCATTTAGTATTTTCTCGGTAATTAATGAAAGAGCCGCATAACTTTTACTATGTAGCATAAGTGGGCTGAGAAGTTCCTGAAGGTATAGTTCTAACATTGCGCGTTGAATTTTACACAATGTTAGAACTATATGTATGGGTAAGAAAGGACTTATTATTTTAACCTAACACTTGGAATACTATTTGAAAAAGTAAGTGAAGCTGTAATTTGATTGTGTGAGTATTCAAGTTGTGCCGGAAAATCTTTATGCCCAAAATAAAAAACACCCGAATCCGTATATAATTTCAATACGTATCCATGAATGATATCTTTTAGATAATTGGCTTCAGGATCATATCTCACTGTTAATTTTACTGAGGCAGTCATTAATGGTCCAGCATCAGTCTTTTTGTATTCAGATTGATAAGTTGGTTTGTTTTCTGTTTTTATTGGAGTAAAAGTTGCTCCATCAGAAAATTGAAAAATATCGTACCCTTGACTAATAATTTTGGCCGCAGATATGAAATCTATCCGATTACATATTACTCTATTCATATTTGATTGATATTGAATGTTTTACTATTTGATATTTAAAATACGCAAAAACAGTGGACAAACATGTTATAAATAAGCTATTTAGGTGGTTGAAAGAAATGTTCTTTTTACTATTTATTAACATCATGTAAACGTTTTTTTACACGCTTGCGATAATTCTTCTTTTTTAGCCCTCCAATAGAAATTGATTGAAGATTGTATTTATCTGCAAAAAGTTCAATGGAAGCCTGATACTCGTATCCTTTCAATCTGCAATCCATGATAAATTCGTTTAGGTGGGCAGTAAATAGTCTTTGTACCTTTTTTTGCAACTCTAATTGACCGCGCCGGCTGATGTAATTATGTGTTCTGGCATTCTTTCCAACCTTTTGATAAGGGATAACGATTTCAAGATTACAATCATCGTCCTCAGGGGCATTACGAGGGCGGATAATACGAACATCGTGTAATGTAGCAAGAAGGTCTGAATCGTCCGGAAAACGAACCGGTTCGCCATCGTATATTGATATTAAATACTCTTTAAGGTATTCTTTAATTTTTATTCTAGATGTAACGCACATAATTCTATTGTTTTTTCAGTTGTTATTAATTGATTTTTTATTCTTACAGCCTGTCCTCTAGTTGATTGATATTGTTTAGAAAGTCTTGCATGTAAAAGCAGCAATCATTACAGCCTTTTTCAGGAGGATTGTCTTTATTTACTGTTGGAGCCGGACACAGGCTTACCTTATCGTGCAATCTTGCTGGGCATACCATTCGATGAGCAGTAATAGCCATTTCTCTCCATTGCTTGGCAGTTTCATTAACTGCATCAACAGCGTACTCTGTATTGATAGTACTTACTCCTCTAGTGGAGAATTCGTTTATTGCGATTATTCGTCTTGCTTTATTTATAATTCCTGTTTTAATTAAAATTTATATTCAATTTTTACCTTCAACCTAATTTAACTTCGTAACAATCTTTATTTCAAATATATAAGATTCAAAAAAAGGTTGAAAGCACATAAATTTTCACGCGAGTTGAAAGTGGCTGAATGCGGTTGAAAGTAACAATAAATAAAAATCACTTTCATGTTTTGTATAATACTAATAAATAGACAGTTACATTAATTAAACTCATGAAAGCATCCATTATTATCCAATTCATGAAAGCACATGAAAGCACATGAAAGCAAACAAAAAAACAATTGCCTTCATGAGTTATACCATTGATAAACAGTGATATAACAACTACAAAATTGCCTCATGAAAGCATGAAGGTGGATTACTTTTTTATGACAATTTATTAAATGAACTATATATAATTATATAGTAATATACTGTTGTTTATATAAATACTTCACAATTTCAAAACATCAACTGCATATTTAGTATTCATGGCACTTACTTCTTTAGTAGAAAATTGATTTATTGTGATTATTCGTCTTACTTCATTCATATTTATTGTTTTTGAAAATAAATTTTAGTGCACACTACTTACTACATTAAAACAACGAAAATTCATCACATAACAATCTGGTATGCAGATGTTTGTAGTTTTAAAAACATGTAGTAACCTTTTTTTGTAGTAAGATGTAGTAAGCTGTAGTAACTTACCTTTCGCTATATTAGTTACTACAAATTTACATATATATATCACTGATATGCAACACATTACATGACTCATTTTTATTTGTAGTAATGTAGTAAGTTGATTTCCAATTTTTTTCATCTTCTATTATATTATTAAACTAATATATAATTATATAGTAATATTATTTTAAGAATAAGAATTAGAATAGTTTTTTCACTGAATAGTAATATGCAGGCTTTCCATTTTCCCCTCGTTTTGCTTTTTTATAGAATCCCAATGCTTTTAGAGCAACCCCAATTGTTATTTCAGAAACATTCATTGAATTATTTACTTTTCGAGCTCTACGAAGATCTTTTAGAATATCTATGGGACGTTGCCAAATGCCATCAGCTTCACTCTTTGGAACTTCATAATTTTCATTAATCACAGTATAGCTGGTTGTTTGAATAATATAGCGAGCATTATAGATCAAGAAGTCTTCATAGTTCTCTTCGTCAAATATGTAATTATATCCTTTCTGGTTAATAAGCATTAGAGCTTCAGCCCATATTTGGTCTACATCAATTACCTTCGAGTAGGATTTGTCTATTGAATCCAGTTCGATAATTGCAAAACGACGGTACCCCATTTCTGGAGTAATAAATCCCCCTGATTCTGGAGTTTTATTTGATGTAAATGCTGCACTGGCTATTCTACTAACATTTCTTTGAAATGTGTCACCAGGTCTATAAATATCAAAGACCTGAGAGGATTGCAACATCTTAAATTGCTCCGCATTAGCTTTTGTTATACCAACTAGTTCATCGAAGTTAATAATCAATCTTCTAGTATATTCTAATTCAATATCGAATTTTTTGTCGTCTTTCTGTGAAACTCGATAATAGTCTGTTAATTCTTCAGGTACAAGAAATTTAATCAACGAAGTTTTTCCAGACCCTTCTATATTGTTGACAAAACCCAAAGCCACATCATTTTGTCTGATGCCTAATGCACAAGCGGCTGTTGCTACGATCCATTTTTTAATAAGATATTTCATGCGATCTTGATAGCTCTGATCATCTTTATCCCCAAAACTTCTTGCCCGAAGGAAAGTGCAAAGTTTATCAATATGAGAAACTCCCGCATACGAACCTTTTACCCGAGAAAAATATTCATGTATAGGATTAAATACTTTTACATGTTCTTGATTTAGCGAAGTAATTAAGGTTTTAAGTAAACTCTGAGATGCATTGATTCCTTCTTCAATCATTGCTAAATAAACATCACAAAATTCTACACCATACTTGTATTCTCTTTTCAATGACTTTATTTCACCCTTTTGAGGATCGAATATATTTATTCTAATCTCAAAGTTTTCTTTTAGAAATTCTTTTACCTGAGTAACCTTGTCTACTTTTCCTATAGCAGGGATTTCTGTTGCTTTAAATCTTTTTGCCATAAGTCTGTATCGGATTTTCTACCCTTTTAGAGGGGCCTATCATAACCACAAAATTGCACATCTCTTTAAGCCTGGAAACAATAAATTCACCATACTTTTTCTCCAGTTCTTCATAATTGAAGTTTGTTGTTGCGAATGTTCTGGATCCAGAATCATACCTTGCAGCAAACAGATCAACCATTGGTGTTAGGACATTTCCAAAGTCCTTAATTTCGTCTGATTCCCTACCCATATCATCTATATATAAGGGTTGATATCTATTTTTGGAACTTACACCCTCTTTTTTGATTTGAGCAACAAGGTCCTTTGTATGTATTGAAATAATTGCTCTCTTGCATAATCTGTTATAAGTATTTACGAATGATTCCATTATTACCGATTTTCCACAGCCAACTGGTCCTGCGAGAATGATTCCGGCATTCACATTGAGTTTACATGCTTTATTTCCAGTTAAGTAAAGATAAAGCTGCTTTAATATCTCACGATTATAATCGTCGACTATGAAGTCTTTATACAGCCCCCGCTTTCTTAATACTCCGGAGGCATTGCTTACAAATAGTTTCCAAAAATCTTCTTTGAGAAGATCAGGGCACTTATATTCGGCATTTTTATTATGCTTCAGAATGTTCTCTTCTTGCATTTGCATTAATGCAAATTCTACTGCTGATCGCGTTAACCCTCCCATGATGATTTGAATTGAGTTGATGTTACTTGTTCTTTAGGTTCTTCTTTCATTTCCGGACGTGGATAAATAGACCGGTACATTTTAAAAATTGAATATCGTATGCTCTCAATTGCTTTCTGAGGATCACAATTAGAATCAGACTGCAGCTCTTCAAGAGCTATCTGTTCAACATACGGACTTAGTACTATTCCATGCTGCGCACGAAGATAATTTTTCCAAAAATCCCAGGTATTCGCAAAATCTTCTCCAGTAAATTCGGATTGGACTTTAAGGGGCTTGGGGGTAATAAAAACATCTATCTCGTTTAGTTGTGACTTCAGCTTATTCCAGTTTCTTAGAAACTTACTTAGCTTATTAATCGTACCAGGTGCTTGAACAGCGATGAAAGCTTCGAGCTCCTGGTCTGATGTTTGAATCGTTTCACAAATTTGTTCCCAATGTTGCTTCATAATTACTTTTTCTATTTAAAAATCCAAAGTCAAGGATAAACTATAGTTAATAAATTATTAGCATGCTCCACAGGAGGCATTATTAAAAATATGGAAGAAATTTTAACCAGATTTTTTGAATTACTTAACTATAGAAGATAAGTATAACTAATTGAAATCTAATTAAGATAGAGACTTTTCGAGGTCTCTATCTTAATGATTCAAAACTATTAACAACAGACTCAGTAAATGATTCTATGTTTGTACCTTTCTTTAAGTGTACAAAAACACATCCGGGACGACTACTTAGCACAGTACAATCAGTCATTTTCTCAACAGCATCAGCCATTCGAGCAGATTGAGAAGAAGTAAATCCATTCATTACAATTTTAACTGTCCCATTTCCTTTTTTGAATTCGAGATTTTTCTTGATCATAATATCTTATTTTTTGATTGCTTACTTTTTATTTAAAAAATTATTTAATTCATCTACTGATATATGTCCGGATGGTGTTGCCTTAATGGTTCCGTCTATAACCAGTTTTTTTACTGTTCCATGTGAGAGGTGTAGATATTTAGATACTTGGTTTATACTTAGTAATTTATTCTCTTTGGGCTTATTTGCCTCAAAGCATTTTTCTACTGCTTTGTTTATAAACTGCTCTATCGTTTCACGGTCTGTTACAATTATTGGATTATTCATCTGCTTGTAAATTATCAGTTAAACATTCGTATCTTCTACTACTTCTTAGCGATCGAACCCTCCTTGCTTGAAAACTATCTCCATGTATTATTTGAATAGAGAAAATGCAAACTAGTAATAAAGCACTTAAGTGCCTCTTAATTGCAATTAGAGCATAAGGAATGGAGAACCGTCTGCAGAAGTAGAAAACGGTAAGTTCTCGATCGTTATTAATTCCTATCTTTTGTTTTATCACTTGAATGTGATTGTCAACTGTTTTGACAGAGATATCTAAAAGATTTGCAACTTCCTTCTGTTGCAAGCCCGTGGCCGTTAATTCAAGAATTTGAAATTGGCGATCTGTGAGTTTTGCCTGGAGATTCATTGCTTAATCGAATTAGTAATATCCCAAGGATCAGGAATACTGTATTTTTTGAAAACCTTCTCAACGTTTGTTATAACTGAAATACGTGGATCAGTAAATCCTTGATTTAGTTTTTTTGAAAAATCGAATCTACTTCTAATTCGCAATTCATCGCATAACTCTTTTTGAATTTTAGGAATGTCTCCTAAGGGAATTCGCATGTAGGCTCTTTTAAAAGAATAGTGCTTTTTCCCTATTTCTTTTTTCTTCATTTTTGTATAACTTTGTTGTGAAATAAATTGAATGCGTTGCAAATATGAAGCATTTATTTGTTATTTGCAAGCATATACTACAGTATTTTCTGTAAAGTTTGAAATATATACTTCTATGTCGAAGAATAAACGATTTTCTCAGGTGTTATCCGAGCACGGTGTATCACGATCTGAATATGCGAGACGAATTGGAGTTACTGTATCTGCAGTAGGATCGTGGTGCAGAGAGGGAAAGCCTCTTGGATTTGATCCGATTGAACGTTTATTAATAGAGTTTCCAGATGTTGATGCAAGGTGGTTAATTACTGGCATTGAAAGCAACCATTTAGTTGTTTCAAATAAAAGTAATCAGTCTACAGAAGTGAAAGAGAATTATAGTCCATTAGTTGACTATCTGAGGGATGATATTTCCAGACTAAATGAAGAAGTAAGGAAATTAACTTCGGAGAATGGTGCTCTAAAAAGAGAAATTGAATTAATAAAGGGTAAACAATAATATTATTCAAAAGAAATATCTAAAAATTCATTTGTTTTACTAACGAGTTTAATATTTCAGATTAAGTAATTGGATATAAGCCTATTAAGAAGGTATTCCAACGGTCCTCGTGAGACAACAGAAAGGAAAAAAGGTTTGGAATGAAAATTTCAAACCTTTTTCTTTTATAATAAATACTTCATAAATGACGAGCTGCAGACATTATGGAAGCTCATAAATAATAAAATATCCAATTCATCTGCCAATTAAGTTTTAATCTCATGTTAAGAAAATCGTATTTCTTTAACACGTTCACATTCTCATGTTAACAAAAGCCGTTTTTATTAACATGAGAAAAATATGATGTTAAGTAAATCGTATTGAATAAATTTGAATTTCTTCCTTATTCTTAAACACTTTTCCTTATATGTTTAACCGATTTGTAAACGAAGATTAATTTCTTTTCATACGAGATCGTATTCGTTGGACCAGTAAGTATTCGGTGTAGTACGTGTGCTAAAATAGTATTATTCTATTTATAGCT
>VSSQ01000079.1_pt1 | contig 65079 bp, 49 predicted proteins | sample 4763081 | NCBI WGS metagenome assembly VSSQ01 (sample SAMN12137344, study PRJNA551015) | bioreactor metagenome | isolation source: SDC9 anaerobic chlorinated ethene degrading culture | place: USA: Knoxville, Tennesee | collected 2015-01-01
GCTGATGATACTTGGACCGCAGGGTCCTGGGAAAGTAAGTCGTTGCCAGGTAAGTCGCAAAGAGACCATCAATTGAGATGGTCTCTTTTGCATTGGTTCAAATATAGTTTTAGCTTTTTTCCTTGCGGAAAAAACAAGGTGTGTAAGAAGCTTTGGGGTCGGTCCCACCCGTACGCCGGCGCCACATAGCGGGTTTATGTGGCCGTGTGGCTTGGCCGAAATGATGTACTACATCATTTCGTATCCCGAACAGGTCAGTTAAGACCTCCAGGGCTGATACGTAAAGACATAGTATGTCTTTACGCGGCACGATAGTCTCCAGTGGAGACTATCGCCGAAGCCGATGCTTTAAACGAATGCTAACCGGCTGAGGATTCGCGCTGTGGGAAAAGAAATACTGAACGCGCCGCCTACCTGGGAAATATTAATTCATCAATTTGCGAATTTCTTCTTCCGAAAGTCCTGTAGCCTTCGCGACCTTATCCATCTCTATCCCTAACCCCAGCAGATTTCTGGCTACTTCCAGTTTTGTTTCTTCTCTGCCCTTTTCCAGTCCTTCTTCTCTGCCCTTTTCCAGTCCTTCTTCTCTGCCTTTTTTCAATCCTTTTTCCATACCTTCCATAATCAGCTTTTCTGCGATAGTCATCATAACTTCACCTCTTTCCAGTGAAACTTCCTTGGCGATCTCGTAAATTCTTTCCAGTTCCAAGTCCTGTCGGGTACTTAAGATATATCTGATCAGGGTCTCAAAGAATTGCATCCCCTTTTCCTGATCTTCCACCCGCTCAAAGCTAATCAATAATTCATGCAGTATGTTATGGAATGCTTCCGTATCCTTGATAAAGATGTCCCGCATGGTCCTCAATATAATCAGGAGCAGCATATTGCCGACCATTTCTTGATCAGTGTATGTGGAAAGGTCGTAGAGGATGTATTCGTACTCCGGAATATATTGAGTTACAGCGTTGGGCAGCTGTTCATAATTGTCGATTATCCCGGATAGTTTCAGGGAACTATTCCACTTTTCCTGACCGTGGTACACCACCATCGGAATGATGAGTGGTAGTTTATCTGTTTTGGATTCCTTTAGTTTGCTTTCCCATATCCTGACCATATATTTCAGCAACTGCAGGGCTATTCCTTGGGACGGATAGCTTTTATGCTCAAACAGAAAATAGAGGTATCCCTCATTCTTATGGATCTTCACTTGAAACAGTAGGTCGGAGAAGCTTTCCTGCAGCTCCTGATCGATATAGCTGTCTTTTTGCGGCAGGATAGTTTCCAGGTCAACTAGTGCCAGGATCTCCTGTGGAAGATAATTCTTCAGAAAGCTCCTGGCCATGCCGACATCACCAAAGGTTTCTTTAAAAAATTTATCGTGAGGATTGTGAATAAGGCTCATGTTCTTCCTCTTCTTACTTGATATTAATATATCATAATTTAGGGGTATAGAGTAATTAATACATAGTCTTTAGTGTATTTACCTTTTATTACCTTGAAAAGATTATATCAAACATATGTTCTAAATACAATGCCTTGAGAATAGTTATGGAACTGCTCCTACGTCTATTTCAAAGTGATTAAATCGTCTACAACTATTCAGAGTACAAATGTTATACTGTATTTAAGGTTCATTTATATAAGTAATAGGGACACTTAAAGAATAGTTTAGTGAGGGATTGAGTCAGATATGGAGATCAAAACGGTAGCTATTATCGGTTTAGGTGCTATGGGAATATTGTATGGAAGTCATCTGGCCAAGAGAATACCCCAGCCTGACTTAAGAATTATTGCCGATCAGCAGAGAATAGACAGATATCTAAAGGATGCAATTTTCTGTAATGGCCAGCGGTGTGAGTTCCATTATGTGACGCCGGAGGAAAAGACCTCACCGGCTGATCTTATTCTATTTACGGTAAAATACAGTGGCTTGGAAGATGCTATCCGGGCCGTCAAGAATCAAGTAGGGGAAAATACGCTTATTTTGTCGGCTTTGAATGGGATTACCAGTGAAGCTATGATTGGTGAAGTATATGGCCACGACAAAGTCTTATATTCTGTTGCCCAGGGAATGGATGCGGTTAAAGAGGGGAATAGATTGACTTATGCCCATATGGGTTTCCTTTGCTTTGGCGACCGGGAGGCTGGAAGCAGCTCAGCTAAGGTTAAAAGGGTGGCAGACTTTTTTACAAAAATGGAATTCCCTTATCTTGTCGATACTGACATGCCAAAGCGTCTGTGGGGTAAATTGATGCTGAATGTGGGTGTCAACCAAGCCGTGGCTGTCTATGGCAGCGATTACGGTGTTATCCAAAAAGAAGGAACGGCCAGAGATACGATGATTGCGGCGATGAGAGAGGTGATTGCCTTAGCCGAGAAAGAGGGCATTGATTTAACCGAAGCTGATCTGGATTATTGGCTGGGGGTCCTCAGCCGATTAAGCCCGGAAGGAAAACCTTCGATGCGTCAGGATGTTGAAGCCGGACGTTATAGCGAAGTGGAGCTTTTTGCCGGTACAGTCATAGATCTGGGGAAAAAGTATGGGATAGCTACACCGGTAAACCAGAGCCTTTACGATCAAATAAAGGCCACGGAGGCCGGCTATTAAGGAATTTTTTATAGGCATGAGCGGCGAACAACCCCTTAAAGTTTATCGCCGTTTTGCCTGTTTTTTTTATTTTTTGGTGTAATAAACAACGATATTTTCTTACTAAGTAGGTAGAAGCAAGGGAAAGGCGGTGTCTGGGTGATGCTACGATGAGAAACCTAACAGAAATGTATATGGAGCTTAGTGCGCCGATTTTCAGCTATCTCTTGCGTCTTTCCGGTGATTATGATCTGGCGGAGGAGCTAACTCAAGAAACCTTCTTGGGTGCGTTACAGGCACTGCCGAAATTTCGTGAAGAAGCTTCAGTAAAAACGTGGTTGTATGCTATTGCACGTAATACCTACCTTAGCAAGATTAATAAAAGTCATCCTAAGGGCATCGTCTTTACTTCCTTCGATGAGGAATTTTTGGATGGAGGAGAGAGGTCTGCTGATCCAGCGGAGCAGCTTCTGCAAAAAGAGCAAAGCCTGACTATGCAAAGAGCCATCTACTGCTTGCCGGAAACCTACCGGACAGTGATCATTCTCAGGGAGTTTGAAGAATTGAGCTATGGTGAGATCGCAAAGATATTGGGGAAGACGGAAAACTGGGTTCGGGTAACCTTCTTTAGAGCGAAACAGAAGCTTAGGGAGGCCTATGCAGACCTGGAAAGGGGGAAGGAAAGTGAAGATTGATTATTGCAGGCTCACCGAGGATCTTATGCCCCTATATGATGACGAACTCGTATCGAAAGAAACGAAGGATTTTATCGAATGGCATTTGGAGCAGTGTCCTGAATGCAGGAAAAAATACCGGGATAAGGATAGTCAAATACCGGATATTCGGAAAGAAATAATCTACCCTGAACTATTGAACATTGAAGAGGAAGATAAATTTCGCTCGGCGAAAACATTTCTTCTTAAAGTTAGAAAACGCATGTTTACCGCAGGAATCGTTGTTCTGATCATAATGCTCATTGCCAGTGCAGGCAGCTTTTTCTATGGTAAGAGTTTTTACAATGAAGTGCCGGTTAAAGTGAATTCAGCGGAGGACTTTGCCAATAGCCTTGTGCCGGGGTGGCAGAGGGCTCAACAGTCAGGGCAAATTGTGGATATCAATATAACCAAGCCTATCCCTGACACAGAGGCCGTAGTGACTTTTGAAAAGGTGTGGTATACTCCGTCTTATACCTATGTGCTCTATACGGTCACGGAACCGAACAAAAACTACTTGATGGCGTCTCAGAGGGTGATTGATATACCCCCAGAAGACTATATGAGAGACAATTCTACTATGGAACCTTTAGGCAAAAGGTGGGGAGGCATCTCTCCGCAAGGGTATCATCAGATCATGGTGTTTATGGGATATCATACTCCAGTTCCGGCACAGGAGCTTACTTTAACAGTTTCCAACTGGATAATCCCTGAAGGTTCCATGAAACCCGAACCCGTTGACACCATTAAGGGTGAAATTTCTGTTAACCTTCCTCTCCGGGATGAATTCCTGAAGGAGTCCTCGGAAAGGGTAACCCTTGATAAAAGCTATGAGTGGGAGGGGAGAAGCCTTCGCTTAACAGGCCTGGAGGTAAAGTCCTCGCAAACACTGCTCTATGGTGAAGCAAAGCTGCAGGAGGGGGAAACCTTAAGTCATCTTGAAGGCTTTATAAGATCCGGCGGGCAATCGGCAGGACTTAGCTATGAATCCATTGTTCCCGGTGATGCCCCGAATTCCTTCAAGTTTACCTTCTCTGCGCAACCCTTGAACCAGTGGCCAGGTAAAGTATCCTTGGATATCAGGGCTATCCAGTTCAAAACCTCCGAGGTGTTGAATTTCCCTGTGGATTGGTCATTTTATGTAAGCAAAGAAGGCCAAATCGATGTTACTGAGGAGCAGGTCCCGGCAGTAGCCTTCTATGACGGTATGGTTAGATTATCGAGTATCGATCCAACCAGTTGGCTGGAACTGGAGATTGTGGAGCCTTCCCAAAACCCCCTGAACAAGCAGCCCTATATTATAATGTCCCCGGACCCGCCCTTTGTCGAACGCTTTAACAACTATACCACAGGACTGAAAATCACCAATGAGCATGGAGAAGTGCTTGAGGTTGGAAGTAGGGGAAGTTTTCGTGATGGAGGCAGAATGGGTGTAGGTTTCGAAATGGACAGTGAAGATGAATTGTGGAAGACCAGCAAGAAAATCACCATAACCATCAATAAACCTGAGGCACACTTAGTTGTCAATCAGGAAATAGAATTAAACTGAAACTGCTTGGCTTAAACTAAAAAGAAAAGACAGGGCCTGCGCCTACGTTTGACTAAACGTTTGGTGGCAGGCCCTCCTGCCCTGAATGGTAAAACATTAGAATCAATATAAATAAATACTATTTTCATCATTAAGAAAATGAATCTCAGTAAATATAGTAGTTATCTGTGAATCATGATAGAATCGTGATGGATGACACAATGACTTTTAATGCCAAGTTTATAAAGCATGAGGTAAAGTCTATGATAGAAAATGCTAACTTTGCGAAAACATTGTTGAGTAAAGAGGAAGAGAGTTGCATCCTGCAATTTGGAACTATCATGCGTTATCACCGCGGCCAGGTCATTTTTTCTGAAAGTGATACGGCTGATCGTATCTACTATATCAAGGAAGGCTATGTAAGAATCTTCCGGGTAACTCCCTATGGCAAAAAGGTTACGGTAGGAAGCATAAGATCCCCCGGACAATTGATGGGGCTTGCAGAAACGCTGTACAGAGGGGATCGGACCTGTTTTGCAAGTGCCATTAATGAGGTTACACTAGTGGTAGTACGGAATCCTCAATTTATGGATTTACTTGTGAAATATCCGGCAATTGCCATTAAGGCTTCAATCACTCTGGCGATTCGAATGCGGGAGGCGGAACAGATTATCGAAGAAATAGCCTGCTTCCAGGTATCCGGGAGACTGGCGATGTTTTTAGTAAAAATGGCGAAACGCATGGGAGTAGAAACTCCCAGAGGTACGAAAATAAACTTTCGTTTAACTCACGAAGAGATTGCTTATATGATAGGTACCACCAGGCAGAATGTGACTTCCCTGCTTAATGTCTTTAAGGAAGAGAATAGTATTGCTATTGAGGATAAGGAATTATATATATTGGATTTTGATAAGCTGAATAATTGGATAGTTTAAAGAGGAGAGGGGATGCCTCCGGTCAGTCTGTGGCAGGGACTGAATCGGGAGGCATCTTTTTTTATGGGGAAATGTCATTTTTGCGACATAAAAGGTGTTGGATAAATGACACAAATGATGTCATTTATCAAGCATGCATTTTTTTATAGTTATGATAAATTTTTTCTATAGCCTAATAAAGTGAAAGGGGGAACTGGAACAAGCAGCGGGCTGTAATCAAGTGAATTTAGAAAGGAGTTTTATGTTGGTAAATATTCTCGAATTTCTAAATTTTCTAAAAGATCCTCACTCCCAGAAAATTCAGCAGCACAAGCAAAGGTATCAGGAACTGGATGAACTGTTGAAAGTTGCGGTAGATATCAAAGATGCAGCGGCTTATAAGTCTGTTGAGGCGGAAATGAGGGAAGTATTTTTCGAGTATCTGACAGCTTTAGGAATCGACTCCCTTTATAAGTTTTCACCTCACCTTGTCCTGGCATGCTTAATTAGTCTGAAATTCAAAACCATCACTATTCCTCTTTTGGACTGGTCAATAAACACGGTATTCGCTTATCTGAGTATGTACTTTTTATTTCATTTAGTATTAAAACCGTTGCTCAAGCTGATCATGGGAAGACATGCTAAAGCAGCACGGGAATGTTTTCAGGTAATCACCGAAAAATAAAAAACAGGAGGCGTCTATTATGCATTTTCCATTAGCCGGCGTTGATGCAAATCCCATTTTCTTAGTCCTTTGGGGTGTTTTTATCGGATATGTCTTTACATCTGTTGGAGCAGCCGGAGGTATCCTGGCTGGTGTAGGTCATATGAGTATTTTCGGACTTAAAAATGCCAATATGGTAAAACCCATGAACCAGATTTTAACCCTTGTCACCCCTATTGTAGGTACCCCCCTCTATTTCAGAGAGCGCAGGGTTGTTATTCCCACCGCAATCGTTTTGGGCTTAGGCGGAATCATCGGTGCCTTGATAGGTTCCACGCTCTCTCATTCTTTATTAAAGGATATGGCTACCTTTAAACCCTTTTTTGGTATAGTGACCTTGGGTATTTCCTTCCGAATCGCCTATGAATGTACCAACAAATTTATCAATAGCCAAAAGAAAGTAAAGCAGGCTAATGATAATTTTGCTAAAAAGGTTAAAGAACTGAGTGAACAAGGAAAATTAAGCGAGATCAAGGAAATCGGCGTTAAATTCCAAAAAACCGGTATCAAGAACAGCTTTACTTTTTCTGGCGAAGAATTCACGTATAATGCCATAGTTGTCTTTATTGCAGGGTTACTAGTTGCTATTCTGTCTGCTTCCTTGGGAGTAGGCGGCGGATTTTTACTTGTTCCTTTTATGACCAGCATCCTGGGATTCCCAATGTATATTGTGGCCGGAACTTCAACTCTATCCATACTGGTATCTTCATCAACCAGTATCCTGAATTACCTTTCCATGGGCAGTTCCTTGGACCTTACCTTTTTGGCCTTCGAATTGGCTGGTGTTGCCATCGGAACAGTTGTAGCGGCCAGACTATCCAAGTATATCAATGCCCGCTATATGAAAATGTTCCTAGGAGTTCTTTTATTCTATATTGGCCTAAAATATTTCTTGCCGGTGTTTGGCATTAACATCTAAGAGATAGTTAGTCTAATTATTTGTGATAGTGGTTTTTAGCGTATTGAGGCGTACGTCAATCACTGACCATCAATGGGGATTCGAGGAGGCCTGTAGTAATGATATTAGAGAATTCTCCAAAGACATCGTGGAATAGGACTTCAAAGCACCCTAAAGTTCATCATACGGCTTATGTTCATCCAACGGCTGTGTTGATCGGTGATGTCAGAGTTTGTGAGAATGTAATGATTTGCCCCAATGTAGTGCTGCGGGCAGATGAGGGATTGACTATTATCATTGGTGCAGGAGTCAATATACAAGACGGAGTGATCATGCACTGTCTGAAGGGTGGCTCCATTGAGATTGGCCAGGACTGCAGCATAGCTCATTGCGCCCTGGTACATGGGCCGGCCGTTATCGGCAGGGAAACGTTTGTGGGTTTTAGAGCGATAGTTCACAATGCCACACTTGGTAAAAATTCATTTATATCCCATGGCGCCATGGTCCTGAATGTAGAGTTGCCCGATGATAGTTCGGTTCCTGTGGGCAAGATTATTCAATCTGAAGCAGAGGTCAGGGAACTGCCGGCGATCGTTGTGCAGGAAATCAGTTTTAAGCATGATGTTCAGCAGATTAACAGAGAACTTGGCAGAGGATACAGAGAAAGAAAGTGATGAGAAGTTCGAGGCGGGGCTGGCCCTGGAATCTGTTGCAAAGCTATGTCCCGCTTATATCCGAATTATAAATTTTCACTCAGGTTACTTTTTTAGATTACTTTTTTGAAGAAAGAAAGGTAAAGAGTATGAATACAGCGGTATTAAAACTTGAGAAACATCTCCCCTTGATTGATACTCTTAGAACGTATAAGAAGGAGTATATCAAGAAGGATATAACTGCCGCCTTGACGGTGGCGGTGATTGCTGTTCCTCAATCGATGGCGTATGCACTGATTGCAGGGGTCAACCCGGTTTATGGTCTTTATACGGCAATTGTGTCAACCATTTTCTGCTCGCTCTTTTCCAGCTCCAATCACTTGATCGGAGGACCGACCAATGCGATTGCCCTCCTGGTCGCCAGCGGTATGAAAAATTATATGGCATTGGAAAACGCTTATGAAATACTCTTTCTCTTGACTTTTTTGGTTGGTGCCATGCAATTGCTTTTTGGAGTATTAAGACTTGGCAAATTAATCAATTTTGTCTCCCATTCGGTGATTGTTGGTTTTACTGCCGGTGCGGCCGTACTGATCGGATTAGGTCAATTGAATTCATTTCTGGGCATTTCCATCCCCAATTCTTCGGAAATGTCGACCCTTAATAAATTAGTCTATATCGCAACTCATTTGGGAACGGTTAATTATTACGCCCTTGGGTTAGGCTTGCTCTCTATCTTTGTCATTATGATTTGTAAAAGGATAAACAAAAATCTGCCCGGCGCCTTACTGGGAGTCTGTCTCTCCTCGGCTCTGGTAGCCATGTTTTCCTTGGAGCAATTTGGGGTAAAGCTCACCGGAACGATTCCATCCCAGCTGCCGCCTTTTAAAATGATCCACTTTGATTTGGGAATGGCCGGCGAATTACTGAGCGGTGCTTTCGCAATTGCCATTATTGCTTTGGTAGAGGCTATTTCAATTTCCAAGGCGATTGCCTCCCAATCCAGACAAAAAATTGATGCCAATCAGGAGATTATCGGGCAAGGAATCACCAACGTGGTCGCCCCCTTCTTCCAATGTTTTCCGGGAACCGGCTCCTTCAGCCGTTCCGCTATCAATTTCCAAAGCGGCGCCGCCACACGTATAGCAGGTATTCTTTCAGGGGTTTTTGTGGCCATTGTGCTTCTTTTCCTGGGCTCCTATGCCAAATACATTCCCATGGCCAGTTTAGCCGGCGTCATTTTAAACATTGCCTATAATATGGTGAATAGAGCTGAGATTAAAAGGATATTTAAGTTAAATAAAGCAGACGCCTTGGTCATGGGCACCACAGCCATTGCGGCAGTGCTCTTGCCCCACTTGGATACGGCAGTTTATTTAGGGATTGCCGTCTCAATTATGATCTATCTTAGAGAAGGCAGCAAAGTTCATATCAAGATCCTTACTCCTGCTCAGGGAAAAGAGAATGCCTTCCTGGAAAAAGAGATCCAATCGGTTGAAGAGAAAGCAGATACACTCATCGTGCATATTCAAGGCAATCTTTACTTTGGTTGTGCCGATGAACTGGAAAAGAAGTTGGATCTGCTCGTTGGCAAAGCCGGTATTGTGATCATTCGTATGAAAAGAGTGAATAGTATCGATGTGACCTCCCTGGATACCCTCAAGCTGTTTGTCCAGAAGATCAAAGAAACAGGAGGAAAAGTCATCATATCCGGTGTGAGTTCAAATGTAGATAAATTGCTGACCGAATCAAAGCTTGCCCAGCAGATAGGCGAGGAGAATATTTTTATTTCTCAGGAAGATTTATTCGCATCATCTAACCAGGCCTTGAACAGAGCAAAGTATTTTCTGGATTACGATATCAGCAAAGTTAAAGAAATGTTCAGCAATAGCACCCTTGTATTCAATGATCAATTTGATTCATCAAGACAAGCGGTTTCGCAGAACACGAATTAGGAAGGAGACACACATGCGAAAACTTTACTTTATACCTGAACGATGTAACGGATGCTTGGCTTGTGAGCAGGTTTGCCGCCAAAAGCAATCCCAAACCCAAAGCCTGTTTAACGCTAAAGCTGAGACACCTTTAGCAAAGCCCCACATCAGAGTATCAGGCTCAGATGGCCGTTATTCAATATCTGTTTGCCAGAACTGTGTTCACGCTGCCTGTGTGGAAGCGTGTATGGCCGGTGCCCTGAGTTATTCTGATGCCGGGCATGTGAGCCATGATGCAAAGCAATGTGTGAGCTGCTATATGTGTGTCATGGTGTGCCCTTTTGCGGCCATCGCTCCTCAGCTGACCACCGGTAAAGCCGGAAAATGCCAATTATGTCTGGATGAAGAACAACCCCCTTGTATGATAGCTTGTTCGCGGAAGGCCCTCTTTTTTGGTACTGCCGCAGAGTATGAAAAAGAGATTGAAGGTGATCGGCTATGCATTATGTAATTATTGGCAACAGCGCCGCGGGAGTTTTTGCAGCGGAGGCGATCCGGGGGCTTGACTCATCGGGAAAAATAACCATGATCTCCGAAGAGAACAACCGGCCTTACTCACGCTGCCTGACTTCCTATTATATTGGTGAAGAAATCGATCAAGACCGCATTTATATTCGTGATGCCAATTTCTATGCGGCAACAGGCATTGACTTTATACCGCAAAAGGTTGAACAGGTCAATGATACTGAGAAGAGCGTCACCTTGCAATCAGGGGAAATCGTCGGCTATGATAAGCTCTTGATTGCCACCGGTGCTTCTCCCTACTCCTTACCGGTTGAGGGACTTGATTTGGAAGGGGTATGCGAGCTTCGTACTCTGGAAGATGCCCGCAGGATCATGGATTTTGCTCCCCATGTCAAGGAAGCGGTGGTCATGGGAGCCGGGCTGGTGGGATTGAAGGGAGCCCATGCCCTTCATGAACTGGGCATAAAGGTTTCCATCATCGTTAACTCCCGGATCATGTCCCGCTCGGTGGACCCTCATACCGGTCAGATCATTACCGAGTTATTGGAGCAGGATGGGTATGAAGTCATCTATAACACTAAATTAAGCAAGATTTTGGGCCAAGACAAGGTAGAAGGAGTATGTCTTAGCTCCGGAAAAGAAATTCCTTGTCAACTGGTGCTCATGGCCGCTGGAGTCAGCCCCAATGTCGATCTGGTAAAAAACACCGGTATCGAGGTTAATAAAGGGATTATCGTCGACAAGCATATGCAAACGACAGTTCCCCATATCTATGCGGCAGGGGATGTTGCCGAAGCGTATCACGCGGTTTGGGATGAAAAAAGGGTTATTTCCATCTGGCCTGTGGCGACAGCACAAGGAACTGTGGCCGGGAGCAATATGGCCGGAGTGGAGAGAATTTACGAAGGCTCTGTCGGCTCTAACTCAGCTGTATTTTGCGGCGTTGGCGTCGTTTCGGCGGGAATTCCCTATTTGCCCACCGGAGAAGGGAAAGAGCTGAGCACTTATGATAAAGTAACCAAACGTTACCGCAAGTTTATTGTCAAGGATGACATTTTGGTGGGGATGATCATGGTGGGCGATATTGACGGCGCCGGTATTCTGACCGCCATGATCAAACAAAAAACCAAAGTAAGCCTGGATACTTTAAACTATTGGCTCAATCATCCGGTCCGGTTTCAGGGATATTGCACAGCAGAAGCAAAAGGGGGAATTGTCTGTGGCATTTGTTAGAGTCCAGGGACTGCATCGAAATAGAACCGTTATACCGGACAGTGACATGGTTAAAACCTCAATTTGCTGCCTTTGTAACGGTGGGTGCGGGCTGAAAGTTCATATAGGCCCTGAGGGAACGATAAAAGCTATTTATGGCGATCCGGATAATCCCTATAATAAAGGCAAAATATGCCCCAAACCCATCGAGATCATTGAAAACCTGCGGGGACCGGAACGGGTTCAGTATCCGATGAAGAAAGTCAATGGTGAATTTGTGCGGATCAGCTGGGAGGAAGCCATCGATACCATCGCCAAGAAGTATAAGGAGTTCTCCGACAACTTCGGCACAGGTTCTGTGATCGGCATTACTTCTAAAATTGGCGGCTCCTTCAGCAAGTTCGCCCTGAAGATCTTTGGCGAAATAGCTGGTTTTGCCAACTATGGCACCGGACCCATTTGTTTCAGCTCAGAGGAAAAAGTCAGAAAAGAAATGTTCGGCAAGGCTGCAGCTTCAGCACCCCTTCATGATGTCATTTACTCGAAGCTTGTCTTAAACGTTGGCAATAACTGTGCGCAAACGAAAGCGGGACAATTTCATTGGCTGCAGGAAGGCCAAAAGCATGGCGCCAAAATCATCACCATCGATACCCGTTATACGGAAACCGCTCAGCTCAGCGATCAATTTATTCAAGTCAACCCAGGCACCGATGCTGCTTTAGGTATGGCCCTTCTGCATCTGGTTATTAAGCATAAGCACTATGACGAAGCATTTGTCCGCGATCAAGTGAATGGCTTTGCGGAACTGGCTCAAGCGGTAGAAGATTTTACAGCAGAGAAGGCGGCGGCGATCACCGGGGTACCCCAAAAGGTCATTGAGGAGCTGGCCTATGAGCTGGGCACCAAAAAACCGGCCATCATGTGGCCGGGACGGGGCATCGTCATGGTCAATAATGGGGAGCAGGCCTTGATGGCCTTTGAATCCTTATTTGCCATTCTCGGCAATGTGGGCAAACCGGGTGCGGGAGTGGTTTCCCATATTAATGGGTATGGGCAGCCTGCTGATTTGATCAAACCGGAACATGTCGTCAAACCCAGCTTCAAACTTCCGGCTGACAAGGTCATCGAGGGGATGGAGACCGGTCAGATCAAAATGATCTATATTGCGGGCAACCCTTGTGCTAACTGGCCGGAAAGCGCCCGTATGAAAAAGGCCTTAGGGAAGCTTGATTTTGTTGTATCCCATACCTTAACCCTTGATGACTCCGCCTGTTTAGCCCATATCGTCATCCCGGCAACCCATTGGCTGGAAGAAGCGGGTATGCAGCCGGGAATTCACAGAGTCATGCAATGGCGGGATAAAGCCGTGGAGCCTTATGGGGAATCAAAACCGGCCGCCGAAGTCTTCAAATTAATGGCGGAAAAAATGGGCCTCCCCACAGAGTATTTTACCGACACGCCTGAGGAGGCCTGGGATATGGAGCGGCGGCATATTGCCGGTATCAGCGCCATTACCGTTGCCAAAATGCAGGAAAAGGCCGGTGGCGTCCATTATCCTTATCCTGAGGGCGGAGAAGAAAGCCACAGGTTGTATAGCAAGGGCTTCAATACGCCCTCCAAGAAGGTTGAATTATTAAGAGGGAAAGGGAGTGTACTTCACTACAAAGATCCCTTGCAATCTCCGGGAAATGAAGGGTTAAGCATTGAAGACTATCCTTATTTCATCAGCTCCGTTAAGGTAGCGGCCCATTATCATACCCAATGTCAATACAGCAGATTGGCACGGGAATTCGAAAAGCCCTATGTGGAGGTTCATCCCCAGACGGCGCTTAAGCTTGGGGTTAAGGATGGGGAGGCGATCCGGATTGAGACACCGGCCGGGGCCATTTCCCTGCCTGCTAAGTTAACTTACTCCGTGCCTCAAAATCATTTCTTTACTCAACCTTACTTCAGCAAACGATATAATTCAGACTCCATCAATACCCTATTGCCCAGCGTGTTGGATCAGCCCGGCGGGAATTTCCCTCATAAAAATGTACTATGCCGGGCCTATTCCGAAAGGGGATGCAAAAAATGAGCGATATGGCGATGTTAATCGACAGCACCTCCTGCATTGGCTGCAAAGCCTGTTTGGCAGCCTGCAAGCAGGAGAATGGTCTGGCCACAGATAATAACTACCTGAAAATGCACCCGGTTGAATTTCTGAACGACCATTATGTAAGGTATTACGCCCATGTATCCTGCCGTCATTGCAGTGAACCGCAATGCGCAGCGGTTTGTCCGGTGGGAGCGATTAAATCCACAGATGACGGTGTCGTTCTTCATAATGAATTATTATGCATTGGCTGTCAGGTATGCGCAGCGGTTTGCCCTTATGCCGCCATGGGCATCATGAATAACGGCCTTGTCGGGAAATGCACTCTTTGTCAGGAGCGCCTAAGCTCCGGCTTATCCCCGGCCTGTGTCGACCTTTGCCCCACCGGCGCCAGGGTATTCGATGCCAAAGAGAAGGTGGCTAAGCTTGCCAGGGAAAGAGAAATTGCAGCGGAGAAAAAAGGCTATAAAGCACAAATTGTGGGGCTGGATAATCATAATAAAGTGTTGACTTTACTCCCGGGAAGATAGTTGCCGGATAGGGTCCGGCATCCTCTTGCCCGGAAAAGCAAAGAGACCGTTGTAATGACGGTCTTTTGTTTTTCCGGGCAATGACACTTGGGGTATTTAAGCTTTGGGCAGGCTGATCTTCAGCTCTTTCATCTTTCGGTATAGGGTCGTACGGCTGATGCCTAAGAGCCGGGAAGCGGGCAGAATTTTACCGTCAGTTTTAACCAGGGCCTGGAGAATAATCTGACGGGTTTGGGAAGCAAGCAGAGAAACATCTTCATCTTCAGTTTTCTCACTTAAGGATTCTCTCACTTCCGGAGGCAGATCCCGGACGGTGAGCAGAGAGCCGTTGCACATGGCGACCATCCCGGCCAGGCAATTTTCCAATTCGCGAACATTTCCCGGCCAGCTATAGGAATAAAAATAGGGATAGACGCTCTCAGCCATGTCGATCATGGGCCGGCCGATAGCGGCGCAGGCTTTATGTATAAAATGAGTGACCAGCTCAGGCAAATCTTCCAGCCGCTCCCTGAGCGGCGGCAGCTCGATGGACACCACCTTAAGCCGATAGAACAAATCATGGCGAAAGGCATGGGCATCCACAAGGGCCTTTAAATCTTTGTGGGAAGCCGTGATCACACGCACATCAATTTTCTGCAGGGTTTTACCTCCGATGCGCACCAGTGCTTTTTCCTGAAGCAAACGCAAAAGGGCCACCTGAGCATTGAGCGGCATATCCCCGATCTCATCCAGGAAAATGGTGCCGCCATGAGCGAGTTCAAATTTTCCCGGTTGTCCCCCGCGGCGGGCACCTGTAAAAGCGCCGTCGGCGTAGCCGAACAATTCACTTTCCAGAAGGGTGTTGGGAATGGCGGCACAGTTAAGAGCAATAAAAGGTCCGCTTCGGCGCGGGCTTATTTCATGGATCATGCGGGCAATAATCTCTTTTCCCGTCCCGGTCTGCCCTTGCAGGAGGATGGAGAAATCAGTTTGAGCCGCCTTGTGGGCTTTTTCCAGAATCTCACGTGATTTAAGGCTGGTTCTCCCTACCCAGCTCAAGTGATCAAGGTTCTGTCCGATAATTTGTATGACACCCACAGCCCCCAAGGAGCTTCCCGAGTTGTCGGATATGCGCTGAAAATGGGTCACCAGTTCATGGCCTTTGCCATCCTTATGCCTTAAATCAAGAGTATCCTGATTCAGCACCCAGCCTTTCGGAGCACCTAAAACATCGGTAACATGCCGGCCGATCAGGTCGTCTTTTTTCCGGCCAATCAGAGAAGCACCCGTGGCATTGACTTGAGTAATCATGCCATGCCGGTCGATGGAAAGACATCCGTCCTTTAAAAGATCGACAGCCAGCTTACTCCCTTGTTGATAGAATTTTAACTCTCTTTCAATCGTTAAATGCCGCAGGTTCTGCTCAATTAAACGGGCCCCGACCAGGGCTATGTCCAAAGTGCAATGCTGATTCCCTATTTCGGCACTGATGTCGATCACACCGATGATTTCACCTTGAAGTCCGTGGATGGGTGCGGCTGAACAGGTCAGGAAGTGGTTCTCCTGGACATAATGATCCATTCCCTGTATGGTAACGGGCATGCCTTCGATAAGTGCTGTGCCGATGGCATTGGTTCCTTTGACATCTTCCCCCCAATTGCCCCCCGGCGAAAGGAAAATCCGCTGGGCTTTGCTTAAGAAAGGACCATCCCCCAGGGATTCCAGAATAAAAGCATCCTTATCCCCAAGCAGAATGGAGAAATTAGAGCTGTTGAGGAGCTGGAACAGAAAAGGCAGGACAGAGCCGGCAGCACGGATCAGGTCTTCCCGGGATTCCCGCAATTCCCGTAAGCCGGAGTCGTTAAGAAACTTATTGTTTGAAATAACAGCAGGATTAATATTGTGGGCCAGACTTCGTTGCCAAGAGCGGTAAATCAAAGGCGCAATATTCTGAACCGTCGGTTCTCCATTAACGAACCTCAACCAATTCTCCTGTGGCATCATCAATCACTCCAAATCATAATAGGAGTCCCCATGCTACCATTAGTTCCCAATATTAAGGTTAGCACATCTATCGCTTCTGTTCAATACCTACCTCAGCCAGGGCTCAAATCCTTTTGTGAGCCCTATGCTGTTCAGCTTAGTTACAGTGTTTCGGCCCAAAGTGTCCATTTTTGAAACATTGGGCAGAGGGGCAGTTTCCAAAGAACGAATAGTGGAGATTAAACTCCTTGATTTCTCAGATCATTACCTGGCTTCATAAAAAAATCAGCAAGTCCATAACTTGGCATGGAACTTGCAATATATAGTTTAAAGTTGAAAATATTCTGATAAAAAAGGAGTGGTTTCTTTGATCAACAAGAGCATCATCATCAACGGAGTACGCCAAACCCTCATCGTCGATGAGGAAGTAACCCTGGCTAATGTGCTGCGGGGACAACTGCATCTGACCGGAACCAAAATTGGCTGCGGCAAAGCTCAATGTGGTGCCTGCTCCGTCATCATGGACGGCAAGGTGATTCGTTCCTGTGTGACCAAAATGAAACGGGTTCCCGACGAAGCACAGATCACCACCATTGAGGGCGTCGGTACCCAGAAGGAGCTTCATCCCCTGCAGCTGGCCTGGATGATCCATGGCGGAGCCCAATGCGGTTTCTGCAGTCCGGGCTTCATCGTTTCTGCCAAAGGGCTGCTGGATGAGAACACCAATCCTACCCGGGAAGAGGTTCGGGACTGGTTCCAAAGACACCGCAATGCCTGCCGCTGTACAGGGTATAAGCCCTTGATCGATGCGGTCATGACCGCAGCCCGCTTAATCCGCGGCGAGGTCAAAGTGGAGGAACTGTGGGAAAAACTCCCTCAAGACGGTTCTATTTGGGGCAGCAATTATATCCGTCCCTCCGCTCTGGCTAAGGTCACCGGAACCTGCGATTACGGCGCGGATCTGGGGATCAAAATGCCCTGCGGTACTTTGCAGTTGAAATTGGTTCAAGCCAAGGTTTCCCATGCCAATATCCTCTCTATCGACACCAGTGAAGCAGAAAAAATGCCGGGAGTCTATAAGGTAATTACCCATAAGGATGTGAAAGGGAAAAACCGCATTACCGGTTTGATCACCTTCCCCAACAATAAGGGTGACGGTTGGGATCGGCCTATCCTCTGCGATGAAAAGGTCTTCCAATTCGGGGATGCCATCGCCATTGTGGCTGCCGATACGGAGGAACATGCTCAGGCCGCTGTGGAAAAAGTCAAGGTCGAACTGGAGATCCTGCCCGCTTATATGAGCGCACCGGCGGCCATGGCGGATGATGCCATCGAAATCCATCCCGGCACCCCCAATATTTACTGGGAAACCAAGGTCATTAAAGGGGAAGAAACCGCTCCCATCATGGAAGACTCTGAGGTTGTCGTAGTTCAGGATGATTTCTATGTCGGGCGTCAGCCCCATCTTCCCATGGAGCCGGATGTAGGCTTTGCCTATATCGATGATCAGGAGCGGGTGGTGGTTCACTCCAAGAGTATCGGCATCCATCTCCACCACGCCATGATCGCTCCGGGCTTGGGCTTAGAGCCGGATAAATTAGTGCTGGTCCAGAATCCCGCCGGGGGAACCTTCGGCTACAAATTCAGTCCCACCATTGAAGCCCTGCTGGGAGTGGCGGCCATGGCCACCGGCAAGCCGGTCTTCCTGAACTTTGACTACTATCAGCAAATAACCTATACCGGCAAGCGTTCCCCCTTCTTTATCAACCTCAAGTACGGAGCGACCAAGGAAGGGAAGCTGCTGGCGATGGAAGCGGACTGGAGCGTTGACCACGGTCCTTATTCCGAATTCGGTGATTTGGTCACCCTGCGGGGCAGTCAGTTTATCGGTGCCAGCTATATGATTCCCAATATCCGCAGCAACGGCCGTACCGTCTGCACCAACCATGCCTGGGGTTCCGCTTTCCGTGCCTATGGCTCTCCCCAAAGTCTCTTTGCCACGGAAGTGCTGATGGATGAACTGGCTGAGAAGCTGGGCATGGACCCCTTTGAGCTTCGTTATAAGAATATCTACCGGCCCGGCGATACCACTCCGACCGGTTGTCAGCCCGATGTCTACAGCCTGGTGGAAATGATGGATAAATTGCGGCCCCTGTATGATGCCGCTAAGGAAAAAGCCCGGGCAGAGTCCACAGCGGATAAGAAACGGGGTGTGGGGATCTCGCTGGGCGCTTACGGAGCCGGTCTGGATAATCCGGATGGCTCAGAAGCCTGGGCTGATTATACGGAAACCGGAGTAACCATCTTCAACGCCTGGGAAGACCACGGCCAAGGGGCGGATATGGGGACGCTGGCCACCGCCCACCAAGCCCTGCTGCCTTTGGGCATCAAGCCGGAACAGATCAAGCTGGTGATGAATGACACCTCCATAACCCCGGCCAGCGGTCCCGCCGGAGGGAGCCGCTCTCAGGTCATGGTGGGCAACGCCATTAAGATCGCCTGCGAAGAATTGCTGAAAGGGATTCAAAAGCCCGACGGCACTTACCGGACCTATGCCGAACAGGTTGAAGCAGGTCTGCCCACCCACTTTATCGGCAAGTACGGCACCCCCGCCGGTTATAACGGCTGCGATCTGGAAACCGGACAAGGGGCTCCTTTCACCACCTATATGTATGCAGCCTTTATGTCTGAAGTGGAAGTGGATGTTCAGACCGGCAAAACAAAAGTTCTCGGTATGACAGGTATCTTTGATGTGGGAACCCTGGCCAACAAGCTGGTGGTGGACGGTCAAATGTACGGCGGCATGATCCAGGGACTGGGCCTGGCCTTAAGCGAGGACTTTGAAGACCTGAATAAACATATCGACCTGATCAGCTGCGGCTTGCCTTACCCTAAAGATATTCCCGAGAAACTGGTGGTTGACTATGTGATGACACCCCGTGAACATGGACCCTTTGGCGCTTCCGGTGTGGGTGAAGCACCCCTGACCTCTCCCCATGCCTCCATTATCAATGGGATCACCGATGCTTGCGGCGTACGCATCACCAGACTGCCCGCCCTTCCGGAAAAGGTCCTGGCCGGATTAAAGGCCAAACAATAATTCTGTTAGGTTTCTTACATCCCGTTAGTTGCTGATGCTGCTGCAAACCTGGCCGGTTCAGGCCGGTAAGGTTTGCAGCGGCCCCTTCTTCACACGGTCGGAATAAGTCAAAAAGTGGGTATGAAAATGGAACAGGATGAACTGAGACGATTGGAGAGCAAATGTATTCAGGAAAATCCCCCGGCCTGCACGGCAGGATGTCCCATCCATGTTGATGCCAGACAAATGCTGCAGGCGATTCAGAATCAGGACTGGCAGAAGGCTTTGGGGGCTTTGTGGCAAAAACAGCCTTTTCCGGGGATCATCTCCCGGATTTGTGACCATCCCTGCCAGGAGGTTTGCCGGCGGGGGGAAGTTGGCGAGGCCATTTCCATCTCCGCCCTGGAGAAATATTGCGTGGAAAACCATAGTTATCAAGCTCCTAAGGCCAAACCTATCGTTTATAAAAATCAAAGGGTTGCTGTGATTGGCGGGGGGCTGAGAGGATTAACGGCTGCCCTGGATCTGGCGAAAAAAGGATTTCAGGTTACCCTCTTCGAGGCCGGGGACCGGTTGGGGGGAAAACTTTGGACTTATTCCCGGCAGCAGTTGCCAAGGGATGTTATAACCGAGGATTTAAAGCTTCTCAACCGTCCCAACGTGGAGGTGCGGTTGAATGCTCCAATCACACAGCAGGATCTCCCTCCTTTGCAGGAGGAGTTCCCTGCTTTGTATATCGCCTTGGCGGCCGGATCCACTCCTGCCACGGATGTGTTGGGGGAGGGCTATGCGGTGGATACACAGACCTGTGCCACCGGCCGGGCCGGAGTGTTTGCCGGGTCCTATGGCGGCGAGCCTTCACCGATTCAAGAGGTTGCCGAAGGCAGAAGAGCCGCCCTGTCCATGGACCGCTACCTGCAAGGGGCTTCTTTAACCGCTTCCCGGGAATGGGAGGGTGAATCGATCAGCAACCTCTTTGTCAATTTGGAGGGAATTGCTCCCCTGGCTGCGGTGGTCAGGAAAGATAAGGACCTGGGTTACAGTGGAGAGGAAGCCTTGGCGGAGGCCGGGCGCTGCTTGAATTGTCAGTGTTTGGAATGTGTCAAAGCCTGCAAATACCTGGAGTCCTATGGCCGTTATCCCAAAAAATATCTGCGGGAGATCTATAATAACGATGCCATTGTTAAAGGGACCCGTTATGCCAATAAAATGATTAATTCCTGCAGTCTCTGCGGATTATGTGCGGAAGTCTGTCCCCACGATCTGAATATGGGGGATGTCTGTCTCAGCTCCCGGGAAGGGATGGTCAGAAACAAGCGGATGCCTCCTTCGGCTCATGATTTTGCCCTGCGGGATATGGCTTTCAGCAATAGCGGGCAATTTCTGCTGACCCGCCGTCAGCCCGGATTCAGTGAGAGCCGGTTCGTCTTTTTTCCAGGCTGTCAGCTCAGCGGTTCCTCACCGGAGCATGTGGAGAATGTATACGCCTTATTAACGGCCAGGCTGCCGGGAGGAGTGGGCTTGATGCTGCGCTGCTGCGGTGCTCCCGCCCAATGGGCCGGGGAAGAGGAACTGTTTAAGGGGGCTATGGCCGATCTGGTCAAGGAATGGGAGGGCTTGGGACGGCCCCAGGTCATTGCGGCCTGCTCCTCCTGCTATAGCATGTTTAAAGAGACACTGCCGGTGGTATCCCTGTGGGAAGTGTTGAATGACCTGGAAATTTCCCTTCCTGCCACCAGCACGCCTTATCCATTGGCGGTGCAGGATCCCTGCACCACCCGTCATGAAGAGAGTATTCACAAGGCCGTCCGGGGACTTCTGACCAAGCTCAACTGTCAGGTGGAAGAACTGCCGTTCAGCAGGGAGCTGACCAAGTGCTGCGGTTTCGGGGGCTTGATGTCCTTTGCCAACCGAACCTTAGCCCAAGAGGTCACGGTGGCCAGAAGTCAGGAAAGCCCCCTGGACTATCTGGCCTATTGTGCCATGTGCCGTGATCGTTTCTCCGCTTATGGCAAGCGGATCGTCCATATTCTCGACCTGATGTTCCCCAGGGCGGAAGGGGAGGCGGCGACCCGGGAGGATCCGGGTTTTTCACACCGCCACGAGAACCGGGCCAGGTTAAAAAGAAAGATGCTGCGGGAGACCTGGCAGGAAGGTCTGGGATCAGAAGGGAGGGAGCGGGCCATCGAACTGGTAATCAGCCCGGAGATCAGAAAAAGTATGGAAGAGCGGCTCATCCTGCCTGAGGATATTGAGCAGGTCATCCAGGCCGCTGAACAAAGCGGCCGCAAGTTCATTAATCCTGAAAATGGTCATAGTTTAGCTCACCACCGCCCGAGCCGGGTGACTTACTGGGTGGAATACGAGACTCAGGAAAGCGGTGTCTATCGTGTTCATAATGCCTACAGCCACCGGATGGAAGTGATCGAGGAAGTGAAGTCATGAGTAAGACGGAGAATCAACCCCAGACAGTCTGGAAATGCGGTAAGTGCAATGTGGAACTCAGCCGGGGTACGATCATTGTTGCTTACCTGGGTAATGAAATCCGGGTGGAAGAACTGAAGTGCGCCCAATGCGGCCTGGTCTTGATTACGGAGGATCTGGCCCTGGGCAAAATGTTCGAGGTGGAGCAAAGCCTGGAGGATAAATAGAGGTGATCAAGATGCCGGTCGATGGTTTTCGTTTATTCCAATTAGCGGCTCAGGGATTTTGCTGCAGCCAAATCCTCATCATGATTGGTTTGGAGGACCAAGGCAAGGTTGCCCCGGAACTGATCCGGGCAATGCATGGCTTATGCGGCGGCATGGGGCGTTCCGGCGCTACCTGCGGTGTGCTGACCGGGGGAGCCTGCCTGATTGGGCTGGCCGCCGGCAAAGGAACTGTGTCCGAGCAAGCCCATCCCCGCGTCCATCGGATGGTGCAGGAATTGCTGGAGTGGTTCGAGGAAACCTATGGCAGCCTGCTTTGTGAGGATATTCTGCATTACAAACTGGAAGAGGGTACGGATTATCCGGTGAAATGCGGCAGCACCATCTCCGCTGCCTATGATAAGGTTCAGGAACTTCTGGCTGCCCATATGGAACCGGAAAATGAGTATGAAGAATTTATATGAGAATGATCTGTTGTACAGGACAACCGGCCCTGCCTTGCGTCCCGGCGGGTTTGAGCTGACGGATTGGGCAGTGGAGCATTGCCGGTTTCAGGCGGGGGACAGGATTCTCGATGTGGGCTGTGGTCGGGGGGCTACTGTAAATAGGCTGAGATCCCACTATCATTTGGAAGCCTATGGTATCGACCCCTCGGCAACCTTGCTGACTCTCGGCCAGGAGACCTATCCGGATTTGCCGCTAAGCAAAGGCCGGGGAGAGGATATCCCTTTTACAAACAGCTGCTTCGACGGTGTATTTGTGGAATGCAGTCTCTCTTTAATGACCGATCCCGATCAAGCCTTGAGCGAAATCCGGCGGGTACTTAAGGTCAAGGGGAAGCTGATTATCCATGATGTCTATGCCCGCAATCCCCAAGGCACTCCGGACCTCCGGGAACTCAACATAGGAACATGCATCAGAAATGCCTTAGTTAAGGAAGACTTGGAGCACGGCCTGGAGAGCAAGGGATTGCGGACTATCCATTGGCAGGATCATTCCCCTCTCTTAAACCGACTGATGATGGAACTGATCATGACCCATGGCTCCATGAGTGCTTTCTGGCTGAAATCAACCCATTGTTCAGCGGATCCCAACAGAGTGCAGGCTGCACTTAAGAAGGCTAAAGTAGGGTACTTCCAGTTGATTGCCGAAAAAGAAGCAGAAAAGGAGGCTGAACATTGTCCAGTACGATGATCTCTGATACACGCAGCGTTTGCCCGGAATGTCTGAAGCGGATTCCTGCCCGGCGGATAGTGGAAGAGGATCGGGTTTATATGGTAAAACGATGCCCGGAGCATGGTGAATACAGGGCTCTCCTCTGGAGAGGAAATCCCGGTTGGGAATCCTGGGTGAGACCCACACTTCCCAGTCAGCCCTTGGCTTGTTTTACAGAAGTGGCAGAGGGTTGCCCTTATGATTGCGGCCTATGCGCCGACCATTGGAAACAGACCTGTGCGGCGCTGTTGGAAGTCACTCAGCGCTGTAATCTGAACTGCCGTTTCTGCTTTGCCGATGCAGGGGGCAGCGCCCGGGATCCATCCCTGGAAGTTTTGACCCGATGGTTCCGAAAGGTGATGGAAGCCAGCGGCCCTACGAATATCCAGTTATCCGGCGGCGAACCGACCTTAAGGGATGATTTGCCTGAGATTGTTGCTTTGGGTAAGTCGGAGGGGTTTGATTTTATCCAGGTTAACTCCAATGGGCTGCGTTTAGCCGCTGAAAAGGACTATGTACGGCGGTTACAGGAAGCGGGGCTGGATTCCCTATTCCTGCAATTTGACGGAGTGGATGACACTGTTTACAGTGCTTTGCGGGGACGAAAGTTGTTGTCCACAAAGATAAAAGCCATTGAAAATTGTGCAGAGCTTGGCGTGGGAGTCGTTCTTGTGCCAACATTGGTGCCAGGTATTAATACTCAGCAGATTGGGGATATGGTAAGGTTTGCCCTGGAGTATCATCCCGGGGTGCGGGGGATTCATTTTCAGCCGGTCAGTTATTTCGGACGGATTCCCCAGGAGCCCCGGGATGAGGATCGCTTTACCTTGCCGGAGGTCATTCAGGCTATCGAAGAGCAGACCCAGGGGCTCATCAAGGCCTCCGATATTAAGCCTAATAACGGGAAATGTTCCTTCAGCAGCAGTTTTGTCAAACAAAGTGACGGTTCTTTAAGAAGTGTCCAGACCAAAAATTGCTGTGGTGAGCCGGAACGTGCCGAGGATTTAGTCCGCAAAACCCGATCTTTTGTCGCCCGGCAGTGGGGTGGGATAGAACAAACAGCCGGCACCTGCTGCAGCGGGAATTCCTGGGATCTCCAGCTCAGGCAGATTAAAAGCGCCGGTTTTGCCCTGACCGGCATGGCCTTCCAGGATGCCTGGAATCTTGACTTAGAGCGTCTGCAGAACTGCTGCATCCATGTTCTGAGCCCTGAAGAGAAAATGATTCCCTTCTGTGCCTATAATCTTACCGACTGTCAGGGGAAATCCCTCTACCGGAAGGAGCTCTAGCCGTGGTGCCGGAGAAAACCCCTCTGGAAGCCTGGATTGCCCGGAAGGTTACGGGCAGCAGTTCAGAGATGCTTACCACCAAAAAACTGAGAGATTATCAGCTGAACAAACTGGGGGAGACCTTAGACTACGTAAGGGCAAAAAGCTCTTTCTACCAAAGGCACTTGCCAAGGCATGGGGCCAAGGCCGATTGCTCTTTGGTTCAGCTTGAGGATATCGGGGCGCTGCCTTTTACTACCGCTGCTGATCTGCGCCGGTTCGGACAGGAGATGATCTGTGTTAAAGGAAGCGATATTCACCGGATTGTCACTCTCCAAACCTCCGGAACCACAGGGCTCCCGAAAAGAGTATTCTTCACCGAAGAGGATCAGGAATTGACTCTTGATTTTTTCCACCAAGGCATGCTGACCATGGTTAAGCCCGGGGACCGGGTACTGATCCTTCTGCCGGGGAAAGTACCGGGCAGTGTGGGTGAGCTTTTGCAGCGGGGGCTGGCCCGTGCCGGAGCCGAGGGGTTTGTTCATGGACCGGTGGTTACTCCCCAGGCCGCTCTGGAGCAAATGAACCGGGACAAGGTGAATGTGTTGGTAGGCATACCTACCCAGGTCCTGACTTTAGCCAGAGTGCAGAAAAAGGCTCAGGTAACGCTCCCGCCTTTGCACAGTGTTTTGCTGACTACGGATCATGTTCCCCGCAGCATCGTCAGGGAATTGGTTAAAGTCTGGGGATGCCAGGTTTTTAATCACTATGGCATGACGGAAATGGGCCTGGGCGGCGGCGTCGATTGCCGGGGGCTGAGTGGTTACCACTTGCGGGAAGCGGATCTCTACTTTGAGATCATCGATCCCTTGACAGGCCGGCCGGTTCAGGCAGGAGAATTCGGTGAAATTGTGTTTACCACATTGACTCGTACAGGGATGCCCCTGATCCGTTATCGGACCGGAGACTATTCCCGCTTTATAGTTGATGCCTGTCCTTGCGGGACTGTTCTGCGCAATTTAGAGCGGGTAGGTTCCAGGGACTGCCTGAATCTCGGTGCCGGTAAACTGTTAAGTATGGCTGATTTGGATGAAGTGATCTTCCCTTGGGACGGGGTGCTTGATTTTTCGGCAAGGATGGCTGAGGAGTATGGAAAAATGGTTCTAACCCTTGAGATTCTTATGGACGGCCCTAATCGGGAAAGGGTAGAGCAAACTATCCGTCAAGAGGTTGAAACACATCCGGCCCTTCGGAATCTTATGGAGGAGGGGCAGCTCCAAGTGAACCTAAACTTTAATGCCGATACCGCCGCCTACAGCGGTGGCAATGGAACAGGGAAAAGGATGATTTGTGACCAAAGGGGATGAATGGCATAGGAGCAACACCATACAGCGAATCCCAAAAATTTCATATTGCCGCCATCATTTTGGCAGCCGGTTTTTCCTTGCGGATGAAAAGCTTTAAACCCCTTCTGCCCTTGGGTTCAGCCAGTGTCATAGAAACAGCGATCCAATCATTCCGGAAAGCAGGCTTCATGGATATTCGGGTTGTTCTTGGACATAAAGCCGGGGAGCTTTTGCCGATATGTGATGCATTGGGTGTTCAGCCTATCTTGAATGAAGATTATGCTGAAGGAATGTTTTCCTCGGTCAAGGCCGGAGTGAAGAGCTTAGGTCGGGAAGTGGACGGATTTTTTCTCTTGCCTGCTGATAACCCCCTCATCCAGGCGGACACCCTACAGAGGCTATATGAAGGCTTCAACCCGGGGCCGGGAGGCATCGTTTATCCGGTCTGCCAGGGAAAAAGAGGTCATCCCCCTTTGATTTCCCGATCCTATAGGGACAGCATTCTCAGCTGGAGGGGTGAAGGCGGACTTAGGGCCCTTCTGGAACATTACCAGGCTGATGCCCTTGAGGTGGGCACGGAGGATCAAGGAGTGCTGCTGGATATGGATACCCCTGAGGATTACAGGACCCTATTAAAGCATTATGGCTGTGCCCCTACCCCCACAGAATTCGAATGTTATGAATTGCTTAAAGGGAACAACACCCCGGACCAGGTCATCAAACACTGTGAAACGGTGGCCCGTTTAAGTGTTTTTTTGGGCGAGCAATTAAGCGAAGCAGGGCTGCATTTAAATCGGGAATTATTAAGAACCTCTGCTTTATTGCATGATATAGCCAGGCTTAAACCCAATCATCCCCAAGAAGGAGCGAAGCTTACTGCTGCCTACCCGGAGGTTTCCGCTATTATTGCCGCCCATATGGACTGTCTCTGGGAGCCTTCCCAACCGCTGACCGAGCAGGAAATCGTCTATCTGGCGGATAAACTGGTGGCCAAGGAGCGGATTGTTTCACTCCAGGAGCGATTTAAGGGGAGTGTGGAACGGCATCAAAACGAACCGGAAGTTCTTGAACATGTTTATCGGCGCTTTGGTCAGGCCTATAGAATCCATGACCGTGTCGAAGAAATCCTGGGAAAATCGGTACAAACCTTAATCAAGTCAAATCTGGGGAGTGATGTTCATGGATAAAGAGATTAAAATGGGGCTGCAGCATGTTCTTGAAGAAAAACTGGAGGCAGCTTTGATTACCGTCACCAAAGTGTTGGGCTCCGCCCCCAGAAAACCGGGAGCACAAATGCTGGTTCTGGCGGACGGAACCAGCGCAGGGACCATTGGCGGCGGCTGCGGTGAGGCTGATGCCAGGCAGGCAGCCCTTCAGGTTCTGGCCACGGGAAAGCCAAGGAAGCATTGTTTGAATATGACGGCGGACATCGCCGAGGATGAAGGTATGGTTTGCGGCGGTATTATGGAATTATTTATCGATTACCTGGGCCGGCACAATGGGACGGAACAGCTCAATCTCCTGGAAAACTATGTGCTTTCCTTCCATCACGGCGAAACCCCTGTCTTGGTTACCCTAACGGAGTCCAAACAGGAGAAGGTCGGTCAAAAGCTTGTCATTCAAAAAAATGGTCAGGTTACAGGGGATTTAGGCTTACCCATACTGAACCAGATAGCCCTTGAGGAGGTTTGGGCGGGTAGGGGTCATGGCCATTTTGCTGTGCTCAATCTTGACGAGAGGTTCAATCCCTGTGACACAACCACTGAAGTCGCCTACCAGATGCTTCTTGAGCCACCGGTCTCAGAAACGAAGCTGGTGATTTTAGGAGCAGGACATATTGGCCTGCCTTTGGCCGGTATGGGAAAAATGCTGGGTTATGAGGTCACCGTCGTGGATGACCGGCCCTCCTTTGCCAATTCCGGCCGGTTTAGAACGGCTGACCGGGTGATCTGCAATGATTTTGAAAAAGCCTTAGCAGACCTGGTCATCGACTCCCAGACCTATGTGGTCATCGTAACCCGAGGTCATCGGCATGATAAGGTCTGCTTGAAAAGAGTAATTCATCAACCGGCGGGCTATATCGGGATGATTGGCAGCCGCCGCAGAGTGAAGGCGATGTTGGCCGAATTACAGGAAGAAGGGATTCCGGCCGCAGCCTTAGAGAAATTGTACTCCCCCATCGGCTTGAAGATCGGCGCGGAAACTCCTGAAGAAATTGCCGTTTGCATTCTGGGCGAGATCATCAAGGTTCAGAGGGAGCATAAGGACAGGGTAAAACAGCAAGACGGTGTAAGGCAGCAAGATAATGTAAAACTGCAGGAAGAGCCGGTAACTAGTGTCAGGAACAATGAAGAACCTCAGAAAATGCTCGTATGAAAAAAGTGTATATTGTGCGCCATGGTGATATCGGATTAGGCAGGAATAAACGGTATATAGGGGTTCAGGATCTTTCCTTGAGTGAAGAAGGCAGGGAGCAGGCCTTTTCCTTAAAAGAGCGGCTGCGGGAGGTTCCTTTGGACAGGATCTATTGCAGTGCTTTAAGCCGGTCCCGGGAGACCGCAGCGATCATAACTGAGGCTCATTCCTTATCTTTGACCGTTCTTCCCGAGCTGCATGAGATCGGGATGGGGGAATGGGAAGGCCGTCTTTTCAGTGAGATACAGGAGCGGTTTCCGGCGGAGTACCGGCTGAGAGGGGAGGATATTGTCCATCACCGTCCTCCCGGAGGGGAAAGTTTCCTCCAGTGTTCCCGGCGCGCTATCCCCTTATTCGAAAGCATTGTCCGCTCTGATGCCCAAACCAGTCTTATTGTCGGGCACGCCGGGGTCAACCGGGTGATTTTATGCCATGCCCTGGGATTGCCCCTTCAGGAACTCTTTAGTTTTAAGCAGAGTTATGGATGCTTGATTCTATTGAACCAGGCTCATCGAGGGCAATGGGAAGTGAAGTATATTATCCCAGAATGAAACTATTTATGGCTGTTTAAGAGCAGGTATGAGGGCCGTGGAAATCTTATGATTTGCTGCGGCTCTTTGCTGTTTCTTCGGTAAAAGAAACCGCTGCGGCCAGGTCTATTTATGTCGATTTATGCACTATTTTTCTTGAAATATATCTTATTTTTAAGTAAAATTAAGATAATACAGATTAAAAGCCCCCTTTGCAAGAAGGTTAGCCAAATTCGGTAGGATAGGATGTGAATAAAGAAACAATCTGTTGTAGGGTTTTTACAGCAGATTATTTTATAGAGGCTGATTTAAACATATAAAGTTACGAAGGAGACGAACGAGATGAAGCTGAAAAAAATCAAATATAAGCTGCTGCTGGTGTTTATGCCGATCTTTTTGCTGTCTTTCATTGCGCTTTCGGCAATCAGTTATTATTTGTCAAGCAGTGCCCTGTCCCAAAGCGTTGAGGAGACCGGAATGGCTGTGGGAAGGGAGTATGCGGTAAGGGTAGAGGGCTACATAGAACAGGCTATCATTCAGCAGGAAGCTTTTGCAGCGGAAATAGTTTATATGGGTGCCCTTGAGGATCAGCAGCAGCTGGTAAAAACGCTGGAATGGGGTAAATCCAGAAGCAAGGTGCTGGAAAGCGCTGTCTTTATCGCTCCTTCCGGCGCTGCGGTCCGCTCCGATGGAACGACGGTTGAATTGGGGGACCGGGACTACTTTAAAAAAGTTCTGGCAACGAAGAGCCCGGTGGTTTCAGAGCTGGTTACTTCAAGAACCACGGGGAAAACAGCCTTTAATGTTGCTGTTCCTGTCATGGACGGTGATCAGGTTTTGGGCGTACTGACAGGGTCTTTCGCCATGGAAAAACTGGGCGGGCTGATGAAGGATTTGAAGTTTCTGTCTACCGGCTATGGTTTGATTGTGGATGGCTCGGGCCTTGTGATTGCTTTTCCTCAAGCGGAGGAGATGGTAGGGAAATTGGATCTGTCCAAAGAAGATATTGATGAGTCCCTTAAGACAAAGGAAGCTAAATTGGACAAAAAACTGATGGAATTATTCAGCCAAAGCATGGAGGAGAAGGGACAGCTGGTCGGGAGATACACTTCCATTCGGGGCGTCGAAGTGATTGGCACCTTTACGCCGATTAACCTGGCCGGAGACCGTCAGTGGAATGTTTTGATTGCGGCGCCTGTGACGGAGGAGTATGAGCCCATAAGCAATCTGGCCAGGTCCATGGTCGTGACGTCTTTCCTATGCATCCTTATTTCCATCGCCGTTACAGTTATCTTCAGCGGCAGGATGAGCAGGGTTTTCATTCGCTTAAGGGATGAATGCCTGGTCATGGCCGAGGGGGACTTCCGTCAGAGGGATGAGGAAGCTGAAGCATACGACGAGGTAGGGCAGGCTTCGGCAGGACTGGTGAAGATGCGGTCCAATGTCAGGGAACTGATCGCAAAAGCCATGGCCGGCGTTGAGCAGGTGGCTGCTTCCAGCCAGGAGTTGACGGCGGTATCCGAACAATCAGCCAGTGCCGCCGATCAAGTGGCCCAATCCGTAGGTGAAATTGCCTGCAGTGCAGAAACTGAGGCCGTCGCTATCAAACATTTGGAAGAAGAATCCCAACGGATCATCGAGGGTCTGGAAAAAATAGATAACTCTACCGCAAATGTGGAGAGACTGTCCTTGGATGCCAGACAGAGCGCGGATCATGGCCTGCTTAAAGTGGAAGAAGCCATTGCCCAGATGCAAAAAGTAGGTCAAGGGTCTGCAGAAATGCAGGAAACCGTCGCCAAACTGCAGAACGGATTTGGGGAGATCTCTCAAATTGTGGATATCATTACTTCCATTGCCGAGCAAACCAATTTGCTGGCTTTAAATGCCGCCATCGAGGCGGCCCGTGCCGGTGAACATGGGCGGGGCTTTTCCGTGGTGTCTGAGGAAGTGCGCAAGCTGGCGGAAGAATCCCGGACGGCGGCGGATCGGATCAGATTGCTGGTGAAGGACAATCAGGAAAATGTTGAAATGACCGTTCAGGTTTCCCACGAAAGTGCGGAAAGCATCGACCTGGGGATTAGCCATGTTTTTTCGACCGGAGAAAGCTTTAAAGGGATCAAGACGGCTATCGAAAACCTGTCCCAAGACGTCGGCCAGGTGTCGGCAGCGGTTGAGCATTTGGCGGAGATTGGCAGAAGCTTCTATGGACAGTTGGATAAAATTAATGAAATGAGCGAGAGAACTTCAGGTGAGACTCAGAATGTCTCCGCCGCAACGGAAGAACAATTGGCGGCCATGCAGGAAGTTGCCAACTACAGCCAAAGACTTTCAGAAATGGCGGGCAATTTGCAGGCGGTCATAGGAGAATTCAAAATATAAATGCCCCGCTGGCTGCTGCTCCTGGAGGGAGCGGATAATCAGGAAATTTTACAGGTATTGGAGGAGATAGCCGTGAAAGACCCAGTGTTGTATCAGGCGATGGCAGCCTGGGAAGAAACCAGCGATGATCCGCGGGTGAGAGAAGCGTATTATGACCGGCGGAAGGCCATATTGGATGAGAAAGCCGCTATACGGGAGGCAGAACTCCGCTTGAAAGAAGCCCTGGAGAAGGGCATAGAAAAAGGTAAAGCGGAAGTGGCCAGGAAACTCTTGGATCTGGGTTTTGAATTAACAAAAATCAGTGAAGCGACAGGTTTGACTGAAGAGGAGTTGAAAAACTTAAGAGAAGGGCAAGCTTGATGATAGCCCGCTTTTGTCTGAAACCCTTAATGTAAGACGCCCTAGTCTCACTTTTATGGTGAGATTAGGGCGTTTCTGGGTGTTTAGACTATTTTCGTGGTCCACTGCTCCAAATTCCAAATATCGCTGACCCAATCGCTGTAGAAGTCAGGATCATGGGATACTAAAAGAACCGTTCCCTTGAACTCCCGAATAGCTTTTTTCAATTCGTCCTTGGCGTCCACATCGAGATGGTTGGTGGGCTCGTCCAGGACGAGGAAATTAATGTCTTTCAGCATGAGCTTGCAGAGGCGTACTTTGGCGCTTTCGCCGCCGCTCAGGACCATCATTTTATTGGAGATATGCTCATTGGTCAGCCCGCACTTGGCCAGAGCTTGACGAACTTCATAATTGGTCAGTCCAGGAAACTCCTGCCAGATCTCCTCGATGGGAGTATTGGTGTTGCCCCGGCTGGATTCCTGTTCGAAATAACCGGGGTAAAGATAATCCCCTAAGATGACTTCGCCGCTAAGAGAAGGAATGATCCCCAGCAAGGTTTTCAGCAGGGTGGTCTTACCCAGACCATTGACTCCGCGGATGGCCACTTTTTGACCTCTTTCCAGGTGCAGACTGAGGGGGCGGGTTAAGGGCTCATTATAACCAAGAACCAAATCCTTGGCTTCAAAGATGACCCGGCCGGGACTTCGGGCCTCCTTAAACCGGAATTGGGGTTTGATTTTCTCTTTGGGCTTTTCCAGAATCTCCATTCTGTCCAGCTGTTTCTGACGGCTTTTCGCCCGGCCGGTGGTGGAGATGCGGGCTTTGTTGCGGGCGATAAAATCTTCCAGGCGGTCCACTTCTTTTTGTTGTTTCTCATAAGCCTTCAGCTCTTGCTCTTTTTTGATGTTATAGAGCTGCATAAATTGCTCGTAGTTCCCGGTATAACGGGTTAAGTCGGCATTTTCCACATGATAGATTACATTGACCACATCGTTTAGGAAGGGGATATCATGGGATACCAGGATAAAGGCGTTCTCATAATCCTTCAGATAATTGCTTAACCAAATGATATGTTCGGCATCTAAATAGTTGGTCGGCTCGTCTAGTATTAATATAGTAGGCTTTTGGAGCAGAAGCTTGGTCAGCAGAACTTTTGTCCTTTGACCGCCGCTCAAATCGGCAACATCTTTATCCAGACCGATTTCACCGAGGCCTAAGCCGTTGGCCACTTCTTCCACTTTGGCATCGATCATATAGAAACCATTGCTCTCCAGAATGGTCTGAATTTCCCCGACATCCTCCATCATCTTGTTCATCTGCGCTTCCGTAGCTTCAGCCATGCGGTTGTAGAGCTCCAGCATCTCAGCTTCCAGCTCGAACATCTTTTGAAAGGCTTCCCGGAGAACATCGCGAATGGATTTACCTTGGGTCAACACAGTATGTTGATCCAGATAGCCCACGGACACCCGGTTGGACCATTCCACCTTCCCTTCATCGGGAATGAGTTTGCCGGTGATAATATCGAGAAAGGTTGATTTCCCTTCTCCGTTGGCCCCCACCAACCCCACATGTTCACCTTTGAGGAGACGGAAGGTTGTATTTTCCAGAATCTTACGGCCACCGAAGCCGTGATTTACATTTTCAACATTTAATATGCTCATGATAAAACTCCCTTTACTTTCATACTTATCTATCTTAAAAAAAGCTTATAGAGTTGTCAAAGGATATTTATAAAAAGACAGGTTTTGGAGTGTTATAGATGGGGTTAAAAGGACATAGGGATGATTAGAGGGGGAGTGGGAGTGGTATGCTCATTTGGAGTTTAATGCTGGTCTGTTTGCTTAATATTCCTTTTGGATATTGGCGGAAAAATGTCCGGAAGCTTTCCCTGCCTTGGTTTATGGCCATTCATCTTCCGGTGCCCTTTGTCGCCCTGCTGAGACATCATTTGGAATTACCCGGGGCAACACTGTTAGCTTTTCTGGCGGCCTATTTCCTGGGGCAATATCTGGGCAGCAGATTATCCAGGACGCTGCGGCCTTATGGAAATGTCAGTTCATCCCTGGTTCATGACTTAGTTCACCGCTCCTGGATTATCATCATTGGCAGACAAATAGGAAGGTGAAATTGTGCAGGAAGAGTGACCTGCATTTTTTTATGGGCAAATCCCCATAATAGTAGAAGACAGGTTAATCCGTCTTTTGGGAATTGAAAAGGAAATGCAGACGTTATCGGAAGGAGTGCACCTTGTGAGAAGTGAAAGTGAAAATCAAAATGAACCCATAAATCCGGAGGTCCAAGCTTTAAAAGAGATGGGCCAGATTCGAATCCCTGAGCCTTCGGAGAGCATCTATTGTCTGACCGTTGTCGGACAAATCGAAGGACATCAAGTCCTTTCCGCTCAAACCAAGGCTACCAAATATGAACATGTTATTCCTCAACTCTTTGCTGTGGAGCAGAATCCTAAAGTAGAAGGGATATTGTTGATCTTAAATACGGCCGGGGGAGATGTGGAGGCGGGGCTAGCCATATCCGAGCTGGTGAGCAGCTTAAGCAAACCCAGTGTTTCCATCGTTTTGGGGGGCGGGCACAGCATCGGGATTCCCATCGCTGTGAGTTGCGATCGCAGCTTTATTGCGCCAACGGGAACCATGACCTTGCACCCCATCCGTTATACGGGGTTAGTGATCAATGGTCATCAGCAGTTCGACTATTTACAAAAAATGCAGGAGAGAATCAATAGCTTTATTATCCAACATTCCAGGATAACAGAAGAGCAGCTGAAAAAGCTCATGTTTGCCACCGGTGAACTGGCCCAGGATATTGGTACGATTTTAATCGGACAGGATGCTGTCGATATAGGTCTGATTGATGCTGTCGGAGGCCTGAAGGAAGCTTATGGGGAACTAAAGCGTCTGATCGGGTCAAAGCGTGAAAGTTAAATTTACAATAAAATCGGCTGAAGAGCCGATTTTTTGCTATACTATCAGAAGGTATGAGTCAAAGCAGCAGTGAAGCAACAAAATGCGCAAGTGGCAGGCATGTTTGCTACAAAGGAATTGCAGTTGAACTAGGAGGGAAAAATTTCCTTTGTGTAGAAATAGACACTACATAAGGCTTGGCAAGAATCAGATGAGTAAAGAATGATGTGAGGGATGTTTTTTGACTAGGAAGAAAAAGAGGATGACGGTAAAGAAAAAAGGGTTTCTCAAAGATAATGTCCGCCATGAACTGATCGGCATTGTGGCCTTGGGATTGGCGGTATTGGGCATTGTGGCCCTATACTCCGGAAGCAATGGTATCGTAGGCGGCAAAATCAAAGAAGGCTTAACCGTGCTGGCCGGCAACGGCCGGGTCTGGCTGCTGCTTATGCTGGGTGCCTGGGGAATCGCTTATATGAATCGTAAACATATCAATAACCAGTGGAGAACGGTAGGAGTTCTTTTACTATGGCTGGCTTTTGAAGGACTATTGCATTTTCAACTCCCCGGTCTTAGTGGTTATACGAATGAAACGATCCTCGATGAAGGATTGCTGGGACACGGAGGGGGAGCAATCGGTGCCCTCCTGACCATGGCTCTGAAAAGCTCAGTGGGTATTTCCGGAGGTTATGTGGTACTTATTGTCACCGCACTTAGCGGGGCTTTACTGGTAACGAACCGCTCCCTCATCGGCGGTCTGCAGCAAGTGCAAAAGGCCGGTAAGGAATCAGGCCGCTGGGTCAAAAACCATGTGGAGGATTTTATCTATGTGATTCAGGATACTGAGGAGAATCCTGAAGAAGCCCTTCCGGAAGAGCCTATGGAAAAGAAAACTTTAAAAAAGAATATCAAGAAGAAAGAGACAAAAGCGACCACGGAGCCCTTAAAGGTGCTGGAGCCTGAATTGGTGGAGCGGCCGGTGATTATTAAGACCCTTCAGGATCAGGTGGATCAGGGCAGGGAGGAAGAGAAGCCTCTGGCAGACACTCCCATCATCCAAACCGTGCTTCCTTTTGCCGAAGAAAAGAAACAGAAAACGAACCCGCCGGGCAAGGTCACAGGAACCCCTGTTTCCAGGCTGGCCCAGAAGGAGAGCGGTGATTTTCAGCTGCCTAATTTAACCCTGCTCAATAAAACCATGAAGGTGAAGAATCCGCGTATTAATAAAGATTTGGCGGATAATGTGAAGATTCTTGAAGATACCCTGGAGAGTTTCGGGGTGAAAATTAAAGTTACTCATGTAACTCAGGGACCGGCTATTACCCGCTATGAGGCTCAGCCTGCTCCTGGGGTTAAGGTGAGCAAGATCACGAATTTATCCGATGATATCGCGCTGAGTTTGGCGGCCACCGATGTGCGTATCGAGGCCCCTGTTCCGGGAAAATCGGTGGTGGGAATCGAAGTGCCCAATAAAGAGATCGCCACGGTGCATTTTCGGGAAGTCCTGGAGACACCGGAATTTCAGAATTCCCTCAGTAAGCTGACGGTCGTGCTGGGCAAAGATATTACAGGGAGTCCGATTGTGGCGGATTTAACCAAAATGCCCCACTTATTGATTGCCGGCGCCACCGGCTCAGGTAAGTCTGTCTGTGTCAATACCTTGATCAACAGCATTTTGTATAAAGCAAGGCCGGATGAAGTCAAGTTCTTATTGGTGGATCCGAAGATGGTGGAACTGACGAATTATAACGGAATTCCTCATCTGATCGCACCGGTGGTCACGGATCCGAAAAAGGCGGCCGGAGCCTTAAAATGGATTGTCACGGAAATGGAGACCCGTTACGAGCTGTTTGCTGCCGCCGGGGTCAGGGATATTGTCCGCTATAATTACCTGCGCACCCAGGAAAAGAAAGAAGATGCGCCGCCTCTTCCCTATGTGGTGGTGATTATCGATGAGTTAGCAGACCTCATGATGGTAGCCCCCGGAGATGTGGAAGATTCGATTTGCCGCTTGGCGCAGATGGCGCGGGCGGCGGGAATCCATCTTCTGATTGCTACCCAGCGTCCATCGGTGGATGTGATCACCGGTTTGATCAAAGCCAATGTTCCTTCCCGGATTGCTTTTGCTGTATCTTCTCAGATCGATTCGCGGACCATCCTGGATATGAATGGAGCGGAGAAGCTCTTAGGCCGGGGGGATATGCTTTACTATCCTATGGGAGCCAGCAAACCCATCAGGGTACAGGGATGCTTCCTGGCCGATAAGGAAGTGGAAAATGTGGTCCGCTTCCTGCAGAATCAGGCTAAACCGGAATACCAGGAGATTCCTAATATTGAGCTGGGAACCGACAAGCCTGCGGAAGATACTGGGGATGAGCTCTTTCATCAGGCGGCTCTGCTCTTTATCGAGGCGGGCAATGCTTCCGTCTCTTTACTGCAAAGAAGGCTCCGCATCGGCTACACCCGGGCGGCCCGTTTAATGGATTTGCTGGAAGAAAAAGGGGTCGTGGGCGGTTATGAAGGCTCAAAACCCCGGGAAGTTTTGCTGACCAAGGGGCAATTTGATCAAAAGTTTGGGTTAGGTGAAGAAGAAATCGGGTAAAAGTTGCACATTTTGTTGAGAGGATTTATGATAATAGAAGAGAATAGTATAAATTAAGAAGGAAATATGATGGTTCAGGATATAACGATTGAAGAGTTGCTGAAAATTAAAGATATAGTTCTTCTCGATGTTCGCTCTGAAGGTGAATATGAGGAAGCCACCATACCTGGTGCACTGAATCTGCCTCTGTTTAGTAATGAAGAACGAGCCATGATTGGCACTACTTATGTACAGGTCTCGCCCGCTTTAGCTAAGGAGCAAGGGCTGGCTATAGCCGGTCCTAAGTTGGATGGACTTTATAACCAAGCCAGGCAATGGTCCAAGGGCCGGCCTGTGGTGCTCTTTTGCTGGCGGGGAGGGATGAGGAGCAAATCCTTAGCCACTGTTTTGGGTCTGATGGGCTTGCCTGTTTACCGCTTGCAAGGGGGATATAAGGCTTATCGCCATTTGGTTCATGATTATTTTAGCCGGGAGTTTCCCTTTAAAGTTGTCGTGCTGCGGGGGAATACCGGTGTAGGCAAGACTGAACTATTAAAGCGGTTAAGGGCTGACGGCTATCCGGCCATTGACTTAGAGTCCCTGGCTAATAATCGGGGCTCTGTATTTGGGTCGGTGGGCTTGGGTTCAGGTCCTTCTCAGAAAAGCTTTGAAGCCGCTTTGTACGAAGAGCTTAGGATGTTAGCGGATTTCCCTTATATTATAGTTGAATGTGAGAGTAAGCGCATTGGCCGCATCAATTTGCCGACCAATGTTTATGAAGCTATGAAAATGGGCCCGCAAATCCTGATCTATGATTCAGTTCAGCATCGGGTTGAACGCTTAATCAAGGAATACACCCAGTATCCTCATGCTGACCTGGAGATTAAGTCGGCGCTTGGGCGTCTGACGAAAAACCTGGGACATAAAACGATTGCCCAGTACAGCGCTTTGCTGGAACAAGGAAATTTAGAAGAGTTTACAGAAGGAATGCTGAAATACTACGACGCTCTTTATGCCTATCCTAACCATCCCAGCAATGATTATGATGATTCCATAAGCAATGAAGATCCGGAAAAGGGGATCAAAGAATTGGAGGATTACCTTGATCAGTGGTCGGGTATACTCAGAAGAACAACTTTATTTGGAATATGTGATACAGCAAAATAAACCCGGCTTGCTGGGTGCTGTCTCCACATTATTGGGAATGCTTGAGATCAATATCTTAACCGTCAATGGGATCGGTGAGGACCGCCGGGGGTTTTTGCTTCAGTATCCGTCTCCGGAGAAGGTTCAAGCCCTCCAAGAGGCTTTGCAGCATGTCGATACCATTGAGATCGCAGCTTTTCGCCCGCCGACGATCTTTGATCGCCTGGCCTTGCGGCATGGGCGGCGTTTGGATAAGGCGGAAAGCAATCCGCCGACTTACCGCTTTATTAGGGAAGAATTAGGATTGCTTGTGGACTTTTTAGGAGATACTTTAGTTGAGGGTGGCAATCAGTTGATTGGCATCCGCGGGGTTCCCCGGGTAGGAAAAACGGAAGCCGCGATCAGCGCCTGCGTTTATGCCAATAAGAAGTGGATACTCCTTTCTTCGACGATTATCCGGCAAACCTTGCGCACAACCCTTATGCTGGACGAAGCTGAAGATTCCGTGTTTTTAATCGATGGTATGACAAGCACCTCCCGTGGCAATGATGCCCACTGGGAATTATTGAACCGGGTGATGGAATTACCCACACCGAAGATCATCGAGCATCCTGATGTATTTTTGCGGGATGGCCGGATCAAAAGAGACCTGGATTTTATCATTGAGATTCGTAATCAACCTCAGGATGAGATTGGGATTGATGATGTAGCCGTTAGTTTTTCTGCTTTTGATATTAGCTAAAACACTAAGAAGGAGGGTTTATCATGGCAGGAGAGGGACAAATCCTTCGCAACGCTCGTGTGGATAAAGGGTGGAGCTTAACTCAGGCTGAAGAAGTTACCAAAATCAGAATCCGCTATTTGGAAGCTTTGGAAGAAGAAGCTTATCATATTTTACCCGGTGACACTTATACCAAAGGGTTTTTAAGAACTTATGCCAAGCATTTGGGAATAAACCCGGAGGAGGTTCTAGAGCACTATAAAGCCTTAGGGCAGCAACAGGAAAAACCCTTGCCGGCTGAACCGGCTCCGCCGCTGTCCCGCCGGAGGCCCCAGTGGATTAAACCTGTGCTTGTGGCCGTTACCGGAGTGGTTGCTCTTGTGGTCGTGATCGGAATCGCCTCCCTGAGCAAGCATCCGGGCACCACCATTGCTCCGGAAGATATAGTCACACCCTTGCCTACTACTCCCCAGGAAGAAGTCGTCCAACAACCGGAAAACACTCCCCCGCCGGACAATACGCCACCGGCCCAAACCTCTCCTTCCAACCCCCAAAATGTGATCGCCCAGGAAAATGAAGGTCTGGTGGCTCAGCTGGTCTTTAGTCAGCCCTGCTGGATCCGGGTCAATGTGGATGGTCAGTTTGCTTTTGAGGGAACCTTTACTCAAGGAGCCACTAAAGAGTTAAAGGCAAAGGACCAAATAGAACTGGTCACAGTCGGCAATGCCGGTGGGCTTACGGTAACCCTTAACGGCAAGACCTGGCCAAGTCTGGGGGCTCAGGGACAGGTGGTTAATAACATCATTCTTAAGAAAGACAGCGCAAATCAAATCAGCCTCCTGCCTTGAGGCTTGAGGCTGGTTGAATATATTCATGGATGCAAAGGAGAGAGATTCGTGGCCAAGGATTCATCATTTGATATCGTTTCTAAAGTGGAGATGCAGGAAGTAATCAATGCGGTTCATCAAGCGCAAAAAGAAATTGAACAGCGTTTTGATTTTAAAAACAGTAAATCCTCCCTTGAACTGCAGGACGAGAAAATTATACTGGTTTCTGACGATGACTTTAAACTCCGCAATGTCATTGATATTTTGGAGAGCAAGCTGGTTAAGCGGCAGGTTTCTCTTAAAGCTCTGGAATATGGCAAGGTTCAGCCGGCAGCCGGAGATACGGTCCGCCAGGAAGTTAAGCTTGTTCAAGGAATATCTCAGGATAAAGGCAAAGAGATCAATAAGCTCATCAAAGACAGCAAAATCAAAGTGTCCAGTTCGATCCAGGGAGACCAGGTTCGGGTCACGGGGAAGAATAAAGACGATTTACAGGAAGTCATCGCCTTATTGCGCAAGCAGGATCTGGGTATCGACCTTCAATTTATCAACTATCGTTAAAGACATTCACACCTCCCACACTTGTGGGAGTTTTTGATTTCACTAGTTAAGGAGTGAGTTCGATTAAAATTCCCCAATTTCTACCTATCAGTAAACAGGACATGAAAAAACGGGGCTGGGAAGAGCTGGATTTCCTGCTTATTACCGGAGATGCCTATGTGGATCATCCCAGCTTCGGTATTGCCATAATATCCCGGGTACTGGAGAAGCATGGCTATAAAGTAGGCATTATAGCCCAACCCAATTGGCGTGATGTGAAAGCCTTTCAAGCTCTGGGCAGACCGCGCCTGGCCTGCCTGGTGTCCGGTGGGAATCTTGATTCCATGGTCAACCATTATACGGCGGCCAAGAAGCGGCGTCAAAAAGATGTCTATTCCCCGGGAGGCAAGGCAGGGTTACGCCCTGATCATGCCACCATTGTCTATACCAATAAAGTCCGTGAAGCTTTTCCGGGATTGCCGGTGATTATCGGTGGTATCGAAAGCTCCCTAAGGCGATTTGCCCACTATGATTTTTGGAGTGATAAGGTTAAGCGCTCCATCCTGTTGGACAGCCAGGGGGATTTGCTTGTGTTTGGCATGGGGGAAAAGGCGATTGTTGAGGTGGCTCATGCCTTAAACGACGGGGAACCCATTGCTGAGGTTCAAGGTGTCAGAGGGACCATGGTTCCTTGGAAAAAGGAGATTCCGGAAGGAATCATCCAGCTCCCTGCTTATCAGGATGTAGTGGGAGATAAGAGGAAGTATGCGGAAAGCTTCTGGGTGCAATATAATCAGCAGGACCCCTATTATGGCAAGGCTATGTATCAAAGCCATGGGCAGGTCGGGGTTATTCAGTATCCGCCGGCCTATCCTTTGACTCAAGCCGAGATGGACGGGGTCTATGCCTTGCCCTATGTTGGGTCTTATCATCCTGTCTATGAGGAAGCAGGCGGGGTTCCGGCCATTGAAGAAGTGGAGTTCAGTTTGGTCAGCTCCCGGGGCTGTTATGGAGGATGCTCTTTCTGCGCCCTGACCTTCCATCAGGGGCGGATTATCCAGGGGCGGAGTGCCGAGTCCATCGTCAGAGAAGCGGAGCAGTTGACCTGGAGTCCGCGTTTTAAAGGCTATATTCATGATGTGGGTGGACCTACGGCCAATTTCCGCCGCCCGGCCTGTAAAGCCCAACTTAAACGCGGGGCATGCCCCCATAAGCAATGCCTCTTTCCTGCTCCTTGTGCCAAGGCGGATGTGGATCACACCGAATATATCGATCTCCTGCGCCGCTTGCGCAATCTGCCTAAGGTTAAGAAAGTCTTTGTGCGTTCCGGAATTCGCTATGATGCCGTCCTGGCTGATAAGAATACAACCTTTTTGCGGGAACTGTGTGAGCATCACGTAAGCGGGCAGCTTAAGGTTGCTCCCGAGCATATCAGCGAAAAGGTATTGAAAAGGATGGGAAAGCCGGGGAAAAAAGTCTACGAGCGTTTTGCCGATGAGTTTAAAACGATCAATGAAGACCTTGGCAAAAAGCAATATCTGGTGCCCTATCTTATGTCCTCTCATCCGGGCAGCGGCTTAAGAGAAGCCATCGAACTGGCGGAATATGTCCGGGATATGGGAGTCAACCCGGAGCAGGTTCAAGACTTTATTCCCACTCCGGGAAGCTTATCCACCTGTATGTATTACACCGGGCTGGATCCCCGCACCATGGAAAAGGTCTATGTACCCCGGACCATGGAAGAAAAGGCCATGCAAAGAGCTTTGATTCAATACCGGAACCCTAAGAATTACGATTTGGTGGAGAAGGCACTGAAATCAGCCCATCGGGAGGACTTGATCGGCCATGGTCCTAAATGCCTGATTCGCCCCCGCTCCCAGCATAAGAAGAGCTTAGGCCCGATCGGGAAAACCTCACCTTCCTCCTCCGCCCCGCAGTCTCGTGACAAAAAGAGAAACAGTGTGAAAGGAAAACCCAGGGTTAAGTCCAGGCCAAAAGGGTGAGCAGGAAGGATGAGCCGGGTCTAATCACAGATCTCCCCGAACTCTTCCCTCAGCATGTCCTCAACTTCTTCCATTTTGACAACTCCCAGCTCTTTCTGAAAGGAAGGTTCCAGTACTATATATTTTTCATAGGTTAACTCTTCATCCTCCTCGATAAATTTGGAGAAGGAAAAGAAAACTCCCTCCTTGCTTTCTTCAAGACGCTTGAGAAGATAATACTCAGTGGGGTCTAATTTACTTTGCAGAACCAAGGTATCGCCATCGATTACGAAAAGAACCCGGGCATCTTCATAAGAGCGGTTCTGGAACTTCCATATAAACCCTTGGCTCAGTGAGTCCTGATACCCAAGGGTGTCCTCTGGGGAGGCTCCCCAGGAGAAAGCCATGGAAAGTATTCCTTTTGCTTCCATTTCTTCGGCTAGTTCATCGAGACGGGAAGCCACGGCCGAAGGGATGCGGTATTCGTCACACATGGAACTTCCACAGGAATAGACAGGCACATTGATGACTTTACCAGCGCCATGATCGAGGGCGATGGGAAGGGTGCGGGAGGTTAAATAACCTGTATCCCCACAGCCGCATTGATCGACAGGTGAAAGAGTATCGTTTAACAAACTGAGCACCTCGCAATGATTATTATACTATGTAATCTTGTCCAGAGAGCTTACTCACATCATTCTACTGTAATCCATTTGAAAATTAAAGGGAATAGTTGCTAAGCCCCTCTTTTATAATATTTCCATATTTTAGTAACAAAAGTGTTGTCTATGACCGTAACCAAGGATAATTAGTTTTGACACTTAGGGAAATATTAGTTTATACTAGATTAGTAATTACACACAAATCAAGATTTTAAAGAAAGTATACAGTGCAAGCTTATATTTTCTGACAGTGCCGGAAAAAGAATTTTGGAGAAATGATGATATGCAGAGGTGCAGACATTGAACAAAAAAGTTGCTGTCGTGACTTTAGGATGTCCGAAGAATCAAGTCGATAGTGAAATCATGACCGGTCATATGATGACAAAATACCAGATCGTGAATGAGCCGGAGCAGGCAGATATTATCATTATCAATACCTGTACTTTTATTGAAAGTGCTAAGGCTGAGTCCATCGATATGATTCTCCAGATGTCTCAATATAAGGAAGAAGGACAGTGTCAGACTCTAGTGGCCACAGGGTGTTTGGCCCAACGTTACGGTGATGAGCTCTTAGCTGAGATCCCCGAACTGGACGGGATCATGGGGACCGGGAATGTCGCAGAGATTCTGGAGACCCTTGAGGAAGCAGAGAAGAGCAAGGTCAGAAGAATCAGTGCCGAGGCGCCCGCCTTTATCTATGATGAAACCATGCCCCGTGTCCGTTTATCCCCTAAGCAGTATGCCTATGTTAAAGTAGCGGAGGGGTGCGATAATTATTGCACATATTGCATTATTCCTCATGTGCGGGGCCACTTTCGCAGCCGGACCCAGGAATCCATCCTTCGCGAAGTAGAGGCCATGGCTTCCGAAGGGGTAAAAGAGGTTTTACTGATCGCTCAGGATACTACCCGCTATGGCAAGGACCGTTATGGTGAATATAGGCTGCCTTCCTTAATCAAAGAGATTGCCAGGATTGAAGGAATAGAGTGGATTCGTCTTATGTATTGTTATCCGGAATTGTTTACGGATGAACTGATCACAGTCATGAAAGAAACGCCCAAGGTTTGCCGTTATCTCGATCTTCCTCTGCAACACGCTCATGATAAAGTCCTGGCTGAGATGAACCGGAGGGGTACGATCCGAGAGGCTGAAGGATTAATTCATAAATTGCGCCAGGAAATCCCCGACATTCGTCTTCGCACAACTATGATTACCGGTTTTCCCGGGGAAACGGAAGAAGAGTTTCAAGCTGTTGTAGAGTTTGCTAAGAAAATCCGCTTTGACCGCTTAGGAGCATTTGCCTATTCCCAGGAGGAATCTACTCCGGCCGCCCAAAGGGAGGACCAAGTGCCTGAGGAGATTCGTCAACAGCGGCGTGATCAACTCATGGAGCTGCAGCACGACATTGCTTACGAGCAGCAGCAGAGATGGGTAGGGCAGACCCTAAAGGTTCTGATCGAAGAAGCATTGCCGGATCAACGCTGGGTCGGCCGCAGTGAAGGGGATGCTCCGGAGATCGACGGTGTCGTCTATGTTGATTCACCTGGGGAACTTGAAATCGGGGACTTTGTACTGGTTAAGATAACCAGAGCAGATAGCTACGATTTAATGGGAGAGGTTGTGCAGTGAATTTACCCAATCAACTCACAATGGCGCGGATAATACTAATACCCATCTTTATGGCCTTGTTGCTCATCCAATTTCCTAAAGGTCAGCCGATTTTTCCTTATCAGGATTTTGTGGCTGCCATGATCTTCATCCTGGCAGCTGCGACGGATGGCTTGGATGGCTATATCGCCCGTAAAAGAGGCCAGGTTACAGTTCTGGGAAAATTTATGGATCCGCTGGCAGATAAACTTTTGGTTTCGGCAGCTTTAATTGCGTTGGTGGACTTGGGGCATGTGCCGGCGTGGATTTGCTGGATTATACTGGCCCGGGAGTTCGCAGTGACAGGGTTGAGAGCCATAGCCTCTGCTGACGGAACTGTGATTGCAGCCAGCAAACTGGGCAAGATTAAAACCGTATCCCAGGTTGTGGCTATTTCTCTGATTCTGCTTCATGATTGGCCTTTATCTCTTTTTAACCTATATCTGGGGCAGCCTCTTCTCTATGTGGCCCTTTTCTTTACGATTATTTCAGGTGCGGATTATTTAGTAAAATCAAAGAAGCTTTTAAAAAAATAGAAGCCCAAAAATGAAGAACGGAGTTTTCTAAGTATTGGAAAACTCTGTTCTTCTTTGTACTGCCAGCCGACGACCCTTTCTGCGGGGTCTTTTTACATTATTGGCATGAATTGCATGAAAACATCGTCCATCATCCGTGCTATAATATTGAAGTGAATTAGTATATACCGAATGTTATACTTGAAGCTTCACTATAGGGAATAAATACACGTGAAGTTTCTATAAATTATTATTGTAAATCTTTTCAAAAATATTATAATTATTTTAATATTACAAAAATAATGGAGTGGAGGCGCTTTATGACTAAGCAGCGGATCACGATCATCAGCTTAGTAAGCATGCTTATTTTTGGATTATTGTTAAGCGGGAAGCTTTTATATGAAAATAAATGGCTCGAAGGTTCTCTAATTAAGGAAAGCCAACAGATTTCAGGGGTACTGTCGGCCGAGATACTGGATAAGCAAGGGGCTTCGGAAATGCTGGTCAATACCGGCCAGGTAACCAATCTGCAAAGTCTTTGCACTCAGTTAAAGACGATTTCCGGAAAGCATCCCATTCGCCTGGTCGATCAACGGACTCCTGAGCTGGAAGAAGTGTACCAGCAAATGCAATTTGCTATTCAAGAGGGTATGGTTATGGGGAACTTCACGCAAATGCGGGAAACCCTTGCCATACAGGCGGAGCAAGCAGGGGTGGTGATGAATCTTACCATGGATAATGAAGGGATTTATCTCGTCCTGACTCAAGGAGAACATCAATTGGTTTCTGTTATCGAGAGGCATGGGCAAGGAACATTCCTCCCCAGTGTGGGAAGGGATTATCCAGGCATGAATCAGTGATAGCTGGGAAGGAGGAGAGAGCATGGGATTGGCTAAGGATATAATGATCGGTGTTGGCATAGGCTTGTTCTTTTATCTTTGGGTTTCCGGTTATAATGTTTTACCCATCGGGCTTTTAGTGCTTCTGGTTGTTGTTTTTTGGAGATTCATGCCCCGGCCTATGGTGGGAGGCTCCGAAAAAGGTATTCAAATTTCCGGCAGCACGGTTGACTTTGAAGACATAGGCGGCCAAAATGCCGCTAAAAAGGAGCTCCAGGAAGCCTTGGACTTTCTGTTATACAGTGAGCGTATGAGGGAACTGGGGATTCGGCCCTTGAAAGGTATCCTGTTATCCGGTCCGCCGGGAACCGGAAAAACCTTACTGGCCAAGGCGGCGGCCCGCTATACGGATTCTGTTTACTTAGCTGTTTCGGGCAGTGAGTTTGTGGAAATGTACGCAGGCGTGGGAGCGGATCGGGTAAGGCGGCTTTTTAAAAAAGCAAGGGAACTGGCTAAAAAGGAAAAAAAGGATCGGGCGATCATTTTTATTGACGAGATGGATATCCTGGGGGCTAAACGGGGCAGCAATGTCTCCCACCACGAATACGATCAGACTCTTAACCAGCTGCTGGTGGAAATGGATGGGCTGGGCAACAGTGAGCAAGGTCCCAAAATTCTCATGATCGCTGCCACCAATCGCGCCGAAGCGCTGGATCCGGCTCTTGTGCGTCCAGGGCGCTTTGATCGCCTGGTCAAGGTGGACTTGCCGGACAAAGAAGGGCGCCTGGCCATCCTCAAGATTCATACGAAAAACAAACCCCTGGCTTCCTGTGTGGATCTGGAACAGATTGCTCAGGAAACCTATAATTTTTCCGGAGCTCATCTGGAAAGTGTAACCAACGAAGCGGCAGTCTTTGCTTTAAGGGATGATGCCCGGGAAGTTAACATGTTTCATTTCCGGGAGGCTGTGGAAAAGGTTCTCTTAGGAGAAAAACTGGATCGCAAGCCTACGGATGAAGAACTTCAACGGGTGGCTATTCATGAAGGAGGCCATGCTTTGCTTGCCGAATTTGTACGGCCTCAGTCCGTGTCCCAAATCTCCATCCGCTCCCGGGGCAACGCCTTGGGCTATGTGCGTCACTATCCTAAAGATGATTTATACCTTTACACACAAGCCATGATCGAAGAGCAGATTATGGTGGCTCTGGCCGGGGCCATAGCCGAGGAAACCATCCTGGGTACACGCAGTACAGGTGCAGCCGGTGACTATGAACAGGCCCTGCATATGGTAGAGAAAATGCTGGCCTCCGGGATGTCCACTCTTGGGGTAGTGGATGTGGCGAAATTAGGGGCCGATCAGCGTCAGCAAGTCACAGGGGAGATCCTGGCGGCATTGGAGGAAAGGACCCGCCAACTCATCCTTGATAGGAAGGGCATCCTGGAGAGGGTGGTTCAGGTGCTGAAAACCGAAGAAGTTCTGAATGGGGAAAGACTGCGCCTGCTGATCGAAGAGGAGGCGGCTTAGTCCGCACTCATGAGGTTGCATTGCATAGGGACAATTTACGGAAAGCAAACTGAATGCTTTGGGTGTAGCCGCTCACATCGGCATGGGCCAATCGTCCCAGGGCGGTGGCAAACATCCCCCTTGTCATGGCGGTATTCGGTCTGAATTTGGTTGCAGAGATGCCGCTGAGCAATCCGCGGTTTACCGCAAACTCAATATCTTCCTTTGCCCAATGGCCGGCAATGTCCCTAAAGGCGGTGTCGGCCTGTTGATAGCCGATGCCGTAGATGGAAAAATGACTTAATTACTGCTTTGTCTTGATGTATGAACTCATAATAGCCTTGTCTTTTGCCAATATCCCTATTAAAAGATTCTACAAAAGTGTATTATACTATTATGTTGTGCCTGACAAGCGTGCCGCCCTGGGGTGTTTCCAACCTCCAGGCGGCACGCTCTTATGTTGTTGTTTATTGTTTAAGGGTTATCTTTTATCCGGATTAGTTGCCGCTTGGCGTTAAGCTTAGCTCTTTTTTGACCCTATCCGGGAGTACTGCTTCGCCACCGTAGACATAGATTTTTTGCAGTTGCAGCTTTTTTAGATAAGCGTTTAGCTCGGTATTAAGGGACGATTTATTCATCAGGAAAAGGGGCATTTTTTCTTTGCCGGCCAGGGCTGCCCCGGCCAGTGCATCTGCATAGCCGTCCCCCGTGGCAAGAGCGGCCATGGTAAATCGCTCAGACGGGTCACCGGCACCGGTGTTCTCCGGGCTTGCCGCTCCATAGGCCTCGAAGTATTTGGCTATGGCCAGGCTGGTTAGATAGCGGTCGCTGCCGCTGAGCCGGGTTACGTTCATCTTCAAGTCATTCTGGAGAACAGTGGCCACGGCTTCGCTGATGACGCCTGTTCCTCCCACCAGGATAATCTTCTGCACGCCCCAGTCTTTTAAGGCTTGGGCTGTTTTTTCCGGCAGGGTATCCCTGCCGGTAAAGAGGATCGGGAGGTTGTACTGAGCGGCAAAAGGCGCGATACTTAAGGAATCAGGATAGTTCAGGCCGGTGGCCAGGATAACCGTTTGGCCTTCGGTTCCGGTTGGGGCAATGGATTGGGCGGCTTGAATCAGTGCCCCCAGCTTTACGGCTGTTTCATAACGGTCGGCACCGGCGATACGCTGGGTTGTATAGTGTTGCGCCAGCCGATCCTCCACCGCTTGGGCGATCACTCCGGGACCGCCCAGAATATAAATGGTTTTTGCCTGCAAGCGCTGAATCTCTAGTAAAGTCTCGGGACTTAAGCTGTCTTTAGCTGTCAGGAGAACCGGGGCATCCTTCAACCCGGCCAGGGCAGCCGCTACCAAAGCATCCGGGAAGTCCTCACCACTGGCCAGAATAACGTTTTCCGCTGTCTGCCAGCCCTGGCGGCTGATGGCTGCGGCTGTCGCATAGCGGTTGGTTCCGCCGAGTCTTTGGGCCGGAATACCTTCTTGGGCCATCAGGTAAAAGTTGCAGAGATGGGCAGTGGTGACACTCAGGGTATTTTTTTCCCAGTCATAGATTCCGGTCAGAGTTGTAACGTTCCCGTCGTCACCCTCCTTGTAAACCATCAGGGTACTGGGGTCGATACCCCGGATATCTTCCCCGGTCAGCTGGAAGGTCAAGGTGATGTCTCCGTTCAGCTGGGTAATGGGGATGGATTGGCCGTTGTGCTCACTGCTGAAGGTCACGGTATAGCCCTTGCGAAGGCCTTGCTGGCCGGGATAGGCCAGATAGAAGGTGTTTAAGCTTTCGGTGCTTTTAATTTCTGAGGCTTTGATGACCACAGTATCTCCGGCTGCCCGGGGTATATCCCCCGGCTTGGCAAGGATTTGCAGTCCGTTTTCGATTTTGATCGCTTGGTTGGTGTTGAGCAGCTCTGTAAGTTGGAATGGTGTAAAGGTAAAGATATCGGCAGCAGGAGTTGGCGCCGGGGTGGAACCTCCTCCGCCACCGCCATCACCGCCGGAGCTGTTTTGACGATAGTTTGGGGTAACTGTTACCGCTTTTGCAGGCATGGTAAAGGTGGTTGTCTTGGCGGCTGCATCGGCAAAGGTTACATCCGCACCGCTCCAGCCTGTGAATGTATAGCCGCTTCGGTCATTTGCCGTAATGGTAACGGTTGCACCCTCGGCATAGCTGCCACTGCCTGTGCCGTTTGTTACTGTGACAGTGAACAGCCGTTCTGCCACAGTTAAGATGCCCTTTGTATAGGTAATGTTATAGCTTGCGGCGTTTGCCACCACTCCGTCTGAGATGATAATGTCAAAACTGCCGACTGCAGTTCCGTCAGCGGTGGTAGACATGGTTGGCGGGGTTGTCACGGCATCACCGTTTACCAAACCGGTGGCTGTATAAGTAAAGGCCGGTAATCCATCGCCTTTCGTTATACTCTTGTCATCTGCTTTTAGGGTAAGTGCTTTGGGGGTAACGGTCACGGTGTAGCTTGCCACAGCCTGGGCGTGGGTATCCGTTTCCGCAGCGGTGGCGGTGATGGTGGCGCTTCCGTCACCCACAGCCATGATGATCACCGCGCCGGTGGTGGGGTTGACCATTGCCACGGAAGTATCATCACTTGCATAGGTGATTGTGCCGTTTACGGTTGTTTGTGACAGCGGGTTTGTAAACGGGGCATCACCATAAGTCTTGGTTATGGCGGCTGTGGCATAGGAAATTACCTGCGGCGTCTTTGCCGTGGAGGTAACTGTTACAATGATGCTGTAATCGTTGTAGTTGGTGGCGCCTGTTACCGGAATCGTCATGGTGCCGGTTTGTTCTGCTGTGCTGGGGGGTGCGGTATAAGTCAATGTGGTGCCGTCAATGCTCATAGCGGTCATCATAATTGCGCCGCCTGTAGTTGGCGTGCCGTAGCTTGCGGCTAGTGGCAGGGTAGGAAGGGTTAGCGTCGCCCCTATTTGTCCGCTTACCAAAACGCTTGCCGACACGGTTGTTGTGCCTGTATAGGCAATTTTATTGATGGTGTAGTTGCCCAGGGATAGCCCTGTAACTGCGTTGTATTCAGCGCTTCCGGCAATATTCACGGTGACGGCATAAGTGCCCGCATTGATGGGTGGTTCGTTGGTGATGCTGTTATATATGACGGTGATTGCACCCAAGGTCTTGCCGGAGCCTGCCGTCACGGATACCGGCTTTGGGGTGCCGCTATTATAGTCCACGGCGGTCAAGTTGTAGACCAAATCCGCCGCAGTCGGTGTTTTTTTGACAAAGGCGGCAATGGTTACCGTAGCATCCAAGCTTGCCAGTGCTGTGCCGGCGGCCTTGAGGCGCACAAGGTATGTGTCGGGTGCAAGGCCTGGCACCGTGTTGCCGCTGATGGCGGTGTAGCTTTCATCACCGCTTTTCTTATACTCCATCAGGCTGTCCACGCCGGTGATGGTGCCGTTGTTCAGGGCCGAGGTTTCGTCCGTTTTACCGATGCCTGTTGGCGGAACCGGCTGGGTAATATCAATGGTCTGGATGGCACCGGCATGATGGGTGGTGGTTTGTTTTACCCGCACCTGAATGTCATTTGCCGCCATAATGCTGTCGAGACTGGCAGTCAAATCCGTATCTGCGTCGCAGTCTGTATAGTTGCTGCCGCCGTCCAAGCTGTATTCCATCGAAGCGGTTGCACCCATGAGCTTGTTGGCGTTTGCGCCGTCAAAGGAGAAGCTGACGCTGGGCACGGCGGGGCCGTCGGCCTTGGTAATAGTGATGGTTTGGGTGATCGTGATGCTTGTGCCGTTGGCAGTAAGGGTGATGGTGGTATCGTCCATGGTAAGTGCGCCTGTTTTATCCACCGTATAGTCTGTAAAGGCCGGATTTTCCGTCCCGTCGTCGTAGGTGGCTTTGACGACCATACCTGTGGGATCGAAAATCTCCCCATATTTGTAACCCGTCTTGTCAGGTGGTGTGGTGACGGCAATGGATGCCAACTCTTTCGCCGCTGTGGTCGGGAAGGTAACCGCTGCCGACAAGGTATTCCCGCTGCCTGCGGCATGGGTAACAGAGGCACCGGCAAATGAAAAACTGTTTGCCCCAAGGCCGCTGAAAGTATAGCCCGGTTTCGCCGTCAGCGATACATGGGCTGTGTAGGATGTTCCGCCGAGGAATTTCGCGGGAGTACCGTCCCAGGCTACCGTACCTGTGTACTGCGCTGTATCTATGCCTGCGGTGCTGGGCGTCCCATTCTTGACCGGAACCGTCAGCTTACCGCTCAAATCAAGGACATCGACTGTGTTCGCCGCCCACTGTGCGATCAAGCCTGTAACCGTATTGGGCACAGTTACACCTACAGCGTAGGGTGTTGTACTGTTCGTATCCTTCCAGCCGCCAAACGTCTTACCGGAGGGCGCGGTCAGCCCCTCGCCGCTGGGCGCGGTGAAGCTCTCTCCCGCACAGATGATATTGATATTCGCAGTGCTTCCCTTTAGGCTACCGCCGTTTAGGTTCAGCATTACCGCTTTCAGTCCGTCAGGGGTCAGTGTGTCAGGCTCCAGCACCTCAAGGGCGGGGCGGAAGCCTAATTGCGGGTAGTTGTTAAATGATGCGTTAAGGTTATACCAGAATCGGGCCGAATGGGCTCCTCGATACGCACGGTTTAAGAAATACCCTGATGTAGGGGTATCCTGCCCCCAAGTGGAGTTGCCATTCCAGTTTTTTATCCAGCCTGTCGCATTGCTGACTGAACCTGATTTATCCAAAATCTGATCCCATTCGTTAGTATTCGGCTGTCCTATATGATCACTGCCATATGGTGCAGAACCTGTGAAGTTGCTCCCTGCGCTCAAGGAGCGTAGCGTGTAGTTTGTATCAAAGGTTTTGCCGAAGATCAGCTTTGCTGTGTTCAAACTGTCCCAACTGACGCTTGTGCCGATGACATAATCCCCGACAAACAGGCTGCGATCGGATTTGTTTGCGGTTGCATATTCTTCGGTTGTTGCCATTGCGCTTGTCAAGCTATAGGCGTTCACCGTGCCTGCGTAGGTAAAGGGTACATAGTGCAGGGTTGTGTCTGGCAGAGCGGTATTTGCCGTGCCGATGTTGCCCTTTTCGCTGGAAAGGTCAAAATAGTAGGTGCCACCGGGGACGATATTCGTGAATTGCTCGGAGACACCTGGGGCAGTCTCCTGCTCAAATTTGAGGTATTTGTAGGTGGAGATGCCACTGGCTAGTGTCTCTTTGGTAATCACCGTTGCATCGCTTCCCTGGGCATCGGTGGTGCTTGCGCTAATCTGAACATTGGCATAACCGCTCAAATCCGGGGCGGTGTTCATCGCTATATTGCCGCCCTTGATGATGGCCGAACCGCTTGGGATGGAGATTTTACCGCTGGCGTTGTTATAAATCGCCTTGCCGCTTGCTGAGGTGTTTTCTATCGTGCCGCCTGTAATCTCAAGGACTGTATCAGAGGAATCTCCTCCAAACAGATAAATCGTACCATCGTAGCTGCTATAGGTAGGTGCGCCTGTGACTACAGCATTGCCGCTGATAGAGATCTTTCCGGTTTTGGAATTGTAAATCACAAGGCCTGTGTCGGTGTTTTTCACCGTACCTCCGGAAACGCTCACACTGCCGGTGCCTTCATTATATATCGCTATCCCGGGAAAAGCACGGCTGCATTCCACTGTGCCGCCGGTCACGCTTACGCTGCCGGTTGATTTGTTAGTTATTGACGCATAGTTAGATTGCACTGTGCCGCCGTTCACAACAACGCTTCCGACACCAAGGTTGAATATTGCCACTCCAGTGGTAGCCGTATTTGCCACTGTACCGCCGGTAACAACGACGCTACCGCCGTTTAGCTCAATCGTGCCTACATCGTAGGCGCAGGTGATTTTGCCGCCACCGCCGCCGGCGGTATCGGTGATGGTCAGCGTACCGCTGCCATTGTGTACGATAGCGGCGCTGTAGGCACCGCTGACCAATGTCTTGCCATTCAGGTCAAGGGTGAAGCTTTTATCATTACTGCTGGCGATTGTAACTGTAGCTTCGAGGTTAATGTCATCTCCCAGAATGATAGTGCCGCCCGCCGGCACAGTTGTAATGGCGGTATTTAGCCCCGCTTCACTGCTCACGCCAGATTCTTCCGCCAGTGCGGTCCCCGGCAGCATGGTCATTACCATGCACAGCACCAGAAACATACTGAGTATTTTTCTCATCATATCTGTTCCTCCTTGATTCGTAACGTCGGTTTTCCTTGTTCCAAAAGCTTCTCCAGCCTCCCGGCTTCCTCCGTGGTGGTCGGGCGGACGTTGATTTCCTTCAAATCCCCAAGAGCTGCTTTTTCTTGGCCTCAAACTCCTGCTGGGAAATGATGCCGTCCTCCATGAGTGCCTTGTATTTCTTGATTTCCATAGCATCGGTAGGGGGAGCCATAGTGGTATATGCTGCTTGCATTCCCACTGGGCCAAGGCCCACAGACTGCTCGGCTGCGCCGGGAAAGGCCACCGTTCTGAGCGCGGCCACCAGTTTTTCAATTTCTTCTATGCTTTGCTGATAGGAGCGGAGGTAGTTGTTCACATCCGGGTGGCTGTTATCAAACCGGGGGCCATCCATATCGCATTGGAGCACCGTCCAGTAGGGGTGGTCGAAATGCAGCTCCACGTTAAACGCCTGAAAGGGTTCAGGAATGTCAAAATACTGCACCGGTGCAGAGTTGTTTACTTTACCGTCGTCCAGCCTGTCAAGGGTTCGTGCCATCCGCCTGTTCGCCGCGGACTGGGCGATTTGCGGTGCCATCGCCATAGTCCGCTCGGTTACGGTGCTGGCATAACGGCGTATGCCTGCCGCCGAACCCTCAAACAGAGGGGTGCTGTCCTCCTTAATGGTAAAGGATTTCAATTGTTGGCCTTCAAACACGGTTTTATCGGGGTTTTTGCTCATGCAGAACAGCTTGTTCCGGTGATCAAAGATGATTTTGGTGTCCCAAAGGCCGAAATCAATCCGCTCAGAAATCACGAACTGTTCTTTCAGTCTTTGGTTTTGCTCGTAAAAGGCCAGATACTCCCGAAGGCCCTGCATCGTCAGATGGTTTTCCTGATCGGCACCCATATCAATCTTGTTATAGCAGGTGTTGCAAATATATTCGTCCTCGATTTTCGAGGGCAGGATCAGGGGAATCTTGCCGCCACAAATGGGGCAAGGGGGTTTTTTAGAAAATAGACCCATTATCCGTTCCTCCCTTTGTTCGTATTATCTTGTCCCGCCCCCCGAACCGCCGCCGGTGGAGCCGCCGCCCCCGCCAAGGGAAGCAAATCCGCCGCCTCCGCCGCTGCGTTTTTCCTGCTCCCGCTGTTCTTCGGCTTGCTTCATATTGCGGTAAAGCAAATATTGATAGGAAGAGGCGGTCACCATACTCTGGCTGTAATCGGTCAGCTGGTTGGAAATTTGGGGGTAGAGCTCTTTCATCTGCTCCGCCACCTGATCGGCAATGCCAAACAGCATGGCATAGGTCAGCAGTTCCTGCCAAATCGGTATTTCCTTGACACCCCGCTCAGCGATCAGTGAAAAATCCGTCAGATACCGTTTCAGTCCCATCAGCTCGCCCAGCTCTTGTTCACCGGCGGGCGTCAGGTCGGTGAGGCTTCCCGGGGGATCCCACCGTTTCAGGCACTGCTTTTGCTCCAAATAGGCTCTGCCTGCGTTGTCGTATTTCTGGATGTAGGCACGCAGCAGCTTGTCGTTTTGGTTGGCAAAGCGTTCCAGCTCCTTGGCCTGCAAGGTGGCGTCCGAACCGGCTGCGCTTTCCAGTACCGTATAGAGGTACTCGTCATACGCGTTCATTTTGTCATGTTGGCTGCCCATCAGCCGCAGGCTCACCGTTTCTTTGGTTTTGCCCATCAGGCCGACCTGCTGGGTTTCCACCGGGGACAGGCAGCCCAGCTGAATCAGCCGCAGCATTCCTGTGGCGAGAATCGCACCGTCCTCACAGACATCAAACAGTCGCCCTAAGGCATAGGTAGCGCTCAGATTGCCGCCGTTGGGAATGTCCCTGAAGTACCCGAACCCCTCTGTAAACCGTTGTCGTTTTTTCTCCGCATGTTTCTTTTTTAATTTGTGGAGCCAGATAATGAGTCCAATGGGAAGTCCGATGAACAGCAGTAGGGTGACAATTGCTTCAAATGTGGATATTTCCTCGCCCGTGTATTCGGCGTCATCGTAATTGCTGCCCGCCAAGGCGGTTTCCTTTACTTCTTCAAAGCTGCCCGGTTCTTGCCGTGTGGGGGACAGGATGTCCTTATCCAGAGAAAACAGTACCGTCACATGGTTTTCGGGAGTAAGGGGGCTTTCCGTGTAAGCAAGAATGGCGCCATCTGAAAATTCTACCTGTCCGTCATAGCCAAAGCCCCAGGCTGCGGCGGTTTCGTCGGTGATGGGTGTTCCGTCCGCCAACCGGATTTCCACCTTCACATCGGTAGGGGCGGTATTCATCCCAGGGTTGACAAAGCGAAAGTTGACCCCGTCCCTGTCGCTGTAACCGCCCACCGCATTGTCCAGCTTATATTCAATGGCATAGCGGTTTTGCCCGTAATTGCTGATGCCAAAGCAGATTTCATAGCCGCTGTCCGTAGCATGGATGCCGCATTTTCTCGCCTTTTCGGCAAAGCTCCAGTCCATATTCCAATCCGGCAGGGTCTCATAGCTTCCGTTTTGGTCGGAGACCGTAAGCCGGCTGATGGTCAGGTAAGGGGGCGCGTTCATGGGAATGTAGATTTCCGTGCCCTCATCAAAACTGCCTGTCCAGACCTGTGTCACATACATGGAGCCGTCCGTGTAAAGGACGGCCTGGATATCCATGGTCTCCACCCGATTTGCTGCAAAAACGGGGAGAGGGAGGGCAAGGGCAAGCAGCAGGACAAGGCACAGAATCAGGCTAAACGGCTTTTTGCGCATAGGGCACCTCATTTCAGGCTGGGCATAACGGCCTTATCAGCCTGCTCCACCAGATACTCTCTTTGCCGAAAGCCCAGCATCCCGGCAATCATGGAGACAGGGAACATGCGGATTTCACGGTTGAGCTTGGTGACACTGTCGTTGTAGATCAGGCGGCTGGTGCGCACCATGTTTTCAAAGGTCTGCACCGCGTCCATGGTTTTGAGATAGGTCTGGTTGGCCTTGAGTTCGGGGTACTGCTCCGCCACCATGGCAATCCTGCCCAGGGCTTCGGAGATGATCCCTTCCTGGCGCAGCACGTCATCTGGGGTGGATTTTGCCGTGATGACGCTTCTCCTGGATTTGATGGTCTCAATCAGGGTTTCGCTTTCGTGCTTGGCATAGCCCTTTGTCAAATCCAAAAGGGCTGTCAGGGCATCGAAACGACTGGACAGCTGCACCCCGATCTGGCTCATGGCATTGCTGATGTTCTCATCCAGCACGACCAGTCTGCGCTGGGTGGAGATGATCCATAGCACGATGACCGCGATAATGACGGCGATGGCGATGAAAGTTGGCAGCATAATAAAGTCTCCTTTTTTAGTTTTTAATGGGCGGGCCGACCACAGTTTTGTCCGTCTGCCCACTTTGTAGTTTGGAGGTGTGATTATTCCAAGGTGATACTCGGAAGTATTTCGGCCAGAGTTTGAATAATCAGGTATATATGTCAGGGAGACATTATCCCCGCTTATCTGCCCACAATATTTTTCGCTATTACCCCTTCCCCTCCGAAAATATAGACCTGCTCCAATTTTTTTGCATCCAAATAGGCCTTTACGTCCTCATCTACATCGTCTTTTTTTATCAGCAGCAAGGGCAGACCTTTCTTTGCCGCTAACGCTGCCCCCGTTAAAGCATCGGGGTAATTCAGGCCCGTCGCCAGCGTGATCTTTGTGTAGGGCACCTTTTCAAAATGCTTTACAATGGCTAAGGCAGTATCATATCTGTCCTCACCAGCCAAACGGGTGACACCAATACCCATATTTTTCAGTTCATCTTCTACCGCCAGCGAGATGACACCGGTTCCCCCGGCAATAACAACCTGCTTAATGTCCCAGGCCAGAAGAGCTTCCCTGGTGTCGTCTCTTAGTTTGTCCTTTCCCGAGAAGAGAATAGGCATAGTGTTTTTAGCCGAAAACGGTGTTATTGCCAAAGTATCCGGAAAATCATTCTGAGTTGCCAGGGCAACGGTGTCAAAAGCCTTGATTTTTTTTACTTCTTCCCCTATTTTAGTGGCTGTATTAAACTGGTCGCTTCCTGAAATCCTGAGCACCTTATATTTATCCTTTAGCGCATTTTCGATTTCGAGGGATACTTCGTCCTTGTTTCCGATAATATAGACTGTTTTTGCCCTTAGTCTTTCTATTTCCCTGGCTGTCACGGAGGACAAAGATTTTGTATCCGTCAGCAATACCGGCGCATCTTTCAGGTAAGCCAGGCTGGATCCGACTAAAGCCCCGGAAAAACTGTTGCTATTAGCTAAAAACACATTTTCTGATAATGCCCAGCCATTTTTGCTGATCTCTGCGGCTGTCTCAAACCTGTCCGAGCCGCTCAAACGTATACTCTCCTGCGCTGTCAGTAGGGAACCCGGATTTAAAGAGCCGGGTGTCTCAGACACTTTGTAGCCTTCGCCCCCGAAATAGACATAGCCATTTGCATAGCCGCAAGCACTGTTTAAAAGGGCGAAGTTGTTCTTTTGAACAGTGTCAACCACAATCTTACCGTTGCGGTCAAAAACAGACCAATAGCCTGGTATATACATACTACCTCCAATGTTCACAGGCGCATCGGTGGGCAGTTGGTGCAAGGCCAGCGTATAGCCGCCCCCTAAAGGCATGGCTTCCACATAGCCGTCCAGATTTCGGATTAGCTTGCCTGAATAGTCATATAACTCCGTGAATGACCACTCTTTTCCACCGCCTTTTGTGGGTACACCTTTCGCGTTCACTTCCGTGGTGTAGTTATTCACGATCACGCCATCTTGCCATTGGAGACCAAACGCTCTGGAAGGATACCATCGATCGGGGTTGGCCGGAAGGATAACCTTGCCTGTTTTATCCATTATGCCTCCCGGAGCATATTTGACAAATCCGTCAGCTGACAAGCCTTCCTTGCCGAGGTACTTGAAGAAGCACACTAGGCCGTCTTTGTAGGAGAGGACGCTTCCATCATAGAGGTTCTCGCCGCCGTATTGATACGGGATGACCAGTTTACCTGTTGTGTCGATATAGCCAATCTTGCTATAAGAAAAGCCATATTGGTGGCCTTGGAACTGGAGCACTGTCGCCCGACCGTCCTGAAAGGAATAGGCTTCATCGAATTGCAGTGGTATTACCTCTTTTCCTGTTTTGTCAATAAAGCCGTATTTGGGTTCATATTTTAGTTTTTTGCCGCTTTTCATCACGATTACTGTTTTATTATTTTCTGTTTCGCTGCTATATACGCCGTCCCCATTCATAATGGCGTTGACAACATCATTTCCGTCGATTGCGACCCGCATCAAACCGCTGTAAGCGATATGTCCGCTGGCAGCAGCGTCATATTTGAACGGTGTGATGAGTTTGCCTGTGGTGTCGATATAGGCGGCCACACCTTTAGCCTTATCGTAAACCCGTGCCATACCTTGAGAAAATTTTTCTGCGTCATCAAACTGAGCCTTAATCACGACCTTGCCGCTCTGGTCTTTGTAGCCCATCAACCCGTTTTCTTTATAAGTTGTCCATCTCTCACCGGTAGGATCTGCGGATATGTTGGTTGGAATAAATCGAAATTCGGCATGATTGGGGGCGTCTAACGCCCCATGTGTCCATATAATAATGGCCGTTCCGTCAGCATTTTTCTCACCGGATGCATTAATGACCATTTTTGTAGCTTCGGGTGGACGCAAACTGAAAATGTCCGACTTTTCTTTGTTAAAGTTAGTGGCTTCCCAATGGATAAGCCAAGTGTAAGGGCTATTGACCGCTTTTACTCGCGCACCGTCTTTTCTCGGATCCTCAAGCCCCAAATATCTGCCATCTTTCATTTTCAAGGTATATTGGCTGCCGCCCTTGCTTTCCACATAAAAAGCTTCATTTTCAGAAAGCTTGCGCAGCTCTGCCGCTCCGTCGGCAGTCAAATTGAGGTAATTGTTCATAGAGCGAAGATGGTACCAACCGTCAAAAATAGTATTACTTGTTGTCCACTCCGTCGCAAACGCCGTTGTTGGCAGCAAGGTAAGCATCATGCACAGGGTGAGCAGGATGCCTATAAATCGTTTCTTCATACTGTTGTTCCTCCTTTAGTGTGCACGTTGTGCACTTCATAGTTTCAAGCTAACAAAAATTTTCTCCCCAAAACCGTCTGCTGCATGAAACATGATTTTTTCGACATGAATCATGGCCTCGGATCACCGTTTTTATGGTAAACTTAGCTTGGAGAACCAGACTTATCAAGAAAAGGAGGAAGGCTTATGCTGCAGATTGCGGTCTGCGACGATAATATAGATGAATTGTCCAATATAGTGCAGCTGATCAACCTATACCGATCAGCCCAAAATTTCAGCTGCGAATACGCCGCCTTTTCCAACGGCTTTGAGCTGGTTGCGGCCTTGGAAAAAGGAAAACGGTTTGATATATTTTGTCTGGATATCATGATGCCGGGCTTTACGGGCATTGATGTGGCTAAGGAAGTCCGCACCTTCGACAAAACCGCGCCGATCTTATTTTTTACCTCCTCCCCTGAGTTTGCCTTGGCAAGCTATACAGTGAAAGCCATCAACTATGTACTGAAGCCCATCTCCAAAGAAAAGTTCTTCTTCACCTTTGACGAGATGCTGGAGCAGATCAAAGCGGAAAAAGAAGAGGATGCGGTGATCGTCAAGAGCAATGAGGGCCTGCAAAAAATACGGATCGCCAATTTAGCTTTTGCCGAGGTCATCGGCAGAAATGTGCTCTATCACCTGCGCTCCGGCAAGGTCATCGAATGTACGGAAGCCTTTGCCTCTGTCTGTGATACTCTTCTCAAATATGGGTGTTTTATCAAGCCTCACCGTTCTTATCTTGTGAATATGCAGTATGTGGATACCATCGAAAATCATCGGATAACCCTACAGACCCTTTCCTCTGTTCCTGTTGCCCAGGGTAAGGCGCGGGAGATTAAGCAGCAATATCTGCATTATCAAATGGAGGGGGAATAAGGGGATGATGGAAACGGCCATGGCCTTCTCCCGTTATTTTGTGGCCCTGCTGTTCGGTGCGGCGGTTGCGGTCAGCTTCGCCGGAATGGGGCGTACACGGAAAAATCATCTGGCCTTTGGGTGTTTTACCGTCATTTTATTTATGCTGCAACTAGGAAGTCTGCGGCTCTGGGGCATGGAGATGACGATAAAACTATATCCGCTGCTTTCCCACTTGCCGGTGGCTGTGTTTATCGCCCTTTACTTAAAACGCTCGTGGCTCATTTCACTAACCAGTATGTTTGTCTCCTTCCTGTGCTGCCAGCCGCCCCGTTGGGTCGGCACGGTTACAGGCGAGATTTTTGACAGTGCTGCCATGGACCATGTCGGTTATATGGCGGGTGCCTTGCTGATGTACTATTTCCTGCAAAAATATGCGCTAAAATCGGTCCGGCATCTGATGGAGCGCTCTGTGGAATCCTGCCTGCTCTTTGGCGCCATGCCGGCTTTTTACTATCTGTTCGACTATGCCGCCATTGTTTACACCAATTTTATGTACAGCGGGGCACGGGCGGCCGTACAGTTCATGCCCTTTGTGACATCGGCCTTCTATTTTGTGTTTGTCCTCCTGTACTATGCCGAAACCCAAAAACAGGCAAGTCTGCAAAGAGAGCGGGATATGCTGGATGCGCAGTTCCGGCTGGCCCAGACGGAGTTTGCTTCTCTGCGGCAGATGCAGCAGAATGCCGCAGCCTATCGGCACGATATGCGCCACCATTTCTCGCTTTTGCAGGGGCTGGCCGCCAAGGGACGCATTGAGGAGCTGAGGGAGTATCTGCGGACTGCCCAGTCCGACATGGATGCCATCACGCCCACCCGCTTTTGCGAAAACGAAACCGTCAATCTGATTTTGTCCGCTTTTGCTACTAAAGCAAAACAAGGGGAAATTTCGTTGACGATCGATGCCAAGCTGCCGGACTTTCTTCCCTTCAGCGATACCGAGCTTTGTTCCCTCTTATCCAACGCTTTGGAAAACGCTATACAAGCCTCCGGGCAGATAGCCGACAGCAGCAAACGCCTTATCCGGCTGCGTGTGTATGCCAAGAATACGAAGCTGTGCCTTGATATTCGCAACAGCTATCGGACAGAACCGGTCTTTCATCAGGATCTGCCTGTAGCAAAAGAACAAGGCCATGGCTTCGGCACCAAAAGCATGGCCCATATCGTGGAAAAACATGGCGGGGTCTTTCAGTTTTCAGTTAAGGATGGCTGGTTTATATTTCAGGCTACTGCCTAAAGGGTTTATAGATTGAAGGTTTGTGTTTTTTGAGAGGATAAGTTTCCCAAAGAGGAGAAATAATCTTAGTAGGAATGTTGTTTATCCCAATATGGCAAAGTAAGTGATGACTTATATTTGCGTTTGTGAGGGGAGAGTGATAAAATATCATGAAAGCTGAAATTATCGCAACTGGAACGGAAATACTATTAGGACAGACCTTAAATACGAGTGCACACTATCTTACAGGAAAGTTATCTGAGTTAGGAATTGAAGTGGATTACCATACCACGGTTGGAGACAGCGAGGAACGGCTGAAAAAGGTAATCCTACAAGGAATAGAACGATCGGATCTGCTCGTGATTACCGGAGGGACAGGACCAACAGAGGACGATCTCTCCAAGGAACTCATTGCGCAGATTTTTGGATTAAATATGATTCTTGATCCGCCTAGTCACGAAAAGATTCAAGAGTTTTTCGCCATAAGGGGCAGCCAAATGCCCAAGACGGAAGAGAAACAAGCATACTTTCCTGAAGGATCCCAAATTCTTCCCAATCACTTGGGGACGGCTCCGGGGGCTATCGTCCAAAAGCATAATAAGACCATCATTCTCTTGCCGGGCCCTCCTTCGGAGATGGAGCCTATGTTCAAGAACTATGCATGGCCATTTTTGGAGCGGATAGCTCAGGGAGATTCTGCGAGAATGTACGTTCGAGTGATAAAGGTTGTGGGCTTGGGGGAATCGGAGTTGGAAGAGATACTCCGGGATTTCATGGGAAGGCATGATCCCAGCATGACCTTGCTTTGCAAGCATTCGGAGATGCACATCCGCTTAGTGGTCAGAGGGAATGCCGATGAAGCTGCAGCAATTCTCGCTCAAGCTGAAAGCGTGATTCGTGAGCGACTCGGGGATAAGGTATTCGGCACGGATGAGGATACCATGCTTGAACTCGTCAGTAAGGGCCTAAAGGAGCATCAGTTGACTCTGGCCACGGCGGAATCCTGTACGGGTGGACTGTTGGGGGCACAGCTTACCCAACAGCCTGGAAGTTCGGATTTCTATTTGGGCGGAGTCATCAGTTACTCTAACGCTCTGAAGGAAGGTCTTTTGGGGGTGAGTTCCCAGACGTTGCACCACCATGGTGCTGTCAGTGCTGAGACAGCACGGGAGATGGCCGCAGGCATCCGGGAGCGTACCCAAGCAGACCTTGGTATTAGTATTACTGGAATCGCCGGACCCGGAGGAGGAAGCCAGGAAAAGCCTGTTGGTCTAGTCTATATTGGCTTAGCTGCTCCGGAAGGTATTAAAGCGAATAAGTTTCAGTTTCATGGAGGCCGTGATTCGATCCGTCAGCTTACTGTTCAAGCTGCCCTGGATTGGATTCGCCGTTATATGTTGAAAAGTGAAAGGGGTTAACTATTCATTGAGTGCAGAACGTTTACAATCTTTTGGTGAAATAAGTCTGAGCAAGCAAGTGTTGCAAGCATTATCAGAAATGGGGTTTGAGGAACCCTCACCGATTCAGAAAGCAGCCATTCCCGTGGCTATGGATGGGTTGGATTTAATCGGGCAGGCCCAAACCGGGACAGGAAAAACCGCTGCCTTCGGAATCCCCATCTGTGAAAAAATCAACCCTAAGTTTCAGGCAGTTCAAGCCCTGATTCTGACACCAACCCGGGAACTGGCCGTTCAGGTGTCGGAAGAGATCAGCAAGATCGGAAAATACCGCCATATTAAACCCTTGCCCATTTACGGAGGTCAATCCATAGACCGTCAGATCCGGGCGCTGCGTTTTGGCAGCCAGGTGGTGGTAGGAACTCCGGGCCGTATCCTCGATCATTTAAATCGGGGCACCTTAAAACTGCAGTATGTAAAAATGGTGGTTCTGGACGAAGCCGACGAAATGCTGGATATGGGCTTTGTTGATGATATCGAAACGATCCTTAAACAAGTTCCCAAAGAAGAGCGCCAGGTGATGCTTTTCTCGGCCACCATGCCGCCGGAGATTAAGAAACTGGCTCAGAATTACATGAGCCAGCCTAAATCCGTAGCCGTAAGCCGTGATGAACTCACTGTGCCGTTGATTGAGCAAGTCTTTTATGAAACCAGAGACAAAATTAAAGTGGATGCCCTCTGTCGGATTATCGATATGGAAGATATCGGTCAAGCTATTATTTTTTGCCGGACCAAAAGAGGGGTCGATGAGCTTGTCGCCGCTTTGGAGGCAAGAGGGTATTTTGCGGATGCCTTGCATGGTGATTTAAGCCAGCAGCAGCGGGACCGGGTCATGAAGAAATTCCGTGACGGCAAGGTTGAGCTGCTTGTGGCTACGGATGTGGCAGCCCGTGGGCTGGATATCGATAACGTAACTCATGTTATTAACTTCGACATTCCCCAGGATCCTGAATCTTATGTCCATCGGATCGGGCGTACCGGCAGAGCCGGGAGAAAAGGCCAGGCTATTACCTTGGTTTCTTCCCGTGAATACCGTCAGCTCCGCTTGATCGAACGTTTGATCAAGACCCGGATCGTGCGCAAAGAATTACCGACTTTGGCTGATGTCAGTGAACGGCAAGCGGAAAATCTCAAGAATCAGTTGGTTAAGATTTTGCAGCGAAGCCACCTGGGAACCTATCGCTCCATCGTGGGCTCCTTGCTGGAAGAGTATGATTCCATGGATGTAGCGGCCGCCGCCTTGAAATTTGCGGTGGAGGGTGTTGAAGAGCGAACTGAAGAGGAAGATGAACTTACTTTTGGCAATACGGGGGCAGCTCCCGGTATGGTCCGCCTCTTTATGAATATCGGCCGTCTTCAACAGGTTCGTCCTCAGGACATCGTCCGCTGGATAGCTGACGAAAGCGGAATTCCCGGCAACATTATCGGGATGATCAACATCTATGATAAATTTACCTTTGTAGAAATCCCTGAACAACATGCCAGCCGGGTTCTCAGCTGCATGCATCAGAACATGATTAAAGGCCGTAAGGTCAACGTGGAACCGGCTAAAGCCAGATAAAGAAACAAAAAGGCCGCTGTCAAATGGACTGAAGAGTCCGTTGAACAGCGGCCTTTTTTGCCGTCCAGCGGATTTCCCTACCAGGGTGAAATGAAATTCGGAATCAATTACGAATTTCATTTCACCCTGATGCTCTTCAGGGATTGTGATTTGAAAAAGGCCTTACTATTGACAACTTGATGGTATATGCTATAATTAAATCGTAAGTAGTAAGTAGTAAGTAGTAAGTAGTAAGTAGTAAGTAGTAAGTAGTAAGTAGTAAATAGTAAGTAGTAAATAGTAA